>CAJDVT010000009.1_pt1 | contig 44670 bp, 42 predicted proteins | sample 7391411 | NCBI WGS metagenome assembly CAJDVT01 (sample SAMEA7055698, study PRJEB34461) | soil metagenome | biome: terrestrial ecosystem; feature: Peninsula; material: soil | place: Antarctica | collected 2016 | reverse complement strand
TGACTGGAGGGGTAACGGCCGCAGGAACAGCTTCGGTTGGCGCTTTGGGTGCGGTCGCGGGTATCGTTACCACCGCAGTCGGGGCCTGCCGGGCGGAGATGTCCGTCGCCGCGACAGGTATGCTCGACCTTGCCGTCGAGGAACTGGCACCGGCCGTGGGCGCGGTGCGGGCAGGGCGTGCTGCGTTTATTGAATCGACTGCCTTCGGCGCGGCGTTGGAGACCGCGGGAATCGGCGGCAAGGTCGGCAGGTGAAAGCTCTCAGGAGCGCTCATTGCGACGTTTGCCACTGAAGTAGGCGCCATCGCACTGTCGCTTGAACCGGGGTGGCCAGCTTCGATCGGGTTGAGGGCATGACGCGGGGTTGCTGGCTTCGCAACCGCCGTGGCGGTTACCCGCGGGGACTGCGGTGAGCTGGTGGTGGTTGCTGCCGTGTGTGGTGGGTAATCCGGCGCGCTATCAGCCCCGCCCGTTGCTGCGCCAGGAACAAGCGCCACAGTCGGTGGTGCGCTGGTTCGAGCCGCGGTGGCCGCTTCGGCGGATCGCTCGCCACTGGCGGCATTTTCACTGGCGAGCCCTTCGACGTCCCGCATTGGTGCGGTGGCTTCGCCTGCCTCGGCGTTCTCCGTACCGATGGCAGTCGTCTCATCATGGCGACGACGGCGGCGTCCGCCACGACGTCCGCGGCGGCGCCGGGTGGGGTTGCCATCTGCATCAAGCACTGTATCGGCGGGCGCAGCGCCACCGCTTTCCTGCTCGGACGCAGTCGTGATTGTCGTCTCGCTGGCAGACTCATCCGCCGGCGCGGCTGCCGGTCGCTCGCTCCGTGGCGCGCGCGGTTGGCGTTCGGGTTTTGCCGCGATGGCCTCCGCTGGTTTGCGTTCGATACTTGCTGCGTTGTCCTCGGGCGCGAGCGACTTGCCAACGCGCTCTGCCGCCGCGGACGTGGTCTGGCTCTGCTGGGGCTGGCGTGGTGAACCTTCGCTGGTGCGCTTGCGACTCGGCCTGCTGGCCGCCGGTGACGGGCTGGCGGATTTTGTCGCAGTCTGCGGCCTGGATTCCCGCCGCGGTGCGCGCGATGACGACGTCCCATTGCGGTTGTTGCCGTTGCTGCTGCGGCCGCTTTGCTCCTCGCGATGGCGACTGCGACCGGTGCTGGAGTTCTTGCCACTACTCTCGTGACGGGGGGACGGCTCGGAGACGGCTTCTGCCGGCTTCGCACCGCTGCTGAACCAGCTCAGCACGCGAGCGAGCACGCCGCCCGTGCTTGCTACCGGTGCAGCAGGCGGTCGGCGCCGAGCGGTGACGCTTGGTTGTTGCGCGGGTTCGGGTGTGACGATCTCCGGACGAATGGGCGCCGGGCTGGCAGGCATGATGGCGCTGACCGCCGGACGCTCGCTGCTGCCCAGAACCTGCCCCATTTTTGGCAATGCCTCCGGCTCCACTACGGTCAAGCGCTCGTAGCTGGGCTTGCTGTGCTCACCCATGTCGGCTTCGCGGATACGCTGGATTTCAATGTGTGGTGTCTGCAGCTTTTCGTCGGCGACGATCATGACGTGCACCTTGTGGCGCAGTTCCATCTCGACCACGCTGGCGCGCTTTTCGTTGAGCAGGAAATTGGCCACCGACGATGGCGCCTGCACCAGAACCTGTCCGGTGTTTTCCTTCATCGCGTGTTCTTCAATCAAGCGCAGAGTCGACAGCGACAGCGACTCAACGCCGCGGATCACGCCATGGCCATCGCAGCGCGGGCATACCACCTGACTGGCTTCTTCAAGGCTCGGACGAAGGCGTTGGCGGGACAATTCCAGCAGGCCGAACCGCGAGATGCGGCCTACCTGCACGCGGGCGCGATCGAGCTTCAGCGCATCTTTCATGCGCTCCTCGATTTCCCGCTGGTGTTTGGGGCTGTCCATGTCGATGAAGTCGATCACCAGCAAGCCGCCGGTGTCGCGTATGCGCGCCTGGCGTGCAACTTCGACTGCTGCTTCGCAGTTCGTATTGAACGCGGTGTCCTCGATATCGGTGCCTTTGGTGGCTTTGGCCGAGTTGACGTCGATGGCGGTAAGGGCTTCAGTTTGATCGATGACGATCGAGCCGCCGGACGGCAAGCGCACCTGACGGTCAAACGCGCTGTCGATTTGCGTTTCAATCTGGTACCGGGTGAACAGCGGGGTGTCGTCGATGTACAACTTCAGCTTGCGCAGTGCGTTGGGCATCACCTGCTGCATGAAGTCACGAGCGTCGTTGTACAGCGGCTCGTCGTCGATCAGGATTTCGCCGATGTCGCTGCGCAGATAGTCGCGCAGCGCACGGATGAACAGCTTCGATTCCTGATAGATGAGGAACGGGGCCTTTTGCTTGACCGCGGCCTCGGAGATCGACTTCCACAGTTGCAGCAGGTAGTCGAGGTCCCATTGCAGTTCTTCCGCATCACGCCCGAGGCCGGCAGTACGCACGATCAAACCGACATCGTCGGGCACGGTGACGTGTTCCAGCGCCTCTTTCAGCGCTTGCCGATCCTCACCCTCGATCCGCCGCGATACACCGCCGGCTTTCGGATTGTTCGGCATCAGCACCATGTAGCGGCCGGCCAGGCTGATGAACGTGGTCAGCGCGGCGCCCTTGTTGCCGCGCTCTTCCTTTTCCACCTGCACGACGACTTCCTGGCCTTCCTTGACCAGTTCACGAATGCTTGATTTGTGCTGGTCCAGACCGGGCGTGAAATAGTCGCGGGAGATTTCCTTCAGCGGCAGGAAGCCGTGACGTTCGGCGCCGTACTCGACGAAGCAGGCTTCCAGCGAAGCCTCAACACGCGTAATGCGCCCTTTGTAGATGTTGGACTTCTTCTCTTCCCTGGAAGGGATCTCGATATCCAGGTCATACAGGGTTTGGCCATCAACAATGGCCACCCGCAACTCTTCACGCTGAGTCGCGTTGATCAACATACGTTTCATGGTGGTATTCCTCGGCTTGCCACGCGTCGCGTGCCGCGGTGGCGCCACAGTGGCGGCCTGCCGTGGATCGCGCCGCTGTGTGAAGCGGCAAAAAAGACGGCACCGTTGCCGGTGTCGGGACGATTCGGTCAGCTTGCGCGTGTTGCCCGCGGCCATATGGCAACGGACAACGACAGCCACAACCGGTACGATGAAAGGGAGTCGCGACCGCAGCCCAAAGGCTGACGGCACAATCCTCGCCGACGTAACGGCGGACACTCGACCCGATGCATACAACCGGCGGGCACAAGTAGCGCCTGCCGAGTATCCTATTTCAGCAGGTTTTTTTCAATGCAAACGGCAACTTCCCCCCCTCCGGCGCCGGGTGTGCGTCAAGTTCAGGTAGGCCCGGAGCGAGACGGCCAGCGAATTGACAACGCCCTGGTGACACTGCTCAAGGGCGTGCCGAAAAGCATGATCTACCGCTTGCTGCGGACCGGACAGGTGCGCGTCAATGGCAAGCGGGCCAAGCCCGATACGCGTCTCAACGACGGCGATACGCTGCGTATTCCTCCGGTGAGAGTCGCTGAACGGCCGGACATTCTGCCGGCGCCCGCAAATCAGGTCGCTTTGCTCAGTGACGCGATCATCTTCGAAGACAAGCATTTTCTGGTCATCGACAAGCCATCGGGAATTGCCAGTCACGGCGGCAGCGGGATCAGTCATGGTGCCATTGAGTTGATGCGCGCGCTGCGACCGCAGGAGCATCTGGAACTGGTCCATCGTCTTGATCGCGATACCAGCGGGGTGCTGGTATTCGCCCGAACCCGTGCGGGGTTGATCGGCCTGCAGGCGGCGATTCGCGCTGGTGAGGTAACCAAACAGTATTTGTGCCTGATGCTCGGCCACCCAGCCAAGGCCAAGTTTGATGTCAACGCCAAGCTGCTGAAGTCCGTGCTGCAAGGCGGCGAGCGCATGGTACGGGTCGCTGAAAATGGCAAGCCGTCGCTGACATTTTTTCGCGAAGTGGACCAATACCCCAGCGCGCGTCTGATGCAGGCCACCCTCGGCACCGGTCGCACGCATCAGATTCGTGTGCATGCGGCGCACGTCGGTCACCCCTTGGCGGGTGACCCGAAATACGGCGATCGCGAGATGAACAAGCGCTATCGCGAGCTGGGCTTGCATCGGCTGTTTCTGCACGCCGCGCACATGAGTTTCGACCTCGATGGGCGCGCCTACAGTTTTTCCACGCCGTTGCCCGATGACTTGAAGGCGTTTCTGGACGTCCTGGCAGTCAAGGGCAAGCGGCTGACGTACTTGCAGGGAAAGTCGCGCACCGATTTCTGATCAGCGCGCGAGCAGCGCCTCGACCCGGGCCGCGCAAATGAAATCGTTGCGCGACAACCCGCTGACGTCGTGCGTCGACCAGCGCAAATGACAGTGGCCGTACCCGGCCTCGATGTCAGGATGGTGATCCTGCTGGTTGGCCATGAAGCCGACTGCGTTGATGAAGCCGAGCGTGTGGTGGAAATCGGGGAAGCGGAAGTCTTTGCTGATGGCTTGCGGATCGGGATCCAGGTGCCAACCCGGCAATTGCGCCAACAGGCTCATGATGTGCGCGTTGTCCAGCGCCTGCTTGCCCTTTTGTGGTTGGCACTGCGCGTCCGCGAGATGCTGATCGTTCATGAGAGTCCCTTGATGGTGAGCAAAGGATATAGCCTCGAAGCCGCGCGTGAAAATGTCAAAGTGCGCGCAACGAGCGAAACAGGACTAAAATGGTGCTGATTAGCTCACACGATTCGTGAGCGTCTGCTTGTGGAGCCACGCATGATCGATATTTCCGAGCGCGCGCAGCAGCACTTTCTGCGCTTGCTTACGCAACAAGGCATCGACGGGCTGGCCATACGCATACGGGTCACAGCCCCGGGTACACCCGCGGCGAACTGCGAGCTGGAGTTTTGCGAGCCGGCCGATCTGCTCGGCAACGAGGTGACGATGGCGTGCAGCGGATTCCAGTTGCATGTGGATCACGACAGTGTGCCGTGGATGGAAGGCGCCACGATGGACTTTGAACCAACCACCACGGGCGGTTTGCTGAACGTGCGTGCGCCGAAGATCAAGGGGGACGTGCCGGGTGCGGACGCGGGTTTGATCGCGCGCGTCCGTTATGTCCTGGACGCCGAGGTCAACCCCAAGCTGGCCGCACATGGTGGCCGTTGCACGCTGGTTGCGGTCGAGGCCGACGCCACCGTGCTGTTGCAATTTGGCGGTGGGTGTCATGGCTGCGGGATGGTGGATGTCACGCTCAAGCAGGGCGTTGAGAAAACCTTGCGCGAGCGCATCCCGGAGATTACTGCGGTGCGCGATGCCACCGACCATTCCGATGGCGAGAAACCGTACTACAAGAAGCACGAAGGCAAGTCCGCCATGGCGTGAGTCTCGCTGCCATCGACGACCACAAAAAAGCCCGCAACAGCGGGCTTTCTTTTATCGACAGCCAGCGTGCATCAGCGAGCTTGCTTGTCGCCCTCGATGTGTCCTTTCAGGGTGTCGAGTTTCGACGGCAGGCCAGAGAAGTATGTCGAGATATCTTCTATATCCTGATCCGAAAGCGTTGAGGCCATGCCTTTCATGATCAGATTGTTGCGCTGGCCATTCTTGTATTCGTGCAGCACAACCTGCAGGTACTTGTTGTACTGACCAGCCAGGCGCGGATACTGCGGATCAACCGAATTGCCGTCCACGCCGTGACACGCGAAACAGGTGGTGGCTTTCTGCTTGCCGTTCGCGGCGTTGCCGTTGGCCAGCAACGGGGTGGCTGCGAACGCGAGCACGGCGCTGAATGAAATCAGGGTTGCAACGTGTTTCATGGGGAAGTCCTTGGCAACTACTTGGCAAAGCTGGAGAGGTACGCAGCGATGTTCTCGATGTCGGTGTCCGACAGGCTCTGCGCCTGCGCGTCCATGGTCGGATGCTTGCGGTCGCCACTCTTGTAGCCATGCAACGCGTTGACGATGTACTGCTCGTTCTGGCCGACAATCTTCGGCACCGGATACTGCGGATAGGCGTTGGTGTACCCCGGTACACCGTGACAGCCGGCGCAGGTGTAAATGAGCTTTTCCCCAGCCACCTTGTCGCCTTCAGCATGTGCGCTGGCGCACGCGAACAAAGCGGCGGCGGCGGCCAAGCCGAACAGTTGCAGTCGAGTCATCGAGTCATTCCCACTGGTGCGGCGATACGGGTGATACAGCCGCTCAAGTATAGTCGTTGCGTTTGAGCATGAACAAGACTGGGGTCCGGCGGCCCTCGCGCGCCGGCAAGACGCGTCGCACGTGCCAGCCGCGTTTTGGCCCCCGTCCGGCGGCTGCAACTGTCGTCACCAATGTTCCATCTGTGGTGTCGGCAGATGAGTCTGCAAGCGTAGTGCACGTGGCTGCAAACGTTGTCAGCCAAGCGTCATCAGTCGTTTCGGCAGATGAGACTGTAGGCGCAGTGCACGCGCTGTCGTGCCATCGTGACCAGTGCGCTTGTCGGCATGCTGAACGGCGCGGCGTCACCCATTGGTACGGCGCGAACGAACCCCATATACTTTGGCAGCAAGACTGTTTTCCCCGGGGGTGTCCTGGCTTCGACGGGGGTAGTGAGGTGACTTGGTGCATGCCGAGGGGGCAGCTTTCCTCGTAAATCCAGCAGCAAACATTAGTTGCCAACGACGACAACTACGCTCTCGCCGCTTAAGGCGTAAGCCCCGAACCCACTTGTGCTCGTGCTTGTCGGTGTAGGGTCATTATCACGGGATCGCTGAAGACTGCTGCCTGGCGGTCGTAGGCCAAATCAATCAGGCTGGTTCCGCGGTGCGCTTCGCACATCGTGCTTGTCGCGGAACGAGATCGAACGGTGAGCTAAGCATGTAGATCTGGGCATTGAACATCTTCGGACGCGGGTTCGACTCCCGCCACCTCCACCAATTCAAGCTCCAAGCAAGTCCAACGAAGGCCGGAAACCCCAGCAACAGCAACGGTTCCGGCCTTTTTTGTGTCCGATGCTGTCCAGTCAGGCCTATGGCAAGCTGACCCTTGCTCTGATGCTGATGCAGGTCGTGCACCGCGGATTTCGCCGCCAGCGCCGGGGCTCGCGGCGTGCACCTCGAATCAACGGCAGCTTGGGGCTGCAGCGGGAAATGACCGATACCGCTCCATCGCCGTCCCTCAGCAGTCGTTCGCAAATGCTGACGTTGCGCTAACTGAAGCTGACGTTGGCTTTGCCGGCGGGTGCGCCCGCGCCAAGCAGCCGCATGACGCCACTCAGCAACACGCCGTACGCGGGCACAAAGAACAGCGCGCAGGCGGCAAGTTTGATCACGTAGTCGACAACCGCAATTTCCACCCAGTGTGCGGCCATGAATGGATTGCTGCTGTAGGCAAACGCAATGGCAAAGAACGTCGCCGTATCCAGTGCCTGCCCGAATACTGCTGACAGCGACGGCGCCGCCCACCAATGACGGCTGTATTGGCGCACGCGGTCGAAAACGAAAATGTCCAGAAGCTGCCCCAACACGTAGGCGGCAAAACTTGCGAACGCCACGCGGAACACCAGGCTGTTGAAGCTTGCCAGCGCGGCAAAGCCACTGAAGGTTCCGAGGTGGAACAATACGCCAACGATGTATGACGCCACCAGCGCGGGCAGCATCGCGCGCGCGATTACGCGTCTTGCGGGCGAGGTGCCGATCAGGCGCACTGTCAGGTCAGTCGCCAAAAAAATGAACGGAAAGCTGAAGGCGCCCCACGTGCTGGTGAAGCCGAACAGCACGATCGGCAACTGCACCAGGTAATTGCTCGCGATGATGATGCTTATGTGCAGCGCAACCAGCACCGCCAACGCCTGCGTGCGGCGCGTGCCCGGCAAGGACAAGAATGCCATGACGATCCGTTTTTATGTAATGGGGTGAGGGAACCCATCGATTCGTCGGCTACTTTACCAGCCGGGGTCGCCTGAGGGGCGCACGGGTACGTTGCCAGCCCGGGTCGCCTGAAGGGCGCACGGGTACGTTGCCAGCCCGGCCAGCGCGTTCCGGTTTTGCAGGAATGACGAACAAAGGAACCAATCGAGCGGCGCGTGGCCGTGGTCACTGACGTGCCGAAGGAGCGAATGGACGGTTGGCCGATCAGGCCTGTTCGGGCGCCCGCAAGCAACGCCAACCCGGTGGAATCTCGGTGGCTGCGAACAGACTTTCCAGTGACGGATAGTTGGCATCCGCCACGTAGCGATCTGCCACGGAGTAGATCGCTGTCTCTTCCCTTTGGTCGTGGACCTCAAGTAACTTCAGCATCGCCTGTGCCGCCGGAAACAAGTCATCCAGCGGCGCGTTGGCTTGGAGCAGATAAATCGCGGACTCGATGTGGGGCCACATGTCGCCGTGGTCGGATTGCATCTGCGCCAGCGCCATCCAGCGCCCTTGGTCCTGTTTGATGATGGGAAACAGAAAGGCCTCTTCCACGTAGATATGCCGGCGCAGCAGGTAAACCGCCTCGCTCAATTCCTCCCGGCTGCCCGAGCCATCCACGAGGCCGCCGATGCCAAGCTCCATCACGCGATGTTGCCCGGCCAGAAGTTCCTGGTTTGATGTACTCATGGCTCCTCGATTCGTAGAATGGTGGAGTGACACGGCGACCCGCGACCGTGCGTAAGCCAGGTTACCCCGGAACCCGCGTGCGGCCGTTTTTCAGGCCTGCGGAAGGGGCCTGCTGAAGATGTCCGCGACATATTTTGGAGGTCGCTCTGAGGGTGCTGATTGTCCCTGACACTATCGTTAGCGAAGTGCGGCTCGGTTTTCGGTGCAAGTCAACGAAGTGTGGCGAAGCGGCGAGCCAGAAAGTCGGGCACCTTGGCGGCGCTCTGTCCGTTGACGGCCTCGAGCAAACTGGGCGCGATCGACGGGCACGCGTAGGTGCGGCACAGGGAATTGCCGATGTAATTGAGTAGTTGAACGGTTACCTCGGCATCGGCTTCTGCCCGGTGAGCGGCACCGCCGAAACGAATGTTCAACGATTGCGCCAGCGCGCCTAGCCTGTAGCTGGCGCGGCCAGGCAGCAGTCGCCGGGCGAGTTTGAGTGAGCAAATCAGGCCGCCGTGTCGCGGCGTCAGGCCTTGATGTCTGCTTTCCGCCAACAGAAATCTGGCATCGAAGCTGGCGTTATGGGCCGCCAACATGTCGCCCCCGATAAAATCCAGCAGCTGCGGCAGTACCTGCCTGACCGGCGGCGCGCCATCGATCATCCGCTGGCTGATTCCCGTCAATGCTGTGATGTAGGAAGGGATACGCGTACCGCAATTGATTAGCGTGACAAAACGCTCCGCGATCACGCCATTGACCATGCGCAGCGCCGCAACTTCCGTGATGCGATCACCCGCGGCTGGGCTCAGACCGGTGGTTTCAAAGTCGAGCATCACGATGGGCTGATCGAACACTTCGGGTCCTGCTGGGATGTCGACGTTGGCAAGACGCAAGTTTAGCGGTTGCGTCAGGGCGCGGTTTGATTGCCTGCGTCTCGGTTGGCCTGACGGCACGACGCCTACGGTGCTGATGCGCGAAAAGGCGTCAGGGAAAGATTTCGGATGTCGCGCTGAGCGATCTGATTGCTCCTGACACCGTTGTTGATACATTGACGTGCGTATCCATATGGATACACTTGTTGTGTGAATAGCATCCAGCAGTCCGATGAGTTCAAAACATGGCTTAGAGGTCTGCGGGATCAGACCGCGAAGGCGAAGATAGTGGTGCGCATCAAGCGTCTCGCGAACGGCAACATGGGCGACGCCAAACATTTCGACGGCATCAGCGAGCTGCGCATCGACTACGGACCGGGCTACCGGATCTATGTCGCCAAGAGAGGAAGTACGTTGTACCTGTTGCTGTGCGGTGGTGACAAGTCGAACCAGCAAAGGGACATCGACAGAGCCAAGAAAATACTGGCAGCAAGTTAGCGATCAGCGTGGTACCTAGATATGCAATACCAAGCAATGGAGTGAGTCATGGCCACCAAATTTTCGGCGTTCGATGCCGCCGAGTATCTCGACAATGACGAAGCCATTGCCGCGTACCTCAACGAAGTCATTGAAGAGGACGATTCGGACCTGTTCTTGTCTGCACTCTCCGACATTGCGCGAGCGCGCAGTATGAGCAGGGTGGCTGAAGATAGTGGCCTTGGGCGCGAAAGCATTTACAAGGCGCTGCGCCCCGGCGCCAAGCCCGGCTTCATCACCATATCGAAGATCATGGGCGCACTTGGCGTGCGGGTCGTTGCAAAGCCGCTCAAGGCCAAGGTCAAGAGCCGTGCTCAATCGAAAGGAGTCAAGGTTACGGCCAAACCTAGCCAGGCAAAGCAGCGAGCCCGTGGCTGATCCAGCCAAGTTGGAGTGATGACCCCCGGTCCACTTCAGTTGATTGGCTGGACGCCACCCCACCAATTGCAGCCGTTGGTGTACCGGGCTTTCCGGTTCAAGCGCTGCGATTATGCGAACGCATGGTGCGTTGTTTCTCGATTTGCCAGTCGCGTTGCTTCTCGGTGTCGCGTTTGTCATGTTCCTGCTTGCCGCGGGCGAGCCCGATTTCCACTTTTACCTTGTTGCCTTTCCAGTACATCGCGGTGGGGACCAGGGTGTAGCCCTTGCGTTCGACCGCGCCGAGCAACTGGTCGATTTCCTTCCGGTGCAGCAGCAGTTTGCGCGTCCGCCGGTCTTCGGCAACAACGTGGGTCGAGGCGCTGATCAGCGGCGGAATCGATGCGCCGATCAGGAATACTTCGCCATTCTTGGTGAGTGCGTAACTGTCACCGAAATTGATGCGGCCAGCGCGCAGTGCCTTCATTTCCCAGCCTTGCAGGGCAATGCCGGCTTCGAAGCGTTCATCAATGTGGTATTCGAAGCGCGCGCGCTTGTTCAGCGCGATCGTGCCGCCGCCCTTGCCGTCTTTGTCCTTCGTCTTGGTCATGTCCGTTAAACTCGAGCGCTGCAGGGCAGCGGTTGATTTGCTCGCGTTATGCGTCGAGCATGCTGCTGCGCAAAAACTACGTGATGGGAAGATGTTGCCGTGATTGAAATCCGTCGCAGTGCGTTGGTGCGTTGGTCACCTGCGCAGATGTTCGACTTGGTGAATGATATTGAAGCATACCCAAAGCGCTTCTCGTGGTGCGCGGGCGCGACCGTCATCGAGCGTGGCGAACAGATGCTGGTGGCCCGGCTGGATCTCAAGTTTGCCGGGATGCGGCACAGCTTCACCACGCGAAACACGGTTGATCCGCCGCAGCGTTTGCAGATGTCGCTGGTTGCCGGGCCGTTTCGACACCTCGAAGGCGTATGGGAATTCATCGCGTTGGGCGATGCCGGCTGCAAGGTCGCTTTTGCGCTGGATTTCGAGTACGCAGGGGCCTTCGGCGGGGGTGCGTTGAAGCTTGGCTTCCAGAGTCTGGCCAATCGCATGGTAGATGACTTTTGCCGTGAGGCTGCGCGCGTTTATGCCTGAGTCGAACGTCGTGGTGGAAGTGGTATATGCCGGCGAAAAACGCCTCGCGCGTACGCTGGAATTGCGCGCCGGCAGCACGGTGGTGCAGGCAGTGGAAGCTTCCGGTTTGCTGGCATTGTTGCCGCCTGGCGCGTATGACCCGCAGCGCTTGGGCATCTTCGGCCAGCGCGTATCCGCGCAGCAGGTGCTGCATTGCGGCGATCGCGTGGAGCTTTACCGGCCACTGCTGCTGGACCCGATGGCGGCGCGGCGACGCCGCGCACGCAAGGGCTGACTGCAAAATGCCCGGCGTCAGTGGCCCGGATTCGTCGTGGTGTCGTCCGGATCGCCACCCTTCTTCGCCGCAGGCCCTTCGCTCTTGTCACCTTTGGCACCATCCACCGGATAACTGGAGTGGTACTTCTTGCTGTCCTTGACCAGCTCTTCGGCGTCCGCAGCAAAGAAGTCGCCGTCCGTACGTACCAGCGTGTCGTTGTTGAAGGTCAGCGTGAACGTGCGTACCTTGATGGGGCCACCGCGCCGTGACATGGTGGACACGTAGTCCCAGCGGTTCTGCTCGAACGGTGTCCTGACCGACGGTGTGCCCAGCAGCAGCAGCGTCTGGCGCTTGGTCATGCCGGGCTTGAGCTGGTCGACCATGGCTTTGTCGAGCAAGTTGCCTTGCTGAACGTCCGGCGTGTAAACCATGTGACAGCCGCTGACGGAAATCGCCAACAGCGCGAAAACCAGCAGCGTGATCAGCTTTTGCATGCGTGTCGCTTCCGGGGTCGGTAAGGTAGCGGATGATACACTACGAGCCTGCTGACGCTGCGTGGGTGGAGTGCTCATGGAACAGGAAACCAAAGAACTGCGCAGGGTCGGTTTGAAGGTGACGCATCCGCGCATGCGTATCCTGCAGATTTTCGATCAGCCTGGCGTCCAGCACGTCACCGCCGAGGATGTCTACAAGAAGTTGCTTGCACATCAGGAAGACATTGGTTTGGCCACGGTGTACCGCGTGCTGACCCAGTTCGAGGCGGCCGGCATCATCGTCAAACACAATTTCGAAGGTGGCCAGGCGGTCTATGAGCTGGATCGTGGCAAGCATCACGACCATATGATTGATCTGGACAGCGGCAAAGTCATTGAATTCGTGAATGACGAAATTGAGCGCCTGCAGCACGAAATCGCGGACAAGCATGGTTACGTGATCGAGGCGCATAGCCTGGTGTTGTACGTCAGGCCGAAGCCACACGCACGCAGGTCTTGAGCGCGCGCATGCCTCCCGTGCCGCATCCGCAGCACGGCGGCGTCAATCTTCAGGCGTAAAAAAGCCGCTAAGAGGACTCCTGTCCCCTTGCGGCCGTTACGTGTCCGGGCTGGCGACCAAACCAATGACCCGGTTCGTTCGCACACGCATGCCAGACAGCTACGAGACGATGCACCATCGTCTCCTCAGAGCCGCCGCCCCCCGCGACAACCCTGACCCACCACCTTGCGATGGCGGCTCCCCCTTTCCGATGCTTGAAGCGTAGCGAGATATCCCATCGGGGTCTATGCGAATAATTCCTATGCCGCCCGTGAGCCGCGGCAGGCGGTGTGGTTGACCATGCGCTGGGCTACGTCCGTTGCCGCTGAAGCACCCCGCCTGCCGGAACGCGGCACGGACCAGCGAGCCACGCCGTATTTGCATGCCGAGTGGGCACTACCCGCCGACGATTGCTGCAGGGAGCACCGGCATGGTCAGCAAGCGCCAGGTGCGATCCCGCGCGAAGCGTCGATGACGGCGTCGTTACTGTGCAGCAGGACGCGCAGGTGCACTCCCGCATCGTTGGGGCGCAACCGAAACTGTCCGCCCAGGGACGTGACGCGATCACGCATACCCTGCAAACCGCGCCCACCGCGTGGCCGGCCGGGCAGAAGGCCCACCCCATTGTCACGTATGTGGAGCACGGCCAACGCGGCGCCGTGGCGCTTGCCGATGCGCAGACGCAAGGAGAACTCGCTGGCCTGAGCGTATTTGACTGCGTTGGTCGCGCTTTCCTGGGCGAGACGATAGATTGCCGTGCGCGTGTCATCGTCCAGCAGTCGTGGATCGCCATGCAGCGTGGTTTGGTAAGTCAAGCCGGCGGCGTTGAGCAGGTCGCGGATGGGCCCTTCATCCAAGGCGCGCATCAACCCGAACTCGTCCAGTACCGCAGGCCGCAGATCGTCCAGCAGACGGTGCAGAGCAAGGCGCATGTGCGCCAGGATCGCATTGACTGCGGTGGTGACATCTTCCATCCCCGCAGCGCGCAGCCGGGACTGGGCCAGTTTCATGTGGGTCTGAATGGCCGTGATGTTTTGTCCCAGCTCGTCGTGCAACTCTGCGGCCAGATGCCTGCGCTGGTCCTCGTCAATACGCAAATTGCCGCGTGCGGCGCGCCGCAGTTGTCGGGCCAGTTGATCGAGTCGACGGTTGACCGCTTCCAGATACGCGTTTTGCTCGGTGACCTTCGCGGTGCTGTGGCGGAGCGCATCGGTAGCCGAACCCAGCAGCAACGCACCGGTACCGGCAACTGCCAGGAATACATAGGCGACCGCACCCGAGGGCACATTGCCGAGTTGCTGATCGTGCAGCGCCATACCCAGATTGGTGATGATCATGGCCACGCACGCACCACGCCAGCCGTGGCGGAACGCAAAGAACAAGACGGGTGCGAGTGACAGTACACGCGCAAGTTGCGGCTGCGGTGGCGGCTGTTCGGACAGCAACAGCAACAGCACCATTGCCGGTGCCAATACCAGAACACTGTCCATCAGCAGGCTGGCCAGCGCCGGCCGGTCCGGACGACTGCGCAGCAACAAGATCATGAACGGGACGATCAACAGGATGCCCAGATAATGGCCGAGGAGCGCCTCGGCAAAGACGCCGAACAATAGTTGCGTCGGATGCTGCGCGTAGCCCAGCGCAAGTACGGCCGTATCCACTATTGTCGTTGCGAGCAGAATCGGTACTGCCGACAACAGCAGTCGGGTGACATCCTGCGGTGTTTGCAGACTGGCATGTACCTTGAGCTGCCGCAGTATCCACAGCCCGCCCGCCACGACCAAAGGCTCGGGCAGTGTCCAGACCAATTCGCCGTACCAGTCTGTGGGCAGGCTGTTGGCCATGATGATGCCGGCGCTGGCAGCAAACTCGGCACCCACCAGCCAGCCCCAGCGACGCACCGGGGTGAGCAGCAGCGCACCGAACCGGAAACCATACGGCAGCATCCAGTACGGCTGTACGGTGAACCACAGCAGCAACCACATCAATGCGTAGCCGATGCCGAGCAGCGGGCCAGATATGGGCGAGTGGCGGGCTTTGGCGTACACGCGTAAATGGTACATGTGTCACGGTGTCGCGTTTGAATGGCGCATCGAGTAACCGAACCGTTCCCCTCCCATGCGTTCGCTGTGTACAGTGGCTGGGTGTACAGCATCGTTCTCGTCGACGACCACGCCATCGTACGTGAGGGATTCAAGCGTTTGATCGAGATGGAAAGCGATCTTGACGTTGTCGCGGAATGCCGCACTGCCGACGACGCCGTCGACGCAGTCGCTCGGCTGCGCCCTGATTTGGTGATCCTGGATTTGTCCTTGCCCGATGGCAGTGCGCTACCGCTGATTGAGCACCTGCTCAGCGTGGCGCCGTTGACGCATGTCGTGGTGCTGAGCATGCACGACGGTGAGCCCTATGTCGCCGAGGCGTTGCGTCGTGGGGCGAGCGGTTACGTGACCAAGGGTGCGGGTCCGGAGGAGTTGATTGCCGGTTTGCGCGTGGTGATGCGTGGCGAATGTTTCCTCAGTTCGGATCTGTGCGAACGCCGCGCGCGCCACCCTGTCAGGCTGCTGGATCCCATCAGCCGTCTGACCGCGCGCGAGCGCGAGGTGTTCATGTTGCTGGCCGGAGGCTTGGCGCCCAAACAAGTGGCGGCCAGATTGGGTATCGGGCAGAAGACGATCTATATCCACCGAGCCAGCCTGATGGGTAAATTGGGCGCCGGCTCAGAGCTGGACTTGTATCGCATGGCCACGGAGCGAGGCTTGCTGCCACCGATGGAGTGACGCGTCTAGACGTGCCTGCGACGGCGCCGTTCAGGTTTGATGCGTCTGCGCACGAGCCAGCATCTGCCGCGCATGCGCTCGCGTTTCCCCGGTGATTTCCACGCCACCGAGCATGCGTGCCAGTTCGTCTCGCTGACCGGCGGCATCGAGTTGTTCGATCCGTGTGTGCGTGGATTCACCGTCGGAATATTTGCTGACGCGCAGGTGCAGGTGACCCTGCGCGGCTACTTGCGGCAGATGGGTTACACACAGCACCTGGCACCGCGCACCCAGCGCACGGAGCTTTTGTCCAACCACTTCGGCGACCGCACCGCCGATGCCGCTGTCAACCTCATCGAAAACCATGCTGCCAACCGTGTTTTTGCCGAGGGTCGCCACTTCAATGGCCAGACTGATGCGCGCCAATTCACCGCCGGACGCGACTTTGCGCAATGCGCGCGGTGGCTGGCCCGGGTTGGTGCTGACCAGCAGTTCACAGCGATCGTACCCTTGCGGATCAGGGTCGTCGCCCGGGCCACGCTCAAGTTGCACCAATAATTGGCCCCCAGCCATGCCCAGTTCGGCCATCAGCGTGCTCACCGCGGCGCCCAACTGGGTGGCGGCCCGGCCGCGTGCCACCGTCAATTTGGCGGCATCCGTCGCGTATTGCTCGCGCAGTTGCGTGCGCAGGGCGGTCAAGGTCTCCAGTGCCGTGCCGGCATTTTCCTGGTCGACGAGTTGCGTGCGCAGTTCTGTCAGCTTCGCCGGTAGCTCGGCCATCGGCAAGCGGTGGCGACGGGCCAGCTCGTGCAAGTGGGACAGGTGATCGTCCACTTGTGTGTATCGCTCCGGGTCCAGGTCGACGTCCTGCGCATAACGCGCGAGGCTGTCGGCGGCCTCGGCGATCTGGATGCCGGCCGTATCGAGCAAATCCAGCGTTGGCAACAAGTGCGCGTCGAGTGATGCCAGCTTGGCAAGTTCATCGTGGGCGCGGGCCAACTCGCGCTGCAAGGCAAATTCGCCATCTCCGTCGAGCTGTTCACTGATACCCGCGACGCCGGTGACCAGGCGCTCGGCGTTGGCCAGACGTTTATGGCTGGCTTCGAGCTCCAGCAGTTCTTCCGTGGGCAGCGTCCATTGCTCAAGCTCGTCGATCTCGTGGCGCAGCAATTCGATGCGCTGCGCGCGGTCTGCGCCGCCGCCCAGTTTGCGCGCGCGTGCCCCGACTTCATGCCACTGCGTGGCGCTGCTGCGCACGCTGTCAACCAGCGCGTCGTGGCCGGCATACGCGTCGAGCAAATCCAGTTGATGCCGGCGGGAAAGCAGTGCTTGATGTTCATGCTGGCCATGGATGTCCAGCAACAGCGCGGACAGATCGGCCAGTTGCCGCGCGTTGGCCGGTCGGCCGTTGATCCATGCCCTGGAGCTGCCTTCAGCGCGGATGACCCGGCGCAATTGACAGGCGCCGTCATCGTCCAGTTCTTCGCGCTGCAGCCAGTCGCGGGCCAGCGGCACATCAGCCAGGTCAAACTCTGCGGCCAGTTCGGCGCGTGCGCTGCCAGCGCGTACCATGGTGCTGTCCGCACGTGCACCTGCGAGCAGCATCAGAGCGTCCACCAACAACGATTTGCCGGCACCGGTTTCGCCAGTGACCACGATCAAGCCGGGGCCGAAGGTGACCTCGACGGCTTCGACGACGGCAAAATGGCGCACATAAAGCGAGGTGAGCATGGGCAACCGCTGCAGTGGATGGCTGGATTGTAACGTCAGCAACGCACGCTCACGACGGCACAACTTGCAACGTGCGTGCGCAGACCTTATTTCTATGTAGTCTCACGGATTGCTACGGCAGGATTGCGACAACGCATGATCTCTCCCAACGGCCATGACCTCGATGCGCGCACCCGACGCTTGCTGCGCACGCTGATTTCACAATACCTGGTGGACGGCGAGCCGGTCGGCTCACGCACGTTGGCGCGCTCATCCGGGCTGGATGTGAGCCCGGCGACCATCCGCAACATCATGTCCGATCTTGAGGATGCCGGTCTCGTGGCTTCGCCGCATACGTCGGCCGGGCGAGTGCCGACACCGCGCGGCCTGCGCTTGTTCGTCGACAGCCTGATCCAGTTGCAGCCGCTGCCGGAGGATGAGCTTGCTCGCCTCAGGCGCGAGTTGCCCCCCGGCTCGACCACGACCATGGGCTTGCTGGGCAATGTGTCCACCTTGCTGTCGGCGATGACGCGCTTTGCCGGTGTGGTTACCGTTCCGCGACAAGTGGACTTTCCGCTGCGCCACATTGACTTTGTCGCATTGCCGGACGCGCGCGTGCTGGTCATTCTGGTTTTCACTGACAATCAGGTGCAGAACCGCGTCGTGCAATTGGCCAAGCCACTGCGCGGGCGTGAGTTGACGCAGGCGGCGAATTACCTCAATGAGCACTTTGTCGGTTTGCGTGTCGATGACATTCGCGAGCGCTTGCTGGCCGAATTGCGCGAAGCGGGCAGCGAGCTCAATCGCCTGCTTTCCAGCACCATGGAGCTGGCCACCGCGTCGTTTGCACCCGAGGCAGGCGGTGACGACGTACTGGTCAGCGGGCAGACCAATCTGATGGCTTGCGCGGAGCTGGCCGACGTGACGCGTCTGCGCGAATTGTTTGAAGCGTTCCAGCACAAGAGTGAGTTGCTGCAGTTGATGGAAGTGTGTGCGCGTGCTCCGGGCGTGCGCCTGTTCATTGGCGAGGAATCAGGCTTTACCGCGCTTGGTGGCTGCAGCGTGGTGACTGCCAGTTACGGCGCACAGGGTCGTGTGCTGGGTGCGGTGGGCGTGATTGGTCCCACGCGCATGGCCTACGAGCGGGTCATTCCGGTCGTGCAGGCTACCGCTGGATTACTCAGCGACGCCTTGAATCGCGTCGCGACGACCTTATAACCGCTGCCGACGGTATTGCATTCGCAATCGCGGATGGCCGCAAACCCGTTTTTGATTCAACACACCGTGGAGTTTTTCATGCATGACAGCGACCCGCAGACACCAAATGATGTGCAGGCGGAGAACGACGAGGCCACGCTGACTTCGCCGGAGGTGGAAGCGTTGCGCACCGAATTGGCTGAAGCGCAGGCGAGCATGGTGGAATTGCGCGATACCATGTTGCGCGAGCGCGCGGAGCTGGAGAACCAGCGCCGTCGCCAGCAGCGCGACATGGAGCAGGCGCGCCGCTTTGCGAATGAAAAATTGCTGAATGAGTTGCTGCCGATCTACGACGGTCTGGAGCGCGGCCTGGCCGTTGAAACCACGGATGTCGCGGCCATGCGCGAGGGCATCAGCTTGACCTTGAAGGAATTGCTGCGTATCGCCGGCAACAACGGTCTGGTACAGGTTGACCCCTTGGGCCAGCCGCTGGATCCGGAGCGGCATCATGCAGTGAGCGTGGTCGATGCGCCGGGCAGCGCGCCGAACAGCGTGGTGACCGTGCTGCAGAAAGGCTATGTGCTGAATGACCGCCTGTTGCGCCCGGCGCTGGTCGCCGTGGCCAAGAGTGATTGACGCGGCGCGTGGTGTTGGCAGACCGCGTCAGCGGCCGAAAAAATCATCCAAGCGGGACTCGCCGGCATTGAATCGCCGGCTTGGAACCCCATCTGAAAACCAGTCGCGGCCCGCAGGGCTGCTGAAATTTGGAGCAATAACATGGGCAAGATCATCGGTATCGACCTGGGCACCACCAACTCCTGTGTCTCGGTCATGGAGGGCGGGACGGCGAAGGTCATCGAAAATTCCGAGGGTGATCGGACGACACCGTCCATTGTTGCGTTTACCAAGGACGGCGAAGTTCTGGTGGGCGCCTCGGCCAAGCGGCAGGGCGTCACCAATGCGAAAAACACGTTCTACGCGGTAAAGCGCCTGATCGGGCGCAAATTTGCCGATGCGGAAGTACAGAAGGATCTGGGCGTGGTGTCCTATGGCATCGTTGCCCATGGCAACGGTGACGCCTGGGTGCAAACGTCCGACGGCAAGCAAATGGCGCCGCAGGAAATTTCTTCCAAGATACTGATGAAAATGAAGAAGACCGCCGAGGATTATCTGGGCGAGACGATCACCGAGGCAGTCATCACGGTGCCGGCCTACTTCAACGACAGTCAGCGTCAGGCGACCAAGGATGCAGGCAAGATCGCCGGTCTGGACGTGAAGCGCATCATCAACGAGCCGACGGCAGCTGCGCTTGCGTACGGCATGGACAAGAGTGGTGGTGATCGCAAGATTGCCGTGTACGACCTGGGCGGTGGCACGTTTGACGTGTCCATCATTGAAATTGCCGAGGTCGATGGCGAGAAGCAGTTTGAAGTGCTGGCGACCAACGGCGACACGTTCCTCGGCGGCGAGGATTTCGACCGTCGCGTCATCGACTATCTGGTGGAAGAGTTCCAGAAGGACCAGGGCATTGACCTGCGCAAGGATCCGCTTGCGTTGCAGCGTCTGAAGGACGCGGCCGAGCGCGCCAAGATCGAGCTTTCCACCAGCCACCAGACCGAAGTGAATCTGCCGTACGTGACCGCCGATGCGTCCGGCCCGAAGCACCTGAACATCAAACTTACCCGCGCCAAGCTTGAGGCGCTGGTCGAGGATCTGGTCAAACGCACGATCGAGCCTTGCCGCATTGCGTTGAATGACGCCGGGTTGCGCGTGTCCGACGTCAACGAGGTGATTCTCGTGGGCGGCCAGACGCGCATGCCGCAGGTGCAGGAGGCGGTCAAGGAGTTCTTCGGCAAGGAGCCACGCAAGGACGTCAATCCGGACGAAGCCGTCGCTGTGGGCGCGGCGATCCAGGGCGGCGTGCTGGGTGGTACCGTCAAGGATGTGCTGCTGCTGGACGTCACTCCGCTATCGCTTGGTATCGAGACGATGGGTGGCGTGATGACCAAGCTGATCGAGAAAAACACCACGGTGCCGACCAAGGCTGCGCAAACGTTCTCCACCGCCGACGACAACCAGACGGCGGTCACCGTACATGTGTTGCAGGGTGAACGCGAGCGTGCTGGTGCAAACAAATCGCTCGGCAAATTCGACCTGCAGGGAATCGGTGCGGCTCCGCGTGGCATGCCGCAGATCGAGGTCACGTTTGACATCGATGCAAACGGCATCCTGCATGTTTCAGCCAAGGACAAAAAGACCGGCAAGGAGCAGAAAATCGAGATCAAGGCGGGTTCCGGCCTGTCCGAGGAGGAGATTCAGCGGATGGTGGCCGACGCCGAGGCCAACAAGGAAGACGACCAGAAATTCCGCGAGCTGGTAGCGACGCGCAACAAGGCCGACCAGTTGGTGCATGGCACCCGCACCGCGCTCAAGGAGCATGGCGGCAAGGTACCGGCCGATCAGTTGAGCACGATCGAGGGCGCGTTGGCGGATCTGGAGAAGGTCAAGGACACCGATGACAAGGCGGCCATCGAGTCGAAGCTGGCCAAGCTGGAGGAAGTGACGCAGGCGTTGCACGCCGCAGCCCAAGGCGGCGCTGCAGGCCCGGATGCGGGTGATGGACAAGCCGCTCCTGGTGGCTCGGCACAACCCGACGACGTCGTGGATGCCGAATTCACCGAAGTGAAAGACGACAAGAAGTAAACGGCTGCCGATTCAGGCGATGCCGAACAGGCAGCCCGTGACCGGATTACCCGGCGCGGGCTGTTTGCTGGATACGCAGCCGCGATGTGCAGCTGCGTGATTGGTGGGCGAGATACCGCAGGTGGGGCGATGAGCGAACGTGATTATTACGAGGTGTTGGGGGTGAGCCGCAGTGCGAGCGCGGCTGAGCTGAAAAAATCATTTCGCCGCCTTGCCATGAAATTTCATCCGGACCGCAACCCGGACGATCCAACCGCACAGGACAAATTCAAGGAAGCCAAGCAGGCCTACGAGATCCTCGGCGACGAACAGAAACGTGCCTTGTATGACCAGTACGGCCATGCGGCGTTCGAGAACGGGGCCGGCGGTCGTGGCGGCGCTGGCTTCGGTGACGTCGGTGATGTGTTTGGCGATATTTTTGGTGACATCTTCGGGCGCAACGGGGGTGGTCGCGGGCGCCCGCAGCGTGGTGCCGACCTGCGCTACATGATGCAGATGGATCTGGAAGAGGCCGTCTTCGGCGTCATTCGGCAGATCACCATTCCCACCCAGGTCAACTGCCAACATTGCAATGGCACCGGTTCGGCAGATGGCAAGGCCAGCCAGTGCACAACGTGTCGCGGACATGGACGGGTGCGCACGCAAAACGGCATCTTTTCGATCCAGCAGACGTGTCCGACGTGCGCTGGTAGCGGACAGGTTATCGACAAGCCGTGCACGAAATGTCGTGGGCAGGGGCGACTGGAAGAGACGCGCACGCTGGAGGTGAATGTGCCTGCCGGTGTCGATAACGGCGATCGCATCCGCCTCAATGGGCAAGGGGAAGCTGGCCCGGCCGGTGCACCGTCCGGCGATCTCTACGTGGAAGTGCAGGTGCGTGAACACGCCATCTTCCAGCGCGAAGGCAGTGATCTGTATTGCGAAGTGCCGATTCGCTTTTCGCAAGCAGCCCTGGGCGTGTCGTTGCCCGTGCCTACGCTCGATGGTGAGGTACCGGTGAACATTCCTCCGGAAACCCAGACTGGCACGCAGTTTCGCTTGCGTGGGCGTGGCGTTACCTCGGTGCACAACAATCGGCATGGTGACCTGATCTGCCGGGTAGTGGTGGAAACGCCGGTGCGTTTGACCAAGCAGCAGCGGGAATTGCTGACCTCTCTGGAAGCCACGTTCGAAGGTGATGATGCGGACAGCCACACGCCGCGTGCCAAAGGCTGGGTCGAGGGTGTGCGCGAGTTCTGGTCGCGGGTCACTGCCTAGGAGCGTGCGCGGTACAAACCGTCCGGTCTGCAGAGTCATCTGCCGGTCCATTTTTGACCAGCTTCGCTGGTGTGCAACGTTTCGCCGGTGCCTGGCCCTTGGAACCACCGGGGGCCGGCACGTGTGTCGAAAAACTGTCCTCGCGCAGGTCACTCGCCTCGGACTTTTCTACTGCCCACGCTACCAGCGCAGCGGCTGGGTTGTACATTCCAGTCTGATGCCATCCACTGAGAGTGAGCCGATGACCCGCGCCGTTCGTGTTGCCGTCAATGGTGCTGCCGGACGCATGGGCACTGCGCTGTGCGCGTTGCTTGTGCATGATCCACGCTTTGCGCTGGTCTATGCGGTTGTTGCGCCGGACTCGCCGCGCGTCGGCACGCCCATATGTGGCGACAACGCGCGGGCACTGCGTTGCGCACGCGACTGGGACGACGCGCCCGCTGTGGACGTGGTAATTGATTTCAGCAGTCCGGCCGGTCTTGAGGCTGCGCTTGCGCATTGTCTGGCAGGCACCACTGCTTTGCTCAGCGGCACCACCGGATGCGATGCGGCGCTCGACGCGCGTTTACTCGCGGCCAGCGCGCACATTCCCGTGTTGCGCGCTGCCAATTTCAGCCTGGGTGTTGCGGTTTTGACGCGCTTGCTGCGCGACGCGGCCACGGCGTTGCCAGAGTGGGACGTGGAAATTGTCGAGATGCATCACCGCGCCAAGCGCGATGCGCCGTCCGGCACAGCATTGGCGTTGGGGCGCGCCGTGGCGCGGGGACGTGACATGACCACGGAAACGCCGTTTGTGTTCAATCGTGAAGGCCTGACGGACGGACGCAGCCAGGGCAGCATCGGTTTCGCGGTAGTGCGCGGTGGTGACGTCGTGGGTGAGCACACGGCGCTGCTCATTGCGCAGGGCGAGCGCCTGGAGTTGGTGCATCGCGCGACCGACCGATCCATTTTTGCGCGCGGGGCATTGCACGCCGCGCACTGGCTCAGTCAGCGTGCACCGGGTGCGTGGACGCTTGACGATACGCTTGCAAAACCGCAGGTCGAATCTTGATGACCTCGATGGGACTAGCAGATCATCTGGTGCATGCGCGAGGTCCGCGCCCGTCTGGTGCCGCGCCGGTCGATATCATCTCGGTCCAGTCGCAAGTGGTGTACGGGCGTGCCGGCAACGGTGCTGCCGCCGAGCCACTGCGTGCGCTGGGATTGCGTGTGGCGGAGATTCCCACCACGGTGCTGAGTAATGCACCGGTGTATCCCACCACGCGGGGTCGGGTTTTGCCGGCCGATTGGTTTGCCGATCTGTTGCGCGGTGCCGAGGAGCGGGGATTGCCGGCGCGTGCCGGCATGTTGCTGTCCGGATATCTGGGTACTCAAGCCAACGGCGAGGTCTTCGCAGCTTGGGTCGAGCGGATAGTGCCGACCTACCCACATCTGCGGTTCTGTCTGGATCCGGTCCTCGGTGACACGCATACCGGGGTGTATGTGGAACCGGGTTTGCAGGCAATCTTTCGCGAACGCTTGCTGCCGCGCGCATGGCTGCTGATGCCCAACGTGTTTGAGTTGGGCCTGCTCAGTGAACGAACGTGTGCAGATGAGGACCAGTGTCTTGCTGCCGCCCAAAAATTGCTTCGCGCCGGTCCTGCGTGGGTGATTGCCCATGGCATCCAGTCCGACCCACACACGCTGGTGACACTTGCAGTGAGCGCGCACGCGAGCTATCGCATCGCTTCACCACGATTGCCGATAGACGTCACTGGTACGGGCGATGCGCTCGCCGCATTGCTGACGGGGTTCACGCTGCTTGGCGAACCGTTGCCGCGCGCGTTGGAGCGCGCCGTTGGCGGCGTGCATGGCGCCTTGGAAGCCACGCTGTTGGCGCAGTACGAGGAGTTGGAAGTGCAACTGGCAGGCCCAGCGGCGCTAGCCGTGACCGGGACGCAATTTACCGCAGTGAGAGTGGCCTGAGCGCTTGAGCGAGGCGCGCGACTCAAGCGGCAGGTCTCGATACCACTATTCGGGTGCGTGCAACGCTGCGAAGCGAAAAAATTCAATCGGCGTGCGACGCGTTGCGATCGCGACCTGCACCAAGTCGGGTGTCGAAACCGCCGAACAGTTTCTTGAATCCGCGCGAGAAGCGGCCGCGCCGAGTCTTGCGCAGTTTCTCATGCTCGCTGACCAGCCATGCAACCTGGATCACCCGCCGCTCACCTTCGTAGGGCAAGTGACCGTGGAACGAATTGTCGCAACGCCTGAATGCGGCGACCTCGCCGTACAGGGGCGTAAGCTCCGGCGCGACGATGCTGTCGATGTCATCGATCTTGTGCAAAAAACGCAGGCAGCCGTTGCTGGTGTCCGGCCACTGGGTGTTGAGATAGACCAGTGCGGTCGCAACTTTGGATCGGCTGTCAGTATGGATCGTACCGTGGCGCTTGTTGAGCAGGCGACACAAGGTCACCAATGTCGGATAGTTGCCCAGATTGTCGATACCCAGATGCTCGCCGATCACGCTCGCGAACTCCCGCGAGATCATGTTGTCAATCAAGGTGTTGACCGACGGCCCGCAATCAGCCGGATCGTAGGGAAAGAACCCGGCGCTGCTGTAACGCGGAAAATCGCGGTCCAGATCGGCATACGCTTCGCGCGGCAGTTGGCCGTGGGCCACCATGAACGGAAAAGGTTCGCGTTGTGTCGTTGTATCCGCGCGCTCAAGGCGTGCGGGATCAAGCAGGACAGTCGAGCGCATTGCATTCAGCTCCTTTGAACGCGTGGCAGTGTAATGCACTACGTGTACAACCGGTGATAACCGCTGCGCGCGGTTCATGCTGCGTAAGGTGGACAGAAACGGCCCCGCCGCCTATCATTTCCACCCGCCCTGATACTTCTTTCCGAGCTTCACGAGCCAGCAATTCTGTGGCTCGCGGACTTTGCTGTATAAAAAAGGCGGTTTCCCATATGCGCATTCCTGCTCTGCTCGCCCTCGAAGACGGCAGCGTGTTCCACGGTCAAGCCGTGGGCGCGACTGGGCAAACCGTGGGCGAGGTCGTGTTCAACACCGCGATGACCGGATATCAGGAAATCCTGACTGATCCGTCCTATACGCGCCAGATCGTCACCCTGACTTACCCACACATTGGCAATACCGGTGTCAATGCCGAGGATGTCGAGTCCACGCAAGTGCATGCGGCCGGGCTCATCGTGCGCGATGTGCCGCGCCGCGCGAGCAACTGGCGCAGCACGGAAAGCCTCCCGGAATATCTTGCGCGCAACGGCACCGTCGCCATTGCCGGTATCGACACGCGGCGCCTGACCCGCATCTTGCGCGCCAAGGGAGCGCTGGCGGGCTGCATCGTAGCCGGGCCGCAAGTCGACGCCGACGCAGCGTTGGCCGCAGCGCGCGCATTTCCTGGTCTGGATGGCATGGATCTGGCCAAGGTCGTTAGCACGCGTGAGTCGTACGAATGGACGCAGGGCCTGTACGATCTTGATCGCCGGGCGTTCAACGCGCCAACCGCGCGGTTCAAGGTGGTGGCGTACGACTTCGGCACCAAACTCAACATTCTGCGCCTGCTCGCGGAGCGCGGTTGCGCGATAACCGTGGTGCCGGCGCAGACCAGCGCGACCGAGGTGCTGGCCATGCACCCGGATGGGGTGGTGCTTTCCAACGGCCCAGGTGATCCGGCAGCGTGCGATTACGCGATTGCCGCCACGCGCACCTTGCTCGACGCCAAAATTCCGTTGTTCGGCATTTGCCTGGGCCACCAGCTCATGGCCCTGGCACTGGGGGGCAAGACCTTGAAGATGAAGTTCGGCCATCACGGCGCGAATCATCCAGTGAAGGATCTGGACGATGGACGCGTGCTGATCACCTCGCAAAACCATGGCTTTGCCGTGGACCCGGCTACCCTGCCGGACAATGTGCGCGTGACCCATAACTCCCTGTTTGACGGCACGCTGCAAGGCTTTGCACTGACTGACCGCCCGGCATTCTGTTTCCAGGGACATCCGGAGGCCAGCCCGGGGCCGCACGACATCGGGTATCTGTTTGACCGCTTTGCCACACTGATGCAGGAGGCTCGCCAAGATGCCCAAGCGCACTGATATCAAGAGCATCCTCATCATCGGTGCCGGCCCCATCGTGATTGGCCAGGCCTGCGAGTTTGACTATTCCGGTGCCCAGGCCTGCAAGGCGCTGATGGAGGAGGGTTACCGGGTCATCCTGGTGAACTCCAATCCGGCCACGATCATGACCGATCCGGATACCGCCGACGCGGTGTATATCGAGCCGATCAACTGGCAGACCGTAGGTAGGATCATCGCCAAGGAGCGCCCGGACGCAGTGCTGCCGACGATGGGTGGCCAGACTGGCCTCAATTGCGCGCTGGATCTGGCCGACCACGGCGTGCTGGAGAAATACGGCGTCGAGCTGATTGGCGCGCGCCGCGATTCCATTCGCATGGCCGAAGATCGCGAGTTGTTCCGCAACGCGATGGACGAGATTGGCCTCGCTTCGCCGCGCTCGGCCATCGCGCGTTCGCTGGACGAGGCGCGTGCGGGACAGGTGTCGCTGGGTTATCCCTGCATCGTGCGACCCTCGTTCACGCTGGGCGGTACCGGCGGCGGCATCGCCTACAACCGCGAGGAATTCGAGGAAATCGTCACCCGCGGGTTGGAGATGTCGCCGGTGCACGAAGTGCTGATCGACGAGTCGGTGCTTGGCTGGAAGGAGTTCGAGATGGAGGTGGTCCGCGACAGCGCGGACAACTGCATCATCGTGTGCGCGATCGAAAACCTCGACCCGATGGGTGTGCATACCGGCGACTCGATTACGGTCGCGCCGGCGCAAACCCTGACCGACAAGGAATATCAGCGGCTGCGTGATGCGTCGATTGCCATCCTGCGCAAGGTCGGCGTGGATACCGGCGGCTCCAACGTGCAGTTCGGCGTGAATCCCGAAGATGGCAGCGTTGTCGTGATCGAGATGAACCCGCGCGTATCGCGTTCTTCCGCGCTGGCGTCGAAGGCGACGGGTTTTCCGATCGCCAAGGTCGCGGCCAAACTCGCGGTTGGCTATACGCTGGATGAGTTGAAGAACGACATCACCGGCGGCCTGACCCCGGCCTCGTTCGAGCCGTCCATCGATTACGTCGTCACCAAGGTGCCGCGATTTGCATTCGAGAAGTTTCCGACGGCCGATGCACGGTTGACCACGCAGATGAAATCGGTCGGCGAAGTGATGGCCATTGGCCGCAGCTTCCACGAATCACTGCAGAAGGCGCTGCGCGGCCTGGAGATCGGCAAGACCGGCTTGAATCCGACCGGCCTGGATTTCACCACGCCCGATGGTCTGACGGTGCTCAAGCGCGAGCTGCGCGAGCCGCGTCCGGACCGCGTGTTCCACGTGGCCGATGCGTTCCGCGCCGGTCTGGCGCTGGAAGAAGTGCACGATCTCAGCCACATCGACCCGTGGTTTCTGGCCGCGTTCGAGGACATCGTGCTCACCGAAGGCGAGATCACCGCGCAAGGCATCACCGCGCTCGATGGTCCGCGCATGCTCGAACTCAAGCGGCTCGGGTTTGCCGACGCGCGTATTGCCGAGCTGCTGGGGACCGACGAAGCCGCAGTGCGCCACGTGCGGCACACGCTGGGCATTCGTCCGGTGTACAAGCGCGTGGACTCATGCGCCGGCGAATTTGCCACCAGCACCGCGTATATGTATTCGACCTATGAGGAAGAGTGCGAGGCCGCGCCCACAGATCGCGACAAGATCATGGTGCTCGGTGGGGGACCCAACCGGATCGGGCAGGGCATCGAGTTTGATTACTGCTGCGTGCATGCCTCGCTGGCGCTGCACAAGGATGGCTATGAAACCATCATGGTCAACTGCAATCCGGAGACAGTGTCCACCGATTACGACACCTCTGATCGGCTGTATTTCGAGCCGGTGACGCTGGAGGACGTGCTGGAAATTGTCCACGTCGAAAAGCCCAAGGGCGTCATCGTGCAGTATGGCGGGCAGACGCCGTTGAAGCTGGCACGCGCGCTGGAGGCGGCTGGTGTGCCAATCATTGGTACCAGCCCGGACAGCATTGACCTGGCCGAGGATCGCGAACGCTTCCAGAAGATGATCACCAAGATCGGCCTGCGCCAACCGACCAATCGCACCGCACGCAATGCCGATGAGGCGTTGGCTTTGGCGCGTGAGATCGGCTACCCGCTGGTGGTGCGCCCGAGCTACGTGCTCGGTGGCCGCGCGATGGAAGTGGTGCATGACGACGCGGACCTGTCGCGTTACATCCGTGATGCGGTGAAGGTGTCCAACGATTCGCCGGTGCTGCTGGATCGCTTCCTGGATCACGCAGTTGAAGTTGATGTGGATGTGATCGCTGATGCGGAAGGCCAGGTGCTGATCGGCGGCATCATGGAGCACATCGAGGAAGCCGGCGTGCACTCCGGTGATTCATCGTGCTCGCTGCCGGCGTACTCACTGTCGCAGTCGGTGCAGGATGAGATGCGGCGCCAGGTCACCGTGATGGCGCGTGAATTGAAAGTCATCGGTTTGATGAACACGCAATTCGCGATCCAGGGTGAGACCGTTTACATCCTTGAAGTGAACCCGCGGGCCTCGCGTACCGTGCCGTTCGTGTCCAAGGCCACCGGCGTGCCGCTGGCGAAGATCGCCGCGCGCGTGATGGCGGGTCATACGCTGGCGAGCCTTGGCATGACCAAAGAGGTGATCCCGAATTATTTCTCGGTGAAGGAAGCGATCTTCCCGTTTCTGAAATTCCAGAACGTCGATCCGATTCTTGGCCCGGAGATGCGCTCAACCGGGGAAGTGATGGGTGTGGGGCGCAGTTTCGGTTCCGCGTTCGCGCGCGCGCATGAAGCGGCCGGGATCAAACCGCCCGAGCTGGGCAAGATCTTCCTTTCGGTAAGAGATGGCGACAAGGAGCCGTTGTTGTCGATTGCCAGGGAGATCATTTCGCGGGGTTACAGCCTGGTGGCCACTTCCGGCACCGCTGCCTATCTGACCAGTCAAGGCCTGATGTGTGCGCGCATCAACAAGGTGATGGAAGGGCGCCCGCACATCGTGGACTTGATCAAGAACGACGAAATCGTCTATATCGTCAATACCACCGAAGGCAAGCAGGCCATCGCCGACTCGTTCTCGATTCGCCGCGAGGCGTTGCAACGACACGTAACCTATTCGACCACGATTGCCGGCGCGCGTGCGCTGGTGCGTTCGATGGATTTTCGCAGTGATGGTGCGGTCCACAGCTTGCAGGAGCTGCACACCGGGTTGCGGCTCCTGCATGAGGAGTTGAAGGCATGATTCGTGCGCCAATCACCAAAGTCGGCTCCGAGCGCCTGCGCGCCGAGCTTGAGCGCCTGAAATTTACCAGCCGTCCGCGGATCATCGCGGCCATCGCCGAAGCGCGCGAACACGGAGACCTCAAGGAAAACGCCGAGTACCACTCGGCGCGCGAGGAACAGAGTTTCATCGAAGGGCGCATCGCCGAGCTCGAGGCGTTGCTTTCGACCGCCCAGATCATCGATGTCTCGCAACTCAACCCCGGTGATCGTGTCGTATTTGGCGCAACGGTCGACCTGGAGGATGAGGACACCGGCGCGGCCGTGACCTATCAGATCGTCGGCGACCTCGAGGCGGATATCAAACTGCGGCTGATTGCCGTGTCATCACCCATTGCGCGTGCGCTGATCGGCCAACACGCGGGTGACAGCTTCGAGTTCACTGCACCGAACGGCGTCAAGCGCTATGAGATTATCAACGTGCGCTACGTTTGAGACCAGTCGTGCGTATGCTGGATTCCAGTGCCGACACGCTGCACCGGATAATGCGGCGTCGGGAGCAGGAGTGACACGCTGGTGCCGCACGTCACGCAAGATTCGTCTTGTGCGGAACGTTTGAACGGAGCGGTCAGACGAGCGGCTGCAGGTGACGCAGGACCGCCCCACAACCAATAAAAAAGGCCACTTGCGTGGCCTCGTGTTGCTACTGGCTACAGCGCTTGCTCAGCGCTGACGAGCCTTGAAACGCGGATTGCTCTTGCAGATCACGAACACCTTGCCGCGACGCCGCACAATCTTGCAGTCGCGATGCCGCGTCTTGGCGGACTTCAAAGAATTAAGCACCTTCACGACAGACTCCAAGCACAGGGCGATAGACAGTCCGCGATTTTAGCAAGATTGCCTTCAGTCGACAAGCTTCGCTGCCGCTGCGGTCTCGGCAACGGTCGACAGGAAGTGCTGCAGTGCCGGTGAATGGTCATCTGCCCGACTGGCTGCGGCCAGCAGCATGGTGGCTTCGGGATCTTCCAGCGCGACATAGCGCACCCCATACAGGTGCACCGATTGCATGCTTGCAGGGACAAGTGCAATCCCCATCCCTGAGGCAACCAGTGCCAGCAACCCGTTGAGTTGCTGCGCGTGTTGCGCGATGACGGGCTGGAAACCGGCAATATGTGCCAATTTCACCAGTTGATCGTAGAACGTTGACGCCAGTCCGCGTGGCTGCGACACAAACGCATCGTGCGCCAGCTCTGCGAGGCGCAGCGTCGCTCGATCAGCCAGAGGATGAGCGTTTGGCATGGCAATCACCAACGGTTCCCGGCCAATGACCACCAGGCGCAGGCGGCGTGCGTCCTGCGCCAGCGTCGGTTCGTCGCGCACAAAGCCGACGTCGATCTGATTGTCCAGGAGGGCCGTGTACTGCTCCTGCGTGTACATTTCGCGCAGTTGCAGGTAAACATCCGGGGCAATCTGCCGGTAGCGCAACAGCGTCCGTGGAAACGCCGAATTGAACGAGGCGGAGACCGTATAAGCCAGGCGCAACTGTCCGCGGTAGCCCGCCGCTGCCGCCACGACCTGGGTGCGTGCCGTGTCGGCATTGGTAAGGATCTGTCGCGCCTGCACCAGAAATAATTTGCCAGGTTCCGTCAAGGCTACGTTGCGTCGATTGCGCTCCAGCAGGCGCACCCCGAGGTCTTTTTCCAATGACTGAATCTGTTGCGACAGCGGTGGCTGCGACAGATGCAAGCGCGCGGCTGCCCGCGTAAAGCTCAGCTCCTCGGCGACAGCGATGAAATAACGCAACTGGCGAAAATCGAACATATAGGGAATCGAAATAAGTCAGATGCCAAAGATATATTGGATACTGTATTGTGTCGATCATAAACTATCTCTGTCCCGCCTCCCTCTCTCTGGTGGCGGTGACCTCGCCCCGCAGCGACGCTAAATACGACATCCGGCCTCTCCCCTGAGCCCATGTTGATGCGTCTCTCCTGCGGGGCGCTCTATTTTGGCCAGGCCGCGCTGCGCGCGGGTTCGCGCTGGTGCTGGCGTCAGAGGCTGCTGGCCAGTTGGGTGCCCTGGGCAATGGCGCGCTTTGCGTCCAGCTCGGCCGCCACATCTGCGCCGCCGATCACGTGAACAGTCATGCCCGCGGCCAGCAATGCATCCGCAAGCTGCCGGTTCGGCTCTTGCCCAGCGCAGATCACCACGTTGTCGACTGGCAGCGTCTGCGCGGTTCCGGCAACGCTGATGTGCAAGCCGGCGTCGTCGAAACGATCGTAGACGGCGTGCGCCAGCATGTTCACGCGTTTGGATTTCAGCGTGGCGCGGTGCACCCACCCGGTGGTCTTGTTCAGGCGCGCACCGAGCCGGCCCTCACTACGTTGCAGTAGCCAGACCTCGCGCACGGGCGGCTCGGGTGCTGGGAGGGGACTCCACCAGGTATTCCGCCACATCGAAACCGATGCCGCCTGCGCCGATGATGGCCACCTTCGCGCCGACGGGGTGATGCGCTGCCAGCACATCGACGTAGCTCAGTACGCGTGGATCGTCGCTGCCGGGAAAGTGCACGCGTCGCGGCGTGATGCCCGTGGCGATCACCACCGCATCGTAGCCTCCGGACAGTATCGATGCCGCATCCGCGCGCCGCCCGAGCTGCACCTGCACCGCGGTGTCGCGCAATTGGTGGCTGAAATAACGCAGCGTTTCGGCAAACTCCTCCTTGCCCGGAATCTGCTTGGCGTAGTTGAATTGGCCGCCGATCTCGCGCGCCTGTTCGATCAGCGTCACCGCGTGTCCGCGCTCGCCCAGCGCTGCGGCACAAGCCATCCCGGCCGGTCCGGCGCCGACGACGGCAAAGCGCTTGCGTGTGCGCGCCGGTTCCAGCTTCAGCTCGGTTTCGTAACATGCACGGGGGTTGACCAGGCAACTCGCGCGCCGGTTCTGGAATACGTGATCCAGGCAGGCTTGATTGCACGCAATGCAGGTATTGATGCGTTCGGCGCGCCCATCGCGGGCCTTGTTGACCCATGCCGGGTCGGCCAACAATGGGCGCGCCATCGACACCATGTCGGCGTCACCGCTGGCCACGATGCGCTCGGCAACGTCGGGCATGTTGATGCGGTTGGTGGCGATCAGCGGAATGTGCACTTCACCCTTGAGCTTGCGTGTGACCCACGCAAATGCGCCGCGTGGGACGCTGGTCACGATGGTCGGCACGCGGGCTTCGTGCCAGCCGATCCCGGTATTGATGATGCTGGCACCAGCAGCCTCCACCGCCTTGGCCAGCATCACGATTTCGCTCCAGTCCTGTCCGTTGTGCACCAGATCGAGCATGGACAAGCGGTAGATGATGATGAAGTCCGGGCCCACCGCCGCACGTGTGCGGCGCACGATCTCGATGGCAAAACGCATGCGCCGAGTGGCATCGCCACCCCACGCGTCGTCACGCTGGTTGGTGTGCGCGGCGAGAAACTCGTTGATCAAATAACCCTCCGAGCCCATCACCTCGACGCCGTCGTAGCCAACGTCCTGTGCCATCCGCGCGCAGTGCACGAAGTCGTCGATGGTGCGCTCGACGCCGCGGGCGGACAGGGCGCGGGGTGTAAACGGGGTAATTGGTGACTTGATTCTGGAAGGGGCAACCGACAGTGGCTGATAGCCGTAACGCCCGGCGTGCAGGATCTGCATGCAGATGTGACCGCCTTCGGCATGCACCGCCGTGGTCACTTTGCGGTGACGCGGCTTGTGCCACGGCATCGACAGTCGTCCGCCGAATGGCTTGAGCCAACCCTGAATGCTCGGAGCAATGCCGCCAGTCACCATCAACCCCACGCCGCCGCGGGCGCGTTCGGCGAAGTAGGCCGCCAGCTTGTCGTAATCGCGCGCCTTGTCCTCCAACCCGGTATGCATCGAGCCCATCAGGACGCGGTTGGGCAACGTGATATGCCCAAGCGTCAGCGGGGTAAACAAGTGCGGATAGTTCATGCGCCCAGCGTTCTGCAAAAAGTGGCACGAATGTGCCGGTGTTGCGGGGTGGAAAGCAAGCCCGGTACAGGCTGCGGCGTGGTGCTACGCGCGCAACTGGCGCACCAGCTCAACGTAACGGCGCATCGCATCAACAGCGGAAACGCCAGACAATGCGGCCCAGGCGTCGTGTTTGGCTGTGCCGATGAAGTCGAAAAAACCCGGCTGCGCCTGGTGCAGGTCGCCGACGACAGCCTGCTTGTACAGTGCGTACAACTTGAGCAGTGTGTCGTTGTCGGGACGCACGGCGAGTCGCGTGACTGCTTCTGCCGCCAGTTCAAATTCTCGATGCAAGTCAGTCATGGACAGCGGTGATGCCGGCGAAACGTGTCTGATAGCACGCGTTTGGCAGGTGGTCAACGCGGTAGACTTGCCGGCTATCGTTCTGCTCAGGAGCCCCCATGCGCCACGCGTCCGCCGCCCCCGTGTTGACCATTGACGGGCCGTCAGGCTCTGGCAAGGGCACTGTCAGCGCTCGCGTGGCGCACATGCTGGGCTGGCGCTTGCTGGATTCTGGCGCCCTGTACCGCGCCATAGGTTATGCAGCGGGTGCGGCCGGACTGGACTTGTCGGATGTGGAAGCGGTGACTCGCTGCGCGCGCAATACGCGTATCGAGTTTCGCCCCGGCGCGGCAGGCGCCGACGGGCGGGTCATCGTCAACGGCCACGACGCCACGGACGATTTGCGCACGGAGACCGCTGGCGGCGCGGCATCCGCGATTGCGGTGATGCCTTCAGTGCGCGAGGCGTTGGTGGATCTGCAATTGGCGTTCCGCAAGGCTCCCGGGCTGGTAGCGGATGGAAGAGACATGGGAACGGTGATTTTTCCGGATGCCGCGTTCAAGGTTTTCCTTACGGCAAGCGCCGCCGAGCGTGCGGAAAGACGCTATAAGCAGTTGAAGGAAAAGGGTCTTGGGGTTACACTCGCCGACCTTCAGCGCGAGATTGAGGCGCGTGACCGTCGTGATGCAACACGGACTGTCGCACCGCTCAAACCTGCCGATGACGCTGTGTTGGTGGATACCACCGGCATGGGTATTGAGGAAGTGGTCGCCAAAGTATTCGCCGTCGTGCAGCCGTGAATGCGGCGTCATGGCGGTTTTTGCGCCCTCGCACAGGCGAGGGATTTGTCCCATGGCAAAGTGCGTGATTCCTGCGGGAATGGCCACGATGCCCATCACCGGTGGACGTGTGTTTTCCGCGCAATCCGACAATTGGCGGGGCCACGATCCGTTCCCACTATGGAATCAACATGACTGAAAGTTTTGCCGAACTGTTTGAACAGAGCCAGCAGGCCATTTCCAAGCTGAAGCCCGGCGCCATCGTCACCGGTATCGTTGTGGAAATTCGCAACGACGTCGTCGTGATCAATGCCGGTTTGAAAAGCGAAGGCATCGTCCCGATCGAGCAATTCAAGAACGAGCAGGGCGTAATGGAGGTGCAGGTCGGCGACGAGGTGAAGGTCGCCCTCGAAGCCCTGGAAGATGGTTTCGGCGAAACCAAGCTGTCGCGCGAGAAGGCCAAGCGCTCGATGGTATGGGACGACCTCGAGCAGGCGTTCGACAAGGAAGAGACCATTACCGGAATGATTTCCGGCAAGGTCAAGGGCGGTTTCACAGTCGACATCAAGGATGTGCGCGCGTTCCTGCCCGGCTCACTGGTTGACGTGCGTCCGGTACGCGACCCGGTTTACCTCGAGGGCAAGGAACTCGAGTTCAAGATCATCAAGCTCGATCGCAAGCGCAACAACGTGGTGGTCAGCCGTCGTGCCGTTGTCGAGACCGAGTTCTCCGAAGAGCGCGAGAAGCTGATGGAGCGCCTGGTCGAAGGTGCCGTGCTCAAGGGCGTGGTCAAGAACCTGACCGATTACGGTGCGTTCGTGGATCTGGGCGGCATCGATGGTTTGTTGCACATCACCGACATGGCGTGGAAGCGCGTGCGTCACCCGTCCGAGATCGTCAACGTGGGCGACGAGCTGGACGTGCGCGTGCTGAAGTACGACAAGGAGCGCAACCGCGTGTCGCTGGGCCTGAAGCAGTTGGGCGACGATCCGTGGGTTGCCATTGCCCGCCGTTATCCGGTCGGCAGTCGCCTGTTCGGCAAGGTCTCCAACGTCACCGATTACGGCTGCTTCGTCGAAATCGAGCCGGGCGTGGAAGGCCTGGTGCACGTGTCCGAGATGGATTGGACCAACAAGAACGTCAACCCGGCCAAGGTGGTTCAGGTTGGTGACGAGACCGAAGTCACTGTGCTGGACGTCGACGAAGAGCGTCGCCGGATTTCGCTGGGTATCAAGCAGACGCGTTCGAACCCATGGGAAGCATTCGCGGCGATGCACAAGAAGGGCGACAAGGTGTCCGGCCAGATCAAGTCGATCACCGATTTCGGTGTGTTCATCGGTCTGGAAGGCGGCATCGACGGTCTGGTCCACTTGTCCGACATCTCCTGGCAGATGTCCGGCGAAGATCTCGTGCGCGACTTCAAGAAGGGTGAAGAGATCGAAGCGGTGGTATTGGCGGTCGATCCGGAGCGTGAGCGCATCTCGCTGGGTATCAAGCAGATGGAGCAGGATCCGTTCGGCCAGTTCATGGCGGCCAATCCGCGCGGCACCATCGTCAACGGTACCGTCAAGGAAGTCGATGCCAAGGGTGCGGTGATCGATCTGGGTGAAGGTGTCGAGGGGTATTTGCGTGCCAACGATATCGCCAAGGAGCGCATCGACGATGCTACCTTGCATCTGAAGGTGGGCGACAAGGTCGAAGCCAAGTTCACTGGTATGGATCGCAAGGGTCGCCAGTTGGCGCTTTCGATTCGCGCCAAGGATGAAGAGGACGTGCCGGAGCCCGCAGTCGCGGATTATGCGTCGGCCGCGACTGGAACGACCAAGCTTGGGGCGTTGCTGAAGGAACAGTTCGACAAGGCTGATTGAAGCCGCGGAGCTGCATCAAGGACACGGGGCGGCGTCGCGCCGTCCCGTAGTTTCACGTCACGGACATTGGGGCCCATGACAAAATCTGAATTGATCGAAGCGCTGGCCAGACGTCAGACTCATCTTGCGTTTGCGGATGTGGAAATGGCTGTCAGGAGTGTGATCGAACAGATGAGCTATGCGCTCTCTCACGGTGAGCGTATTGAAGTGCGTGGCTTCGGTAGCTTCGCGCTGCATTACCGACCGTCGCGGATTGGCCGCAACCCGAAGACGGGTGAATCGGTTGCGCTACCCGGCAAGCATGTGCCGCATTTCAAACCCGGCAAGGAATTGCGTGAGCGCGTCGATTTGCCAGAGCGCAGCCGCAACTCTTGAGCTGTTCGCTGCAATGCAGGTGGGACAAGACGGATTGAAGCGACGTCGGCAAGACCATTCCGCTGATTTGCACCTGTTGCGCGGCATGGCGAACGCGTTCCCTGTGGCTGTAGCCGCCGTATGCTGCAGCGTCAGGCCGTGTCGAAGCAACGTGCTTTCCCTGTGCCTGTCGCGAGCAATCGGGTAAAGTTCCGACATGCGCTTACTTGCCTTGATCATCCTGCTTCTGTTCATCGCTGCCGGTATCTTGGTTGGCGCGCTCAACGCGGAACTGGTCGATTACGATTTCGCGTTTTTCCAGTTGCGCTGGCCCAAGGGCGCGGCTCTGCTGGGAGCTCTCGTCGTCGGTTGGGTGCTGGGCGGCCTCACCGCGTGGCTGGGCGTAAGTTCAGCGGCACGGCGCGCACGCCGTACTGCGCGACCCGGCGTCGACAAGAAGCCAGCGACAACACCATGAATTTCGCGTATGCGCTGGTGGCCCTGGTGCCAGCAGCCTTTGCACTGGGCTGGTGGGCTTCGCGCAGGATTGGCGCAAAGCGCTCGGGTGCGCGTGTCAGTGAGTTGTCGTCGGACTATTTCCGCGGCTTGAATTACCTGCTCAATGAGGAGCAGGACAAGGCGATTGAAGTTTTCCTGAAGCTGGCTGCGTACGACCACGACACCGTGGAAACTCACCTTGCGCTGGGAAACTTGTTCCGGCGCCGGGGTGAGGTGGATCGCGCGATCCGCCTGCACCAGCATCTGGTATCCCGGCCAGGTTTGTCCGAAGCGATGAAGACTGTGGCGCTGCTGGAGCTGGGCGAAGATTACATGCGTGCGGGGTTGCTGGACCGCGCTGAAGCGTTGTTTTCAGACTTGGTGGCGATGGATGCGCATGCGCCGTCGGCACTGCGCCATCTGATTGCGATTTACCAACACGAGCGCGATTGGCACAAGGCCATCGAACATGCGCGGCGGCTGGAGGTCATGACCGACGAGGATCAGGCGCCAATGGTCGCGCAATTCTATTGCGAGCTTGCCGACCGTTCGCGGCAACACGGCGCTCGCGCCGAAGCGCGGGAATACTTGCAGCAAGCGTTTGCCTGCGTCCCCGATTGCGTGCGTGCGTTCATGCTGACGGGACAGTTGGAGGCCGAGGATGAACGACATGTGGCAGCGGTCGAGGCGTATGAGGCAGCAGTAGAAGCAGACGCCGCGTTTTTACCGGAGATTCTGCCGCCGCTGCTCAACAGTTACGCGCTTTCACAGCAGATGGAACGCGCCGAGGAGTTTCTGCGCGGGGTACTCGAGCGCTATCACGGTGTATCGCCCGTGCTGGCCTTGACGCGACTGTATCGCGAACGCGACGGTGAGCGCGCGGCGATTGAATTTCTGACTGCACAACTGCGCTTGCGGCCTTCGGTGCGTGGATTGATGGCGTTGATTGACGCCACCATGGGCAAAGTGGGCGGGGAAGCGCATGAGAACTTCCTGATCTTGCGCGACCTGACCAGAAAGCTGCTGCAAGGCCAGGCGATGTATCGCTGCAGCCGTTGCGGCTTCGGTGCCAAAGCCCACCACTGGCAGTGCCCGAGCTGCAAAAGCTGGAGCACTATTCGTCCCATCCATGGCGTCGCCAGCGAGTGACATGAGCCTCCTTCTTGTCAGTGGATGGCTGCTTGCAGCGTGGCTGATTGCGCTGCTGGTAGTGCGTGGGGCAATCGGCTACACGCGGCGGCGCGGCATGCTGGATCAACCGGGGCGGCGGCGCTCGCATGTGCAGCCTACGCCACGCGGCGGCGGGATCGGCATCGTTGCTGCGATGCTGGTTTGCATTCCCGGCGCAATGTGTACAGGCACATCGCCATGGTCGGCCGGTTTGGTGACCACGCTTGCGGCGGCGCTTGCATTGGTCGCGCTGGTCGGCTGGTGGGATGACCGTCGTTCGCTGCCGGTGTTGCCACGTCTGGCAGCGCAGGTGTTGGCGGTGGGGGCGTTGGCCGTGGCGCTGCTGGGCGACTATGCATCCTGGTGGTGGTTTGCGCTGCTTTTGCCTGCCGGTGTGTGGAGCATCAACCTGCATAATTTCATGGACGGGATCGACGGTTTGCTGGCGTTGCAAACGATTTTTGTGGCCAGTGGCCTGGCGCTGCTGGCGTGGTCGGTGGAGCAGCCGGCATTGGCACTGGCGTCGGCCGTGTGCGCGGTTGCCGCGTTCGCCTTCTGGATTTACAACCGGCCGCCCGCGAAAATCTTCATGGGGGACGTGGGTAGCGGCAGCGTCGGCTTGATGATTTTTGTGTTCAGCGCGCTGTTGTGGCGTGTCGATGCCCGACTGCTGTGGCCCGCACTCGTGTTGTCTTCAGCGTTTGCGGTGGATGCTGGTTTGACTCTGCTGATGCGTGTTCTACGCGGACGGCGCTGGTACAGTGCGCATCGGGAGCACGCATACCAGTGGCTGGTACGCTGCGGCGCCACCCACGCGCAGGCGGCCATGGCCTATCTGGGCTGGAACCTGGTTGTGGCTGCACCACTCGCGTGGTGGGCAGCCAGTCAGCCGGCATGGGCGATGCTGATTACCGTAGGGGCCTACGTGACCGCGTCGGTTACGTGGTTGATGCTCAAGCGCCGCCTCCTGCGCCGCCATCCGTCCAGGGTTTGCCATGCTGCTGCGTAAAGCCGTCGCTGCCATTCATCCACGCGTTGCCGTGGTCATTCATGACCTGGGCATGGTCGCGCTGGCGTGGTGGCTGGCCAAGGTTTTGCGCTACGCGTTGCAGCCTGACGAGCTTGTGGTTTTCAGCGCGCTGGAGTTTCCCCTGGTGCTGCTCACGCAAGGCCTGATCATGCGCTGGACCGGCCTGTACAAGAGCGTCTGGCGCTTTGCCAGTCTGCCCGACTTGTGGAACATCTTGCGTGCGGCGGCAGTCGGTACCGTGGCGATCGCGTTGGTGCTGTTTGTCTACGACCGACTGGATACCGTGCCGCGGTCGGCCCTGGTGCTGTATGCGTGCCTGATCACGGCCTTGCTTGGCGGCCCGCGGCTTGCCTATCGTTTCTGGAAGGACAGTCGCGCGGGTCTGGTTGCCGCGCATGGTGTCAAGCGCGTGCTGATCGTTGGTGCTGATCGTGCCGGTGAAGTGTTGTCACGTGATCTGCAGCGTGACAGCTCGTATCAAGTGGTGGGGTTTGTCGACGACAGCTCCGGGCTTCGCGGTGCGGAGATCAATGGCTACCCGGTACTCGGCCGCATCGAGGATTTGCCCGTGTTGGCGCCGGAGGCAGCGGTGCAGATGCTGCTGATTGCGCTGCCGCAAGCCAGTACCGATGAGTTGCGGCGGGTGGTTGCCCTGTGCGACAGCACCGGGTTGCCGTACCGCACAGTGCCACGCTTGGAGGATGTCCTCGCCGGGCGCGCGCAGAGTGGTGAAATGAAGGTGGTGGCCATCGAGGACCTGCTTGGCCGCGATGCCGTGGAACTGGATTGGGCGGCGATCCACGATGCGTTGAGTGCACGGCGCGTGCTGGTCACTGGCGGCGGCGGATCGATTGGTTCGGAGCTGTGTCGTCAGGTCGCGTTGCTGGGCGCGCAATCGCTGACCGTGGTAGAGCACAGCGAATACAACCTCTACCGCATTCTGCAGGAGCTGCGTGCGGACTTCCCCGAGCTGATTGTCGACGGCGTGCTGGCCAGTTGCGGTGATCTGGTGGCGATGCGTCGGATCTTTGCGCAAGCCTTGCCGCAGGTGGTCTTTCACGCTGCAGCATACAAACACGTGCCGCTGTTGCAGGCACAATTGCGCGCCTCGTTCCGCAACAATGTGCTGGGCACGCGTACGGTCGCAGATGTGGCATCGGCGACCGGGGTGGAGTGCTTCGTGATGATCTCCACCGACAAGGCGGTCAACCCGACCAGCGTCATGGGTGCATGCAAGCGCGTGGCCGAAATCTATTGCCAGACCTTGAACTCCCACTCTGCCACGCGGTTTGTAACCGTGCGCTTCGGCAATGTGCTGAATTCAGCTGGGTCAGTGGTGCCACTGTTTCGTCGGCAGATTGATGCCGGTGGTCCGGTCACCGTGACGCATCCGGAAATGACACGTTACTTCATGCTGATCCCGGAAGCTTGCCAGCTTATTCTGCAGGCGGCGACGCTCGGCAGGGGTGGCGAGATCTTTGCGCTGGACATGGGCCAGCCGGTCAAGATCCGCGACCTGGCCGAACAGATGATCCGGCTTGCCGGCAAGAAACCGGGGGCCGGGATTCCGATCGTGTACACCGGGTTGCGTGCGGGCGAGAAACTGTTCGAGGAGTTGTTTCACCCGCTGGAAAACTACACTGCGACCGAACACGCCAAGATTTTCCTGGCCCAACATCGCGAAGTATCGTGGGAACTGCTGCAGGCGCTGCTGGATAAAGCAGCGGATGCAGTGGCGATTTTCGATGAAGAAGAACTGCGACGCTGCGTATCCAGCCTGTTGCCATCGTTCCGTTGGAGCGAAGTGGCGCAACCGGACAACGTGGTGTCGATCCGTCGTAATGAAACCGGAGATATGTGAGTGAGCAAACCTCTACGCAAGGTAGTGTTTCCAGTCGCCGGCCTGGGCACGCGTTTCCTGCCGGCGACCAAGGCGGTCGCCAAGGAGATGCTGCCCGTGCTCGACAAGCCGCTGATCCAGTACGCGGTGGACGAAGCCGTGGATGCTGGCGCGGATACGCTGATTTTTGTCACCAATCGCTACAAGCACGCGATCGCCGATTATTTCGACAAGGCCTACGAGCTCGAAGCCAAGCTGCACCAGCGTGGCAAGAAAAAGCTGCTTGAATTGGTGCAGAGCACCTTGCCGCGCAACGTGCGGGCAATTTTCGTTACCCAGCCCGAGGCGTTGGGCCTGGGCCATGCGGTGCTGTGCGCCAGACCGGTGGTCGGTGACGAACCATTCGGGGTGATATTGTCCGATGACCTGATCTGGAACGGACCAATCGGCACGCGCAAAGGTGCATTGCGGCAGATGGCCGAGCTGGCTGATGCACAGCACGCGGGCGTCATTGCCGTTGAGGAAGTGCCACATGCCGATACCGACAAATACGGCATCGTCGACGCGCAGCCAATCGACGAGCACAGCGTGCTGATCCGGCACATGGTGGAGAAACCCAAACCGGCGGACGCACCATCCAATCTGGCCGTGGTCGGCCGTTACGTGTTGCCCGGGCGCATCTTCCAGTTGCTGGAAGACACGACCCCCGGGGCGGGTGGCGAAATTCAGTTGACCGACGCCATCGAGGCGCTGTTGCACGAAAACGGCAAGGTCCTGGGTTGCCGCTTCGAGGGCACGCGTTTTGATTGCGGGAACAAGGCCGGATTGGTGCGCGCGACGATGCACATGGCCATGCAGGACCCCGAACTCGCCCCCACTGTGCGTGCGTTTCTGCAGCAGCTGTGAGTTTTCCTGAGCGCAAGTTTGCAGATAGTGGACGCGTTTCGGCTTGGGCTGTCGCTATGAGTTCCAGCCAGGCATGACGCAAGTACCAGCGCCGTCGTATTACCGCGCCAGCGCCACACCGTACGCACCCTATGCGCCGCTTGCGGGCAGCGCACATGCGCGTGTGGCGGTTATCGGCGGCGGCTACGCCGGCTTGAATACTGCATTGGGGTTGGCTGAGCGCGGCGTGGGCGAGGTGGTGCTGCTGGAGCGCGACCAGGTAGGTTTCGGTGCATCCGGGCGCAACGGCGGCTTCGTGTTCGCCGGTTATTCGCTGGGCGAGCAGGCACTGCTCGATCAGCTTGGCGCCAGTCGCGCCGCGGGTCTGTTTCGTCTCACGCACGAAGCCGTACAGCGCATCCGCCAGCGCATCGCCAACTATACGATCGCGTGCGACGTCGTGGATCAAGGGGTCATCTGGGCCAACTGGTTCCGTGATCCGGCGGTGCTGCGCCAGCGTCAGCAATTGCTGGCTGAGCACTACGGCGAGCAGTGGCAATGGCTGGAAGTGGACGAGTTGCGGCAGCAGGTGCGCACCCGGCGATATCACGGCGGGTTGTATGAACGCGACGCGCTGCATCTGCATCCGCTCAATTACGCGATCGGTCTGGCGGCTGCCGCGGCCGCGCAAGGGGTGGTCATTCACGAGCAGAGCGCGGCCATCGAACTGCGACGCGAGGGCACGCAATGGCGCATCAGCACGCCGCATGGGGAGTTGCACGCGGACCAGGTAGTACTGGCGTGCGGCGGTTACCTGGCCGGCTTGTACAAGCCGGTCGATCGCTCGGTCATGCCGATTGCCACTTACGTGATGGCAACCGAGCCGCTGCACGAACGCCTGGATGATTGTCTGCGTACGCGCGCAGCCATCTACGACAGCCGCTTCGCATTTGACTATTACCGTGCGTTGCCGGATACGCGGTTATTGTGGGGCGGGCGCATTTCCATTTGTGATCGCTCGCCCCGCACCGTGCAACGGTTGTTGCGCGCCGACATGCTGCGCGTGTTCCCGCAGTTGCAAGGTGCGAAGGTTGATTACGCGTGGTCCGGACTGATGAGCTATGCGCGGCACCAGATGCCGCAAATCGGTGGCGATGGTCAGGGGTTGTGGTGGGCGCAGGCGTTTGGTGGGCATGGTCTGGCGCCGACGTGCGCCGCCGGTGAACTGCTCGCCGCCGCGATTGCCGAAGGCGATGACCGCTGGATGCAGTTTGCTGATTACGGACTGGCCAGCACACATCGGCCGCTGGGCTATCTCGCGGCGCAGGCGACATACTGGTGGCAACAAGGCCGCGATCGAGTGAAGTCGGGATTGGAAGGATGAACATCGATTCCCCGGGCGACGCCGGGATCATCGCGTGGGATGACTTCACCCGTGTATTGCTCGTGGTCGGCACGGTCACCCGCGTCGAAGCGTTTCCCGAGGCGCGCAAACCAGCGTGGAAGGTCTGGGTGGATTTCGGCGCTTATGGTGAGAAGAAAACCAGCGCGCAGATTGCCGCGTTGTATCGCGCGGAGGACCTGCTTGGGCGCCAGGTTGTCGGGGTCATCAACTTTGCGAAGAAACAGATTGGCCCGTTCCAGTCCGAGTTCCTGTTGACCGGCTTCCCCACGGCTGACGGCGTGGTGCTCACCAGCGTCGAACGCTCGGTACCTAACGGCACGCGCATGGCGTGACGCCAATTGGCACGGCCGCGGGAGCGATGGCTGGGCCGCGCGCTGTCGCTTCGCCTCGTGCGTTCCCCAAAATGCGCCTCCGCTCAGGCGACCAGTCAGAGCAGGCATGGCACGCAGTGAATGTCGCTAATGTTTGGCCGCCTGCTTGCGCTGTTGATCCAGCCACACCCCAAGGCCCTGCGCGTTGAGTTCAATGTCCATCTTCAGCACTTCACCCAGGCTGGCGCGCCCGCCGTGCCAACCGTGCGCTGCTGCGCGCGTGGCGTACAGCGTGGTGAGGGTTTCCACCAACACATCGTGACGGTCGGGTCTGCCATCGGCAGCGTGGGCGAGCTCCACCATCGCATCTATCTGCACGTGCAAGTCGCCAGCCAGACGCTCGACATCCTCGATGCGCCCATAGTGGGTCGGGTACATCGCTTGCGGATGCAGTGCCAGCAGACGGTTGATGGAGGCATGCAACGCCGACGGATCAAATTGCACTGGTGAGGTGGTGGGCAGAATGAACGCGCCGGCAGCA
>CAJDVT010000019.1_pt1 | contig 44742 bp, 36 predicted proteins | sample 7391411 | NCBI WGS metagenome assembly CAJDVT01 (sample SAMEA7055698, study PRJEB34461) | soil metagenome | biome: terrestrial ecosystem; feature: Peninsula; material: soil | place: Antarctica | collected 2016 | reverse complement strand
GGTGAAGCCGATCTGGTGATTGCCGGCGGTACCGAAAGCATGAGCATGGTGCCGATGATGGGGCACAAGGTCGCCATGAACCCGGCGATCTTCAACAACGAGAACATCGGGATCGCCTACGGCATGGGCATCACCGCAGAGAACGTCGCCAAGCGCTGGAAAGTCAGCCGCGAGCAGCAAGACGCATTCGCCGTCGAAAGTCATCGTCGAGCACTAGCCGCGCAGGCAGCCGGCGAGTTCAAGGCGGAGATCACGCCGTTCCAACTCGACGATCACTATCCCGATCTGGCCAGTGGTGCGATCAAGACCGACAGTCGACTGATTGAAAACGACGAGGGCCCGCGTCCAGGCACCACGCTTGAAGTGCTCGCCAAATTGCGTACCGTGTTTCGCAATGGCCAATTCGGCGGCAGCGTTACCGCCGGCAACTCCTCGCAAATGTCTGACGGCGCCGGCGCGTTGATCATGGCCAGCGAACAGGCCATCAAGGACTACAACCTCACCCCGCTCGCGCGCTTCGTCGGCTTCTCCGTCGCCGGTGTCCCGCCCGAAGTGATGGGTATCGGGCCGCGTGAGGCAATCCCCAAGGCGCTCAAGCAAACCGGCATCGCGCAAGACCAGCTCGACTGGATCGAGCTGAACGAGGCATTCGCCGCGCAGGCGCTGGCGGTCATTGGCGACCTGCATCTCGACCCGGCCAAGGTCAACCCGCATGGCGGCGCCATCGCCTTGGGGCACCCGCTTGGTGCCACCGGTGCGGTACGTATCGCAACCATGGTGCACGGCATGCACGCGCGCAAACAAAAGTACGGCATGGTCACCATGTGCATCGGCACCGGCATGGGCGCGGCGGGGGTTTTCGAGATGGTGTGATTTTTCGGCTCGGTATTTCGCTACCGCCTGCAACACTGGATGGTGGCGGATGCTGGTTGCCCGGAATCCGGAGACAACAAGGCGTCGCTGCAATGCGACGCCTTTTTTGCGTCGCGGTCTATCGACGCGCAGTCGTCGATCAGATCAAGCCGTCACTGCAGCCGCACAGCGAGCGGCTGGGAGGCAACTGCGCTGGCATGTGGAGGATCGGCGGACAGCAGCGTGCAGCAGGCGGCACCAACGTCAACGTCAGCGCCGGGAAGGCCAGAAGCAGGTGCAACACATGCGCGGGGAACTGCTGCGACGCTGGCAACTCAGCCGGCAACGCGCGAGCCGGGTCCCGCCCGCGGACCGTCAGTCCCCGTCAGGCCCTGGAGAGCAACCGGCCACCCATCACTGCATTTACGGCTACCACCACGGCTACCGCCAGGAGGTGGGTCAACAGGTCGGTCGCGGCTGAATTGGCCGCGTGACCGATTTCCAGCAAAGCCGCCGATGCCGCAGCGCTGGCCAGTCCCACCAGCACCGCCGTCAACACCGGCCGCAACGGACAGGCGCGGCGCAACAGCCCGATCAACAGCGCTGAAAGCGGGATCGACAAACCCATGATGAAGAGCAGACAATCAGCCGACTGCTGCAAACCTAGAGTTTGCGGGTCCGACGCGAACCACACGCGCAGGCACCCAAGTCCACTTGCCCCCAACCACACCAAAGCAGGGGGCAACGGCAGCCACGCCCAGGCCACGCGCCGGCCCGGCACCGCAAGTGCCAATGCGGCCCATGCCGCACAGATGGCCGTCATCACCGCCGCCAGACCCGCCCACTCCAGATCCGGCGCTGCGACCCAACGCTGCAGCATCCCGCCCGTGCCGTAGTATGCCAACAGGCCCAGCGCAATGGCGACCACCGCCAGCAGCCAACCCACCGTGCGCCGCCACGGCGGTGCCAGCCTGCGCACCGGGCGCAGCGTGCCGCCGAGACGGTCGATCAGCGCGGTATACGCAAGGGGCTCGGGCACGCTCTCGTTGGACATGATCTCAAGACTCTCCAGGGAAGTGCTTGCGCAAGGCTTTCAGCGCGCGATGCAGGTTGACCTTCAGCGCGCCAGTGCCGCGTCCGGTCAAGGCCGCGGCATCGTGCAACGAGCGCTCGCGCAGACCGAGTTGCTCCACCGCTTCACGCTGGCCAGGCGGGAGTCGGGCTACTGCTGCGTACAGGCGTCGCGCGCTTTGCTCGCGTTCGGTCGCAGTACTGGCGTCATCGCCGGCCGGGTAACGCTTCAGCGCAAACTCGTCGTGCAACTCACGCCGATCACGCCGCCCGCCACTACGCAATGCGTCAATCGCACGGCGACTCGCGATCGCGTTGAGCCAGACGTCATACGAGCGCGCCGGATCAAACGTATGGCGCACCCGATGCACGGTGATCAGCGTTTCCTGCACCACGTCATCCAGATGGTCGAGCGCCACGCCCTGCCGCCGCGCCGCCGCCCGAATCAACGCGATTGAACTTGCCAGCAGCTTTTCGTACGCGCGGCGATCACCGGCCTGGGCCGCAGCCATCCATTGCGCCCGGCGCCGTGCGGGCGACTCCACGGCATCGTCGGACTCTGCAGACACGTTATTCAGGTGATTCACCCAGTCAGGCGGTACAACATCAAACGCCATCGTGTCGGCAACGGTCAAGGCGCGCGACATTGCCACTCCACGTGAACGGATATCCAGGCTATTCGCTGCATCTGTCGCGGGAGTTACCTCGTATCTTGCAACATGGGTGTAACCAGCATCGAATAACTGGCGAATAACCCACAACCCTCACGGATTTCCGCAGCATGTTTGTCTTGATCCTCGCCTACCTTGGCGGCGTGCTCACCATCCTCAGTCCGTGCATATTGCCGGTGCTGCCGTTTGTATTTGCGCGTGCTGACCGTCCATTCAAGCGCAATGGCTTGCCAATGTTGCTGGGCATGGCGGTCACCTTTGCGTTGGTGGCTACCCTTGCTGCGGTCGGTGGTGGCTGGGCGATCCATGCCAATCAGTACGGCCGCGGCGTGGCGTTGGTGGTGCTGGCGTTGCTGGGACTCACTCTGCTCTCGACCCGTCTCGCCACCTGGATCAGCCGCCCGTTTGTCGCCTTGGGCAATCGGCTGTCGCAGCACTCGACCGGCGAAGCTGATTCCATCTGCGGCGCTGCCGGGCTCGGCATCGCCACCGGCTTGCTCTGGGCACCTTGCGCTGGTCCGATTCTCGGCCTGCTGCTGACTGCGGCAGCACTGAATGGTGCCAGCGTCCAGACCACGCTGCTACTGCTGACCTACGCGGCTGGCGCGGCGACCTCGCTTGGCGTGGCACTGTTGCTCGGGGGCAAGCTCTTCGGCTGGATGAAACGTTCGCTCGGTATCGGTGAGTGGGTGCGCCGCGCGCTCGGCGTGCTGGTGTTGGCCGGCGTGGCGGCCATCGCGCTGGGGCTGGATACCGGCGTGCTGACGCGCGTGTCGCTGGCTGCGACCGGTGGCATCGAGCAACGTCTGATCCATGCGGTGCGCCCCGCGCAAGCCGCTGCTCCGGCCCCCAAGGCCGGTGAGCCGTTGCCGGTGCAGGGCGACATGCCGTCGCTGGCCGGTGCCACGAAATGGTTCAACAGCCCGCCGCTGACCACCGAATCGCTGCGTGGCAAAGTGGTGCTGCTCGACTTCTGGACGTACTCGTGCATCAACTGCCTGCGCGCCCTGCCCTACGTGCGGGGCTGGGCGGACAAGTACAAGGATCACGGGCTGGTGGTGATCGGTGTGCACGCACCGGAGTTTGCCTTCGAGAAGGACCCCGCCAACGTCGCCCGCGCGATCAAGGATCTGGGCGTGGATTACCCGGTTGCGATGGACAACGATTACGCGATCTGGCGCGGCTTCGACAACCAGTATTGGCCGGCGCACTACTTCATCGATGCCGAAGGCCGGGTCCGCCACCACCACTTCGGCGAAGGCGCGTACAAGGAAAGCGAAGACGTGATTCGCCAGTTGCTGACCGCAGCCGGCCAGAAAAACCTGCCCACCGGCTACGTGCGCGGGACGCGTCGCGGTGTCGAAGCGGCGGCATCGAACGATGCAACCGTTTCCCCGGAAACGTACGTGGGCTATGCCCGCGCCGAGAACTTTGCCAGCGGTCGCGTCGCCCATGACGAGCCGTGGGACTATCAAGCGCCGCGCATACTCGGAACCAATCAGTGGGCGCTCGCCGGGCGCTGGACCGTGCACGATGAAAATGCGCAACTGGACCGAGTCGGCGGCCGCATCACGTACCGCTTCCGCGGCCGTGACCTGCATCTGGTGCTTGGCCCCGGCAGCGCTGGCAAGCCGATCCGCTTTCGCGTCATGCTTGATGGCAAACCACCGGGTGTCGACCACGGGACGGACACCGACGCCGAAGGCAATGGCACGATCACCGAGCAACGGCTGTACCAGCTCGTACGCCAGGCCAGCGGCAGCGGCGAGCGTCTGTTTGAAATCGAGTTTCTCGATCCAGGCGTGCAAGCGTACGCATTCACTTTTGGTTGATCTGTTGTCACCCGACAACGCACCCCACGGAGGTTTGCCATGTCACGTATCGACGAAACACTCAGCGCAGATCGGCGGCGCTTCCTGCGCGCCCTGGTTGCCGGCGGGGCACTGGTGGCGGTTGGCGGCGGCGTGCTTGCGCCACGTTTGTTCGCTGCGGACAACACGCCAACGGATATGCCGGGCAACGTTTTGCTGGAGATTTTCGGTGACGATGGGCGCGACCTCGGTGCCCGGCAAGCTGCCAAACTGGTTCTCAGTGACAAGCAGTGGCGCGAACGACTGCCTGCCGATGCGTATCACCAGATGCGCCACGCCGGCACCGAGTGCGCGTTCAGTGGTAGATACTGGAACTTTTACGCTCCGGGAATCTTCCGCTGCGCCGCGTGCGCCAACGCGCTGTATGACGCCGGTACCAAGTTTCACTCCGGTACGGGCTGGCCGAGTTTCTATCAACCCATCGCCAGTACCAACGTCGTTGCAAGTGTCGACCCCAGGTTCGGAATGCAGCGCACGGCTATCTCCTGTGCCGGATGCACCAGTCATCTCGGTCACGTCTTCAACGACGGACCACGCCCCACGGGATTGCGCTACTGCATGAATTCACCCGCGCTGCGCTTCGTGGCGCGCACTCTGAGTTGACGGCGCCTTGCCACGCTGGCGCTCGTGACTCAATTGTCGCCGCTCACCCCATGCCATGACGCGGGGGCGTATCACCAGAATCATTTCGAGATACATCCGAATTCGCCCTGCACCGTCTACAACGACGCACCGAAGGTCGCGCACGTCAGGCAACTGTTTCCAAACCTGTACCGGCTGCCTCAACAGGTTGTGGATGCGATTGTACTGAGCCAGTGCATGGACCAGCGTTCGCGTCGCGCCGCCCAAAACGTCAACTTCGGCCTGCTCGGGCAACGGTCGAACGCCAGAGCATGGCCGCGCTCAGCAGCAATACCGTGGAGGCCACGAACAGCGCATATGCAAGCCCGTGACGGCTGCCGGCAACGACACTCACCACCAGTGGACCCAGGAGCTGTCCCAGCGCAAACGCTGCAGTCAGTGCGGCGATGAATGTAGTCGCATTGACGCTGGCTACCCGACGTGCCTCACGCAGGCCAGCCATGGTGACCACCATGAACGTGCCGCCGACCATCAGCGCCGCGAGCAAAATCGCCGGCAACCCGGGCCACAGCACCGGCAACGCCACGCCTACCGCCATCAACGCATGGGCTGCCGCCCACAATCGGCGATCATTCCACGCCCCCAGCCAGCGTGCTGCGGCATAGGTCGACAGCGCTGCCGCTGCGCCAAATACCGGCCACGCCCATCCGAACAGCGCCGGATCGGCAATGAAGCGTCTTGCCAAAGCCGGCAGGAATGTCGCCGGAATGATGTAGCCGAAGCCGAACGCGCCATAGCACAGGGCCAGAAGCAGCTTGTCGGCTGTCCAGACCACTCGACTATCCGTCGCCGCTGCCACAGCCCTGGCGGCGGCGAGCGGCGGGTCAGCGCGAAACGAAGACCACAACGCCGCCAGCAACACCAGCGACACCCCGCCGAACACCTGCCACGCATGTGCCGAATCGACCTCCATACGCATCATCACCATACACAGCAGACCGGCGCCGGCAATGCCCACGCCGACACCCGCAAATACAACGCCGCCCAGCATGGCTCGGCGCAACGCCAGCAGTCGCTCCAGCGACCATGCCGACACGTGCACCAACACCCACGCGCTGGCAACACCCGCGAGCAGGCGCAGCACCAGCCAGCCAACAAAATTCGTGTCAATGCCCATGCCCAACGTGACCAGCGCAATCAGCAGCAGCCCGCCACGTATTGCCCAGACCGGTGACAGCCATGCCGCGCCCAGCGCTCCGATCAGATAGCCCAGATAATTCGCTGCAGCCAGCCAGCCTGCCGCGCGCAGCGACAACCCCACATCGACTTGCATCATCGGCAGAATCGGCGTGAACGCGAATCGACCAACGCCCATCGCTACAGCCAGCGCCAGCAGTCCGGCAGCGGCCACACGTCGCGCGCGCCACACTGTATTCATGCCATCCACGCGACCGTGTGTCATCTGATGCATCGTTGCAGCATAACTTCGCCAGCGTTCCCTAGCGATTGACGAACGGCTCGATGACAGCCGCGTCCACCGACGTCGTGTGCTGCACGCCGCCGGGCAAACCGATCAACCCGCCGGATGCGAATGCTTCAGCTCCTGCAATCGCGCCAGCACGGCCTGGGCCGCATCCTGCTCGGCAGCGCGGCGACTACTGGCACTTGCCTGCACGCTGAACGTCAACGGTTCGGTGATGCTGCAGGTGATATCAAACGTCTTGGCGTGGTCGTCACCGTGGCTCGCGGTCAGTTCGTACTGTGGCAATGGCCAGCCGTCCGCCTGCAGCCATTCCTGCAACCGGGTTTTTGCATCCTTGGACGAACGCCTCAGCTCGGCGATGCGCGCGTCAAACCAGCCATGGACGGTTTCCCGACAGGCTTCAAAGCCACCGTCCAGATACACCGCGGCGATCAACGCCTCCACCGCGTCAGCCAGGATGGAGTCGCGTCGAAAACCGCCGCTCTTCAGCTCACCAGGCCCCAATTGCAACGAATCGCCGAGTTCCAGCTCCCGCGCGAGCACCGCCAGCGCCACACCGCTGACCAGTTGCGCACGCAGCCGGGAAAGCTCACCTTCGCTGGCTTGCGGATGGGCGACGAAAAGCATCTCGCCGACAATCGCCCCGAGCAGCGCATCGCCGAGGAACTCCAGTCGCTCGTTGTTCGGGCGGCCAACGCTGCGATGCGTAAGCGCCAATGCTGCCAGCGCCGGATCACGAAAGCGGTAATTCAACTCCAAAGTGCTACTGCCTATTGCTCGACATTGCCCTGCAGCGGAACACCCTTCTCGAAGTGCAGCAGAAAATCGATGTTGTACATGAACGGGACTTTCTTGTCGTACGCAACGTGCAACGTGCTGGTCCCGCCCGCATCCCGCACCAGAGTGATGTCGGTCGGTTTGATTGTGGCGTCATCCACGTACTGGAAATTCATCTTGAACATCAGGTCGCGGCGTATCTCGTTCAGCGTCTTGCCAGTGGTCCCCTCGGTTGCAATCTGGTTCATGCTCTTGGCCACACCCATGTACTCCGAATACGCGGGCACGAGCTTCATCGCCATGTAGCCAAAAAACCCCACGACTGCCACGACAATGAGAAAGCCGATCAACGTGATACCTGTCTGCCTGGATTTCATAGTCCCCTCGCTATGCCGCAGCATGCGGCGTCCCCGTGTTGGATGAAGCAACTAGCAGCTCCGCGAACCACCCGCGTGTTGCAGGGGATTCTCGCACTGTTTGCCTCCGCGGCACACGCCGCGGCGTGACGCGCATCAATGAATGACCGTACCAATGCGCGAAAAATCCACTCCGCCAGTGTGCAGCCCCTTCCAGCTCATCCAGATCAGGAATGCCTTGCCGGCCAAGTCCCGCTCCGGCATGCAGCCCCACCAACGGCTATCCAGACTGTCATTGCGGTTGTCGCCCATCACCAGATAGCAACCAGTCGGCACGATGGATGGCACCAGCGCGTTCGGAATCGCCTTGGGTATGTTGTACGCAGGCATGCGTGCGATGGCATGCTCGACGGTGCCCAGATGCTCGGTCCACACCGTGGCGCCCATCTCCAGCATGGTCTGTTCCACCGCGCGCTCGGGATTGCCCACGTACGGACCAACCTCGCTGGCGTTGACGCGTACGCCGTTGATCACCAAGTCCGCGCCATGCACCTCAATACTGTCACCGGGCAAGCCCACCACGCGCTTGATCCAGTTCTGCTGCGGGACCGCTGCATGCGGGTCATTGCAGGTCAGATCCCCGCTACGCACAACGTGATCGCCCACCTGGCACAGATAGCCGGGAAATCTGAACACCACGACGTCGCCACGTTTGGGTTCACCTATATCGACAAATTTGTTGTTGAACGCCGGCACTCGCAGCCCGTACGCAAACTTGTTGACCAGGATGAAATCTCCCACGTCCAGCGTCGGCATCATCGATCCCGAAGGAATGCGAAACGGTTCGGCTACAAACGAGCGCAGCAGCAGTACCACCAGCACCACCGGGAACAGCGAGCGTGCCCAGTCCACGGCTATCGGGTCGCGATACTCATTACCAGCCGCGTCCATCCGGGCTTTGCGACGTTTGTACAGCAGGAGGCGGTCGAGTCCCCACACCACGCCAAAGAGCACGGTCAGGGCCAGCAAAATCGCCGAGAAATCAAATTCCATGTGTTGCTCCCGTGGTGCCCAAGGCAATCGGCTGAAAGAGGGAAGGCTGCTCACCGCCCGAGCATGCACCGCACTGCCCGTCGCCCCTTACTATTGCCATCTGTTATTTGTCCACTTTCAGAACGGCCATGAAGGCTTCCTGCGGAATCTCCACGCGGCCCACCTGCTTCATCCGCTTCTTGCCTTCTTTCTGCTTTTCCAGCAACTTTTTCTTGCGACTGACGTCGCCGCCATAGCATTTGGCCAGCACATTCTTGCGCAATGCCTTCACTGTAGCGCGCGCGATGATCTGGGCTCCGACTGCAGCTTGTATGGCCACGTCAAACTGCTGGCGCGGAATCAGATCCTTCATCCGCTCCACCAAGTCGCGACCGCGCCGCTCAGCGTAACTGCGATGCATGATCAGGCTCAGGGCGTCCACACGTTCGCCGTTGATCAACACGTCGGTGCGCACAAACGGACCGACCTCGAAGCGATCGAAGTGGTAGTCCATTGACGCGTAGCCGCGCGAAACCGACTTGAGCCGATCGAAGAAATCCATCACCACTTCTGCCAGTGGCATTTCATAGCTGATCTGCACCTGGGTGGCCAGATACTGGATCGAGCGTTGCACGCCGCGCTTTTCCTCGCACAAGGTAATCACGTTGCCGATGTAATCCGGTGGCGTCAGGATGTTCGCGACGATGATCGGCTCACGAATCTCCTGAATCTGCTGCACCGGCGGGAGCTTGGCGGGATTGTCCAGCATCAGGATCGAGCCGTCGGTCCTCAGCAATTCGTAGACCACGGTCGGCGCCGTGCTGATCAGGTTCAGATTGTATTCGCGCTCCAGGCGTTCCTGCACAATTTCCATGTGCAGCATGCCGAGGAAGCCACAGCGGAAACCGAAGCCCATGGCCTCGGACGATTCCGGTTCGAAAAACATCGCCGCATCATTCAGGCGCAACTTGTCCAACGCCTCGCGCAACGCCGGGTAGTCCTCGGAGGCCACCGGAAACAGGCCGGCGAACACGCGTGGTTGTACTTTCTGGAAGCCGGGCAACGGTTTGTCTGCCGGCTTTCCAGCCTGAGTCAGGGTGTCGCCCACGGGCGCGCCGTGCACGTCCTTGATCGCTGCATTGATCCAACCCACTTCGCCTGGACCGAGGTGATCAAGCTTCTTGCGCCGAGGTGTGAACACACCGACCTCGGCCACTTCATGCGTGCGCCCGGTAGACATCACCAGCAACTTGTCACCGGGACGGATTTCGCCCTGCATGATGCGCACCAGCGACACCACGCCAAGATAATTGTCGAACCATGAGTCAATGATCAGCGCCTGCAGACGATCCGTGTCACGGGGCTTCGGCGGGGGGATGCGCGCGATGATCGCCTCCAGCACCTCGACCACGTTCAATCCGGTCTTGGCGCTGATGGCAATCGCGTCGGTGGCGTCAATCCCGATCACGGCTTCGATTTCGCGCTTGACCTTTTCCACGTCAGCATTCGGCAGGTCGATCTTGTTCAGCACCGGCACCACTTCCAGCCCCTGCTCCACCGCTGTGTAGCAGTTGGCCACCGACTGCGCTTCCACGCCTTGGGCGGCATCCACCACCAGCAGCGCGCCTTCGCAGGCCGCCAGCGAGCGGCTGACCTCATAGGAAAAGTCGACGTGTCCAGGCGTGTCGATGAAATTGAGCTGGTAGGTCTTGCCATCACGCGCGGTGTACGGCAGCGATACGGATTGCGCCTTGATGGTAATGCCACGCTCGCGCTCGATCGGATTGTTGTCCAGCACCTGCGCTCCCATCTCGCGCGAGCTCAACCCGCCACAGATCTGGATGATGCGATCGGCCAGGGTGGATTTGCCGTGATCGATATGGGCAATGATCGAGAAGTTGCGAATCAATTCCATGGAACGCGAGCGGCCTGTGTACGAGGTGACCGCCAGCACCCACGTGGCGGGTTCGCATCGCCGCCAAGGCGACACGAACCCGGCATTATCGCATGGAACCCGAATGCCTTACCCGCTACGAGCAATCGCGACGAGCCTGTGGTGATGGCCACCATTCACCACCCGCGGCACTGCTATTTGGCCGCTGGGACGGTCAGCCCGACAAACCGGCTTTGGTCACCGCGGCGAACCAACAGCAGAACCGTACTGCCAGCTTTCACGTCCTTGGTGGCAGCTTGAAATTCCGCAATGTTCGCGATCCGTTGCTGATTGACCATCAGGATCACATCACCTGCCTGCAAATCCGCCTCACCGGCGACGGGGCCAGTCACGGCACTGATCACCACGCCCTGACCGGCGGGCAAGCCGAGTTGCTTGCGCGTATCGGCGTCCACCGCCTCCACGCTCAATCCCAGCGCCGCCGCGCCGCTCGTACCCGTCGTGGCCGATGCCCCGAGGTTGCTCACACCACTGCGATCGCGCGGCGCCTCACCCACCGTGACTTGCACCGTCATGGGCTTGCCGTTGCGCAAGAGTTTCACGGGCACCGTACTGCCAGGTTTGCTCATGCCCACCATCGGCGGCAGGTCAGCGGACTGATTCACATCGCGGCCATCGTACTGAAGGATGATATCGCCAGCGCGCAGGCCCGCTTTCGCTGCACCGCTGCCCGGGGTGATATCTACCACCGCTGCCCCGACGCCACTTTCCAGTTTGAACGCCTTGGCAATGTCGTCGGTCACAGCCTGTACGGTCACCCCCAGCATGCCGCGCGACACATAACCCTTGGTCTTGAGTTGCTGTACCGCATTCATTGCCACATCAATCGGGATCGCGAACGACACACCTGCATAGTCACCGGTGTTGGAAAGTATCTGCGAATTGATCCCGACAACCTGCCCTTGCATGTTGAACAGCGGACCGCCTGAATTACCACGGTTGATCGGCACATCGGTCTGGATGAACGAGGTGTAGGCTTGATCCCGCGCACCCAGACTGCGCCCGACGGCGCTGACAATGCCTTGGGTCACGGTGTAGTCAAAACCGAAGGGCGAGCCGATCGCCAGTACCCACTGGCCGGGCTTCAGAGTGCGCGAGTCGCCAATGCTCAGTGTGGGCAACGCAGCGCTGGCCTCCAGCTTGAGCAACGCGATGTCATAGGTGGGATCGGTACCAACCACCTTTGCAGTCAAGGTTCGCCGATCCTGCAGCCTCACGGTGACCTTGTCCGCGCCAGCCACCACGTGATTGTTGGTCAACACATAGCCATCGCTGGAAATAATGAAGCCCGAGCCAAGCGAGGTGTGCTTCTGTTCCTCTGGTGATGGCATCGACGGTATGCCGAAGAAACGTCGCATGATGTCGTCTTGCGAGTTGCCCGGCAGGCCCTGCCGCGGATCGGACTGCTGACCCGAACGGGATTGCGCGGGCGGCGTCGTGCCGTCATAGCGTGCCTCCACATGCACCACAGCGGGAGCATTCTTTTGCACGATGCCGGTGAAGTCCGGCAAGCTCGCCATGCTCGGGGCCGTTTGCGCGTGCACGCCGAACGTGGCGACAGACCCAAGCAGGGCAACGCACGCCAAACGATGCAGAATGAACTGGTTCATGAATTCTCCTTCGATAGCCGTCAAGTCATGGATGCATTCTTGATCCCGCGCCGGGCGCAGCGAATCAGGTTTGTGCGGCAACACGAACGGATCCCGCGCAGCTCCGAAGAGCAGACCGGGCAGCGCTGATCCGGCAGGTGCCGCCAAATCTGCACTGGACTCGCGTGCAACCCCTGCGTCGCCGGGAAGACGTGCGGCGCCGACAGACTATTGGGCAACCGCTGCAGCACGACGCGATATGCCGTTGGCAGATGACGCCTGCGCCGGATCGAGCAGCAACAGATAACTGCCATCGTGATTGTCCAGGGCACGGTAGCGGTAGAGGGGGGTATAAGTCGCAGACCGCGACGATTGCAACGCGGGGCTGGCGGCAAACGGCGAACCCACGGTGGCAGACGCCTGCTGACTCAGCGCACCCGCAGCACTGCCGCTCAACCACGGTGGCACGGAAGATGGGGTGGCACCCACAGTCGACGAGCTGGCACTGGCCAGCGTGCTGACGTTTGCCGCCGCATCCTCGGCGGCAACCATATGTTCGGCGCCGCTTTGCGGTTGCCCCAGCATCAGCGTTGCTGCCGCGACACTGGCGGCAATCGCGCCGCCCGCGGACCAGCGTAGCCAGCGGCGATGGCCGCCGGTGGCCGTGATCGGCAACGCTTCACGCCCGATTGCCGCGCTGGTACGCGCCGCAAAATCAGTGCTTGCCAGAGCCGGGAGCCGACCGCGCAGGCCGTCTCGCACCAGATGGTAACGCGACCATGCTTGCTGGAGTTCCGTTTCATGCTCGAGTCGCCGCAGCAGAAAGCGCAATTCATGCGGCGACAGCTCACCGTCAATCCCGGCTGAAAGTGCCTCCACCGATTCTCTATTCATATGCGTCTGGCTCATGCATGATCCTCGCGGTCCGACAATAGTGGCCGCAGCTTTTCATCAATTGCCTCACGTGCCCGAAAAATACGTGAGCGTACTGTACCGATCGGGCAGTCCATCGCATGTGCGATCTCATCATAACTAAGCCCGTCCACCTCGCGCAGGGTAATCGCCGTGCGCAATTCCTCGGGCAAGGCTTGGACAGTGGAAAACACGGATTGTTCAATTTCCTGGCGCATCATCTCGTGCTCAGGCGTTGCGTTGTCCTGCATGCGCTCGGCGCTGGCGGTAAACGCGACGTCGTCAACGTCCACGTCATCCGATGGCGGTCTGCGGCTCATTGCCACCAGATGGTTCTTGGCGGTATTCACTGCAATCTTGTAGAGCCACGTATAAAATGCACTGTCGCCACGGAATGCGTCAATGGCACGCCACGCACGGATGAAAGACTCCTGGGCAATATCCTCGCACTCGGCGTGACTCCTGACATAGCGTGAAACCAGCCCAATCACGCGATGCTGATACTTGCGCACCAGCAGGTCGAACGCCGACTTGTCACCACGTTGCACGCGCTCGACCAACGCGCGATCAACCTCGTTTTCGCCCATGCGGGCTGTATCCATCGTCAAAGCCGTTATCCACTGCGAAACTTGAAAGGGCCCGGGGCGCTGCGCTCGGACTGCAGCCACCGGTTGAAGTTCAGGCTAGCGCCACCTGCCTGCACAGGCGCTAACGCACACGGCACCAAACACGCGCAGCGGATTACCACCATGGGGTTGCCGCGCACTGGTTCAAGCCATCTGCGCAACACGCATTTCAAGCAGCCGCTCGCGTTCTGCCAGCAGCGTGCCAAAGCTGATTGGCTGCAACGGACGCGCAAACAGGTAGCCCTGCAATTCGTCACAATGCTCGGCGCGCAGGAATTGCAGGTGCTGTTCGGTCTCCACGCCCTCGGCAACCACTGCACGATTCAGACGATGCGCCATCTCGATCGTGGCACGCACGATGGCCTCGTCATCCGGGTCAACGCCGATATTGCGTACAAAGCTCTGGTCCACCTTGATGCGATCGGCGGGTAGCCGTCGCAGATAATCCAGTGAAGCGGCTCCGGTGCCAAAATCGTCGATGGCCAGGCGGCATCCCAGCTTGTGCAGGGCATGCAGGTTTTCAATCAAATTGGGCGCCGTCTTGATGCTGATGCTCTCGGTAATCTCCAACTCCAGCATGGTGGGGTCGAGCCCGGTGTCGCGCAGCGCATTGGTGACCGTGGTGAGCAATGTCGGCTCCATCAACTGCACCGCAGACAGATTCACCCCCAGGCGCAGACCCAGCCGATAACGGTCTTCCCATTCCTTTGCCTGCCGGCACGCAGTGCGCAGCACCCATTCCCCAATGGAGACGATCAGGCCGGTTTCCTCGGCCAGCGGAATGAACGCGGTCGGGCTGACCAGCCCCAGTTCCGGGTGCTCCCAGCGCACCAGCGCCTCCATGCCGACGATGTCTTCACTGTCGGTGTTGACCTGGGGTTGGTACACGACACGCAACTCGCCATTGCTCTCGGCGTGCCGCAAGCGCGAACGCAGTGCCATGCCGTGTTCGCGCGCATATTCCGGGCTGACCTCATACACATGGAAATTGTTGCGGCCCAGGTGTTTTGCCACATACATCGCCTCGTCCGCGTGCTTGATCAACGCCTGGACATCGCTTGCGTCATCCGGGAAAAAACTGACGCCGATGGATGCGGTGAGTTGCAGTTCGGTACCATCCTCAAGGTACAGCGACGGAGCCATGGATTGCACGATCTTCTCCGCCACCCGCGACACATCATCGTTCTTGATGATATGGCGCAACACCACAGTGAACTCGTCTCCCGCATAGCGGGCGACTGTATCGGACGCACGGATGCTGGCACCCAGACGCCGCGCAACCAACCGCAATACTTCGTCGCCAGCGGCATGGCCATATGTGTCGTTGACCGCCTTGAAATGGTCCAGATCGACGAACAACACAGCAAAGCACTCGCCGTTGCGCAGCGCTTCCCGCAAAATCGTGGCGAGTCTGTCGTTGAACAGCAGCCGGTTGGGCAACCTGGTCAACGTATCCACAAGCCCTTCGGCACGACCCTGCTCACGCGTTCGGTGCAACTCGATCCCCTGCGCAAAACGGGCAGCAGCGCAGCGCAGCACTGGCTCCACAGTGGCCATGTCGCGGATATCGCGGCGGCGCCCGGCGAGCAGCGCGCCAATGACGGCTTTTCGCTCATCGAGGAGCGGCAAACCCACAAACGCGCGCAACGCCAGTTGCTTCAGCAGGGGATCGGCGGGTGCAAGAGATTGCGCACCGGACGGATACAGCATTGCCTTTCCGCTCAACACCATCTGTACTGATGTTTGCAACGGCAGTCGTGTCCACTCCAACTCCCGACCAGTCCAGTGCTGCAGCAGTTGCACAGGAAGGTCGGTGGCGCTGTCGTGCGCGGACCAGAGGGCCAGATAGTCCAGTTTCAATCCATCAACCAGAATGCGGGCCACGGCATCTTGTGCGTCCAGGTCCGTGCCGGGCGCAAACAGCCGGGAGGCCAGGGACAACGCGACAGAGGCGCTGATCTCGGCGCAGGCCTCGCGGATAGTGACCATCAGTGCCGGTCGCCCAAGGGATTGCACTAGCTGCACATGGGCAGTTTCGCCGTGCATGCCCAGCAGGGAACCGGGTGGACACGGGTAGCAGCTCCCACTCGCCGCCGTGAACGCTGCTTGGGCGATATCCGCGTCAAACGGCAGCACGGTAGCCAGAGGTACGCCAAGCAAATGTACCTTGTGCAGGCGGCAACGCTCGTCGAGTGCCGGACTCACCTCATACACGCAACGCGACTGCGCATCGACAAGCAGCCATTCGGCTTTCCCGTCATCAACTCGCTGACGGTGATCGACGCCCGCCGAATCTTTCACATCCGCTCCGGCCGCTGGCAACGCGCCAGCCTGTGCGCACCGACACTGCTGCCAGCGCGGTATCAATTCGGTAGTGATCTGACTGGCGTGCAACCACGCCACCACACCTTCCGGGAGATGCTCCGGCGACACCGGAAAATCGTCTGCCAGCACCGCAATCAGCGGAGCCGCTGCCGCGCACGGCAACTGTCGTAGCTGCGCGCAACTCCCGAGCGCGTGCAGCTCGCTGCCGGCAAGCACCACGACTATCAAATCCAACCCGATCTGGCGCCGCAACAACGTTCTCGCGTGCCCGGCATCGCGCGCACTGTGAATCTGCAAGCACCCCGCCCGATCCAGCACGTCGAAAAGCCGGCGACGCAATTCGCGTTGCTCGGCGACGACCAGAACGCTGTTGGCCACAAGCATCTCAGCCCTCAACCAGCCAGCGGCCATCGCGCATGCGCAGATGCCGCGGGCTGGAGCTCTCTTGGTGCAGGTGGACGGCCAGAGCGCCAAGCTCTTCAACCAATGCCACCGGGGGGCTGACCAGGACGACGCGGCGCAGATGTTCCGTGGATTCACGCGCCAGTTGGCGCAGCAATGCCGCGTCCGCGGCGCTCAGCGGAAGCTCCAGCCCGACCAGGAAATACACGCCAAAGTGCAGACTTTGCCGTACGTGGCGCAACGCGCTGCCAATCCGCTGGCAGTCCGGAAAGCGCGCATGCACATCGCGCAGACTGCTCAGACCGGACATCGGCTCCCACAAATAGACCGCCTGGCCAGTGCGCCGGGCAAGCGCACGAAACTGCCCGATCGTCGCTCTGGGGTCCTCGCTGTCGAGCACTACCAGACCGCTGGACGCCCCCAGAATGCGCGCAAACACGTCGTTCCCAGCTTGCGTTGCCCCCGATGACGTCACGGAACTCATCGACCGCGGTTTCCTGTGTTGCCTGCACTCGAACGAAATGTTTCGACCTAATCAAGGCCCTGCTATCTGGCGTTGAACGGCGACCCATACGGTCCGCCAACTGCATCAAGCTGAACGGTACCCCAATTTACAACCGAATTGCGGCATTTCAGTGTGGCAACACGGTTATGCACCAGCAGCACAATACCGCCGAGTACCTCTGCTGTGCTGGCGCGGTGGCCAGTTGGACACAGCGTCTCGCAATCGTGGCACGGGAACAGTATGGTTCAGGCTCTGCCCGCTATCCACACAAGCCATGTTTGAAGGTCTGCGTTTCAACCACTGGAAAACCAGTATCAGTGACGACGCCATCGTGACGTTGACACTGGACCGGGCCAACAGCGCCGTCAATGCCATCTCCAGCGCGGTGCTGGACGAGTTGGCACAACTGGTTGAGCGCCTGGCCATTGACAACCCCGCCGGAGTGATCATCCACTCGGCGAAGGCCAGTGGGTTCGCGGTAGGCGCGGACATCAAGGAATTCGTGACCTATGCGCAAGAAGGATCCGTGCTGGAAAATATCGAGCGCGGACAGCGTGTCTTTACGTCACTGTCCCGCTTGCGTTGCCCTACCGTGGCCGCGATCCACGGCGCGTGCATGGGTGGTGGTACCGAGCTGGCCCTGGCGTGTGCTCAACGCATTGCCGCGGATGACGGCTCGACGCGCATTGCCCTGCCTGAAGTCATGCTGGGCATCCATCCTGGATGGGGCGGCACAGCACGATTGCCGTATTTGATCGGTGCGACCGACGCGTTGGCGTTGATGCTCAACGGCAACTCGCTGTCCGCTCGACGGGCGTTGGCGTTGGGCCTGGTTGACCGGCTGGCGCGCCCGGAAGAGCTGCTGGGGGAAGCGCGACAGTTGTTGCGCCACCCACAGGCCAGAGCGCTCACACTGCGCGGCAAAGTGTGGCTGGGCAACACGTGGATCGCGCGGCAGATTCTGGCGCCAGTCGTGCGCAAGCGCACTGCCGCCAAAGTGCGCAAGGAACACTACCCCGCACCATTCGCCCTCATCGACGTGTGGCAGAGCGGCGGTGGCGACATGCAGCGTCGGCTGCGATTGGAGGCGCGTTCAGTTGCGCGGCTGGCGCAAACAGCCACCGCCCAGAACTTGATCCGGATCTTCTTCCTGCGGGAGCGGCTGAAAAACCAGGGCACCGACGTCGACGCCCGGATCAAGCGCGTGCATGTAGTTGGCGCAGGCGTCATGGGCGGCGACATTGCCGCATGGTGCGCACTGCGGGGATTTGATGTCACCCTGAGTGATCGCGGCATGCAATATATCCAACCGGCCCTGGATCGCGCGCGACAACTGTACGAGAAAAAACTGAAGGCAACCGACAAGGTGGAGGCGGCGATCCACCGTTTGCGCGCCGATCCCGAGGGCACCGGCATCAACGACGCCGACCTTGCACTGGAGGCAATTTACGAAGACGGCAGCGCCAAGCGCGAGCTGTATGCGCGGCTGGAACCGCAACTGCGCGCGAACGATATCCTTGCCAGCAACACCTCCAGCATTCCGCTGGACGAGTTGCGCACCGGCCTGTCTCGCCCACAGAATTTCCTCGGGCTGCATTTCTTCAACCCGGTGGCGCAAATGCCGCTGGTGGAAGTCGTGCGTCACGACCAACTGGATCGTGCAGTCGAAAAGCGCGCTTTGGCGCTATGCAAGGCGTTGGGCAAACTACCGGTCGCTGTCAAAGGCACGCCCGGCTTCCTGGTCAACCGCATTCTGATGCCGTACTTGCTTGAAGCCATGCGCTTGTTCGCAGAGGGCGTCCCCGGCCCGGTGCTGGATCGGGAGGCCAAACAGTTTGGCATGCCCATGGGGCCGATCGAATTGGCGGACACGGTCGGCCTCGACGTGTGCGCGTCGGTTGGGCGTGAGCTGGCGCCATTCCTCGGGCTGGAGCTGCCGGCCGGGCTGGATGCGAAACTCGAAACCGGCAAGCGTGGCAAGAAAGATGGCCAGGGCCTGTATCTGTGGAACGACGGCAAGCCGCAAAAACCGGACGTGGACAAAGGCTACGTGCCACCGCCGGATCTGCAGGCACGCATGATTCTGCCGATGATCAACGAAGCGGTGGCGTGTCTGGCCGATGGTGTGGTTGATGACGCCGACCTGCTCGATGCCGGCGTCATTTTCGGCACGGGTTTCGCGCCGTTCCGCGGCGGGCCAATCACCTACGTGCGCAACGAGGGGACCGCCAAGGTGAAGCAACAACTGGAGCTTTTGGCCCAAGTCTACGGGGAGCGATTCACTCCGAAGAGCGGCTGGGAGCATCCGGCGCTGAGACCAGACTACGTTCCACAGGAGCCACCAGCGGCCCGGTAGCACATTTCACCACATCAAATCATCTGGTACGCCGTCGTCGCTCGCAGCCGCGACTCCAGGCTCGACCAGCAATGCCACGTGGTGAGGATCAATCGCCGCCACCTGTGCCGCCACATCGCGCGTCACCAGCAAGTAGCGCCCACCCTGTTGCACCACGCCAAGCTGGCCGGCATTGAGCGCAAGCCATTGTTCCGCGTTGACATACACCCGCCGGATCTTGCCGGCATATTCAAAATTTCGCGCTTGATCCGCGTCGGCCTTGTTCAAGGCATTGCCGAGCAGCAGTTGCGCGATTTTCAACTTGCGCTCACGACGCATCCGCGCCTGCTCGGCAGTTTCGCGTTCCAATTGCTTGCGTTGGCGTGCCTCAGTCTGCGCACGCAGCGCATACGCCTTGGCCAGATCCATCTCACCAGTTGCACGCGGGGAGCGCGGCACGCGTTGCGACTTGCGCGTGCCCGCTTTGCGCTCAGCGGTGATTACCGTCGGCGCGGCAGGCCGCGGTTCGCGATGAACAGATTGGACGATGCCGCTTTTCAGCAGCTGATCACGCAATGAATCAACCATGCGGGGTCCCCGTCGGTGAAAATCATGAATCAATAATGGGGCGGCGGCGGCTCGTCATGCGGATCATCCGCCTGATCCAGCCGCAACGACGCCAGTTCCCGGCGTAAATCGCGCACCGTGCGTTCCAGTGCGGCCATGCGCACCGACTGGGCCGCATCCGCATCTCCCAGAGCCCGTACCGTGTGATCGACGAACGTAAGCTTGATTTCCAGCTCGGTCATGCGTTCCTCGATGATCCCGCTCATGCGTGACCTCGCACACTGCGGCCGCGGCCGATGCCGTAGTACGCAAGGCCCGCTTGCTCTACGGTCGCCGGCGCATACAGATTGCGTCCGTCAAACACGGCCGGCTCCTTCAGTTGGTCGCGTATACGGCTGAAATCCGGGCTGCGAAAGGTTTTCCACTCGGTGACCACCGCCAGGACATCCGCTCCATCCAGCGCATCGTCGGCCTCCGCACACAACACCAGATCCGCGCGTTCACCGTAGATGCGACGAGCCTCGCCCATGGCTTGCGGATCAAACGCCCGCACGTGCGCCCCCGCCTGCCACAGGGACTCCATCAAGTGGCGACTGGGTGCCTCACGCATGTCGTCGGTGTTTGGCTTGAACGACAGGCCCCAGACCGCCACTGTGCGGCCACGCACTTCTCCGTTGAAGTGCCGCATGATCAATTCGAACAGCTTGTTCTTCTGTCGAGCATTGACCGCCTCGACCGCGCCAAGCAACTCTGCCGCGTAGCCGTGGGTGCGGGCGGTGTGTTCCAGAGCCTTCACGTCCTTGGGGAAGCAGGAACCACCGTAACCGGCACCGGGATAGATGAAGTGATAGCCAATGCGTGGATCGGCACCGATACCCTGGCGCACGAGTTCGACGTCGGCACCGATATGTTCGGCAATATTCGCGATTTCATTCATGAAACTGATCTTGGTCGCGAGCATCGCGTTCGCAGCGTACTTGGTCAGTTCGGCCGAGCGCTCATCCATCACCACCATCCGTTCGTGATTGCGATTGAATGGCGCGTAGAGTCGACGCAATACGGCAACCGCCCGCTCACTTGACGCCCCCACGATGATGCGCTCCGGGCGCAGGCAGTCCTCTACCGCAGCGCCCTCCTTCAAAAATTCCGGGTTGGATACCACGTCGAACACCACCGTCGCCCCGCGTGCGTGCAGCCCCGCAGCGATGGTTGTGCGCACCGCGTCGGCAGTGCCAACCGGTACAGTCGATTTGTTGACGATGACCGCCGTGTGTTCCAGATGCCGCCCGATGGTTTCGGCCACCGCTACCACGTACCTCAGATCGGCACTGCCGTCCTCATCCGGCGGGGTGCCCACCGCAATGAAAATGATTTCGCCATGCGCCACGGCGGTGCCTGGATCCGTTGAAAACTCGAGCCGCCCGGCAGCATGATTACGCTGGACAATCGCTTCCAGACCGGGCTCGTATATCGGCATTTCGCCCCGCTCCAGGCGAGCGACCTTGTCTGCATCAACATCAACGCACAGTACGTGATTACCCATTTCGGCGAGACACGCGCCAGTTACCAGGCCCACGTAGCCCACACCAAAAATGCCTACCTTCATCATCGCGGAAAACAATCCTCTGGATACGCGCTCATTGTAGCGGCGCCATCGAACGAAGCCGCCTGTGCCACGCCGTCAGGAGCCCTCGTTCGACACACCTGACCAATGTGCCGGATTCTCATTCGCGGCTTGGGTTGCAACAACGCGAAAAGGGCGCGATTGGCATCGCGCCCTTTTCGTCTTTTCACATGACAACTCAACCGGTTTACTTGCCAGCAGGGGCTGCGGCACCAGCCGGCGTCGGACCAGTCTTGACCAGCGTGATGTCAAAGATCAATGTCTCGTTCGGCTCCATCGGCGGCTGCGGCTCAGCGCCATAGGCCAGCGCTGAAGGAATGAACAGCTTGTAGTGACCCCCAACCTGCATGAGCTGCAGACCTTCGCGGAAACCGGGGATGACATTCGCCACGGGAATGGACGCCGGGCCGGGCGGGTTGTGCTTGGAGGAGGCGTCAAAGACCTGACCATCAATGAACGTACCGGTGTAGTTGATCTGGACCGTATCGGTCGGACCCGGACGCGCACCCGTACCTGCAGTGATGACCTGATACTGCAAACCGGAAGCTGTGGTCTTTACGCCCGGCGCGGTCTTGTTCTTTGCCAGGAACGCGTCGCCCTCAGCCTTGTTCTTTGCGGCGATCTTGGCCTGCTCGGCCTTGTATTTCGCCTGCAACTTGGTCATGAACGGCTCCATGACCTTTTTTGCTTCCTCGTCGGTCATCGTCGGCTTCTGCCCGGTCAAGGCTGCTTTGACCGCATTGGCGACCACAGTGGCGTCCAGCTCCTCGCGCATGATGGGCTGAATCTGGGATGCCATCTGATAGCCGACAACGTAGCTGACCTTCGCTTTGTCAATGGTGCCGGTTGCACCGGTAGCGGCGGTCTGGGCGCAGACGCCTGCCGTCATGCCCAACGCCATGGCCATGGCAGCCGCCGTCAACGTGGGGCGTAGAAAATGCTTCATTCGAAACTTCCTCATAGGTGGATAGATCGGTATGGCAGCCAGGCCCTTGCGGGTCAAGGCTCGTATTGTGATGTGACGGTGACGACTTGGCAACGATCCTGAACTGCGACCGCGAGTGGTCGCAAAGGTTCAAGGTGCCTGCTGCGGCACACTAGTCGGATCCATCATGTGGGGGATCTGCATGCTCCAGCGTCTCCTTCAGCGCAGCCTGCAAGCGCGCGTGCACATGCACGAGGCTGCGCCACAAGACGATCGCCAGGGCAATCCCAACCAGCAGCAGCGACAGCACTACCCCGCGCTGGGGGAGAATCGTTGCTCCGAGCGCCCCCACCAGCATCGCCAACCCGAGCAATGCGCCAAGCGGAATGACGCGTGCCAGAATTTGCCGTATCGCATGCGTATAGGCGCCGGCAAAGCGCTCGCGAATACCCAGCTCGGCCAGCAGCATGCCCAACGCCTCGGACTTGCGATACACCGCGATCAGCATGGGCAGCGACAGGAACAACGCGCCGGCCCAGATCAACGTGTGGCGCCAGTCCCGATTGATGCCAAGTTTGGAAAACCAGCTCCAGCCATGCTGATTGAAGTACGCGCCAAGCATGAACAGCGTGATGACCAACAGCACATTGATCGCGATATGCCAGAACAAACGTCGGAAGATCGCGGCAATTGCCGCATTCTCGTTGACGGGTTTGAGGTTTTCCAGCCAGCCGGCATAGCTCACGGCAAGCAGGCGGACCGAGCGCGGCGTACAGCGCCGCAAGCCGCTCGTCAAATTGTCAGACGAGCGCACCAGATACGGCGACGTAGCCATGCAAACGACTGATACGGCGACCGCGATCGGATAGACAAAATCACTGATCACGCCCAGCGACAAACCGAGCGCTGCTATCACGAAGGAAAATTCGCCGATCTGCGCCATCCCCAGCCCGGAGTGCAATGCCGTGCGCGGATCATGACCGACGACAAATATGCCAAGACTGCAAATAGCGGTCTTGCCGACGATCACCACCAGCGCAATCACCAGCGCCGGTACCGCATAGTCGAGCAGCAACTGCGGATCAATCTGCAAACCGATGGCCACGAAAAACAACGCTGCAAACATGTCACGCAGCGGCTCGACCAGGCGTAGCACGCGGCTGACGCAGTTCGCTTCGGCAACCACCGCCCCTGCGAGGAACGCTCCCAGCGCCACGCTGAAACCCATCCACGCCGCCAGCAGGCTCGCGCCGAAACAAATGCCGAGCACGGTGATCAACAGCGTCTCATCGCGCCCGAAGCCCGCCACGTAGTCCACCAGACGCGGCAGCAGCAGCAGGCCGAGAACCATGCCGACAACCACGAACAAACCCAGGTGGCCAATCAGTGACAGTGCCGCATCGGCTTGCACGGTTCCACTGATCGACACGGCGGTCAGCAAGGTGAGCATGATGATCGCCAGCATGTCCTCAGCCACCAGCAGGCCGACGACCAACTGCGCAAACGGCTGGTGCTGCTGGTGACGCTCGGCGAGCATGCGCGTGGCCACCATGGTGGATGACAACGAGATGATCGCGCCAATGAAGAGCGCGTCCATGCCATTCCATCCGAACATGCGGCCGATGCCCATTCCCAGCCAGAGCATCGTGGCCACTTCCACCACTGCCACACCGAGCATGCCGGCGCCGACCTGACGCAATTTGCGCACGCTGAATTCCAACCCGAGCGTGTACATCAGCAACACCACACCAAGGTTGGAAATGTCTTCAATCGTGCGCGGATCGGCAACCAGCATGCCCGGGGTATGCGGCCCGATCAGTATGCCGGCCAGGATGTAGCCGAGCAGCACTGGTTGGCGCAAGCGCTGAAACACGATCGTGGTGGCGCCCGCAACCAGCATCACCATCGCGAGGTCGCGGATGAAGCCGATTTCGTTCATGCCGCTCCGTAGTCAGCCACAAGGATCGTTGCGTGCAGCTTAAACGATGGCTCTCAGCGCGCAACCGGATGGCTTGTCCACCAGCATATTGAACGCAACCCTGGGAGCGATGCCACGGCGCAACGGTGCCCACGCTTGGCAGAATAGTCAGAAAAGGCTTGACGGACAGGCGGCCAAACACCTATTCTTCCGGGCTTCCAGCGGCGGGGCCATAGCTCAGCTGGGAGAGCGCCTGCATGGCATGCAGGAGGTCGGCGGTTCGATCCCGCCTGGCTCCACCAATTTGTTTGTCCCCATCGTCTAGAGGCCTAGGACACCACCCTTTCACGGTGGACACCGGGGTTCGAATCCCCGTGGGGACGCCAGATTTGGTCACGGTTGCGGCAATTCGCGGGAAACGGTACGGCGTCACGTTGCAGTCCATGTGGAGCGGTAGTTCAGCTGGTTAGAATGCTGGCCTGTCACGCCGGAGGTCACGGGTTCGAGTCCCGTCCGCTCCGCCACCATGGGTTGATCTGCAACCCACCGCTGGCTGCATGCCGGTCACAGACGTTGCGAAAGCACAAAGGGGCGCAGGCTGACAAAACGCGCCTCGGCTTGCGTCGGTCACTGCCACCTCAGCACTCTCCAACGGAAGCCGGCGTTGCCGCTGTCAAGGTGTCCACGCCATGACCCTGCTCGCGCAAGTATTCCAGCCAGCGCGACAGGAAGCTGTTCATGCGCAGGCGATGTTGCAGCACGCTCCGTGCTGCCGGAAATGGGCCGAGGATTTGCCACAGGTGGCGCCCGGGATGACAGTGCAATGCCTCCGTCAGGCGGGCGTCGGTGTACACCCGCAACTGCATGGATGGTTCCGGTACGCCGGTGTACGCGTCGACAAATTCGTACGTCAGCTCCAGTTCCAGCGTATAGGGATGACGCTGTTGCACGCACAAATGAACATCAAGTCCGTCACCAACACTCGAGACGTAAAGGCCTGTCGCCAGCGGCTGCGGAGCAAACATCCGCGCCAGGCGCTGATGATTCTCGGCATACAGGCCCATCAGGAGGCCGAAACGCCCCGGTAAAAACCTGGCTGGATTCCCAGCGGTGACAATCATCGCGACAAAACTCCCGGCACCGTAGTGCAGCTAGAACATCGTCCGCTCGATGCCAAAGCGATCAGACTGCTGCAGCAGCCGCTCAGCCTGGCGCAACTCCCAGCGACATTGCTCGAGCGTGGCATACCTGCTGCCGGCGCGCCGCTGCTCACGAATCTGCGCCAGGCGCGCCGGCTCGATCATCAAACCGTACAGGCGATCCTTGTAGGGACGCAGGCGGGCCGGCAACTCGAGTTTTTCCAGGTCCTCGTCCGTGAGTGGATAGTTGGCGGCGCTGACACCGTAATGCAAGGCCATGTACAGACAGGTGGGCGTCTTTCCGGAACGGGACACGCCGACCAGTATCAAGTCGGCATCAACGTAGTCGACGTCGATGCCGTCGTCATGCGACAAGGCGTAGTTCGTGGCGTTGATACGGGCCTCGTACTTGTCGAAGTCCACGACCCCATGCGAGCGGTTGACCGCCCCCGAACGTCGTGTGCCGAGTTCGCCCTCGAGCGGTCCAATAAACGGGGCGAAGACATCCATCATCAACGCACCACTCGTCGCGACGATGTCGCACAGCGCACGATCGGCCATGGTGTTGACCACAATCGGTCGTTGGCCACTCTGCGCGTAGCGTGTCTTGATGCGCAACGCAGCGGCCTCTGCCTTTACCGGGTTGTCCGTGAACGGCAGACGATGCTTGTCGAATTCGACGCCCTCGAATTGGGCCAGAATGCTGTTGCCGATGGTCTCAGCCGTGATACCGGTGGAGTCGGAGATGTAATAGACGGTGCGGCGCATGGTCGGAAGTTCGCTCGTTCGGCAGCAATAGTGCGCACCTTAGCGCAAGGACGAACGTGCTCGTGCGAAGTGCACGACGGTTCCTCGGCGTCGCAAGCTCCCGGCGCGGCAAACCACTCCTTGTGCTGTCTGTCACGGACAGCGGACAATACTCAGCCTGCGATGATGCGACTTGTACGGATCCGGGCTGGCCGGCTTCACCTCCGCGCTTGTGCCTGCACCTGCTTTTTGTGCAACAGCTTCCCTTCAACCTTCCAGGAGACTCCCTTGAACGATCTGGTGCTTTGGCTCGATCAACTGCGCATGACTGATCTGAGCAAGGTCGGCGGCAAGAATGCGTCGTTGGGCGAAATGATCGGCAACCTGACCAAACTCGGGGTGTCCGTGCCCGGCGGGTTTGCCACCACGGCCGGTGCGTTCCAGACATATCTCGCAAAAAGTGGCCTGGATCACCGTATTCAGCAACGCCTGGCGACGCTGGATGTGGAGGACGTCGACACGCTGACCGGTGCTGGTCGCGAAATTCGCGAATGGATCGTGCGCACGGCGCTGCCACCCGAGCTTGAGCAGGCCATCGGCGCCGCCTATGTGAAGCTGTGTCACGACGCCGGCGCCGACAACGTTGCGGTTGCCGTGCGCTCGTCGGCTACGGCCGAGGATCTGCCTGATGCGTCGTTCGCCGGCCAGCAGGAGACCTATCTCAACGTCGTCGGCATCGAAGACGTGCTGTTGAAGGTGAAGGAGGTCTTCGCCTCGCTGTACAACGACCGCGCGATTGCCTATCGCGTGCATCAGGGCTACAAGCATGAAGAGGTGTTCCTCTCCGCCGGCGTGCAGTTGATGGTGCGCTCGGACATCGGTGCTGCGGGTGTGTTGTTTACCCTGGATACGGAATCAGGCTTCCGTGACGTGGTGTTCGTGACGGGCAGCTACGGCCTTGGAGAAATGGTCGTGCAAGGCGCGGTCAATCCCGACGAATTTTACGTATTCAAGCCCACCTTGAACGCCGGCAAGCCGGCGGTGCTTCGGCGCGCACTCGGCACCAAGCAGTTGCGCATGGTGTACTCAAGTGCGCCCGGCGAGCGCGTGAAAACCGAGGCCACGCCCGACGACCTGCGCCGCTGTTTTTGCATCACCGATGACGAGGTGCAGGATTTGGCGCGCCAGTCGCTGATCATCGAAAAGCATTATGGCCGGCCGATGGACATCGAATGGGCCAAAGATGGCCGCACCGGCAAGCTGTACATCGTGCAGGCCCGCCCCGAAACCGTGAAGTCCCGTGACCACGGCACCAAGCTCGAACGTTTTCATCTTGGCGCGAAAGGCAAGATTTTGGTGGAGGGTCGATCCATCGGACAGAAAATCGGTGCCGGCAAGGCGCGCGTGGTGCGCTCACTCGCGGATATGAACAAGGTGCAGACCGGGGACGTGCTGATTGCCGACATGACCGATCCGGACTGGGAGCCGGTGATGAAGCGCGCCTCCGCCATTGTCACCAACCGCGGTGGTCGTACGTGTCACGCGGCGATCATCGCCCGTGAGCTCGGGGTGCCTGCCGTTGTCGGCACGGGCGATGGCATGACCCGCGTTCCCGATGGAGCCGACGTCACCGTCTCCTGTGCCGAAGGCGATACCGGCACGATCTACGAGGGGATTCTGCCCTTCGAGTGCATCACTGCTGACCTCGGAGCGATGCCCGAGGCACCACTGAAGATCATGATGAACGTGGGCAATCCCGAACGCGCCTTCGATTTTGCCATGTTGCCGAATGCCGGCATCGGCCTGGCCCGGCTGGAAATGATCATTGCCAGTCATATTGGCGTGCATCCCAACGCCCTGCTGCAGTACGACAAGCAGGACGCCGACATCAGGGCGAAAATTGACGAGCGCATTGCCGGCTACGCCGACCCGGTGAGCTTCTACGTCGATCGTCTGGTAGAAGGCATCTCGACGATCGCTGCCTCGGTATTTCCCAAGCCAGTGATCGTGCGCCTGTCTGATTTCAAATCCAACGAGTACGCGAACCTGCTGGGCGGTGCGCGTTACGAGCCGCACGAAGAAAATCCGATGCTTGGGTTCCGAGGCGCCAGTCGCTACGTCGACCCGGCCTTCGCTGCCGCGTTCGGACTTGAGTGCCGCGCGGTCAAACGCGTGCGCGAGGTCATGGGCCTGGACAACGTATGGGTGATGATCCCGTTCGTGCGTACGTTGGGCGAGGCGCGCAAAGTAATCGAAACGTTGGCAAAAAACGGCCTCAAACGCGGTGAGCACGACTTGAAAGTGGTCATGATGTGTGAGATCCCGTCCAACGCGCTGCTCGCGGACGAATTCCTGGATATCTTCGATGGCTTCTCGATTGGCTCCAACGACCTCACCCAGCTTACCCTCGGACTGGATCGCGATTCCAGCATCGTCGCAGGCCTGTTCGACGAACGCGATCCAGCGGTAAAGAAGTTGCTGGCCATGGCCATCAGGACGGCACGCGCGAAAGGCAAGTACATCGGTATTTGTGGGCAGGGACCGAGCGATCACGCGGATCTTGCCGAGTGGTTGATGGAGCAAGGCATCGAATCCCTGTCCTTGAATCCGGACACGGTCGTGGACACGTGGTTGCGGCTGGCCGGCAAGAAAGCTGGCTGACCAACGCGCTGCCCTGAGCGTGCTCCCGCTTGTCTCGCCCCATGCCACCGCGTAAACTTGCCGGCTCGCACTGACCCGCGATCCATCCGGAGAGGTGGCAGAGTGGTCGAATGTACCTGACTCGAAATCAGGCGTACGTGTAAACGTACCGAGGGTTCGAATCCCTCCCTCTCCGCCAGAAACAGGAAACGCCCCAAACGGGGCGTTTCCTGTTTCTGATGGGAAGCCGGCTGAAAACCCACCCGGTTAGACGAATTCGCCCGGAGCGAATTCGGACAGCCGCAGGCTGGCCCCGCAGTGCGTAGCGCGCAGGGGTGAGGCCCATGGATGGGCCGAACACGAATTCGCCCGGAGCGAATTCGGACAGCCGCAGGCTGGCCCCGCAGCGCGCAGCGCGCAGGGGTGAGGCCCATGGATGGGCCCACCAGTCCCCACCCTCTGCGCCAGCGCTACCATGGCCCCCAGCTCGCGGATACCTTTTCATTGCGAAGGGACTTGTGTCTTGTCACGGAGGTCCGACAATGGGCCCGGCTCGCCGTCTGTCCCTGACTCGTCTCGTGGATCGGCAGCGCAATCCTTCCCGCGCATTCAGCACCGACGGACTCCGGGCAATCCAGCTTTGCACCCGGGTGGCGCATCCGGCATGCTGCACGCATTCGTTCAGCTGACTACCATGATTGAATTTGGACACGGCACTCACGTCGGCCTGCGACGGACGCGCAACGAGGACACCTATTACGCAGACGCGACATCCGGCCTGTTCCTTGTTGCGGACGGAATGGGCGGCCACCAACACGGCGAAGTGGCCGCTGCGCTGGTACGAGATGCCATGGTGGATCTCGTGGTAATGCAGGGATATGACCTGGTCCACGCAGTGCAAACCGCAGCGGCACGTCTGCTCGCTTGCGCACGCCACGCTACCGACGTATTACCCATGGGCACGACTATTGCGGCGCTGCGCGTGGCCGCGGACACTTACGAAGTGGCATGGGTGGGCGACAGCCGCGTTTATCTGTGGCAACAAACTTTACGGCAGATCAGCCATGACCATTCGCTGGTGCAGGAGCTGGTGGATGCCGGCAAGCTGAATCCCGCTCCGGCTGCACCACAACTCCAGCGCAACGTGCTTACGCAGGCACTCGGCGTCACTGCAAGCGACCAGCTCCGCATTGGCATGGCACGCGGACGGCTGGTAGCCGGCATGAGTTTTCTCTTGTGCAGTGACGGACTTACGGAGCGCGTAAGCGACGTATCGATTGCGCAGATCGTCGGGCGCAATGACCTTGCCCCGCAAGAGTGCGTGGATCAACTGTTGCTGAGCGCACTCGATTGCGGCGGCGATGACAACGTTACGGCACTGATCGTACGCTCTGCCTGAACTGCAACCGCCGCCTCGTCAGGGTCCACCTGCCGCCACATGGCGGGCGCATGCAGCGCTGCCTCCAATGCGTCCAGGCGTTGTTCGTGCAATGCAAGCTCGGCCGCCGTGGCCCGGCGAACGAGAGGTCGCGCGACGGGCTGGAAGGTTGCAGTGCGCGTGGCGGCATGCTTTTCGGAGCGCGCACCGAAACCCAGATCAAACGCCACCTGACCTGAAGTCATGGTCAGATACACGTCGGCCAGCAGTTGCGCGTCGATCAGGCCGCCATGCAGCTCCCGACGCGTGTTGTTGACTCCCAGGCGCCGGCACAACGCGTCCAGACTGTTGCGCTGGCCCGGATACTGTGCGCGCGCCATCGCCAGCGTATCCAGTACCGTGCAATGGTCAGCAATGCATCCGCGCGCGACGCCGAGCATGGCCAGCTCGGCATCCAGAAAACCGACGTCGAAGCTGGCGTTGTGGATAACCAGCTCCGCGCCGTCGACAAAGGCCAGAAACTCATCAACCACGTCGGCAAACGATGGTTTGTCCAGCAGAAACTCATCAGCGATGCCGGTCACCGCGCGCGCCCCCTCGTCAATCGCCCGGCCTGGATTGAGATAGGTCTGGTATTCGCGACCGGTGATCTGACGCTCGACCAGCTCAACACAGGCAATTTCGACCAGGCGATGCCCCTGGCGAACTTCGAGTCCGGTGGTTTCCGTATCCAGAACTACCTGGCGCATAGCGACTCCTTGCACATCTCCGCCTGCTGCCGCGCGGCTTGATCCACTCGCTCATTCTCCGCATGGCCGGCATGTCCGCGCACCCACTGCCAGCGCACCTTGTGCAAGGCATTTGCAGCAGCCAGGCGTTGCCATAGATCCTGATTCTTGACCGGTTTGCGATCGGCGGTACGCCAGCCGTTGGCTACCCATTTTGGAACCCACTGCTCGATGCCCTGCATGACATAGCGTGAGTCTGTGGTCAGTGTGACCGGGCACGGGCGTTTGAGGGCCTCCAGTGCGCTGATGGCCGCCATCAATTCCATGCGGTTGTTGGTCGTGGCGGGGTCGCCGCCTGCAAGCATGCGCTCGCTGCCGCGCGCGCGCAGCAATGCGGCCCACCCGCCCGGACCCGGATTGCCCAGACACGCACCATCCGTAAATGCCTCTACTTCACTCATCGTTACAGGGACACCTTGTTGAGATTCAGGCCGTTGCACCATGTCGTGCGCTGGGCGAAAGACGACTGCTGGCGGCTACTGGCAACACCGGGGAGTGAACGCGCAGCGGGAGGACCACACAGCGCGACTTGCGCGCCATCAGCACATAACCGCCACCCCAGGGCGCGCCCGCCCCTGGCGTGCTTTCCGCCATCGGCCACAGCCGCCCAACCCGGTGCGTACTGACCACGTCCAACCCGGCACGATGCAAGGTGTGCATCAATTTCAGCGGCGCGTGCAACCTGCTCCGGGTTCCGCGAGTGGCCCAGTAAAACCAGGGCGCCCACGCACTGAACGGATGCACGCCAGCAATCACCAGCGTACCGCCAGGCGCCAGTACCCGAACGGTTTCCTGCAGGACAGCATCCGGTTGTGATACCACCTCGAGCACATGGCGCAACCACACGACAGCAAAGGCGTCATCGACAAACGGTAGCGGCTCATCCGCTGCCGCGTCCAGATCCCCCGCGTAGTGTGCATCGTCCATGCGCAGTTCCGTCCAGCGCGCGAGGAGGGGCAACGCTGGCGGCGACTTGCCTCCCACAGTGGTGACCAGCAACCCGTGGTCGCCCGCACACCGTTGCAGCTCCGGCAGCAGCACGCGCAACTCGGCATCCTGCAGGCCACGCAGTGGCGCTTGTATGTAAACACGCTGATTGCGAGGTTTGGCCATGTCAGCCGAAGTCAGTGGGTGATTATTGCCAAAGTGTAATGGTTGCGCACACTGCCCACAGCGGTGGTGGCCGGCCAGACCTGCAGGAAGCTGAATGCGAGCAGTTGGTTCTTAACGCATTTCTAACGAGTCACGCACTTATAGTCCAAGACTCAACGCGGCGACGCAGAGCAGCGGTGAGGTCGCGCCTGTGGCGCGACACGTTTCCGATCCGCTGTGGAGATCTTTGTGCATCTCATCCCGCTAACGGCTCTGGCCGACAATTACATCTGGCTGATGCACAACGACGCGGGCGACGCTCTGGTCGTCGATCCGGGGGATGCCGACGTCGTGCTGCGGGCATTGGCAACGCATCGCTTGCAGCTTCGCGCCATCCTGCTTACGCATCACCATCAAGACCACATCGGCGGCGTGGCGGATCTGCTCGCACAGCGGGACGTGGAAGTGTATGCGCCAGCCGATGAGCGCATCGCAGGCACCACTCATCCGGTCAACGACGGTGACACGCTTGAGTTGAAACGCCCGCGTGCACGGTTCTCCGTCATCGCCGTTCCCGGACACACCCGCAGCCACGTCGCCTATGCCGGAGAAGGCCTGCTGTTGTGTGGCGATACCTTGTTCAGCCTTGGCTGCGGGCGTTTGTTTGAGGGGACACCGGCGCAGATGCTCACATCGCTCGATCGACTCTCGACACTACCGGCAACCACGCAAGTGTGCGCCGGCCATGAATACACCGCCGCCAACGGGCGCTTTGCACACACCATCGAGCCAGACAACCCGGATCTGCGCGCCCGCCGCGAACAAGTCGCGCATCTACGCGCACAGAACTTGCCGACACTACCGGTGGCAATGGGCACCGAGATGGCCACCAATCCCTTCCTGCGCGTGGATACAGCCGCAGTAGCCGCGTGGTGTCGCCGCAATCACACCATCGAGAACGACCGAGTCGCGTGCTTCGCCGCCTTGCGCGCTGCCAAGGACGGGTTCCGCTGATGGCGCGCCCGGTGCGCCCGCTGCCGCTCATCCTGTCGATGGTGCTGGGCGCATGCGCGAGCACACCGCAAACCGTATCCCAGGGTCCTCCGCCACCACTGGCAGCGACCGTGCACGCATCGGCCAGTGCTGCCCCGCGGGAAGCGCCGTCAGCCCGCGCCGAGGATTCCGCCCCGGCGACAATCGCCCCGGAAGAGCAGGACCTGTGGGAGCAGTTGCGAGGCAGTTTTGCCATGGCCGATTGCGACTCGGATCCGGCCGTGCAGGTGTGGGCGAAACGCTACACACGCAACCACGCGCATTTCGAGGGCAAATTGCGCGCCGTCCTGCCGCGGCTCGTGTACGTCCAGCAGGTGGCAGCGCAATACAATATTCCAGGTGAATTCGCACTACTGCCATGGGTGGAAAGCCGCTTTCAAGCCGTACCCGGCAGCGGCGGCGGTCCTGCTGGTATGTGGCAGATCATGCCGACGACGGCTGGCGCCATGGGCCTGCGCGTTGATGGCCACTATGACGGTCGGATGGATGTACCGGCTGCGGCCAACGCAGTGATGGAGCTGTTGCGCGAGTACCATGACCGCTTCAACGACTGGCGGGTAGTGGACTACGCATACAACCGGGGCGCCTCTGCAACTGCCCAGTTCATGAAAACGCACAGCCAGCCGCCGAGCCAACCGACGATTCCGGCGTGGCCGATACGCAATGTAACGCGTTTGCACCTGGTCAAATTACTGGCGATCGCCTGCGTGGTACGCGAGCCGGAACGCTTTGGCGTCAACCTTCCCACCCTGCCCCGAGAGCAGCACCTGGTGCAGATACCGATCGGTCATTCCATACCCATGGCTGTGGCTGCGAGCCACGCGGGCATGTCGGTGGAGGCGTTGCGGGATTTCAACCCCGGCTTCCGCAACGACATGGTCGACACCAACGCTGCTGCGTACTTGCTGTTACCGGCGGTCCACGCACGGCAATTTCGCGATGCACTTTTGACCCAAGCCAACAGTGCACAGGCACTGCTGGACGAGCCGGCCTGGACGAGCGCCCACCCGGCCACGCCAGTCAGCACAACCGCCCACTCGCATAGCCACCGCATGCGCACACACGTCGTTCGCAGTGGTGACAGCCTGTGGCAAATCGCGCGTCAGTACGCCGTCAACGTCACCGACTTGAAGCACTGGAACAACTTGCAGTCTTACACGCTGCAGCCCGACCAGATATTGAAGGTCAGCGCCACACCGTGACGCTTCCGTGAGCAATTCCCGGCGCTGCCGCCCTGCCCGTGCCCTGTCGGGACTTGCATCGGAGGATCGGCGTGCCTGACAGCGCGGTCCTGGTTCGCACGCCCGTTTCGAGCTTCCACGCGCCACCCTGGGTGCGTCCATCGCGCTCAGAGCAAGCCCGTGGGGAAATATGGCGCATCGCGTCGACGTCCACCCTCACGGGGTGCATGCGAGACCCCAGCGCAGTGTTGCGCACCATATCCCGAGCTACGCTGCACACCGCCCGGTACATCCAGTGACGCCATGCACAGCGTATCCGTCACACGCGGTCGGCTCCGCGTGGTCTACATCAGCGACTTGTTGTACTTGATCTTGGACTCTGCGCGCAGGATGTCGATCAACTCGCGCGTGGCTTCCACCGCATACGCCTGCGCCATCTGCTGACGCAACGATTCGCGCTGCTCGCTGGTCACCTTGGACAAATCGCCCGGCTGTACCTTGTCGAGCGCGATCAGGGCATAAGTGCCATCGTGCATGTCCGCGGCTGCGAAGGTTGCTTTGCCAGCCGCAGGGTGCGGCAGCAAAAAGGCCTGTGCAAGCACGGGTCCGGGCACCGTGCTGGAATTACGCTCAACCTCGGCTGCCGTCTGCACGCTGACCCCCGCCGCAGCGGCCGCAGCATCCATGCTCATGCCTTGACTGAGACGGGCCAACATCGCATCAGCAGCTTTCTTGCTTGCGCTGGCGATGCGCTCGTCCAGCAGGCGCTTGTCCACATCCGCGCGCACTTCGGCTAGCGGGCGTGCCGATGCGGGAACGTGTTTGTCCACGTGCACCACTACCGAGTGATTATTACCCAGGTCAAGCAAACCCGAATTGTTCCCCTGGACCAAAACGTCGTCACTGAACGCCGCGGCGATCACCTTGGGGTTGGCCGCGATGCCTTTACCGCCCTCGCGTGAAAACAGCCCGGTCGTCTTGATCGGCAGGTCAAGGGCTGTCGCCGCAGGCTCCAGTGAAGAAGGATTCTGATAGGTTTCGTCAGACATCTTGCCGGCTACATCGTTGTACTGGCGATCCCGTTCCGACGTTGACGCCTCCTTGACCAGTTGCTCGCGCACTTCGGCGAACGGCTTCGCCGCACCCGCACGAATGTCCCGCAACCAGATGATGTGGTAGCCGTCTGTCGAAAGCACCGGCTTGGAGATCTGACCTTTGTCCAGCGCGAACAAGGCGCTGTCGAACGCCGGGGTGGTCACGCCCTTTTCCAGCCAGCCAAGGTCACCGCCCTGACGTTTGGAACCGGCATCCTGGGACTCCTTGCTGGCCAGGGCCGCGAAGTCCGCGGGTGTGGCTTGCGCAGCAATTTTATCGGCCTGTGCCAGCGCGGCCTTCTGCTGTGCCGGTGTGGCGTTGGTCGGTACGTCAATCAGGATATGTGACGCCAGACGCTGTTCGGGCTGTACAAAACGCTGCTTTTCATCCTCGTAGCGCTTTTTCAATTCGTTGTCATCCGGCGCGGTTTCCGGCTTGAGGTCGGCGGCATCCACTTCAAGATATTTCACCGCTACCTGTTCGGGATTCATGTAATCGGCAAGGTGGGCCTTGTAGTAGGCCTGCGCCTGCGCATCAGTCACCTTCTCGTCGTCCAGGATTGGCTTGGGCAGCACGATGTAACGCAAGTCTCGACGCTGCGCCGCCAGACCTAGGAACTGATCCACCTGCGCATCGCTGACGATCGTGCTGTCGGCAATGGCGCTGGGCAGCAACTGTGCAGCCAGGGAACTGCGGATTTCGCTTTCGAAACTGCCCGGCGTCTTGCGCTGGCTCTCCAGAAACGTCCGATAGGACGTCGGGTCAAACTGGCCGTTCAACTGAAACTGCGGGATTGCCGCGATGTAGTCACGCACGGCCTTGTCACTGACCCGCATGCCCCATTTGTCAGTCGCCGTGAGCAGCAGGCGTTGATCAATCATCCCGTCCAGCACTTGCATCTTGACTTCAGGCTTTTGCAGCAAGCTCGAATCGAACTTGTCACCCTGCTCGGCCGCCGTCTGCTGGCGCACCTGGTTCATGCGATCCTGGAACTCGGACTGGCTGATCTCCTGTTTGCCGACCTTTGCCACTGAATTGCTGTCCTGCGACGTAAGGTAGCCTCCCATGCCGAAAAACGACATGGCAAACACGCTGACGCCGAGCAACAGGATCGACGGCCAACCGTGCATCTTGTTTCGCATTGCTTGCAGCATTTGAACCTTCCCGCAAGGTAGTGAACACACGCGTGGTGCGTGAAATCGTTGACCAAGAACTCTGCGCACGACCCCAAGAGCGTGGCAGCAAGTCCTGTTCCGATGGCGGAGCGGACGGGACTCGAACCCGCGACCTCCGGCGTGACAGGCCAGCATTCTAACCAGCTGAACTACCGCTCCGCATTCTTTCTGGTGGGTGCTGTAGGGATCGAACCTACGACCACCGCCTTGTAAGGGCGACGCTCTACCGCTGAGCTAAGCACCCCGAACTAGGCGAATAGCTGATCAGTTTAGGGCATCTTTCAGGGTCTTGCCAGCCTTGAAAGCAGGTACCTTGGACGCCTTGATCTTGATCGCCTCATTGGTACGTGGATTACGGCCGACACGTGCGGCGCGCTTGCGCACGGTAAACGTGCCAAAGCCGACGACGGAAACATCCTCTCCCTTCTTCAACGATTTCTGCACGGTAGCAAAAAACGCCTCGAGTGCACGACTCGCGTCAGCCTTGGTCAATTCAGCAGCTTCGGCGATAGCCTGGATCAGATCAGTTTTATTCATTGAAAAACTCCCTAAGTTTGTTTTCAACTCACATGCCGCGTCGCACGACGCGGGCAGATGCAAATGGATGGGGGACTTCTGCCAGATGCTTGATGCAACGCCGCGTCACTGCGCTTTCAAGCAACGCCGGGACCACGGTGGCACCCTTTATACCAGTGCCTTGCCGGGGTCCGCAACACAAGCTGCAGCAACGGTTCCGAGAATTCTGCCGCGAACAAAAAGTGCTTGCATTATCAACGCAGAGAGACTACGTCAAACGCAGACGTTATCCACCACTAAATGTGCACCCTCGCGTCGGCAACCACGTGACGAATTCCCCTGACTCACGCAACCGCAACTCAATGTGTCAAGGCGTGTGGGTCCGCATCCTCCTCTGCACTGACGGCGGGCAGATCACTGCCTTCGCGCGGCAGGTTCGGCTGCAGCGGCCGCGCCAGCGCAATACCCAGTGCCTCCTCGATCCAGCGCACGGGATGGATATCCATCGACGAGGTAATGTTGGCCGGCATGTCGGCCAGATCCTTTTTGTTTTCTTCGGGAATGATCACCGTGGTGATCCCGCCGCGATGCGCGGCAAGCAGCTTTTCCTTCAACCCGCCAATGGGCAGCACGCGGCCACGCAATGTGATCTCGCCGGTCATCGCCACCTCGGAACGCACTGGAATCCTGGTGAGCACGGACACCAGCGCAACGCACATGGCGACGCCGGCACTGGGGCCATCCTTGGGTGTCGCGCCTTCCGGCACATGGATGTGCACGTCCAGCTTCTGGTGAAACTCCGGATCAATGCCAAACTGGTCGACGCGCGCCCGTGCGACGGACAACGCTGCCTGGATCGATTCCTTCATGACATCCCCAAGCTGTCCGGTATGCAGCAGGCGACCCTTGCCCGGCATGACTGAACATTCGATGCTCAACAGTTCACCACCGACCTGGGTCCACGCCAGACCCGTGACGAGGCCAATTTCGTTCTGGGACTCCTTGCGGCCGAAATCGAAGCGACGCACCCCAAGATAGTGTCCGAGGCTGGTGGAATCGACTGCAACACCTGCGTGAACCTTGGTTCTGGCTTTGATCATCTTCGCCGGCCGCTTGGTCGAGACCGACTTGGACTTCGCCTTGCGCACCTCTCCAAGCGTCAGCTCCTTGACCACCTTGCGACAAATCTTGGATATCTCGCGTTCCAGATTTCGCACGCCCGATTCACGCGTGTAATACCGCACGATGTCACGCAACGCGCCTTCATCGACGGACAACTCGCTCGGCAACAGGCCATTTGCCTTGAGCTGCTTGGGCAACAAATATTTTTGCGCAATACCCAGCTTTTCGTCCTCGGTGTAGCCGGGGATGCGGATGACCTCCATGCGGTCAAGGAGCGGGCCGGGGATGTTGAGGGTGTTCGCCGTCGCCACCCACATCACCTCAGACAGGTCGAGGTCGACCTCCAGATAGTGATCGTTGAACGCGTGGTTCTGTTCCGGATCAAGCACCTCGAGTAGCGCCGACGACGGATCACCACGGAAGTCCATCGACATCTTGTCAATCTCATCGAGCATGAACAGTGGATTGTGCGTGCCGACCCGATTGATGTTCTGCACGATGCGTCCAGGCATCGACCCAATGTAAGTGCGCCGGTGACCGCGGATTTCTGCCTCGTCACGTACGCCACCGAGGCTCATGCGGACGAATTTTCGATTGGTGGCACGCGCAATGGACTGTCCCAGCGAGGTCTTGCCGACACCGGGCGGCCCGACCAGGCACAAGATCGGGCCCTTCATCACTTTCACCCGCTGCTGCACAGCCAGATACTCAAGAATGCGGTCCTTGACCTTCTCCAGCCCGAAATGATCAGCGTCCAGAACTTCCTGGGCCACCCGCAGGTCCTTGCGCACCTTGCTGCGCTTCTTCCAGGGCACGCCCACGAGCCAGTCCAGGTAATTGCGCACGACCGTGGCTTCGGCTGACATCGGAGCCATCTGCTTGAGCTTGCCAAACTCCTGCCGCGCCTTCGTCAAAACGGCTTTAGGCATGCCGGCGGCGTCGATCTTGCGCTGCAGTTCCTCGACTTCATTGGGGCCATCCTCGCCGTCGCCCAGTTCTTTCTGAATCGCCTTCAACTGCTCGTTGAGGTAGTACTCGCGCTGACTTTTCTCCATCTGCGACTTGACGCGACCGCGGATGCGTTTCTCGACCTGCTGCAGGTCAATCTCGCTGTCGACCAAACCAATCAGCAGTTCCAGACGCGGTCCGACCTCAGCGGTCTCCAGCACCTTCTGCTTGTCCGCCATGCGCACTGACAGATGCGCTGCAATCGAGTCGGCGACGCGCGACGGATCCTCGATTCCGGCCAACGTAGCCAGCACTTCGGGAGGCAGCTTGCGACTTTGCTTGACCAACTGCTCAAACAGCGAGATCAAGGTGCGCGACACCACGTCCAACTCGCGATCTTCGGCGTTGTAGACCGGCTCAATCACGCGCGCTTGCGCGGTGAGCATGCCATCCACCTCTTGCAGTTGCTCCAGCGCCACGCGCGACTGACCTTCGACCAGCACCTTGACCGTGCCGTCTGGCAATTTGAGCAATTGCAGCACGCTGGCCGACGTGCCGATCGAGTGCAGATCAGCCACCTGCGGGTCGTCCGTGTCAGGACTCTTCTGTGCTACCAACAATATCTGGCGCTCGCCCTCCATGGCGTGTTCGAGTGCGCGCATGGATTTGTCACGCCCGACGAACAACGGGATCACCATGTGTGGATAAACCACGACGTCGCGCAGCGGCAACACCGGCAACGGAGTTGCTGCGAGGGGAGAACGGGTGTTCCTGGCCATAACAGAGGATATCCTCGAAGAAGCGGGTCAAGGTACGTTCCGACACCACGCCGGCCTTGTCACTATCTCACATGGTGTCTGCAACGCTTGCCGTCAAGCTGCGCCGGGGCAAAAAGCAGAACGGCCCCGACGCAATGCGCCGGAGCCGTCATACCGCCCGGAATAACTCGCGGTGTTCAGGCTGCGCCGCTGCCATCACTGGCAACCCGCTGCTGCAGGTTGCCGCGGTAGATCAGGTATGGCTCGGCCTTCCCTTCAATTACCGCATCGTCGACCACGACCTTGCTGACGTGCTCCAGCGACGGCAGTTCATACATCGTATCAAGCAACACCTGTTCAAGAATCGTGCGCAGACCGCGGGCGCCGGTCTTGCGCTTCAGCGCTTTGCGGGCGATCGCCTGCAGCGCTTCAGGACGAAACTCCAGTTCCACGTCCTCCATCTCGAACAGCTTCTTGAACTGCTTGGTCACGGCATTTTTCGGCTCGACCAGAATCTTCACGAGCGCTGCAGCGTCCAGCTCTTCAAGTGTGGCCACTACTGGCAACCGTCCGACAAACTCCGGGATCAAACCAAAGCGCACGAGATCCGCCGGCTCGACATCGGCAAGCACCTTGCCCAGATTCTGCGTGCGTTCCTTGCTGCGCACCTCTGCGGAAAAACCGATACCGGTATTTTCCGAACGTTGCTGGATGATCTTCTCCAGACCGGAGAACGCTCCGCCGCAGATAAACAGGATATTTTTGGTATCCACCTGCAGGAACTCCTGCTGTGGATGCTTGCGTCCCCCTTGCGGTGGCACGGAAGCCAGCGTGCCCTCAATCAATTTCAGCAGCGCTTGCTGGACGCCTTCGCCCGATACGTCGCGGGTAATCGAAGGATTCTCGCTCTTGCGCGAAATCTTGTCGATTTCGTCGATATAGACGATGCCGGACTGCGCCTTGTCCACGTCGTAGTCGCATTTCTGCAGCAACTTCTGGATGATGTTTTCGACATCTTCGCCAACGTAACCGGCCTCGGTAAGCGTTGTCGCATCGGCAATCGTGAACGGCACGTTGAGCAGGCGCGCCAGCGTTTCGGCAAGCAAGGTCTTGCCCGACCCGGTCGGGCCAATCAGCAGGATATTCGATTTGCCCAGCTCGACTTCGTCGCTTTTCTGGCGTGACTCGATGCGCTTGTAGTGGTTGTAGACAGCCACCGAAAGCGCTTTCTTTGCGCGTGTCTGACCCACAACATATTGGTCAAGCGACTCACAAATCTCGCGTGGCTTGGGCAGTTGCGTGTGTCCGGAGGCAGCCTTTTCCTCCAGCTCCTCACGGATGATGTCATTGCACAGGCCGACACATTCATCACAGATGAACACAGACGGGCCCGCAATCAGCTTGCGCACCTCATGTTGGCTCTTGCCACAAAAGGAGCAATAGAGAATTTTCCCGCTATCGCCGGAACGCCCCTGTCGGTCGTCGCTCATACGTTTGATCCCGCTGATGAATCCAAGTGCGATGCGAGAATAACACAGGGCTGCGCCTCTGCCTGCAGCCTTGCGACCGCCCGAAGCACGGCATCCAACAGGATGTCCGTCAGGCGGATTTGACCGTTTCCACGGGGCGTCTGTCGAGCACTTCGTCAATCAAGCCGTAAGCCTTGGCCTCAACCGGATTCATGAAACGATCCCGCTCCAGATCAGACTCGATCTTTTCCAGAGGCTGGCCGGTGTGATCGACGTACAACTGGTTCAGGCGCTTGCGGATGTACAGAATTTCGCGCGCCTGGATGTCGATATCCGTGGCCTGACCCTGCGCGCCACCGGACGGCTGGTGGATCATCACCCGCGAATTGGCGAGCGAGTACCGCTTGCCCTTGGCGCCAGCGGTCAGCAGCAACGAGCCCATGCTGCAGGCCTGACCGATGCACATCGTGCTGACGTCAGGCTTGATGAACTGCATGGTGTCGTAGATGGCCAACCCCGCAGTCACGGCGCCGCCCGGGCTGTTGATGTAGAACTGGATGTCCTTGTCGGGGTTCTCCGATTCAAGGAACAGGAGCTGCGCAACGAGCAGGTTGGCAACCTGGTCGTTGACTTCCCCCACGAGAAAGATCACCCGCTCTTTCAGCAGACGCGAGTAGATATCGTACGAGCGTTCCCCCCGGGCAGTTTGCTCAACGACCATGGGTACCAAATTGAGGTTCTGAATCGAATCCATGGTGATCTCGCGAATAGTTCGGTGAAGGAGTTGGGGGAAAACCGCTCAGGCAGCGCTGGTGGGTCGCATCACGTCATCGAAACTCAGATCCTGCAGCGTGGTCCTGGCATGCTCAGCCACCCACTCAGCCACTTGATCCTCCATGACCCGATTCTGCAACCCAGACATCAACTGGGGGTCGCCGTTGTAGAGTTCAATGACCTTCTCCGGTTCCTCATAGGTTGATGCAATCGCCGCGAGCTGCTGGGCAACGCGACTCTCGTCGATCTTTAACCCCTGCTTGCGCGCAATTTCTGTCATCAACAACCCGGCCAGGATACGTTTGCGTGCCATCGGCGCCGCAGCGTCAATCGTCTCGCGCGAGGGCTGCTGACCCTTTGGCACGCTCGCCGCAGCCAGGCTCTGCGCTTCAGACTCCACCATCAGTTTCGGGACGTCCAGCGTTGCATGGACCTGTGTGAGCTTCTCCGCAACTTCGGATTTCAAGCGCACCATGAGGGCCGCCTTCAACTCGCGTTCGAGGTTCGCGCGCACTTCCTTGCGGAAGGTTTCCAGATCACCGTTCTCAATCCCGAACAACTTGGCAAACTCGCCATCAAGCGTGGGCAGCTTGGCCTCTTGTACCTTGATGATACTGAACGACACCGCAGCGGTCTTGCCGGCCAGATGTTCGTTGCGAAAATCCGCAGGAAACTCGACCTCGCTATCGAAGTGCTCAGCCGCCTTGCGTTGCAACAAAGCTTCATCCAGCGCCTTGAACAGGGTACCGGACCCAAGCACGCTTCCTGCCCGTTCGACCCCTTCAGCCGGGAAGCGGTAGTCAGCCACGGTCGCGGCATATTCGAACATCACGAAGTCGCCTTCGGCCGACGCGCGTTCCACCTCATCGAAACTGCGCCGCTGCTGACGCAACGTCTCCAGCATCTTGTCCACATCGGCGTCAGTCACCACGGCAACCGGACGCTGGATCTCCAATGCAGTCGCGTCGATGGCGGGAAACTCGGGCATGATTTCAAACGTCGCGGTGTACGCGATCTCACCATTCTCGGGCTGACCGGTCGTGTTGATGGCCGGGTTGGCGATGGGTTGCAATTTTTCCTGCGCCACGGCTTCGCGCAGCGTCGAACCAATGAGGTCAGACAGCACTTCACCGCGCACTTGCGCGCCAAAGCGCTGCTTGATCACGGCGGTCGGCACCTTGCCGGGGCGGAAGCCCTTCAAGCGCACCGTGCGGCCCATTTCCGCCATGCGCGTAGTCACCTGCGCCTCGTAGCGCTCTGCGGGAAACTTCACCGTGAGCCTGCGCTCGAGTGTGCCGATGTTCTCAACCGAAACCTGCATGACGTCTCCTGGTACTACCTGATGTTGTGGGTCTGCCGCAGGCGCCGTCGCGGCAACTGCCACCTGAAAAAACTGCTGACATGGTGCGAAAGGGGGGACTCGAACCCCCACGGGGTTAACCGCCAGAACCTAAATCTGGTGCGTCTACCAATTCCGCCACTCTCGCGTGTCATCTGTACCGAGTTGCCGCACTCCCAGAGCAGCAAGCTGCGACTGCAAAGCGCGCCGCTGATCAACGAAGCAAGGCTCGCCTCGCCGGGTCGATGACTTCACGCACGCAAGCCCTGCATTTTACGATTGCGAGCGCCTTCAGCACAAGCGAGCCACGCCTGCGGCACGCGTACCGGCACTGGATGCAACTCCCGACGGATGCGCCAGTGCCATGCCACACACAGCAAGACGCCGACCGCAAGCGATCGGCGTCAGCCGTAATTGGTGGGCCGTGAAGGATTCGAACCTTCGACCAATTGATTAAGAGTCAACTGCTCTACCAACTGAGCTAACGGCCCCAAACAACAAGTTTGCAACAACAACGTCAAAGCTGGGGTGGGTGGAGGGATTCGAACCCACGACAACCGGAATCACAATCCGGGACTCTAACCAACTGAGCTACACCCACCATAAATCTTCAAACTGGTGCGCCAGACAGGACTCGAACCTGCAACCGTCGGCTTAGAAGGCCGATGCTCTATCCAGTTGAGCTACAGGCGCCAACTCGGCCAGCAGAACGCATGTGGTCGGGGTAGAGGGATTCGAACCCCCGACTTTTGCGTCCCAAACGCAACGCTCTACCAGACTGAGCTATACCCCGCAAATCTTCAAGCCATCCGAGTCTCTTTTGCCACCCACGATGTCCGCACTACCAAACCAGCGAAGTCATCATGAGCGAACTTCCACTACCGCTCACGACGCTCCCGAGGAAAGTCGACGGCAACGCAGACATCCTGCGCCGCCGATTGTAAATGGTGCGCCCGGAGAGATTCGAACTCCCGACCACCTAGTTCGTAGCCAGGTACTCTATCCAACTGAGCTACGGGCGCACTGGTGAAACTTTGCCTGCCAGATCGATGCTGGGAACATCGAACGTCGAAGCAAGGACGGGAATTATTCAGACTCCACGCGCTTGCGTCAACACCTTTCGCTGAATAACCCCTGCCCAGATGCGTCAA
>CAJDVT010000003.1_pt1 | contig 49915 bp, 53 predicted proteins | sample 7391411 | NCBI WGS metagenome assembly CAJDVT01 (sample SAMEA7055698, study PRJEB34461) | soil metagenome | biome: terrestrial ecosystem; feature: Peninsula; material: soil | place: Antarctica | collected 2016 | reverse complement strand
GCGATCATCAACTTCTTGATCTCGGCGATCGCCTTGGCCGGGTTCAATCCCTTCGGACAGGTGCGCGTGCAATTCATGATGGTGTGACAACGATACAGCTTGAACGGATCTTCCAGGTCATCCAGCCGCTCGGCAGTGGCTTCATCGCGGCTGTCAATCAACCAGCGGTAGGCCTGCAGCAAAACCGCCGGGCCGAGATAGCGATCGCCGTTCCACCAATGACTGGGACAGCCAGCGGTACAACACGCGCAAAGAATGCATTCATAGTAGCCACTGATCTTCGCGCGCTCTTGCGGCGATTGCAGGCGTTCCATCGTGGGCGTCGGACTTTGCGTGCGAATCCACGGTTTGATCGAGGCATATTGGGCGTAGAAATGCGTCAGGTCCGGCACCAGGTCCTTGACTACCGGCATGCTCGGCAACGGATAGATCTTGATGTCGCCGCTGCAGTCATCGATCGCCTGCGTGCAGGCCAGCCAGTTGACGCCGTTGATATTCATCGCACAACTGCCACAAACGCCCTCGCGACATGAACGGCGCAAGGTCAGAGTGGAGTCGACCTCATTCTTGATCTTGAGCAGCGCGTCAAGAACCATCGGACCACACTGATCGGTGTCGATCTCGAACGTGTCGATGCGCGGATTCTGTCCGTCATCCGGCGACCAACGGTAGACGTGAAATGTGCGCGGATGACGCGCACCGGGTGCGGGGTAGTGCTTGCCCAGCTGCACTTTGGAGTTCTTCGGCAACGTGAAATTTGCCATGAATCGTACTCCTCAGGTTCCGCGTGGCGACAATCCAGGCAGTCGGACACTCACGACGCGCACATCATGGCAACCATCACCGGGTGAAGGTCTCAACCGCGCCGCGTCAACATCAACTTCTTGATCTCGGCAATGGCCTTGGCCGGGTTCAATCCCTTCGGGCAGGTGCGCGTGCAATTCATGATGGTGTGACAACGGTACAACTTGAACGGGTCTTCCAGATCATCCAGACGTTCGCTGGTCGCTTCGTCGCGGCTGTCGACGATCCAGCGATAGGCTTGCAGCAGGATTGCCGGCCCAAGATACTTGTCACCATTCCACCAGTAACTGGGGCAACTGGTGGAACAGCACGCACACAGGATGCACTCATACAACCCGTTGAGGCGCTTGCGCTCTTCCGGTGATTGCAGACGCTCGCGGGTCGGCATCGGGCTTTGCGTGCGAATCCACGGCTTGATCGACGCGAACTGCGCATAGAAGTGTGTGAGGTCGGGCACCAGATCCTTGACCACCGGCATGTGCGGCAGCGGGTAGATCTTGATGTCGCCGGCCGCCTGCTCCTGGATCGAGCAGATGCAGGCCAGTGTGTTGACGCCGTTGATGTTCATTGCGCACGAGCCGCAAATGGCTTCGCGGCAGGAGCGGCGCAAGGTCAACGTCGGATCGATCTCATTCTTGATCTTGAGCAGCGCGTCCAGAACCATCGGCCCACACGACGCCAGGTCGATTTCAAAGCTGTCCATGCGCGGGTTTTGATCGTCATCGGGCGACCAGCGATAGATGCGAAAGGTACGTGGTTTTTGCGCATCCTTCGCCGGGTAGCGCTTGCCCGCTTGAATCTTGGAGTTCCGCGGCAGCGTGAATTCACCCATGGTCTTGCCCTTCGATGGTCTTGGAAACACGACATGGGCCGACCATGTCGTGTGGATTCTACGGTGGCGTCGGCCGCAGTCGCCTGCGCCAGATCAGTAAACGCGCTTGCCCAATGGCACCGCTTCCACTTCATCGGTGAGGGTATGCATGTGCACCGGACGGAAGTCAAAGCGCGTCTTGCCGGCAGGGTCCACCCACACCAGAGTGTGTTTCAGCCAGTTGACGTCGTCACGCTCGGGGAAGTCCTCGCGCGCATGTGCGCCGCGCGTTTCCGGTCTTTGCTCGGCGGAGTGCATAGTGGCCACCGCCTGCTCCAGCAGGTTGGACAATTCCAGCGTCTCGATCAGGTCGGAGTTCCAGATCAACGAGCGATCAGTGACGTGCACGTCCTGGAACGAGTTGAATACTTCGGTGATCTTCGCCTTGCCTTCCGCCAGGGTGTCGCCGCGCCGGTAGACCGCTGCGTACTTTTGCATGGTGCGCTGCATCGCCAGCCGAATGTCCGCAGTCGGCGTACCACCATTGGCGTTGCGCAAGGTCTCGAAACGCTCCATCGCCTTGTCCAGCAGACCCGCCGGCAGATCCTTGTGCGGGGTGTCAGGCTTGATGATCTCGGCGCAACGTTCAGCCACTGCGCGCCCGAACACCACCAGGTCAAGCAATGAGTTGGAACCCAGACGGTTGCCGCCGTGCACCGAAACACATGCCGCCTCACCCACCGCAAACAAGCCGGGCACGATGGCGTTGACGTCATCTCCGCGTTTTTGCACGACCTGACCGTGAATGTCAGTGGGAATGCCGCCCATCACATAGTGCGCCGTAGGCAGCACCGGAATCGGCTCCTTGGTGACATCGACGCCGGCAAAGATCCGCGCGGATTCGGCGATCCCGGGCAAGCGCAAATGGATGACGTCCGCACCCAGGTGCATCAGATTGAGCAGCAAGTGATCCTTGTGCTCGCCGACGCCGCGCCCTTCATTGATCTCCACCGTCATCGCCCGACTGACAACGTCGCGTGAGGCCAGATCCTTGGCATGCGGTGCATAGCGCTCCATGAAACGCTCACCCGTGGAATTGGTGAGAAATCCGCCCTCGCCACGCACGCCTTCGGTAATCAGGCAGCCTGCGCCGTAAATACCGGTCGGGTGAAACTGCACAAACTCCATGTCCTGCAACGCCAGGCCTGCGCGCAACACCATGCCACCACCGTCGCCCGTACACGTATGTGCCGAGGTGCAACTGAAATAAGTACGCCCATAGCCGCCGGTCGCCAGAACGATGGCGTGTCCGCGGAAAAGGTGCATGGTGCCTTCGTTCATGTCCAGCGCCAGCACCCCGCGACACACCCCTTCCTTGTCGAAAATCAGGTCGATGACGAAATATTCGACGTACATCGTTGCACCGTGTGCCAGCGCCTGCTGATACAGCGCATGCAACATGGCATGCCCGGTACGGTCGGCGGCCGCGCAGGTACGTTGCGCCTGGTCTCCGCCATAGTTGACCGACATGCCGCCAAACGGGCGCTGGTAGATCTTGCCTTCATCGGTACGCGAGAACGGCACGCCCTGATGCTCCAACTCGACTACCGCGCGCGGCGCGTCCTTGCACATGTATTCGATGGCATCCTGATCGCCCAACCAGTCGCCACCCTTGACCGTATCGTAAAAATGGAAACGCCAGTCGTCCGGATGCATGTTGCCAAGCGCTGCAGAAATCCCGCCCTGGGCCGCAACCGTATGCGATCGAGTCGGAAAGACCTTGCTGATACACGCTGCCCTGAGTCCTTTCTCGGCCAGACCAAACGTGGCGCGCAAACCTGAACCGCCTGCCCCGACCACGATCACGTCATACAAATGTTGTTGAATTTCCACGAACCTGCTCCTCGCGTCTCAGGGGGTCAGCGCAATACGCAACACGGCCAGTACGCTGGCCAGTGCACCAAGGACCGCGAGGAAGTAAACCGCCACCAGCGCGAATACTTCTTTCCAGCGGGTATGGACGTAGTCCTCGATCACGACCTGCAGGCCGAGCGCTGCATGCCAGAACATCGCCACTACAAAGGCGATCATCAGCAGCGCGTTCCAGGGCTGCGCCAGGGTCGAGCGCGCCGTAACGTAGTCCGCGCCAAGCAAGCCAAGTACCAGGATCACGAACCAGATGCCCAGGACCACCAGCGCCGCCGCTGTTACTCGCTGTACCCACCAGTGATGCACGCCCGAATGTGCCGAGCCGAGCCCAAGTGCAATCTTGAGTGGGCTGCGTCGGTCAGTCGCGACAACCTTCTCGTTGCTCATGCTGCACCCCCCACAGTCAGTATGTAGGCCCACACCATCGCGGTGAGGACCACGCTGCCGATGGCAGACAACCAACTGGAACGCACGAACTGGGTGATCGCATAACCCGCGCCACCGTCTTGAATCAGATGCCGTATGCCGTTGCACAAGTGATAAAAGAGCGCCCAGCTCCAGCCCAGCATCAACACCATCCCGATCGGGCTGCCGACGAGACTGCGAAATTCATTGAAGCCCGCTTCATCACCGGCCAGCTTGAGCAACCCGTACACGACGACCACGCTACCTATGGCCAACGCGACGCCGGTGGCACGATGCACGATGGAACTGACCATCTGTGCCTGCCAGCGATAGATCTGGATGTGCGGAGAAAGCGGGCGTTGTGTATTTGCCATGGCGACTATCCTGTGTGGGATCGCTGATATTGTCCGGTTCGCCAGCCCCTTTGCCACCCGGCGTCTTACGCCACGGGGCGCCCTCAGAAGTCGATGCAACGTCCGTTCTTTTCCCAATCGCCGTAGCGAGTGGGATCGAGCGTCGACGGCTCCCGTGCCAACACTACCTTGCTCGTGCTTTTCTTGCGCCCATCAGCACCCCCCTCGCCTTCGACCGGAGTCGCCAACGGCTCCGCCGAAGCGGGATCTGCAGGAACGTCGACATGCGAAGGAGTGTTGGTCATTGCGTAATCTCAGCCGCAGAAGCGTAATACTTGCGACCACCCAGTACAACCTCGGGCCCCCGCCGCAAGCCCCTCGCGCAAGGATATCCTTGCACTCTTTTGCCAGCACCCCCATCTCTGCAAGCCATGCCCATTCCGTTTGTCGCCCAGTCCGTATTGATCGAAGGCCCTGACGCTCTGGCGTTTGCCCATGCGCAATTCAGCAGTCACGTCGATGCGCTTGAATGCGGGCAGTGGCAATTCAGTGCGTGGCTGAGCGCACAGGGCCGGGTACGTGCGTTGTTTCATCTGGCCCGGCCCAGCGAACACCAGTTGCTGTTGCTGCTGCGCGGCGGCGACGCCGACACGTTGACGGAGGCGCTGGGGCGCTACGTGTTTCGCGCGAAAGTCAGTATTTCGGCGAGCCATCCGCGCCGGATCGGCACTGGCCCGGCACTCGCGTTGTACACGTTCCAGACCGTGGGCGACACGCTGGAACTCGGCTGCGGCGATCACCGTCTGCGTGTCAGCGAAACGGAGACGAGCGATACCCACTGGCGCCTGCCACAACTGCGCGCCGGGTGGCCATGGTTGCCCTTGATGGAACTGGACAAATGGCTGGCGCCGGCGCTGTCATTGCAGCGCCTGCAAGCCACGGTCACCGACAAAGGCTGCTATCCGGGTCAGGAAATCATCGCGCGCCTGCATTTTCGCGGCGGCCACAAGTGGCATCTGCACGGTGCCACGCTTGCGCACTCGGCGAATCCGGGAGACCGGCTGCATCTGAATAATGAGGACGTCGGTTGCGTACTTGACGTGGTCGTCCACGACGGGCATGTCGAGGCGCTTGTGGTGATAACCGATGCTGCCGCCGCTGAATTTCGCGATGGACGTCTAGACGTCCATCGCGACAACACCATTGTTTCGCTGCAAAGCGACTGGTCGGCGTGATGCCCACGTCGATATTGCGTGATTTGAGTGTCATCAGCACGGTCGCGACTAGATGAGTGTGAAATGAATGCAAGGTCAGCGGCACTTGCCAGCCGCGCGAACCGCCACTAGTCTCCGTCGGTCGAATATCGCGATGTCCGTCTGGCGGATGTCGAAACACGCGACGAATCGGAAGTGTCCGAATCGGCGCGACCCGGCAGATGGATACCGGATGGCGATTCTCCTCCACAGGTCTGCGGAGGGTGTTGCACACAGCATCGGTCAGCATCCACTGACCAGCCACGCAACATACAAACTCGTGCGGCAAAAATTGCCGTGCAAATGCCACAATCCCGTGGCAAGCGCCCAATCGTGGATGATTCGAATTCGATTGTGGTGATTGATCCAGGTGGAACGGCCTGCCCGCCCGTCCACCGCAACGGCACGTTGAGATTTATTCACGCAACGCGCACAGCACGCTGGAGGCAGAACGATGACCCTTTCCATGTTGTTGTGGCTGACTACGATCATGCCGCAGCCTCTCGCCGATCATGTTTGCCTGGCTACCACGGTATACCTGGAAGCACGCAGCGAGAGCACGAATGGCCAACTGGCCGTCGCCGAGGTCGCGATGCGGCGTCGGGATCGCGGCACTTGGGGCAACACCCTGTGCAAAGTGGTGACGGCGCCGCACCAGTTCGCGACAAGCACCACACCAGGCACGTTCGTGATCAGCAACACCGATGCGTTCAACAAGGCTTGGGAAATAGCCGACCGCTCGATCCAGAATTGGGAACTTCCCGCCGGGAAACGCCGGATGCTGGTCCCGCATGCTGATCACTTTGCGACGCTGGCTGTGGTTCCCGCCTGGTCGCTCAACCGGCCGAGCACGACGATCGGCGATCACGCGTTCTATGCAGTGAACTGACCAGGCCGACAGTACTGGTCGTCCACAACAAAACAGGCTCCCGATCGGGAGCCTGTTTTGCTTTTGGGGCATGACCAACCGTCTGGTCAATAGACGGCTGGGCGGCCAAATGTACCAGCCGCTGAGGCCCTCATTCGATCAACGCGCGTACACTTGGCCATTGCTCACCTGCACGTAGTCGCCGCTGCGCACGCCCGGATTCTGTCGCTGTGTGACGGTTGCGTACTGGCCATCGTCCAGGCGTACCACGATGCGCCAGGCGGTACCGCCACCACTTTCGTGCTTGCCGACCTGATTGCCGATAACGCCTCCGGCGACCGCGCCACCTACGGCGGCTGCCTTGCGTCCGTCACCCTTGCCCACGGTGCTGCCCAGCACGCCGCCGGCCACGGCACCGATAATGGCGCCAAGCGGGCTGCTGCCGCCACTGTTCCCATCGATGTAGACCTGCTGCACTTCCTGTACCACGCCGCAGTTCTGGCACCGCATTGAACTGTTGCCGCGACTGGACTGCGAGTAATCGGTGCCGTACCGCCCGGTCGTACCATACGGCTGGGTAACACAACCGCCCAGCGCCAAACCGCCCGCGAGTACGGCAGCGAAAGCCAACTTGCCTGTTACTGCATTCATGATCAATCCCTCTTGAGTGTGAATATGTGGGCCCACGCAACTACCTGGCCGGCGCGCTCAGCGCGCGTCGGAGACCGCGGTTACACCTTCCTGCACTTGCACCCGATCGCCCGGGTCATGATCCATACGCACTGATCGGGTCACGCCGTTATAGACATAACCCACGTCGTAGCCGACGATCTTGCTCTCACCGGTGCCTTTGACGGTGTGGCAACGGCGCTCGACATTGGAAGTCACCTGCCCGTGCTGGCGACTGGCCTCAATCCGGTTGCCTGCGTAACCGCCACCGACTGCACCGGCCACCGTCGCCAGCGTCTTGCCTTTGCCACCGCCGACCTGATTGCCGAGCAGGCCACCGGCCACCGCACCAATGGCGGTGCCAACCAGCCGATGTTCATCCTTCGGCGGCGCGGTGTGATTGACCACCTCATCCTGGCAAACCTGCCGCGACGTGTCGGCGGCCTTGCGAACCGGTTCCACAGAGATCACCTTTGCGTACTTGACCCCGGCGTCCGCAGTGGCCGACGACATCGCGCCGCCGTCGGAGGTGCCCGCATCGGCATTGCGGTTGCAACCGGAAATGCCCACGGCAAGCGCTGCCGCGATACCAATACTGAGTGCGTTGATCATCACCTTGTTCATCTGTGTCTCCTCTTGTCGTTTGGTAAGATCGCTTGATGCGCCCCTTGCACCCGCGTCCGTGTGTCTCGTTCATTAAACCTGCGCCTAACTGAATCAGGCTTAGATCATCCGCAGTGGGTTAATGTCCTGTCTGGGCGTGCAACTTCGGTCGCCGCGCATCACGAAAACATCACACACATGTTTGTCGACAGCCACGTTCATCTCGACCACGCAACATTTGATCCCGACCGGGCGCAAGTGCTCCTCCGTGCATACGCTGCAGGGGTGGAAACCCTTGTGGTGCCCGCAGTGGATGCCGCCAGTTGGCCGCAGATCAGGCAGTTGAGCGCTCACGATCACCGCATCGTTCCCGCCTACGGCCTGCATCCGCTGTTTATCGAACACCATGCGCGCACCGACGTGGACGCACTGTCTTCATGGCTTGACTTCGGTGATGCGGCGGCAGTGGGCGAGATCGGCCTGGACTTTCACGACGACGCAACAGACGCCAGTGAACAGCGACACTACTTCACCGCACAATTGCAACTCGCGCGCGAACGCAACCTGCCCGTCATCGTCCACGCTCGCCGGGCACTGGAGGAAGTGATTTTGACCCTGCGCAAGGTCAGCAATCTGCGCGGCGTCGTGCACAGCTTTTCAGGCAGCCAGCAACAAGCCGAGCAGCTGTGGCGGATGGGCTTCTGTCTGGGCATTGGCGGCACGGTCACCTATCCACGCGCGCAACGCCTGCGGCGCATCGTGGCCACCATGCCCGGTGAATTCCTGTTGCTGGAGAGTGACGCGCCCGACCAACCGGATGTAGAACACCGGGGCCAACGCAACGAACCGGCCCGGCTAGTCGGGATCGCGCAGTGCATCGCAACCCTGCGCGCGGAACCTGTCGCTGTAATCGCCGCAACCACCAGTGCCAACGCCCGGCGATTGTTCGGTCTTGGTCCGAGGACGGCCTAGCCCCACACGCCAGCGGCACAGGTCCCACCCGGGCGTGCTGCCAGTCCAAACGTGGCAATCCGCGCAGCACTTGCACGACGCCATACGCGTTCGTTATGTTATTTCACTGGTGAATCATGAGCCGATGAAATGACACGACTGGGCGAACGCATCCGATCCATGGACGAGGGGATTGGTCGGGTGAACCAGATCATTCCGGAAATGCCGGCGACCGAGACGCGCCTGTGTCGTTTGCTGTTGATCGTCGGCGACCGTCTGCAACGCGACCTCGAAGCCATCGTCACCCCGTACCGCATCAATCACAGCGAGTTCACCACATTGATGATTCTGTACAGCCGACCAGACGGAAGTTCCACTCCCGGCGAGTTGTGTGAACTGGCCACGCAAGGTGCCACCAACATGACGCGCATTGCCAACGCCTTGCTCAAACGCGGGCTGATCACGCGTCAGAGTGGCGCCACGGACCGCCGTCAGGTGATCATACGGATCACCGCTGCGGGGCGCCGATTTGCGCAAAAGGTTTTGCCACCGATGTTCCCGCGTATTGCCGAGGCCTTCTCCGGTTTCAACGTCGGTGAACGCAACGAGTTGCGCCGGCTGCTCGGCAAGCTCGCGGCGAACCTCGATGATCTGGACAGCGGCGTCACGCCATGAGGCCGTCCGCTCCACCGGTGCATGCAGGGGTTGTGCCGCCAACACCTGTCTTTGGGCTGCACAGCACGAAGCGCGCTGTACGAGCCCCGGCTGCAGGTGTTGTTGGCGCCAGGCGCCCAGGCCATGGATGGCACGTCGGTCACATGCCATGGATCGCCATGCTGCTGTTGCTGGTCGCAGGCTGCACCAGCGTCCCTGACCGGCTCGACCAACCTGCGCTGCGCGACAGCGCGCCGCTGGCGGGGCTGGAACTCCCTGCGCGAGATGGGTGGCCGCAGGCGCAGTGGTGGCGCGTGTACGACGACGAGCAACTCAACGCACTGCTTGCGCGGGCGATGGCCCAGGCGCCGGACCTCGCTGTGGCGCAAGCGCGCGTGCAAAGCGCAGAGCAAGCGGCGCGCATGGCGGCGGCACAGGCGGGCTTGTCCATTGCTGGCCAGGCGCAAGTCGCGCGCCAGCGCATCACCGATCACGGCCTGATCCCGAGTCAGTTCCTCGGCTTCAGCTGGTACAACCAGGCCGACCTCGGCGCCCAACTGCAATACGATTTCGACTGGTGGGGCCAGAAGCGCGCAAGTATCGAGTCGGCACTGGATCAGGCCCACGCCGCGATGGCCGAGCGCAGCGCGGCTGCACTGGCCATTCAGTACGCGATCGCGGATACGTACTTCGCCTGGCAGGCGGACAACGCGCGCGCGCAATTGGCGCAGCAGCGCGTGACTGCCGAGGAGCGCCTCTCGCACATCGCAGACTTGCGTGTAGCGCAGGGCGTCGACCTGCCCGACACAGCTCCAGTGGCGCGTGCGCAAGCGGCTGCGGCGCGTGAAATGCTGGTAGCCCTGCAAGGCTCGGCGCGGATTCGCCACGCGGCGCTGGCATCGCTGCTGGGCATTGCGCCGGGTAAATTGCCGCCGCTGCAGGTGCATCCGTTACCCACAGTGCAGGCCGGTTTGCCGGCGAACGCTGGCCTCGACTTGCTGGCGCGGCGGCCGGATATCGCCGCCAACCTCTGGCAGGTGCAGGCTGCACTCAAGCAAACCGACGTGGCCCGCGCCCAGTTCTACCCGGACGTGAGCATCAGTGCCATGGCCGGCTTGTCGACCATCGAGCTGGACAAACTGTTCACTCCCGGTAGCCGGGTCTTTGCCCTGACACCGGCGTTGCATCTGCCGATCTTCAGCGGCGGGCGCCTGGAGGCGAACTACGGCATTGCGCGCGCGCAACTGGAGAGCGCCGTCGCGCAGTACAACGCCAGCGTGGTGAATGCCGCGCGCGAGGTCGCGACGCACGTGCTCGGCGCGCAACAGACGGCGGCGCGGGCACGGCAACAGGACACCCAGTTGCAAGCTGGCCTGCAACTGCTCGCCAGTGCCCAGGCGCGCCAACGCCAGGGTGTGCGCGACGCACGCGAGGCGCTCGGCGCACAAGCGCAACTATTGCAGCAGCGCGACGCCGCACTGCAGTTACGCGCGCAAGCCGTGGCCACCGATCTCAATCTGATCAAGGCCCTCGGCGGCGGCTATCAAATGTCCGCACCGGCGCCATCCGCAAGCCCACCGGCTGACGTCGCTGTTCCCTCTTCTACCGGAAGCACTGCGCATGAGCAGCACTGAACCCACGACGACGAACACGTCCGACCCCGGGCAGCCGCATGACAGCGGACTGGCAGCGAAGGACCCGCGCAAGCGTCGGCGCACGCTGCTCATCATCCTTGCGATTTTTGTGCTGGCCGCCGTGATCTGGGTGTTGTTGGAGATTTTCGTGTTCTCCACGCGGGTGGTCACCGACAACGCCTACGTCGGCGGCAACCAGGTGGCGATCTCCGCACAGGTGCCCGGCACGGTGATCGCGATTCTTGCCGATGACACCCAGCACGTCAGCGCCGGCCAGCCACTGGTGCGGCTTGACAGCACCGACTCCCAGGTGCGCTTGAGCCAGGCGACCAGCATGCTGGCGCAAGCCGTGCGCCAAGTCAGGCAACAGACTGACGCTGCCAGCGGCAGCGATGCTGCCGTCAAGGCCCGTGAGATCGATGTGCGCAAGGCGCAGGCGGATCTCAAGCGCCGCCTGCCGCTGATTGCGGCGCAAGCGGAATCACCGGAAATCGTGCAACACCTGCGTGACGGTGTGGCGCAAGCAGAGGCTGCGCTGCAGGTTGCACGTGCCCAAGCGGCTGCAGCTCGCGCCTCCATCGAAGGAACCAGCGTGGCCGACAACGCCGCCGTGCAGCAGGCGCGCGCCAACTTTCGGGCGGCGTGGGTGGCCGCCCAGCGCAATACCATCGTCGCGCCCGTCGCCGGGTACGTCATCCAGCGCAGCGTACAGCTTGGCAACAGCGTGCAACCCGGACAGCAATTGATGACGGTCGTGCCACTGCACAACCTCTGGATCGATGCGAACTTCAAGGAAGGCCAGTTGCGTCATGTTCGTATTGGCCAGAGCGCGACGATCAGCACCGATCTGTACGGCAGTGGCGTGGAATTTCACGGCAAGGTCATCGGAGTGGGCGCGGGCACGGGGGCGGCATTTGCACTGCTGCCGGCACAGAACGCCACGGGTAACTGGATCAAGGTCGTGCAGCGCGTACCGGTGCGCGTTGCCCTGGATGATCGCGAGTTGGACCAACACCCCCTGCGCGTGGGGCTGTCCACCGAGGTTACCGTGGACATTCGTGACGACCGGGGCAGCGTCCTGACCTCCGCCGCTGACACCAAACCAGCGGCGCAGACCAACGTGTACGACACGGTGGCCAGCCAGGCCGACGCCGAGGCCGAACGCATCATCGATGCAAACCTCGGCAGCGCGGCACCTCGCGCGCGCTGAGCGCACGCGCTGCCGCCTGGACACTCGTCGCGCATGGCCACCAACGAGAACCCCGACTCCGCCCTGCCCCCGTTGCGTGGTGCCGCACTGGTCGCGTTGACGATCGCCGTCGCGTTCAGCACGTTCATGGAAGTGCTGGACATGACCATCGTCAATGTGTCGATACCGCACATTGCCGGCAGCCTTGGCGTGAGCCCAAGCGAAGGCACGTGGACCATCAGTTCCTACGCGCTGGCCAGCGCGATCATGCAACCGCTGACCGGCTGGCTGGCACGCCGGTTTGGCGAGGTGCGCACGTTCATCACGTCAGTGGGTCTGTTCGTGGTGTTTTCGATGCTGTGCGGCATGGCCACGAGCATGCCGATGTTGGTGGTCTTCCGGCTGGCCCAGGGGGCCGGCTCCGGTCCGATGGTAGCGTTGTCGCTGGCATTGTTGCTGTCCAGCTATCCCAAGGCCAGACAAGGCATGGCGCTCGCGCTGTGGGCGATGACCGTGGTGGTTGCGCCGATCTTCGGCCCGATCCTCGGCGGCTGGCTCACCGACAATTTCTCCTGGCCGTGGATCTTCTACATCAACGTCCCGGTCGGGGCGCTGGCCGCGATCGTCACCTGGGCGCTGCTGCGCAAGCGTGAGACCAAAACTTTCAAGACGCCGATCGACGTGGTCGGTCTGGTGCTGCTGGTGGTCGGCGTCGGTGCATTGCAATTCATGCTCGACAACGGCAACGACAACGACTGGTTTTCCTCGCCGCTGATAATGACGCTGGGCGTCACCGCCCTGGTGTGTCTGACGTTCCTGATCGCCTGGGAACTGCTGGCAAAGCATCCGGTGATCGATCTGGCGCTGTTCAAGCGCCGCAATTTCACTGTCGCCGTGGTTGCGCTGTCGCTGGGGATGATGGCGTTTTTCGGCATCAACGTGGTGTTTCCCCTTTGGCTGCAAATCACCTTGGGGTACACCGCGACGTGGGCCGGGCTGGCCAGCGCGCCCGTCGGAGTGCTCGCGTTTGTCATGGCGCCGATCATCGGCGCCAACATCCAGCGGCTGGAACTGCGCGCCGTGGTCACGTTTGCATTCATCGTGTTTGCGCTCACGTCCTTCTGGTTCGCCACGTTCGACAGCTCTGCGTCATTCGGCACACTGATAGTTCCGCGTTTCGTGATGGGCATCGGCATCGCCTGCTTCTTCATTCCGCTCAACCAGATGTACCTGTCCGGCTTGCCCGCCGACCAGGTCGCCAGCGCGTCGGGGTTGGCAAATTTCTGTCGCACGCTGGCGTCCAGCATCTCGACTGCGGCTACGGTAACGCTGTGGACGCACCGAGCCGACTACCATCATGCGGCACTCGCCGAGCACATCGTGCCGGCAGCGCCAGCGGCCAGCCAGTTCCTGCAGCAACTGCAGCATGGTGGCTTGTCACCGAGGCAGGCGCTGGGCGTGATTGACGACCTGATAACGCGCGAGGCCTTGACGCTGGCAGTCAATGACGTCTACCTGGTGTGCGCGTGGTTGTTCCTGGCGCTGATACCGTTGCTGTGGTTTGCGCGTCCGCCATTTGGGAACACTGGCGGCGCTGTGGGGCACTGACGCCGGAATACTGCGCAGCATTCCTCTGGTGCGGCGCAATACGTTCTGGTAATTTGACGCCATGAAGCAGGCCAAGCGCACCATCAAGAAGTACCCGAACCGTCGCCTCTACGACACGGAAATTTCAAGCTATATCACTCTGGAAGAAATTCGCCAGCTCGTACTGGACAACGAGGACTTCGAAGTCCGCGACGCCAAGAGCGGTGAGGACCTGACCCGCTCGGTGTTGCTGCAAATCATCTCGGACCATGAGGACGAGGGGCAACCGATGCTCTCGCCGCAACTGTTGAGCCAGATCATCCGCTTCTATGGAAACTCCCTGCAGGGCTTCATGGGGCCGTACCTGGAACGCAGCCTGCAGGTGTTTCTCGACCAGCAAACGCAGTTCCGCAGCCAGCTCGACAGTTTGATGGGGCAAACTCCGTGGAACACGCTGAACGAGCTGACCGCGCGCAACATGGATGCCTGGAACACCATGCAGCGCGGCCTGATGGAAACCGCCGCCAAGGCTGTCCCCGGCGCGCCACTCAGCAGTAGCAGCAAGAAATCCCGCTGAACCTGCCACGCCGGCGAATCCGGCCGGACGCGCCGGGCGTCCGCGCGCGCAGCGTTGTGACCGCAGCCAACCAGTGCACCCGCCACCCAGGATGAGCAATTCATGAGTCAGTCCCTTGCGCCAAAACGCATCGCGGTCGTCACCGGCGGCATCGGCGGGCTGGGAACGGAAATCTGTCGCCGCTTTGCACTCGCAGGCCACCGAGTCATCGCCATCGACCTCGCCGCGCGCGCGGAGCGCGTCGCCGAATTTGGTGCCGAAGTGGCGGATCTTGGCTCGGCCATCAGCTTCGAGGCTGCCGACGTCAGCAACTTCGATAGCTGCGCACAAGTCATTGCGCGCATCGAGCAGCAACATGGCGGCGTCGACATTCTGGTCAACGCCGCCGGCATTACCCGCGATGCCAGCCTGCGCAAGATGACGCCACAGCAGTGGCACGAACTGATGCACGTGAACCTGGACGGCGTATTCAACATGTGCCGCAACGTGATCGAAGGCATGGCCACACGCAACTTCGGGCGGATCGTCAACATCAGCTCGGTAAACGGCCAAACCGGACAATTCGGCCAGACCAACTACTCCGCCGCCAAGGCCGGCGTGCATGGTTTCAGCATGGCACTGGCGCGCGAAACCGCACGCAAGGGCATCACCGTCAATACGGTCTCGCCGGGCTATTGCGATACGCCGATGGTTGCCGCCGTATCTGCCGAGATCCGCGCGCAGATCATCGCCGGCATCCCGATCGGACGATTGGGTTCGCCTGCGGATATCGCGCGCGCCGTGGCTTTTCTCGCCGCCGATGATGCCGGCTACATCACCGGCGCGAACCTGCCCGTGAACGGCGGCTACTTCATGAGCTTTTAGCCGGCGCTCGACAAGCCGCACCCTTGGCATCTCCGCGACCCGGCGCTGTCTCCCGTCATGTGACGCAGGCACTTGACCCACACGGACCCCGAGGCGTAACTTCTTGCGGTCCGCTTGCCCACAGGTCCTTGGCGACCTGTCGCACACCGGAACGCAAGACGTCCGCAGCCGGGGAAGCTGGCGGGGCGTCTTCCTTTCACTCAAGGGGAGAGAACCATGTTGATGCACAAATCACTGGCCGTCGCGCTGTTGGGCGTGATCGGTCTGGCCGCGACGTCCGACGCGGGCGCTGCCACGCAGGCCCGTGTCCATGCCCAATTCATGGGCAACATCGCACCTGCGGCGCTGGCCAATCGTATTGGCCTGGAAGCGGGCGCGGCGCTGTCGCCACGTTTGCAGATACGCACTGCCCAAGGGACCCTGAAGACACGCGAGCAGCAAACTTTCCGTGGTGTGCCCGTGTACGGCAGCCACGTCGTGGTGGAACGTGATGCCAGCGGTAACGTGCTCGGCGTCAGCGGCGGCATCACCCACTCAATCGGACGCGACATTGCGTCGGTCAGGCCCGCCATCAGCAGCGCCCGTGCCACGGCCGTTTTGCGCGCACACGCCGGTCTTCTGCCGCTTGGTATCGGCAGCAATGGCATCGTGGACAGCGACATCCAGAACGCGAAGAGTGATCTGTACGTCTACGCCGAGGGCAGCCGCGCCCGGCTCGCCTATCTCACTTCGTTCTTCGTCGATCGCAACGGCAACCCGACGCGTCCGATGGCGATCATCGACGCCAATACCGGTGAGGTGATCCAGTCCTGGGAAGGCCTCACCACCAAGGGCAAGCCGGGTGGCGGCGGCGGCGGCAGTGGCACCGGCACTCCCGCGCTCGCGACGGGCGCCGGCGGCAATCTGAAGACTGGCCAGTACTTTTACGGCACCGACTTCGCATCGCTCGCCGTTACCCAGTCCGGTTCTACCTGCACCATGCAGAACCCTGATGTGAAGACCAGCAACATGGCCGGCAGCACGCGCAGGGGCACTTTGTGGAGCTTCATCTGCCCGAACAGCAGCGGCGATGGCGCGAATGGCGCGTATTCGCCGATCAACGATGCCCACCACTTTGGCAGTGTCGTGCACGATTTGTACAAAAGCTGGTTCGGCGCACCGCCCCTGAACTTCCAGTTGGTAATGAATGCGCACTACGGCCGCAACTACGAGAACGCGTTCTGGAATGGCTCGTCAATGAACTTTGGAGATGGTGCCAGCTTCTTCTACCCGCTGACCTCACTTGACGTCGCCAGCCACGAGATCAGCCACGGCTTTACCGAGCAGAACTCCAACCTGCAGTACTCCGGGCAGTCTGGCGGCATGAACGAGGCGTTCTCGGACATGGCCGGCGAAGCGGCCGAGTACTTTGACCGCGGTCACAACGACTGGCTGGTGGGCGCCGAGATCATCAAGAACGGCACCGCCCTGCGCTGGATGTGCACACCAACGCTGGACGGTAGCTCGATCGACAACGCCGCGAAGTACACCAGTTCGACGGACGTGCACTACTCCAGCGGGGTCTACAACAAGGCCTTCTGCACACTGGCCAAGACGGCGGGCTGGAACACGCGGATGGCATTCGAGGTATTCACGCGGGCCAACGCCGTGTACTGGACGCCTACGTCCACGTTCAACTCTGGCGCCTGCGGCGTGGAAGCCGCTGCGGACGATTACGCCTATTCGCGCAGCAGCGTGGTCTCAGCGTTCAACGCAGTCGGCGTGACCTGTCAATAAGCAGTTGATGCATGCATGACCGAAAAGGGCCAGCCCGCGAGGGGTGGCCCTTTTTCGTTGCTCCGGGAACCGCGGCAGCCACATTCAACGCCCAATCCGTCCGCAACCGAGCTCGTTCCGCCGCCCGCTTTCCACATGCCTGGGGTCGAACGGGATTGCAGTGGGGGAGCGCTTGCGGAACAGTATGCGGATTCTCTCCCCGACCATGAGCATGGCACAGCAACCTATCACTATCATCGGCGCCGGCCTGGTCGGCGCACTGCTGGCGCAGCAACTGGCCCGCCGCGGCATTGCCGTTGACGTATTTGAAAAACGCGCTGATCCACGCAGTGCAGGTTTTCTCGGCGGCCGCTCGATCAACCTGGCGCTGGCCGAACGCGGCTTGCAGGCGCTGCGCGGCAGCGGGCTGGCCGACGAGGTATTGCGCGGCGTAGTCATGATGCGTGGACGCATGGTGCACACCCTGGACGGCCGCAGTGCGCTGCAACGCTATGGCGTGGACGACCGCGAGGTTATCTGGTCGGTAGCGCGCGGGGCACTTAACATGCTGCTGCTGGACGCCGCAGAACAAGCCGGCGCGCGCTTCCACTTCGGGCAAACGCTGGCAAGTGTCGACTTTGCGCACAAGCGTATCCGCCTGGCCGACGCCGACGGTAACGAGCACGAGACGGATGCCGCCACGCTGATCGGTGCCGATGGTGCCGGCTCGACCCTACGTGCGGCGATGAATGCACACAGCGCATTGGGCGAGCGCGTGGAAGCACTCGGCCACGGCTACAAGGAGCTGGAAATCCCACCCGCTGGCGAGTTGCCGCCCGCCACCGTCGAAGCCTGTGGCGGCCACGATCAGTTCGCGCTGGAACCGAACGCGCTGCACATCTGGCCGCGTGGTGGTTACATGTGCATTGCCCTGCCCAATACCGAAGGCAGTTTCACCGTTACCCTGTTTCTGCCGGTGCAAGGCGCCGGGCCGAGCTTTGCCAGCGTGCCTGGTGCTGACGCCGGTGCGGTGTTTTTCCGTGAGCAATTCCCTGACCTGCTGCCGCTGATGCCACAATTTGCCGCCGACTACCGCGATCATCCGGTTGGCACGTTGTCGACGCTGTACCTGGACCGCTGGCAGCTTGGTGCGAGTGCGCTGCTGATTGGCGATGCCGCGCACGCGATTGTGCCGTTCCACGGGCAGGGGATGAATTGCGGCTTCGAGGACACCACCGTGCTGTGCGATTTGCTCGCCGCCGAACCCCGCGATCGCGGCGGCGTATTTGAGGAGTTCCAGCGCGTTCGTCAACCCGACACGAACGCCATTGCCACCATGGCCCTGGAAAACTACATCGAGATGCGCGACTCGGTCGCCGACCCGCACTATCTGGCCAAACGCGAACTTGGCGCGCTGTTCACTGCGCGCGCGCCACAGCATTACATGTCACGCTACCGGCTGGTCAGTTTCACCCACTTGCCTTACGCCTATGCGTTGGAGCGTGGACGGGCACAGGACGCCTTGATGGAACGGCTGCTGCGCGGCGCCACCACGGTCGCCGACATCGACGCTGACGCAGCAGTGGTCGCGTTGCGCACAGAGATGCCGCCACTACCGCCGCTGCGCCATGGATGAAGCGTTGCTGACGGCGTACCGCTCGAGCACTTACCTGGTTTGCGTGGACGCGGCGCAATGGTCGCCGATCCGCATCGACGAGTCGCTCCCGGACGCTTTGCAAACGCTGGTTGGCGAAAACCCGTGGGGCTTCGTCACTGCATGGAATCCGCGCTCGAAGCCACACACCGACGACGCCAACACCGCCGCGCAACAGCAACTGTTGGCGACACTCCAGGCCAGCGCCGGAGTGCTGGCGCTGTACCCGGGTGTCGGCATCGGCAGCACGGGCTGGTATGAGCCGGGCTTGTTTGTCGTCGGTCTGGAGCCCGCCACGCTTGACGCACGATGCACTACGCATGGTCAGAACGCGTACGTCCACGGCCGCGGGCATGCTCCTGCCGCTCTGCGCATGCTGTGCACCGGCCCAGGCAATGGCAAGTGAAATGGACAAGTCCCCCTGCCATTGCGCACAATTGAGGGAATGACCGTCGCCAATCCCAGTGTGCCCTTGCTCGAAGCGCGCGCCGTCAGTTTCCTGCGCCAGGATGAAGCCGTATTCGCGCCGCTGGACTTTCAACTGCACGCCGGTGAACTGGCGCTGGTGGAGGGTGCCAACGGCAGCGGCAAGACGACGCTGCTGCGCATGCTGGTCGGGCTGCTGCACATAAGCGCGGGCGAACTACGCTGGCGTGGCGAACCATTGCGGCGCGATCACTGCGCTGAGGATTTCCTGTTTCTGGGCCACCAACTCGGGCTGAAAGCCGATCTCAGCCCGCGCGAAAACCTGCGCGTCGCCATCGGGCTGCATGGGCAGCGCGCCGGCGCCGATACGGCCAGCGCGCTGGCTGAGGTCGGCTTGCGCGGATACGAAGACGAACCGACACGACGCCTCTCCGCCGGGCAGAAGAAACGCGCCGCGCTGGCGCGTCTGCTGCTGCTGCCAGCCACGTTGTGGCTGCTCGATGAGCCGTATGCCAACCTCGACCGCGCCGGCACCGAGCTGGTCAACCGGGTATTGCATTGGCACATCGCTGGCGGTGGTGCCGCGCTGGTCAGCAGTCACACCACGGTCAACTTCGCCGGCGCTGCGCCACAGCGGATTCACCTGCATGGTTGACGTGTTGCCATCTGCATCCGCGCGTTTGCAGCCGCCTGGCCGCACCCGCGCCCGCCCGTGCGCGATGCCCGGCAGGGACGCGGACGGCTCAGCTCGGCTTGATGCAGATCATGCTTTCGGCGGATACACACTTCCGGTGGGGAACTGAAATGGTTCCTCCACGTCTTATCCCTGCGTGCAAGGCAATGTTATGGCGTGATTTGACGCTCGCATGGCGGCGGCGCGGCGACATCACCATGCCGGTGCTGTATGCGCTGATCGTGACCATGCTGTTTCCATTCGCGCTGGGCCCGGAGGACACGCTGTTGCAGCGGATTGCCGGCGGCGTCGTGCTGGTGACGGTGTTGCTGGCAATGTTGCTGGCGCTGGACGCGATGTTTTCCAGCGATATCGAGGACGGGTCATTGGAGCAACTGGTGTTGTCACCGCAACCACTGGCGCTGCTTATGGGGATGAAGATTCTTGCGCACTGGCTCACCACGGCATTGCCGTTGATCATCATCTCGCCATTGCTGGCAGGCATGCTGCATCTGCCGCACGCGGTGATTCCGGTGCTGTTGCTGGCATTGCTGCTGGCTACGCCGCTGCTCAGCCTGCTGGGCGCGGTGCTGGTGGCATTGACGGCTGGCACGCGCCGCTCTGGTATGCTGCTGGCCTTGATGTTGCTGCCGTTATGCATGCCGGCGGTGATCTTTGCCGCCGGGGCTGTGGCGGCCGCCCAACAGGGACTGCCGTGGCTCGCGCCGATCGCCTGGCTTGCTGCGGCCTTGGTGCTGGCCATCGTACTTGCGCCACTGGCATGCGGCGCGGCGCTTCGTATCGCCCTGGATGCTTGACGACCATGACCCACTGGATTCCGCTCTGGTTGCACCGGCTCAGCTCACCGCCCACGTTCTATCGATTTGCCGGCGTGGTCTGGCCGTGGGCCATGGCGCTGGCGCTGCTGACCGGGCTCGTCGGCCTCTATGGCGGGCTGGTGCTGGCTCCGCCGGATTACCAGCAAAGTGACGCTTATCGAATCATCTTCATCCACGTACCCAGTGCGTGGATGAGCATGTTCATTTACGCGGTGATGGGCCTGGCATCGTTTATCGCGCTGGTGTGGCGGATCAAGCTGGCCGAAGTGGTGGCGATGCAGTCGGCACCGATCGGTGCGGCATTCACGTTCATCACGCTGGTGACTGGCTCGCTGTGGGGCAAACCCATGTGGGGCACATGGTGGACATGGGACGCCCGACTCACATCAGAGCTCGTGCTGCTGTTCCTGTATCTGGGCGTCATCGGCTTGTATCACGCGTTCGAGGACCGTCGTCAGGGCGCGCGCGCCGCCGGGTTCCTGGCGATCATCGGCATCATCAACGTACCGATCGTGCATTTCTCGGTGAACTGGTGGAACACGCTGCACCAGGGCAGCACGATCAACATTTTCAGCGGGTCAAAGATGTCCACTGACATGTTGTGGCCGTTGCTGGTGATGACGCTGGCCACCAAGCTGTATTTCATCGCCAGCCTGTGCCGACGCGCACGCAGCGACCTGCTGGCGCTGGAAGGCGGCAAGGACTGGGTGCGCACTCTGGCCACGCGCGAGGTGCCATCATGAGCTTCACCAGCGTGCATGATTTTCTGGCAATGGGCGGCTATGCGGCCTACGTATGGCCAGCGTACGGGGTGTTTCTTCTCGTATTGCTGGCCGACGCGCTCGCGCCCACGGTACGTCGCCGCCAGGTATTGCGCGACTTGCGCGCACAACTCGCACGCCAGGCAGCACGCCACGCGCGCAAGGACAGCGATACGCTTCCTGTCAGCGCCACCGTCCCTTCCGCGCCACCTCCGAGGTCCGCATGAATCGCACTCGCAAACGCCGGCTCATCATCGTGGCAATCGTTACCGCGGCCGCCGCAGTGGCCGTGAGTCTTGGCGTGTACGCATTGCAGCAAAACATGAATTACCTGCTCACCCCGAGCCAGGTGCAATCGGGCCAGGCGGCAGAGTACAAAACCTTCCGGCTGGGCGGCATGGTCAAGGCCGGCTCGATCCAGCGCAGCGATACCTCGCTGAAAACCACGTTCACCGTGGTGGACGCCGGTGGCACCATGCCCGTGGAATACACCGGCATCCTGCCCGACCTGTTCCGGGACAACCAGTCGGTGATCGCCACCGGGCACATGGACAACGCCCGTTTCGTGGCAACCGAAGTGCTCGCCAAGCACGACGAAACGTACATGCCCAAAGAGCTCAAGGACGCCATGGCGAAAGCCCACGCGGACAAACAGATCGAGGAAGCCCGAGCTGCGGGCCGTGGAACCTGAAGTCGTGCCAGAACGTGTCCCTTGCGCATCAACTGTCTGAAACCATGCCGATAATGATCACCTCTGTGTCTGCTGCTGCCCGTGATGGGTTCATCGTTCCCGGTTTCGCGTCATGACCCCGGAACTTGGCCAACTCGCGCTGATTCTCGCTCTGCTGCTGGCGCTGGCGCAGAGCATCCTGCCGCTGATCGGCGCATGGCGCGGCAACCACGCGTTGATGGCCGTGGCACGCCCTGCCGCGGCCGGCCAGGCAGTATTCGTGGCCATGGCGTTCGGTCTTCTGGCGTGGGCATTCATAAGTTTCGATTTCTCGGTGCAGTACGTCGCGGCCAATTCCAACCTTGCCCTGCCGTGGTATTACCGCTTCGCAGCGGTATGGGGCGCGCACGAGGGCTCACTGCTGTTGTGGATCCTGATCCTCAACGTGTGGACCGTCGCACTGGCCATGTTCAGCCAGAAGTTGCCGGAAGTATTTGCTGCGCGGGTGATCGCGGTCATGGGGCTCATCGCCGTCGGCTTTCTCACCTTCACCATCTTTACCTCCGACCCATTTGGACGGCTGTTGCCGATGCCGGGTGATGGCGCCGACCTCAACCCGGTCCTGCAGGATCCCGGCATGACCACGCATCCGCCCATGCTGTACATGGGTTATGTCGGCTTCTCGGTGGCCTTCGCGTTTTCCATCGCCGCGCTGCTCGGCGGCGAACTGGAACAGGCCTGGGTGCGTTGGGCGCGGCCGTGGACCAACATCGCCTGGGGGTTCCTCACCCTGGGGATTGTCGCCGGTAGCTGGTGGGCTTATGGGGTACTTGGCTGGGGCGGCTGGTGGTTCTGGGACCCGGTGGAGAATGCCAGCTTCATGCCATGGCTGGTCGGGCTGGCACTGATCCACGCGCAGGCCGTGACGGAAAAGCGCGGCAGCCTGCGTGCGTGGACGATCCTGTTGTCGATTTTCACGTTCTCGCTGAGCCTGCTCGGCACGTTTCTCGTGCGCTCGGGCGTACTCACTTCAGTGCATGCGTTTGCTTCGGACCCGCGTCGCGGTGTGTTCATCCTGATTTTTCTCAGCATCGTGATTGGTGGCTCGCTGCTCCTGTACGCGCTGCGTGCGCCAAGGGTTGCGCATGGCAAGCCGTTCAAGGTGCTGTCGCGGGAAACCGCACTGCTGATAGGCAACCTGGTGTTTGTCGTGGCCGCCGCCATGGTTTTGCTGGGCACGCTGTTCCCGTTGATTGGCGATGCGCTGTCGTTGGGGCGTGTGTCCGTCGGACCACCCTACTTTGGTCTGCTGTTTCCGCTGCTGATGGCGCCGGCGGTTTTCCTGATGCCATTCGGCCCGTTCCTGCGCTGGGGTCAGGGTGAGCCAGCGGTCATCAAAAGTATCTTGCTGCGCGTGGGCATCGCCGCCGTCGCTTGCGCGATCATTGCAGCGTTCTTCGTCGAGGGGCAGCTCAAGGCCGTACTGGGCGTCGCAGCTTCGGTGTGGCTGGTGACGGGCGTCGCCCTGTATGCCTACAAGCGTTGGCGCGAACATCCACGCGGCCGTCGCTATCCGGCGGAGATGGCCGGCATGCTGCTCGCTCACCTCGGCGTGGGTATTTTCATCGCCGGCGTGTTGTTGTCGGAAACGCTCAGTCTGACTACTGATGTGCGCATGGCTCCAGGCGACACCCAGCATATCGGCAATTACGACTTCCAGTTCGACGGCACACACCACATTACCGGCCCGAACTGGAGCGCGGATCAGGGCGTGATCACCGTGAGCCGCAATGGCGGGACCATCGCCGTCATGCACCCGCAAAAGCGCACGTACCTGCGCGGTGAAGTGCAAACCGAGGCCGCCGTGAAACCCGGCGTCATGCGGGACTTGTACGTGGCGCTGGGCGAACCGATGGACGCGGCGAATCTTGCAGGCGCGTGGTCTCTGCGCCTGTACTACAAGCCGTTCATTCGCTGGATTTGGGGGGGCGGTTTGCTGATGATGCTGGGCGGCTTCACCTGCGCTGCAGACAAACGCTTCCGCCTCAAGCGCAGCTCGGTGAAGATACCGGTGAGCACGGAGCCGGTGGACAATCTGCGTCCGCAGGAAACCGCGGCATGAGCCGATTGTTGCCCTTTTTCGGATTCGTGCTGCTGGTGGCGTTGTTCGGCTTCGGCATCTGGTGGAACACCCAGCACGATCCGAACGAAGTACCCTCACCGCTGATCAACCTGCCGGCGCCAGCCTTCGTGCTGCCCACGCTGGATGATCCGGCGCACACGATCAGCAAGGCCAGCCTGCTCGGCAAGCCGTACGTGCTCAACGTGTTTGCGAGCTGGTGCATAGCCTGCGGCGAAGAACACCCCACGTTGATGGCCGACGGCAATGAGCTGGGCATTCCACTGATCGGATACAACTACAAGGATGCCCCGGAGGACGCCAAGACGTGGTTGAACACGCACGGCAATCCCTACGCCATGGTGATCACTGATCGCGCCGGGCGAACCGCGATCGACTTCGGCGTGTACGGCGCACCAGAGAGCTTTCTGGTCGACGCAAAAGGCATCATCCGCTACAAACACATCGGCCCGTTCACCCCGCAGATCATCGCCCGGGAGCTGAAGCCGGCGATTGCCGAACTATTGAAGGAAGCGCCGTGAGCGGGCTCTTGCGGGCGCTTTTCGTGGCGTCGTTGATGTTCGCCGGCACCATCCAGGCTCAGGCGATCGATCCGCTGCCATTCCAGAGTCACGCTCAAGAAGTGCGCTTCCAGAATCTCACCAAACAATTGCGTTGTTTGGTGTGCCAGAACGAAAACCTTGCTGACTCCAATGCCGAGCTGGCACGCGATCTGCGCCTGGAAGTGTTCAAGTTGATGCAACAGGGCCAGACCGATGCGCAGATCAAGCAGTATCTGGTGGCGCGCTACTCCAACTTCGTGCTGTACGACCCGCCGCTCGAGCCAGGAACCTGGTTGCTGTGGTTCGGCCCGGCGTTGATCCTTCTGGCAGGGGCCGGCGTGGTTCTGGTCGCCGTGCGCAAACGTCGTCGCGGCGGGGCCGCCATTGAAGTGCCAACCGACAACGGGGACGACTGGTGAAAATCGCGTTTTACCTGATTGCTGCGGCGATGATCGCCGCAGCGCTGGTCATGGTGTTGCTGCCACTGCTGCGTGCTGGCCGACGTACGGGTCGCTCGCGCAGCACGTTTGCCATCGCTCTGGGCGTGGCGCTGTTGCTGCCGCTGGCCACCGCCGGCATGTACATGCTGGTGGGTACACCGGCAGCACTCAACGGCACCTCCGCACAAGCGATGCCACCGCTGGACATCGAGCAGGCGGTGCAGGAGTTGCGCAAACATCTGAGCCAACAGCCGGACGACGTTGCCGGCTGGATGATGCTGGCGCAAACCAGCAGCATGCTGCACAAGCCCGCCGACGCACGCGACGCATTCGATCATGCGCTCAAACTGGCACCGAACAACGCCGACGCGATGGTGGGTTGGGCTGAAGCCGATTCCATGGTGCGTCCCGACCACTTGATCGAAGGGCGCGCGCTGGACTTGCTCAAACGCGCGGTGCAAATGCAGCCCGATAGTCAGCGTGGGTTGTGGCTGCTGGGTATCAGCGACTTCCAGCATGCGCGTTATCGCGACGCGCAAGCCACCTGGAAGTTGCTCATGCAGCAACTCCAACCCGGCTCCGCTGTAGCCAAGGCGGTGGCCGAACAGATCGCCGTCGCTGGCGCACGCGCTGGCGACGCTCCGGCGCCGACAAGCAGTCCGGCTACGCCTGGCGCTGCCACCCCGGCTGGCGCGGCGCTGCAGGTGCAGGTCGCGTTGGCACCCAAGCTGGCGGCGAAACTCGACAAGGGCGACGTACTGTTCGTCTACGCCCGCGCCGCTGACAACACGGGTCCACCGCTTGCGGTGGTCAAGCTGGATGCCAGCACACTGCCTACCAGCGTAACGCTCACCGACGCCATGGCGATGTCGCCGCAGCAACGGCTGTCATCCGTACCACAAGTGTTCGTCAGCGCACGCATCAGCCACAGCGGCCAGCCAATTGCGCAACCTGGCGATCTGGAAGGCCACGCCGGCCTGGTCAGCGTTGGTGCGTCGACACCGGTCAAGATTTCCATCGACACGGTGCGCTGATGGAGCACGATGCCCGGCGCTATTGCGCACTGCCGTCTCCATTCGCCATGAAACGCGGTGGCGCCTTGCACGGCGCGCAGGTGGCCTATGAAACCTGGGGCACGCTCAACGCCGCACGCGACAATGCCGTACTCGTACTCACAGGCTTGTCGCCCAGCGCGCACCTCACTTCATCCAGCGAAGATCCCAGCCCGGGCTGGTGGGAAGACATGGCCGGGCCGGGCAAGGCCCTGGATACCTCGCGCTGGTTTCTCATCTGCGTCAATTCCCTCGGCAGCGACAAGGGCTCCACCGGACCGACCTCGATCGACCCGAACACCGGCAAGCCGTATCGGCTCAGCTTTCCCGACCTGGCACTCGAAGACGTGGCCAATGCGGCGCACGCCACCGTCACCAGTTTGGGAATCACTCGTCTGGCTTGCTTGATCGGTTGCTCGATGGGCGGCATGAGCGCACTGGCGTACATGCTGCTGCACCCTGGGAGTGTCCACGCCCACATCAGCGTGGACACCGCACCGCAAGCGCAGCCCTTCGCCATCGCCATTCGTTCATTGCAACGCGAAGCGATCCGCCTCGACCCGCACTGGAACGAAGGTCATTACAGCGACGCGAGCTATCCCGAGATCGGCATGAGCATCGCGCGCAAACTCGGCGTGATCACGTACCGTTCGGCGATGGAATGGAACGGGCGCTTTGCGCGCATCCGGCTCGACCCCGAACAACGCGAGGACGAACCGTTTGCGCGGGAATTCCAGGTGGAGTCCTACCTGGAGGGCCACGCGCAGCGCTTTGTGCATCACTTCGACCCCAACAGCTATCTGTATCTGTCGCGCGCCAGCGACTGGTTCGACATCGCCGAGTACGGCAACGGCAATGTCCACGCCGGACTGTTGCGCATCCGCATCGAGCGCGCGCTGGTCATCGGCGTCAGCACCGACATCCTGTTTCCGTTGCAGCAGCAGGAGCAGATTGCGGAGGGCCTGCGTGCGGCCGGAGCCCAGGTGGAATTCGTCGCGCTGGACTCGCCGCAGGGACATGACGCGTTTCTCGTCGATATCCCGAACTACAGCCGTGCGATCGGCGATTTCATGTCGCGCTTATCTGCACCTTGAATCGACACTGATACGATGGGCAATGACGCGCGCTCGGAGAAAAACATGCTCAACCTGGAATTTCCCGGCAGGCGGCAATTGATCGAAGCGATCGACCTGGCCGTGACCAAACCCGACACCGCGGCACTCACTGGCAGTCTGCGCCAGAGCTTGTGCCGGCTCATGCATGGTGGCGAAGTGCAACTACCCGAATGCGTATTCACCCCATTCGCCGACCACTACGCACGCCGTGAGCTGTATCGCAGCGACGAGCACGGCTACTGCGTGGTGGCGATGACCTGGGCACCCGGACAAGGCACGCCGATCCACGATCACGACGGCATGTGGTGTGTCGAAGGGGTATGGCACGGCGCGCTGGAAATCGAGCAATACGATCTGGTGGAGCACACCGCAGAGCGCTATAACTTCACCGGCGTAGGATCCATACAGGCCAGCGCAGGCTCGGCCGGCAGCTTGATTCCACCACACGAATACCACAGCATCCGCAATCCCAGCGACGACACGGTCACCGTCAGCGTGCACGTCTACGCCGGCCCGATGCTGCGCTGCGCGGTCTTTGAGCCAATCCAGGACAGCCAGTGGTACAGCCGCAATGTGCACACCCTGGGGCTCGACCGCGTCCAGTAAACCCGGCATAATTCACGGCTGCAATGCCGGTGTGGCGGAATGGTAGACGCGGCGGACTCAAAATCCGCTGACAGCGATGTCGTGGAGGTTCGAGTCCTCTCACCGGTACCAAATCAGGGTCTCAGGCGATATTACCGAGATCCGTGCAATACCCGAAGCCCGCATGACAGCGGGCTTTTTCATGTCCGCAGGTTTCCAGACGGTCGCCTTGGATGGCGTCAAGTGGCAAGCCGAAGCGGCTCAGGAAAGCGCACTCGGTGTGTCGAAAGGCAGCAATGTTGCACCCAGCGGCACCAGGATCTTCCCGGCGCCAGCCAACTGTTCCTCGTCGCCGTCCATCACCAGCAGGACACGTCCCGCTGCTATTTCCTCTTCGAATTTCTGCCGCACCGCGCCGGGCAGTCCGGACCCCATGAGCATGCCGGCCCAACTACCGACCGCCGCACCAGCGAGCGCTATGGCTCCGGCGCCTGCCAAGGTGAGGCCGAGCGGTGGCACAAACATGGCGACCAGACCGACCAACACGCCACTGCCAGTTCCGCCGACTACGCCCTTGAGCGCACCCGCGGCAAAGTCGCTGCGGTGTTCGACGAGACTTTCATCGAGCTGCCGACGCTCGATATCACCGCGCGCAACCAGAGAAATATCTTCATCCGAAATGCCGGCCCGACGCAGCGCCTGGACCGCGATTTCCGCCGCGGCGACATTCGTGGTGCTGTATACGTGTCGTGTCTTCATCTGCCTTCTCGTGCCGCATGCAAGTCCTGCATCGTTGTCGCTATGGCGTCGACTAGGCGTGACGGACGCGTCTTCCATGCCGCGCTAGCGTCTTCAGGTGTCCGTGAAGCCTTCTCGCGCCTGCAGGGCGGGTCATTATTGCAAGTGATGGCAATGCACTGGTGCAATCGCCCAACTGCTCCAGCTCCGTGTCTCCGGCACCACGGAGAGAGCCGTCGTTCACTTCAGATTTCGCCACGCGCAGCCAATGCACTGATGCGATCTGCCGTGCGGCAGGCGATAGCCTGGATCGTCAGCGACGGATTGACGCCACCCACGGTGGGAAACACCGAGCCGTCGCAGATCCACAGGTTGGGAATATCCCAGCTACGGCAGTCTGCATTCACTACGCTTGTCTCTGGATCATCGCCCATGCGCGCGGTGCCGTTGAGGTGGCAGGTATCGTCTTCCTCGCGCCAGATTTCCTTGCCGCCGGCAGCCTCAAGCGCCTGCTCCATGAAATTGAGCGAATGGGCAATCAGCTTCTTGTCGTTCTCGCAAAATGAATAGGTGATGCGCGCGATCGGCAGGCCGTACTGGTCCTTCTCATCAGCCAAGGTGACCCGATTACGCTCTTGCGGCAGCGTTTCACCCACAATCTTCAAGCCTGCCTGGTGGTTGTATTTTTGCATCTCGCGCGACAGCTCTGCACCCCACAAGCCGCGTCCGTTCAATGCGGATGCCCAACCGATCGGCAACGGCCCCTGGCTCATGTAGGCATAGCCGCCGAAAAAATCCTTGCCTTGGTCTTCGTAATTCCAGTGCTCGCTGATCGACAGCGACGGCGGCCCCTTGTAGCCACGGATCTCCGCGTCCATCACGCCCCACACTGCCTGGTTGGATTGCACCATCAGGTTTTTGCCAACCAGTCCGGAGCTGTTCGCCAAGCCGTCGGGAAAGCGGTGGTTGGCCGACAGCAGGAGCAGCCGCGGCGTTTCGATGGCGTAGCCGGCTACCACCACGTTGCGCGCACGCTGGAAGCGCCATTCGTCATCGCGGTAATACTCCACGCCGACAGCATGCCCGGCATCATTGGTCTCGATACGCCCGGCCATGGCCAGGTCGCGAATTTCGGCACCAGCCTTGAGCGCGCGCGGAATCCACGTCACCAGCGCACTTTGCTTGGCGTTGGTGGCACAACCGGCCACGCAAAAGCCGCGATACACACATGGCGGCGATTTGCCGTGCGGCGCCGATACCGTGGCCAGCGGCGTTGGTGCCCAGGCCGTGCCCATCGCCTCCGCACCGCGCGCGAGCACCATGGCCGCAGCGTTGAGTTCATGCGAACGATACGGGTAACGTTTGCGTGGTGGCCCCCACGGGTAGTTCATCGGGCCGGCGATGCTCAGCGCCTGCTCGACCTCATCGTAGTAATGCCACATTTCGTGCCAGTCAATCGGCCAGTCGGCGCCATAGCCGAGCACGCTGCGGCTCTTGAACCACTCGGGCCGGAAGCGCAGCGACACCATCGCGAAATGCACCGTGCTGCCGCCGACTGCCTTGCCGCTATTGTTGCCGCCCATCTTCAGCGGATTGTCGCCGTCGCAGATGCGTTCGTCATTCCAGTACAACTTCTGCTGGTGCGCCTCGTCAGAGGCGAATTCCTCCAGCGGTCGCCACCACGCCCCCGCGTCCAGCGCCACCACGCTGAAACCCTGTTCCGCCAACCGGCACGCCAGGGTGGCACCTCCGGCACCGGTTCCCACGATGAGAAAGTCGACCTGCTCGTCAAGGCCATACTCGCGCATCGGGACCCAGCCACCCTTGCGCAACACGTCCGGCGCGCGGCCGTCGGTTCCACGCGGTGTCTCCATGGCGTCAGCGGACACGGCCATTCTCCCGGCTGACTTTGTCCCGTTGGTCTTCGCCGGCGTCCGGCGCCGTCTCAACCGCTTCCCACGGATCGCGCCGGCCCTCGTACAGGCGCACGTATCCGCGCGGGTTGGCCGGTCCGCCAAAACCGATTTCACTCCACGCCGCAGGATGCGAGTAATACGCGCCATACAGGTCATGCAGCACGCGCTCGCTGAAGAACAGCTCCGGCGGCATGCCATGCCAGCCCGCAGCATGCAGTTCTCCGCGTTGCATGGCGCCGATCAACGCCATCTGCTGCTCGAGCAGAAGTTGTGCGAGCAGCACGCCGTGCGCGGCACGACTCTCGGCGTCCAGAGCCGCCAAACCGATGCGCCATGCGTCGCGCAGCGGCGGCAGTCGGGCATCGCGCCAACCATCGCCCTGGCTTGCGAACAGCCGCGCATCAAGCAGCGCTGCCACGGGCACGGGTGGCCGGTCGACAGGTTGCGCGACGACGCAGATGCACAGCGGTACCACAGCCGCCCACTCCATCGGGTTGAAAAATCTTGGCTGTAACGGTGTGGCCAGCCGCTCCTCGACCACCTTGCGGGTGACTGCATCCCACGATGGCGTATGGCGCTTGGCCAATACGTCGTAGCCCGGATAGCGTGTGACGGCACCATCGTTGCTCATTGCTCGGTTTGCCTCAGTCGAAGTGCGGCCAGCCCGGCCAGCGCCAGCGCGGTAAAACTCGGTGGTGCCGGCAGCGGTGGCCCGCTCAGGAGGTTCTGACTCCAGTTGCGCCAGCCACCGTGGCATCGCGCTATGCCGCGTGCATGGAATGCCACGCCGATCAGACCCATCCATGTGGTCAACTTCAGCCACCAGCGCGTCAATGGCCGTGGCTGTGGGCGGCCACATGCTGTCGCCACCATCAGCGCCGCTGTCACCGGGGGAATGAGCACCGGTGCATACATTGCCGGATGCTGGAACGCCCCGCGAAAATGCAGCAGCCCCACCTCAGCCACCGTGCCCAGCAATCCGGCGCTGACAGTCAGCGCAAGCGCCCTGCCCGCCGGCATACCGAGCAGACGCGGCGCTTCGACGGGCTCGTCGCGCAGACGCTCGCCAATCGCGCCCAGACCACCGGACAGCAACAGGGCCATGGGCGCTCCGAGCGGAGCGGCATAGAACAAATTGTTCCAGCTCCAGCCGCCGACACGTTTGGTCACGTTGTAGAGATGGAACCCGGTACCGGCAAGGCCGGTAGCGACAGCGCACCCATAAATACCCTGGCGCAGCCGATGCGACGCCGCGCGCCGGTCGTGGCCGCCGTGCAATCCCGCGAAGAATGAAAGCGTTGCCGAGACCAGCGGAATGAACATCGCCGGATTCGCGAAGGAACCGCGATAATGCTCCACGGCGCTGTCAGCCAGTACCGACAGCGCGAGCAACGACGAACTGTGGTTGAAGCGACGGGCTGCCTCGATGTGTGTCTGGATCTCGCCGCCGCGCGGCGCCAACCGCTGCGTCTGCCGCGTTGGCCCGTGCACCTGGCGGTGCGAAGGTCTTTGCCGCCCGAGCATGGCGGCAGCCAACGCGGCCGCGCCGAGCGCCAAAGCCAACGTCGTATCGCTGTGGAGTTGCTGCGTCATGGGTCGTTTCTCATGCCGCCAGCCCGCTGTCGGTCATCGTTGCCGCTGCGCGCGCAGTATTCATCGTCATCGCAGCGCACCCTGCGCCTTGCGAGCATCGCGTGCGTGACGAGCAGCGCGGCGCCAAGCAAGCCGGCAGCGACACCTCGGCGATGCGTGTTGGCCCACAACTGCGCACTGAATTTGCGCGAGCGATCATCAAAGCGGCCGTGTGTGCCGAAGTCCCGATCGACGGGCTCGAACAGGTTGTCGGGCCGATCGGCGGGCACGGGCTGATCACCCATCTGCCCCGAATAGCCTTTCTTCGCCAGGATGCGGTCGGCCAGCCACGGCACCAGACCGTTGCCGATAATCGCCTTGACCGCGGGATAACCTACCCACAACTCGCGCCGCTGGTGATGAGCGGCGTAATGGATGCCGCGAGCTGCCACCTCCGGCTGAAAGATCGGCGGTACCGGTTGCGGCCGGCGTGGCAAGCGCGTGCGGCCCCACTGGAACTGCGGCGTGTTGAATGCCGAGAGCTGCACCATCGTGATGCCCACGTTGCTCTTTTCGTGCATGAGTTCAACGCGCAGCGCATCGGTGAAACCGCGGATGGCAAACTTGGCGCCGCAATAAGCCGACTGCAGCGGTATGGCGCGATACGCGAGCGCCGATCCCACCTGCACGATCTTGCCGCGATCGCGCGGACGCATGCGCTTCAGTGCCGACATGGTCCCGTGCACGGTACCCAGATAGGTCACGTCAGTCGCACGCCGGAACTCTTCGGCGGTGATTTCGCTGACCGGGGCGAAAATCGTCGCCATTGCCGCGTTGATCCAGATGTCAATTGGACCGAGCTCGCGCTCCACGCGCTCGGCAGCGGCCTCGACCTGGGCCGCATCGGCCACATCAACGGGAATGCCCAGCACGGTGCAACCCATTTCGCGCAGCTCCGCCACTGCGCCGTCGAGCGCCTTGCTGGCGCGCGCCAGCAGCGCTACGCGGGCGCCATCACGCGCAAAGCGTTTGGCGGTGGCCCGCCCAACGCCAGCTGACGATCCGGTAATAACGACCACCTCGGTCTTCTTGTTGTCAATTGTCTTCATGCCAATGGCCGCTGAATGAGTACTGGTGAGAGGAGCAACGTCGACGTCCGTGGCAACGCTGTTGAGTCAAACCGGAAAACTCGACGCCGGAAGGTTGGCGCAGGTCATGTATCGACGCGGTAGCGCTCAGCGTCCTGTCGTTTGAGTGTCACGCCCAGGCCTCCCCGGAGCGCGTGGACCTGCAAGGCACCCTTGTGCAGCTTCCGTAGTGCATCGAAAAACGTGGGTTCGAGGCGCACGGAGTCGCGGAAATACTCGGCCTGTGCAAACAATGGCAGCGCGCTGCGGACACGCTTGCCTGGGCCGCGACCTTTTAACTTGTGCGCCGTGACGCTCATCCCTGCTAGCCCTTTTCACCGGGTAGCAGCCCTGCCATCAGGTCGCGCACGCTCTGGCGGATGATGCCAAGCTCATTGGGATCGCCCTTCATCAGCGTTGCGGTGAATGCCTTCGCTTGCGCCAGCGTGATGTGGGGCGGCAGTGGCGGCACATCCGGATCGGACATGATTTCGATCAGTACCGGTCGATCAGCCGCGAACGCCTCTTCCCATGCCTTGCCCAGATCGTCGGGGTTGTCCACGCGGATGCCCTTGAAGCCCAGAAGCTCCTCGGCATAGCGCGCGTACGCGAAGTCCTCCACGTCCTGCGACGCCTCGAATTTCGGATCGCCAGCCATCGCACGCATCTCCCACGTGACCTGGTTGAGGTCATGGTTGGCCAGCACCATCACCACGAAGCAGGGATTGCTCCACTGCTCCCAGTACTGCTTGACCGTGATCAGCTCGGCGTTGCCGTTCATCTGCATCGCGCCATCACCGACGATGGCCAGCACCGGGCGATCGGGATACGCCATCTTGGCGGCGATGGCATACGGCACACCGCTGCCCATGGTGGCGAGCTTGCCCGAGAGCGAACCCATCATGCCCTTGCGCATCTTGATATCGCGGGCATACCAATTGGTGTGCGACCCGCAGTCACCGCAGATGATCACGTTGTCCGGCAGGCGCGGTGACAACTCCCAGAAGATGCGCTGTGGATTGATCGGATCTGCCGGCTGCATCGCCTTGGCTTCCAGCGCGCGCCACCACTTGCGCACGTTCAGCTCGATGCGCTCGCGCCAGTCCGGATTGTCTTTTGGTTTGAGCAACGGCAGCAGACGCTTGAGCACCTCGGCACTGTCACCGATCAGATTGACTTCGGTGGGATAACGCATCGACACGTTCCGCGGATTGATATCGATCTGTACCGCACGCGCCTGGCCGTCTTCGGGGAGAAACTCGGCATACGGGAAGGTCGTGCCGATCATCAACAACGTGTCGCAATCATTCATCATCTGCCAGCTCGGCTTGGTGCCGAGCAGGCCGATCGAGCCGGTAACGAACGGCAGGTCATCCGGCAACGCAGCCTTGCCGAGCAGCGCCTTGGCGACACCGGCATCGAGGCGATTGGCGACAGCCACCACCTCGTCGCCTGCGTGCAATGCGCCAGCGCCGATGAGGATCGCCACTTTGTGCCCGCCGTTGAGAATCTCGGCAGCCTTCTGCAGTTCCTCATCAGAGGGCGCCGGCCGCGGGTCGGCATAACCAATCCCCGAATAGACCTCCCCATGCTTGCGCGGCGGGCTCGGCACAGCGTCCATTTCCTGCAGATCGTTTGGCACGATGATGCAGGTAATGCAACGCTCGGCGGAGGCGATGCGAAATGCACGATCGATCACGACCCGCGCCTGCGCCGGCGCCATCAGCGTCTGTACGTAATTGGTGACGTCCTTGAACAGGGTCTGCAGGTCCACTTCCTGCTGATAGTCGCTGCCCAGGGCGCTGCGTGCCTGTTGTCCAACGATTGCCACCACCGGCATGTGGTCCATCTTGGCGTCGTACAGACCATTGAGCAGATGGATCGCGCCGGGACCGGAAGTCGCCATGCACACACCGACCTCGCCGGTAAACTTGGCGTGCGCGCAAGCCATGAATGCAGCCATCTCCTCATGGCGCACGCGCACGTAGTCAAACCGCTCAGATGCCCGGCCCATCGCGCCCATGATGCCGTTGATCCCATCTCCGGGATAGCCGTAAATACGCCGAATGCCCCAATCGGTGAGGCGCTGCAGGAGGAAGTCGGCAACAGTCTGGCTCATGGTCTTTCCACACGATGAAGAGCTCAGAAGAAACCACATCGCCCGTATGCAAGCAGTGACATTTCGCGCCGCATGATGTGAAATATTTTTCGCCAGGCGCTTTGGTAAACATTCATTTTCTTGTTCGTCACGTTTGCGCGCGTACGGTTTCCAGGTTCGTTCGGCTGAGTCACCTCGGTCGACCCCTGCGGCAGCTCGAGCGGCCATGGCCACCCACTGTCACGCCGCTACTGCCTGCCAAGCGACCGATTCATGCCCACGCATTTCACCTGTGACTATGTCGCCAAGCGCGATCGGCGTGATGAGAAAATATTGCCCGTAAAAGGCAAGCACGACATGGTGCAAGTGTGGGTAGTGCGCGGCGAAAGCAGCGTGACTGCGGTCATCGTCCACCTTGCGCTGCCGTTGCACGCGGTCAAACCCGAAACAGTGGATCTCGAGTTCTTCCACCTGCCCGAAGTGGAAAGCACTCATGTAAGCCGTATCGATCCGAAACAAGCGAACGCCAAGGCACGCTGGCAGATGCACGGCGCCCCGCGCTGTCCGACAGCAGAAGAAGTGACCCGGATCGTCGAAGCCTCGCGGATGAAACCGCGGAACGGAAAGCTCACCGCGAAAGGCCAGTCCCGCAGCATCGAAATCGTGGTTCAGCCACAGTCAGTCACGACAATCGAGTTGCGTTTTGCACGAATGGCACGCAAGGCCGACAAACAATCTGGCGACAAAATGGCCGCGCCGTACGCGTTTACCGCCGCCGAAAACAACCTGCTGGACAAGCTGCAAGCTGATGCATTCAGCTACTTCACCGGCAGCGCCAGCCCGGAAACGGGCTTGGTGGCAGACAGCTCCAAGGTGGGCTCGGCGGCAAGCATCGCAGCTACCGGATTTGCATTGTCGTGCTACCCAGTCGCTGCGGAGCACGGCTGGCTCAGCCGCAAGCAAGCGGCTGACATGACGCTGAAGACCCTGCGGTTTTTCCGCGACAGCCGCCAGGGCAAGGATGCCAAGGCTACCGGTTACAAGGGCTTTTACTACCATTTTCTGGACATGCACAGTGGCAAGCGTGCGCACGGGTGCGAACTGTCCACGATCGACACCGCCATGCTGCTGAGCGGCGTGCTGGTTGCCGGCGAATATTTCAAGCGGAAGGGCACCGCGGAAAAGGAGATCCGCTTGCTCAGCAACGCCCTCCTCGAACGCGTGGACTGGGCGTGGACCCTGGACAAGAAGAATGGCGAGGTGAATCACTCATGGTTCCCCCGCGAAGGCTTCCGCACAGCCGACTGGGAGGGCTACACCGAGGCACTGATGATGTACGTGCTCGGTGTCGCGTCGAAGGCGCATCCGTTGCCCCGGGAAATCTACCAGCGGGTGGCCCAGGGTTATGTATGGCATCGCAACGCTGGACTGGAGTGGATCCACGCCGCTCCGCTGTTCATTCACCTGTTCCCGCAGGCGTGGCTCGACTTGCGCGGTTTGCACGACGGATTCGTCAGCCAACACGCCGACATCGATTACGCCGAAAACACCCGACGCGCCATTGTGGTCCAGCGCGATTACGCACGTCTCAACCCGTTCAACTATGTCGGCTATGGCGAGAACATCTGGGGACTCTCCGCCTGCGAAGGTCCCCACGGCACGCACACTTTACGCAACGGCAACAAGAAGAGATTCGTCGGCTACGCGGCACGCGGCGTCACTGCCGGACCAGATGACGGCACGCTCGTCCCGTGGGCAGCGGCGGCCTGCGTGGCGCACGCGCCGGAGGCCGCGCTCGCGGGCCTGCACGCAACGCTGGAGCGTTACCCACGCGCGCTGCGCGATGGTCAATTCGTCGGCGCAATCAATCCCTCGCTGCCCGGAGATGGTCCGGAGGGCTGGGTGGCACCGGCATGCTTCGGGATCGATCAGGGTCTGGTCGTGATGATGATCGAGAACGCCCGCAGCGGGCTGGTCTGGGAACTGATGCGCAAGTCCAGCATGGTCAAGCGCGGACTGAAGCGACTGGGCTTTGCCGGCGCGTGGCTCGCTTGATCGGTCATGGCCAACGTGACCTTGCGGACGGCCAATTCCCGTCAGTCACCAGATCAACGGCAGCATGCCGTAACGGCGGCAAGTGAGAAGGAAGTTTCATTGTGAACAGCGACAACCGTCAGCGTGATCTTGCTCGGCCCGACCCACCAGGCCGCCCACGCGCCTGCGCCAACACCAGCCGACGGCGCGCAGTGGCATGGGCGCGTTGGGTTGCCCTAGGCGTTGTGCTGGTGTTGCTGACCGCTTGTGCCGGTGACACGCACATGAGTTTCCTCGACGCGCAGGGTCCAGTTGCCGCTGCGCAGCGCTGGCATTTTTACTGGGTGCTCGGAATCATGGCTGTGCTCGTGGCCGGGCCAATTTTCATCCTCCTGCCGTTCTGGGCCTGGCGCTACCGGTACGGTGCCAGCAAAGTGCGCTACACCCCGAATTGGAAGAACTCGCGAATACTGGAAATCATGTCCTGGGGCGGCCCGATCATCATCGTGACGATCCTGGCCGTCTTCGTGTGGCGTGACTCGCACAAGCTGGATCCTTACCTGCCGCTCGCCTCGAACCAGCCTGCACTGCGGGTCCAGGTGATCGGCTACGACTGGAAATGGCTTTTCATCTACCCCGACCAGGGGATCGCCACGATCGGCACGCTGGCGCTGCCGGTAGGACGTCCGGTGTCGATGCATCTGACCTCGGCCACGGTAATGCAGTCATTTTTCATTCCGGCACTCGGCAGCCAGATCTACGCGATGGGCGGCATGGACACTCAGCTCAATCTGGAAGCGAGCCAACCCGGCCGCTCGCTCGGTGAAAACACCATGTACAACGGCGACGGCTTCCACCAGCAAAAGTTCACCGCGGTCGCGATGTCCCCCGCGGCTTTCAAGGCATGGGTAAGCAAGGTGCGCGCGCACGGGATTCCGCTCGATGCGCAGGCCTTGAAAATCATCGCGCAGCAATCCACGCGCAGCGATCTGGTGGCCGCACTGCCGAGGGCCGAATCCACCGACGGCAGCGTGTATTTCAGCAGCGCAAGCAAGTCGCTGTTTCCCGCAGTGATCAAGGCGACCGTGCAGGGAAGGCCGGTGGCGCTGCCCGCAGATGCACTGGACAACATCAGCACGTCGGCAAAGGGAAATGCAAGAGCCGCGACTTTGTTGCCGGAGAAACAGCCATGAATGCCGCCGCCATCCTTGCGCATCCATTGGGCCGGTTGCAGTGGTCGTCGCTGCCGTTCTGGAAAATGCTGCACGACCCCACCAGGCAAAATTTGATCAACGGCGGCATCGGCGGTTTCGCTGCAAGCCTGGTGGTTATCGGCGCGCTGGTCGTTATCGTCCTGCTGACCCATTACCGCAAATGGGGTGTGTTGTGGCAGTGGGTAACCAGCGTCGATCACAAGAAGATCGGCATCATGTACGTGGTGATCGCTTTCGTGATGATGGCGCGTGGACTGATCGAGGCATGGCTGATGCGGTTGCAGCAGGCCGATGGTCTCAATGGCGGCTTTCTTTCGCCCGATCACTTTGCCCAACTGTTCAGCACCCACGGCACGATCATGATCTTTTTCATGGCGATGCCGTTCCTGTTCGGCGTGATGAACTACGTGATGCCGCAGCAGATCGGCGCACGCGACGTGTCCTTTCCCGTACTCAATTCCATCAGCTTGGGGCTGACGGCCGCCGGCGCCGCGCTGGTGATGATTTCGCTGGTGCTCGGCAATTTTTCGACCGGCGGCTGGTTCGGTTATCCGCCGTATACGGAGGCAAACTTCAGCCCGGGGGTTGGCCCGGATTACTGGATATGGGCGCTGAGCCTCTCCGGACTGGGGGCCACGCTCACTGGCATCAATTTCGCGGTCACGGTCTTCAAGGAACGGTGCCCGGGCATGAAGCTGATGTACCTGCCGCTGTTCACGTGGACCGTGCTGGTCACATCGATCATGTTGATTTTCGCGATGCCTCCGCTCACCGTGGCGATGGCCCAACTTGCGCTGGACCGCTACCTCGGCTTTCACTTTTTCACCAACGCGCTTGGTGGAAACATGATGAACTTTGCCAATCTGTTCTGGCTGTTCGGGCATCCCGAGGTATACATCCTCATCATGCCGGCCTTCGGCATTTTTTCGGAGCTAGTTCCGACGTTCTCCGGCAAGGTGTTGTACGGGTATCGATCTCTGGTGTGGGCGACCATGTCTATCGCGATGCTGTCATTCACCGTGTGGCTGCACCACTACTTCACCATGGGCCAGAACGCCAACATCAATGCAGTGTTCGGTATCGCGTCCATGTTGATCGGCATACCCACCGGCGTGAAGATGTACGACTGGATGCTGACGATGTTTCGCGGGCGGGTGCGCTTCAGGGTGCCCATGGTCTATACGATCGGCTTCATGCTGCTGTTCGTGCTGGGCGGAATGACGGGCATCCTGCTGGCAAACCCCAGCATCGACTATCAAGTGCACAACACGGTGTTTCTGGTGGCGCATTTCCACAACGTCATCATTCCCGGCGTGCTGTTCGGCCTGCTTGGCGCTTACCACTACTGGTTCCCGAAAGCATTCGGCTATCGGCTCAACGAACGCTGGGGCATGATTTCGGCGGTGTGCTGGATCATCGGCTTCATGCTGGCGTTCTTCCCGCTGTATGTGCTCGGCATCATGGGTCTGCCACGGCGCAGCGTGGCCTATGCCGAGGCTGCCTACATGCCGCTGGAAGTCGTGGCCTTCATCGGCGCGATGGTGTTGGTGATCGCGCTGTTGGCGCTGCTTTGGCAGCTCTGGATCTCGATCAGGGACCGCGACGAGAATCGCGTTTTTGCCGGTGATCCGTGGGATGGCCGCAGCCTGGAATGGGCGATCGCCGCGCCGCCGCCGGAATACAACTTCGCCTTGATTCCGGTGGTCAAGGGTCGCGATGCCTTCACCACAGCCAAGCAGGAAGGCACCGCGTTCAAACCGCCTGCGGCTTATACGGATATCGAGTTGCCGAAAAACTCCGCGATGGGCCCGGCAGTTGCGGCAATCGGTTTCACCCTCGCGTTCGGTCTGGTCTGGCATATCTGGTGGCTGGTGATCCTGGCGTGCGTCGCCGTTGTGGCAAGCATGATCATGCGCGGTTTTGCACGCGACACGACGCGCATCATTCCCGCGGCCGAGGTAAAGCAACAGCACCAACGCTGGCTTGATGCGGTAACGCGCGCACGCGCCGTGACACGGGCGGTGGAAACCACGTCGGCCAATACCGGACGCGCCCAGCACGAGCCATCCGGGGTGTCCGCATGAGCCAGCAAATCTACAACTATCCAGGTCTGAATCTGGGCCCGTCGCACGGCAAAGAGGACGACGCCGTGCAAACCGCGATGTTCGGCTTCTGGGTGTTTATGATGAGCGACGCCATCCTGTTCGGGATGGTATTTGCGAGCTATGTGACCTCGGTGCACGCCACCGCCGGCGGCCCTGGGCCCAAAGACCTTTACGACATCAGTAGTGCGTTTATTGAAACCCTGCTGCTGTTGGCAAGCAGTTTCACTTTCGGCATGGCATCGCTGGCGCTGAAGTACAAGCACAGCACCCCGCGGTTGGTCGGCTGGCTCGTCGTGACATTGCTGCTGGGCGCGGCATTCCTGGGTTTCGAGGTGCACGACTTCGTGGCCATGGCCTCCAAAGGCGGCGTGCCGCAGCGGAGTGGCTATCTGTCGGCTTTCTTCGGGCTGGTGCCGCTGCACGGCTTGCACGTCATCGGCGCCTGTATGTGGCTGCTCGCTCTGTTCGGTCAGATTGCACGTTACGGACTGGACACGAGGACCAAGCTTGGCATCATGCGCCTGGCGCTGTTCTGGCATTTCCTCGACATCGTCTGGGTCGCGATTTTCACCGTGGTTTATTTAGGTGGGTTGGCATGAGCCGGCGCGCCCGCAGTCATCGGTATGGCAATCGAGGTGACGCTGGCGGTGGCGCGCCGCACCAGCAGGAGCAACGGCAACGGCGGCGTGCGTACATCTGGGAGATTGGTCTGACCGTGGCGGTGGCAACCGTTCTGGCCACGTGGCAGCGGTACCGGCGTCGCCAGGCCCGCGCTGGTGTACCTGCCGGGGCTGACAAGACCAACTGTCCACACAGCGGCGTTTCTCGCGGTAATCCACATGGTGGCATTGACATGCACGAATCTGACTACAACAGCATCCTCCCGGCCGAGCTCCAGCAGCAGGAGACCCATGAGTTCCACTCCTACGTCTGGGGCATCAGCCTGGCGCTGGTGTTGACGCTGATACCGTTCGGGCTGGTGAAATGGGCGGGCATCCCACGGTTCTCGCTCTTGATCGTGATTGGCGCTTGCGCGCTGCTCCAGCTCGTCGCCCATTTCCGCTTTTTCCTGCACATCGGGTTCAAGCAGAAGCGCGAAGACCTGCTGCTGATCCTGTTCTCCGCTCTCCTGCTGTTCCTCATGGTCGCGGGCACGATCTGGATCATGGGCAACCTGGCGCAACGCATGGCGATGCCGATGAGCATGCCGGCGGGGTTTTAGCAAACCCACGCAGCGGGGGGACCGCGAGCAGGCGCGTTGGACATTGGGTCTCGTGCGCTGTGCCGCGTTGCGCGGACGCCTGGAATGCCCATCGATCAACGCGCTGACTGGTGGGCGCTCACGCCCGCCAGTCCAAGGTGACCGCCTAGTGCCTTACCCAGATCGGCAGCAGAACCCCGGGCGGGTTCAGCGCACCGAACATGTGGATCAAGCGATAATCCGAAAAGAACAGCGCGCCACAAGTGGCGATCACCTGTGGCAACTCCGCCAGCCGCGGTGGCCAAGCGTACTGGTGATCAGGCTCGCGCAACCACCCGCTCAGTGGAATCAGCAAGGTCAACAGTCCTTGCGCACAGCGCAGGTAGGCGAAGCCCAAGTGCTTGACCTCCCCCTGCACGTCGTCTCCGCTCAAATCAGGCCATGCCGCTGCCTCGGGCAAGCTGGTGTACTGCGAAGATCGACGGGATAGCCGCGAACAACCGCCCTCCGCGGTGCTTGCGACATGGCGCGCCAAAGCTACCCGCGCATGACCGCGAGCTCACCCATGACCGCATCAGGACACCGGACACACGACGGCCAGACGGTGTCCGTCGGGATCAAGCAGGTCATACACCACTCCGCGACATCTGTCGGACCGAAACGAGCTCTTCTCGGCATTGAACACCAGACAGGTCGCCGCCACGTCATTCGTACGCAAATCAAGGCGCGCGCGCGCGCCTGCCTTGCGATAGCACAGCAACTCGACATGCGGTGGTGTGTGCCCGGGCTGCATGGCGATCACGTCAACTACTGGATGATCGAGATTGTCGAGTGGAGCCTGGACGGGATCGTCATTCACGGTTCGTCGGGACAAGAGGAACCCGAGCGATTCATAGAAGGCCACGCTTCGCTCACTGTCAGCCACGCTGATCGCGGAGTGGTCGATACCCAGGAACAGACCACGCCCCTCGTGATGTCGCCAAGGCTTCGGCGTATTGTCTGGTGGGAATGCCAGAAGCTCGAGAGGATGGCCTTCCGGGTCGCGAAACTTGAAGGCGGTAACGCCGCCGGATGAAGCCGGAAGCTGCTGCGGTCCACCGCGCGTAATCGGCGTCCAGCCGGCTGTTTGCGCGAGCTGCTCCATGGCCGCGTCCATATCGGTGACCACGATTGCGAAGTGCTGGAAAACAAGATCCGACGAAGCGCTGTGGGCTGGATAGTTGCGACCAGGCTGGTCTACAAACTGCAGCAATTTGATCTTCTGGACTCCAAGTTCCAGCGTAATGCGCAGTGCGCGGCTCGTCACCCCGAAACGCTCTTGCATGCGGGCGCCGGACAGATGCTCCACGGCCACCTTGCGACACCCCAGCGCCGATTCATAGAACGCGGCCAACGACTGTGCCTGCGCACTGCACAGGCGCAAGTGACGCAAGCCCCCCACACGAATGCTGCTGTTTGAGGCTACGGCCACCCTGCACCCCGCCGGTTGAGGAAAACCGCGTACAGTGTGTGCGAACCACCGATAAACAGGCGATTCTTCCAGTAGCCACCAAACGTTAAATTGGACACCACGTACGGGACCAGAACCTTGCCCAGCAAGCGCCCGCTGGGGTCGATGCAGTGCACTCCATCGGCCGCGCTGGACCACAGGTTACCCTCCTCATCCATGCACATACCGTCCGCGAAGCCCGGCTCGATCTTGTGGAAAATCTCGCCGCCATGCAGTTTGTCCTTCGCATCGACATCGAACGCGCGGATGTACTGCTTGGGATTCTCGGTCGTCATGTCACCGCTTTCGCTGACGTATAGACGACTCTCGTCCGGTGAAAATGCCAGTCCGTTGGGGCCGTCGAAATCCCCAGCGGCGATGGTGATCTTGCCGCTTTCGGGGTCGAAGCAGTACAACGCCGCAGGTTGCTCGGACTCCTGAATGCCGCCCTCGTAGTCGCGCTGGATGCCATACAGCGGATCGGTAAACCAGATCGTGCCATCCGACTTCACGGCCACGTCGTCCGGTGCATTGAGGCGCTTGCCAGCGTGCTTGTCCACCAACTTGGTGACTTTGCCATCGAGCTCGGTGCGATACAGGCAGCGATCACGATGCGAGCAGGCGATCAGTCGCCCCTGGCGGTCGCGGCACTGCCCGTTCGCGTAGTGCGAGGGTTCCCGATACACGGAGACGCCGGAATTTTCGATATAGCGCATGGTGCGGCTGCGCGGTAAATCCTGGAACAGCAGGCAATTTGCATCGCCCATCCACACCAAGCCTTCAATCCAGCGAAAGCCACCGGCCAATTCTTCCAGCGGCGCGTTCGGGAGCACGTATTGATCGAAGGCCGGATCGAAGCTGACAAAACCATCAGGTACGTTCATCGCTGCACCCTCACTGGAAAAAGCAGGGGGATTTCGGGGTGGGAATGCCGTCGAACTGCACCACCATCAACACCGCCGGCGCATCACCCACCGTGGCAGAGCGATGCCCCTTGCGACCGTCCTTTTCCTTGCAGTGCTGATCGCCACCTAAGGAAAAATCGCCCGGTCCCAGTTCGACCTTGGTACCGTCCATCGATTCGACCGACCAGCGTCCGGACAGCGGAATGATCCACTGCGGTTTTGGATTCTCATGCCATTCGCCAATCCAGCCCACCGGCAGCACGGTGACCATCGTGCTCATCTTCCCGGTAGTCTTGTTGCCGTTCCACTGAGGATCGGCTCCGCCGCCCACGGAGCCGAGTGTGAACTCGGTGAGTACGCGCCCGGCGCGTTCAAATCCAGCGCCACCGAGCTGTACGGATGCGAGGAGGCCAAGGGATCCCGGATCAGACGAGTGACGCCGAAAGCGGTCCCACTCGTGGCGAGCACCAGAAAGCCCCCGGCCAAGGCGAAATTCTTCAGGAAATCCCAGAACACGTCCCGACCCTTGCTTGGTCCCTTGAGGCGGAAGTCAGCGGTCTTCCAGAACTGCTTCCAAAGCAGCGCGGTGACTATGCAATAACCGGCGAGAATCACGGCTGCAAGGCGGTCGAAGAAACCGGTTATCACCGCAAGCGACATGCAGACCTCCACCACCAGCGCAACACTCACCAAGGCGCCGGACAGACCACGCGAGGGCACGGTGCTCTGCGCCTGTTCCACCGCCGCCTCGGTATTGAGCAGCTTGTCCATCGCGCTGAATGGCAGGAACAACGCCACCAGCATGATGCGGATGAGGAAACTGACGATGACACTGAACACATGACCGGCCTGACGCTGTCTTGAACCGCAAGCATGAATCTTTTGCAGTGAATGGGCCGTCGCTTTCCAGTCACTGGCACGCGCGTGCTCACTCACAAACGGACAGCGCGATGCGTACCGATCGATGACTGGGAGCCGCCGTCAGGCATCGCCAGGGCTTGTGCCCATCCCGGTGGCGTTATCACATGCACATGACGGCGCGGCGAACATGCTGGTGCTCTTGCACAGCCAACCGCGTGAGGATGTCCTCGTGTCTCGATTCGATCCAAAGTCCACCGCACCAGAACTTGGCACTCTCCAAATACTGAAAGGGCAGAAGGCCATCGTCACCGGCGCCAACTCCGGCATCGGCCGTGGCGTCGCGCTCGCGTTGGGGGAAGCCGGCGCCGACGTCGCAGTCAACTACATCGTTGGCGACGATGCGGCGCAAGCCGTGGTGAATCAAATCAAGGGCTTCGGCGTCAACGCAATCAAGATCAAGGCCGATGTCTCCGACGAAGACCAGGTCGCGGCGATGTTCAAACAGGTGATCGAGGCGTTTGGCACGGTCGACATCCCGAAGCGGTGCGCGAGTTCAGTCGTCGCGGCGTAGTGCCGGAGGTGTCATGCGCCGCCGGCAAGATTATCTGCATGAGCTCGGTGCACCAGGAAATTCCGTGGGGCGGACATGTCAATTACGCCTCGTCCAAAGGTGGCATAAAACAATTGATGGAGAGCCTTGCCCAGGAAGTGGCACCGCTGAAGATTCGCGTCAACGCGATTGCTCCTGGCGCGATTCGCACGCCGATCAATACCAGCGCGTGGAACACGCCCGATGCATATGCGGCGCTGATGACGCTGGTGCCATACGGCCGCATCGGTGAGCCGGAAGATATCGCGCGCGCCGCAGTATGGCTGGCGTCCGACCAGTCCGACTACGTGGTGGGCACCACCTTGTTCGCCGATGGCGGCATGACCTTGTATCCGGGATTTGCCACCGGCGGCTGATCTGTTTCCGACGCAGCGGAGCGCATTGTGTCCGACACCCATTACGACGTGATCGTCATCGGCAGCGGCCCTGGCGGCGCCTCGCTGGCACAGAAACTTGCAGGGACCGGCAAGCGCATCCTGCTGCTCGAGCGTGGCGATTACCTACCGCGCACACTGGACAATTGGGACTCACAAAAGGTCTTCGTGGACGGCATCTATCAGGCCAAGGAGATTTGGTACGGCAAGGACGGCCAGACGTTCCAGCCCGGACTGCATTATTACGTGGGCGGCAATTCCAAGGTCTATGGTGCCGCGCTGTTCCGCCTGCGCGAGCGCGACTTTGGCGAGATCCAGCACAAGGATGGGCTTTCACCTGCGTGGCCGTTGAAGTACGACGCCTTCGCACCTTATTACACCGAGGCCGAGGCGCTGTTCCACGTGCACGGCCAGCGCGGCGAAGATCCCAACGAACCGCCATCGAACGATGCGTATCCGTATCCGCCAGTCGCACACGAAGCCCGCATCCAGGCGCTCGACGAGAGTCTGCGGGTTGCCGGGCTGCATCCGTTCCACCTGCCGCTGGGCATTCTGCTCGACGAGAAAAACGGCAAAACCACGCCCACCAGCCGGGGCATCCGCACGCCCTACTTCGACGGCTACCCGTCGCCGATCAATGGCAAGGCTGACGCGCAGGTGATGTGCGTCGACCCCGCATTGCAGGCGTATCCCAACTTCACCCTGCTGACCGGCGCCTACGTGTCCACGCTGGAAACGGACGCGTCAGGCAAGTCCATCTCCGGCGTCAACGTGACCCGCAACGGCGAGCACGAGCGCTATACAGCGGACATCGTGGTGGTGGCGTGTGGTGCCCTTTCGTCGGCTCTGCTGCTGCTGCGTTCGGCCAATGACAAACATCCACGGGGGCTCGCCAACGGCTCGGATCAGGTCGGGCGCAACTACATGCGCCACAACCAGTCGATCCTGATGGCGCTGCTGCGCGAACCGAACGATACGGTGTTCCAGAAAACCCTGGCAGTCAGCGACTGGTACTTCGGCAGCGACGACTGGGAGTATCCGCTGGGTCTGATGCAGATGTGCGCGGTCTCGCATGGGGCGCAGATCCGCGGCGAAGCGCTACCGGCCTGGCTGGAGTGGGCGCCGAGAATGCCGTTCGAAGTGATGGCGCGCCACTCGATGGATTTCTGGCTCTCCAGCGAGGACCTGCCGCGCGCGGAAAACCGCATCCGTTATGACGGTGACAACGTGGTTCTCGAACTCACCGAGAACAACATGGAGGCGCATCACCGCCTGAGGAAAAAGTTGGAGCAGATGCTCAGCGCGGTCGGCGCGCACCCAGTACTGCTGGAGCGACGCTTGTACCTGGGCAAAAACATCCCGATCGGCGGCACGGCGCATCAGGCCGGCACCGCCCGCTTCGGCACTGATCCGGCCCGCTCAGTGCTTGATCTGGACTGCAAGGCGCATGAGTTGGACAACCTGTATCTCGCCGACGCGAGCTTCTTCCCCTCCATTGGCGCGGTAAACCCCACGCTGACAATCATCGCCAACGCCCTGCGCGTAGCGGATCGAATCAAGGCTCGCCTGGGCTGAGCATGGCGGTCGGGGTCCCCAGAGTTGGATCCCAGTGCGGCGACACAGCCACGGCGACCTGAACTTGGCGACGTCGTACACCGCGCCGCGCAAGCGCGCGCCGTATCACGGTCGCAGCCTGATGATCGCCACCCTGACAGCACTCGACGATGCCTATGAGCGAGGCGGCACCAACATGGGGATGCCGACGAGTGCCGTTGCCGATTAACACGCAAGCAGCGTTTGCAAGCCCGCGCTGACACGACGTCATGCGCTGCACAAGACCTTCGCTGGCTGCCGTCCCAATCGGCATCATGGACGTCCGGACATGCGTTGGCCCGCACAACGATTACGGATTGATGCGACTGGCTGCTCGCGCGATCAACGCACTTGACTGCGGGCAAACGCCGCCAATCGTGCAAGCGAAGTATTGGCTGGCTCAAGCCACGGCGTCCAGAGTTGCCACATGTGGAAGACATCACGTTCCACATGACAATCGATGCTGGCCCCTGCCGCTTGACCGCGGCGCGCCAACAGCAGTGCATCGTCCCGAAGCACCTCGTTGTCACCCACCTCGATGCACGTGGGCGGAAGCAGCGAAAGCTCATCGAGCAGCGGCGACACCTGAGGGTCGTCTGCGGGCATGTCGCCGAAGGCCAACCGCGCCAGCGCGGTGTCTTGAGCATCGTCGTTCATCACGTCGCGGGCGCTGTGCGCGTCGCGGGTCGTGTTCAATCCGGAGCGATCCGTGTTGGGTGAGCACAACAGCAGCGCAGCAACCGGACGCCGTTCGCGCGCCAACGCCAAAGCCGTGGTCAATGCAAGATGCCCGCCCGCGCTGTCACCCGCCAGCACGACACGCCGGCCATCGCCTTGCAGCGCCCGCACCACCGTCAGCGCGTCATCAAGCTGCGCCGGCCACGGATGTTCTGGTGCCAATCGGTAGCGGGGAAGGAAAACTGTCATTGCAGTCAACGCGGCCATCGCTGCACCAACGCGCCAATGCGTTTCTGGGCACCCGAACACGTAACCGCCGCCATGGAACCAGACCAGGATGGGCGTACGGCCGGCGGCGACGGCGTGTGCATTGTCCAAGCGCGGCGGTATGCGAATACCGTCGATGCCACCGGGCCTCATTGCACTGCCTACCGGCGGACGCGCGTCAGCGGCAGCGCCCAGAAGCAGCCGCGCAAACGCCCGACGCATGAGATCCGGGCAATCGCCCAGATCCCCAGCCTTGATCCGGTCGGCAACCATATTTGGCGACACGGGCCCGCGGAACGGCTCGTCCGCGAGCTCGTGCAGCAGTGGCAGCGACACGAGCGAACCTGTCGGCAACATGGCGCCTCAGGTGTTGATCGCCATGACCGAGCCGCCGTCCACGCGATAGTTGGAGCCGACGACAAAGCTGGCGCGTTCCGAACACAGCAACGCGATCACCGAGGCCACTTCCTCGGGGCGACCACGGCGTTTGAGTACCAGGTAAGGCCGTTCCTCGGCGAGGAACGACTGGATCGCGTCATCCATGCTGACGCCAAGCTTTGCAGCACGCTTTTTCATCATGCCATCGGTCATGTCCGTGGCAATGAACGCCGGCGCCACCGAGTTGATCAGCACACCCTTGGGCGCATAGACCTGCGCCGTCGCCTTGACGAAGGTCAGCAGCGCGGCCTTGGCGGCGTCGTACACGGCCTCTTCGGGATATGGCTGCGTTGCGTTCTCCGAGGTCACAAACACTGCGCGACCCCACCCGCGCTCCACCATGGCCGGCACGAGTGCGCGAGCGACGCGCACGGCCGACATGAAATCGATATCCCAGGCCTCCTCCCAGTCTTCATCCGTCATGTCAACGAGTGGGTCTCCCTTGGCGCCGGTGATGCCAGCGGTATGCACCACGATGTCCAGATCCCAATCCGTGGCATCACGCAGCGTGTCCACCCCGGACTGGTCTGTCAGGTCGGCAACCACTGATTGCAGATGATCGCTCGCTCCACCAAGGAGCTCCACGGTGAGCTTCAGCTCTGCCTCGTCGATGTCGGTGAGCAGGACCTGTACGCCCTCTTCCAGCAGGATGCGCGCGGTTGCATACCCGATGCCGCCAGCGCCACCGGTGATGACCGCCGAGCGGCCGCTGATGCCAAGATCCATGGTATTGATCCAATGCAGTGAGAAGAAATGATGATCAGGGAAAAGTGCGGCGCGTCGCATGCTTGCGACAAAGCAGAACAGCTTTGCTCAATTGACCATCTGCAGCGTCGTGCCACTGTGAATGGGCAGCATTCGGAGTGGCAAAGCCGGGATGCAACGACAAGTT
>CAJDVT010000007.1_pt1 | contig 59254 bp, 53 predicted proteins | sample 7391411 | NCBI WGS metagenome assembly CAJDVT01 (sample SAMEA7055698, study PRJEB34461) | soil metagenome | biome: terrestrial ecosystem; feature: Peninsula; material: soil | place: Antarctica | collected 2016 | reverse complement strand
CCGTGGTCGACATGCAGCGCACGCAGGCCGCGAGCGCGGGCCTCAGGCAGTTGCGCCAGCGCGTGCAGCAACGCCGTGGAATCGGGCCCTCCGCTGAATGCCACGCACAGCGGGGCGGACGGCAACGTTGTCAGTGCCGCGCGCAAGTGTTGCTGCAACGCATCGATCATTTCTTGTTGACGCGTGGCCGGACGTAGAGGTGTTTGCCATTGCCGATATGGCGCTCTTCAGTTTCAAACAAGCCGATGCCGGCGACCAGTCCGCTGAGCTTGGCGTACCCGTAGTTACGCGAGTCGAAATCCGGTGATTGCTTGTTGATGATGCTGCCAATGGTACCCAGGCTGGCCCACCCGGTGTCGTCCGAAGCCGCTTCGATGGCGCCGCGCAGCAGGTTGAGCAGACGGGCATCACCGCGCAGTTCCTTCGCCGAACGTCGTTTGGGCGCGGTGCTGGTGCTGGTGCCGGTGTCGTTGTTGGTGATTGCGGAGCCGGCAAGTACCTCGGTGTAGATGAATTTGTCGCATGCAGTGCGAAACGGCTCGGGGGTCTTGTGCTCGCCAAAGCCGTACACGGTCAGCCCCGATTCGCGGATGCGCGAAGCGAGGCGGGTGAAGTCGCTGTCGCTGGAGACGATGCAAAAGCCGTCGAAGCGATTGGTATAGAGCAGATCCATCGCATCGATGATCATCGCCGAGTCGGTAGCGTTCTTGCCGACCGTGTAGCGAAATTGCTGAATCGGCTGGATCGAATGGCGCAGCAATACTTCTTTCCAGCCGTTGAGATCCGGCTTGGTCCAGTCGCCATAAATGCGCTTGACATGGGCGGTACCGTACTTGGCGATCTCCGCAAGCAGGGCCTCGATGATGGCCGGGCGCGCGTTGTCTGCGTCGATCAATACGGCCAGCTTGCTGGTGTCTTGAGCCACGGTGCTTCCCTCGCAGTTGTTCAGTGCCGTGATGGTAGCGCGCCCGTGTCGCGCGCTGCCCGGCGGAGAGCAGGGTCTCGACGCAGCACGTCCGCCTTGCGCAGGGGATTGCTGCGCGGTCTGGAGAACGAGTGGACGTTGAACCTCCTCACCGACCGGCCGTGGCGGGACACGCGGAACGCATTGATCCCTCAATTTTCAGCATGGGCAGCGACGCCCATGGGGAACTGTCAAGATCGGCCAGATAACCGGGAAAACCGTCTGTACGCGGCTCGTGGCGCCTCGTGACGGCGCGTCGCGTTGCCGGCGTCGGCCGTCCGGTAACTGGGCGGCGTGGCCTATTCCTGATATGCGCCGTAGCCGCGCAGACGCTTGTAGCGCTGCTCGAGCAGCCCGCTGACCGGCATTGCCTGCAGCTCGTCGAGCTGCCGGAGCAGTACGGCTTTCAGGCGCACGGCCATTGAGTGCGGGTTGCGGTGTGCGCCGCCGAGTGGCTCACGCACAACTTTGTCCACCAATCCCAGTTCCAGCAGGCGGGGAGCTGTGAGGCCAAGCGCTTCCGCCGCATCCCTGGCCTTGTCGGCACTCTTCCACAGGATCGAGGCGCAGCCTTCGGGCGAGATCACCGAATACGTGGAGTACTGCAGCATGATTGTGCGATCGCCGACGCCGATGGCCAGTGCCCCGCCGGAGCCTCCCTCACCAATTACCGTGCAGATGATCGGTACCGGCAGCTGCGACATTTCCAGCAGGTTGCGGGCAATGGCTTCGCTCTGGCCGCGCTCTTCTGCCCCCACGCCAGGGTAGGCTCCCGGAGTGTCGATCAAGGTAAGTAGCGGCAGCTTGAAGCGGCTGGCCAACTGCATCAAACGCAATGCCTTGCGATAGCCTTCGGGGCGCGGCATGCCAAAGTTGCGGCGCACCTTGGTCTTGGTATCGCGACCTTTCTGGTGGCCGATAATAACCACCGGGCGACCCTCGATTCGGGCCAGACCGCCGACGATGGCCGCATCTTCGGCGAACATGCGATCGCCTGCGAGTTCGTGGAATTCATCGCACATCACGCCAATGTAATCCAGCGTGTAGGGTCGCGCCGGATGGCGCGACAATTGGGTTTTCTGCCACGAACTGAGGTTGCGGAAAATATCGTTGGTCTTGAGCTTCAGCTTCTCGCGCAGGCGACCGACTTCTTCGTCGATATTGAAGGCCTGGCCGTCACTGGCGTGGCGCAATTCTTCGATCTTCGCATCCAGCTCGGCGATCGGTTGTTCGAAATCAAGAAAATTCGGATTCATCCGCTGCTTTTCGCTGCATTGAAGCGGTCCAGTATACCGTTCAACGCAAAAAGCCGAGAATGGTGCCCGGGCAGCCTCACCGCTGAACGCCAAGGTGACTCGCCAGCCAAGCGCCGCCAGGTGGCTTTGCCAGTTGCGCTGGTGCCTGCATTCTTCCGCCGGGAACAGGAGAGTCGTGATGCCGAGCCAGTCACCCATCGACAACGCCAAACTTGACCGCATCGTCGCGCAGGCACGCCGTGACGCCGAACAGCGCGAGCTGGGCTATCGGGAACGGGCACTGAAGATGTATCCGTGGGTGTGCGGCCGCTGCGCGCGCGAGTTCACCCGTGCAAACCTGCAGGAACTCACCGTGCACCATCGCAATCATGATCACAGCTTCAACCCGCCGGACGGGAGCAACTGGGAGTTGCTGTGCGTGTACTGCCACGACAACGAACATGCGCGGCACATCGATCACATACGTGGCGGGGTGTTGGAGGTACAGGACGCGCCTGCCGCCACCGGCAACCCGTTTGCCGATCTCAAGGCGCTGCTGGCGCAGAAAAAGCCCTGAGGGCCGGGTGGTTGCGCCACCCATGCGGGCGATGCTGTCTATCGTCGTTTGGCCCTCTGGCCGCAGCGAGGGCGTCGCCCGCAAGGGGAAGGCCTGCAGGTCGACGGTTGCGGCTGTTCAAGCCTGTTGCTTGACGATGCGCAAACGCGCGGCTTGCACGCCAGCCATGGCGCGCACGGTACGCAGCAAGTCAGGGACCGCATCGACGCGCCATTCTTCGCCCAGCTCGAGGTCCGCTTGTGCGGTGTGGTTGCGATAACCGTGCAGCGTCACACTGGCCCGTCCGCCGAGGTAACCGCTCAATGCCTGCCGCAATTCGCCGACGAAGTCGGGGCCGACACCGTTCAATTTCAGTTGCAACACACGCGCGTGTTTGCGACAGGCGTCGGCCAGCGAGCAGGCGCTGCGCGCCCGCAGTTGAAAGCCGCCGCCGGAAAAATCATCGATGCGCAAGCCGCCCTCCACCACGAGCATGATGTCTCGCGTAAGCAGCGGCGCAATCTGCTGGTACAGCTCACCGAAGAAGCTGACCTCGATGCTGCCGGTGCCGTCTTCGATGCGCACAAAGGCCTCGCTGTCGCCGCGCTTGCGTATGACCGAGACCATGCCGGCGATCGTCCACGGCGTATCCGGGCCCCGGCGAAAGCGGTTCCCGTCGTCACTCTCCTTGCGAGGTTTGGGCGGTTGATAGCGCACGCTGATTTCGCCAAGTGGACATGTGGAAAGTTGCGCCAGTTCTTCTTTCCACGGGTCAGTGGGATGCCCGGACAGGTAGTGTCCGAGGGTGGCGCGTTCCCCCTGCAGGATCTGTTCCAGTGACCACGGCGTGGTGCTCGGCAACTCGACTTGCAGCACGGGCGTGGCTGACGCTGTGCTGACACCGAACATGTCGTTTTGTCCGGACTGACGATCCCGCAGTGCTTGCTCGGCCGCCCGCATGGCATTCGGCAATTGCGCCATCAGACTGGCACGATTTGCGGCCAGCGCATCCAGTGCACCGGACAGCACCAGCGCTTCGATGACGCGGCGGTTGAGCTTGCCGGCATCGACGCGGCGACAGAAGTCCGCCAGGTCGGTGTACGCCCCTTGCGTCCGGCCTTCGACGATCGATTCGCAGGCACCGCGACCGACGCCCTTGATTGCGCCCAGGCCGTACTGGATGACACGCGATTCCGGCGCCACGAACATGTAAGCAGAGACGTTCACGTCCGGTGGATTGACGGTCAGGCCAAGGGCACGGGCTTCGTCCAGAAACGTCACGACCTTGTCAGTGTTGTCCATGTCCGCAGAGATCGTCGCTGCCAGGAACTCTGCCGCGTAGTGTGTTTTCAGCCAGGCGGTCTGGTAGCTGACAAGGGCATACGCTGCCGCATGTGATTTGTTGAAACCGTAACCGGCAAATTTCTCCATCAGGTCGAAGATGGCATCTGCCTTGTCGTCGGTCAGGCCATGTTCGGCGGCACCCTCGCGAAACTTGTGCCGCTCCTTGGCCATCTTCGCTGCATCTTTCTTGCCCATTGCACGACGCAGCAGGTCGGCGCCGCCCAGCGAGTAGCCGCCGATGATCTGCGCCATCTGCATCACTTGTTCCTGATAGACCATGATGCCGTAGGTCTCGCGCAGGATGGGCTCGACCCTGGCGTCCGGGTACACCACCGCCTCACGCCCGTGCTTGCGCGCGATGAAGCTGGGGATCAGGTCCATTGGCCCGGGCCGATACAACGACACCAGCGCAATCAAGTCCTCGAAGCGATCGGGCCGCGCTTCCTTGAGCATGCGCTGCATGCCGGTGGACTCGAACTGGAACACCGCCACGGTCTGTGCCTGCTGGAACAGCGCGTAGGTCGAAGGATCATCCAGCGCCAAGGCGGAGATATCGATAGGTGTGTCGCCGATCAGCGAACGCCGGGCATTGATCGCCTTGACCGCCCAGTCGATGATGGTAAGCGTGCGCAGGCCCAGGAAGTCGAACTTGACCAAGCCGACCTGTTCCACATCGTTCTTGTCGTATTGAGTCACCACGCCGCCGCCGCCGGGTTCGCAGTACAGGGGCGAAAAATCGGTGAGCGGTGAGGGCGCGATAACCACGCCACCAGCGTGCTTGCCGACGTTGCGTGTGAGATTCTCCAGCTTCAGCGCCAGGTCGATGAGTGCGTGCGCGTCCTCGTCCTGCGCATAGGCGTCGCAGAAGTCCTTGACGACGCGGTCCGGCTCTTTCTTCGATTTGTCCGAACGCCCAAGTGCATCGGAGAGCGTCAGGTCCAATGGCCGCGTCGGGATCAGCTTGGCCAGCTTGTCGACTTGGCCGTAGCCCATGCTGAGCACGCGACCAGAATCGCGCAGCACCGCCTTCGCCGCCATCGAGCCGTAGGTGATGATCTGGCTGACGCGGTCGCGACCGTATTTGCGCGCCACGTAGTCGATCACCTCGTCGCGTCGATCCATGCAGAAGTCGACGTCAAAGTCGGGCATGGAGATGCGTTCAGGGTTGAGGAAGCGCTCGAACAGCAGATCGAACTGCAACGGATCCAGGTCAGTGATTTTCAGTGACCAGGCCACCAGCGAGCTTGCGCCCGAACCGCGCCCCGGCCCGACCGGAATGCCGTTTTGCTTGCCCCAGTTGATGAAGTCCGCCACGATCAGGAAGTAGCCGGGGAAGCCCATCTTGATGATCACGCCCAGCTCGCGTTCAAGTCGCGCGTGATAGTCCTCAAGGCTGTGACCGGGCGCAAGCGTCGCGTGCCGCAGTCGCTCGGCCAGTCCGTCGCGTGCGAGCTGCGAAATATGGCTGTTCAAGTCGTGCCCGGCCGGCACGGGGAAATCGGGCAGGTAGTAGGTGCCGAACGTCAGTTCCAGGTTGCAGCGCTTGGCCAGCTCGACCGTGTTCTCCAGCGCCTCGGGCAGATCGGCGAAGAGCTTGGACATATCCTCCGGGGTCTTCAGGTATTGCTGGTTGCTGTAGGTGCGTGGGCGCTTCTGGTCTGCGAGCACGCGACCCTGGTTGATGCATACACGCGCCTCGTGCGCGTCGAAATCGTCCTCGCGCAAAAAGCGCACGTCATTGCTGGCCAACACGGGCAGCGACAGGGCGCTGCCCAGTGGCAAGGCGGCCGCATTCCACTCGTCTTCGCCGGGGCGTCCGCAACGTGTCAGTTCCAGATACAGGCGATCGTCGAACAACTGCGCCAGCGCCCGCGCCTCGGGCAGCGCTGCCGTCGTACCTTGCTGCACGGCGGTGCGCGCGACTTGGCTCTCGCGACCGACCAGCGCGAACAACCCGCTGGTGGTATCTGCAGTGAGCCACTGCGCTTCCACCAACGCGTGCCCGCCGCGCTGTCCGTCGCGCCATGCGCGTGATACCAGTCGCGACAGATTGAGATAGCCAGCATGGTCTCGGCACAGCACGGTCAGGCGCCACGGGCGTGGATCATCCGGCGCTGAAATCCACAGGTCACAACCGCCAATCGGTTTGATGCCTGCGGCCATGCATGCCTTGTAAAACTTCACGAAGGCGAACATGTTGCATTCGTCGGTCAACGCCAGCGCGGGCATCCGCGCGCGCACGGCGGCGGCGATCAATCCGTTGATACGGATGGTCGAGTCGACCAGCGAAAACTCGCTGTGCAGATGCAGGTGGGTGAAGCTGACGGTCATGCCAATTTACGCGCGAGGTTCCTGCAGGCTACCCGGCGCTGCACGCACCGGCAAGGTTGACATGTGTAGCGTATGCGCGGTGGTGTTCGTGCGCGTGCCTGCACTCAGAACAAGGTACCTTGGTCGAGCAGCAGGCGCACCGGTGCAAAGCTGCGGCGGTGTTGCGGACACGGCCCGAGGCGTTGCAGCGCCGCAAGATGCATACGCGTGCCGTAGCCCTTGTGTGCGGCGAAGCCGTAGCCGGGCCAGGTTGCATTGAGCGCAATCATCAGCCGGTCACGGCTGACCTTGGCCAGGATCGACGCTGCACTGATGGATGGCTCCAGGGCGTCGCCGCCGACGATGGCATGGCCCGGGCAGGGCAGGTCGCGGGGCAACTGGTTGCCGTCGATCCAGGCTTCTTGCGCTGGTATCTGCAGGCCGCGCAGGGCCCGGCTCATGCCGGCCATGGTGGCCTGAAATATATTGATGCGATCAATCTCCTCGACTTCGACCAGGACGACACTCCATGCCAGCGCATGGGCCACAATTTGCAGGTACAGCAGCTCGCGACGATTCGCGCTGAGCTTTTTGGAATCATCCAGGCCATCGATGGGGTGCGTCGGGTCGAGGATGACTGCGGCTACGGCCAGCGGGCCTGCCAGCGGTCCGCGGCCAGCTTCGTCTACGCCGGCAATGCGCAGACCAGTGGTCTGCGTCCCGATGCTGCCGTGCACAGCGGATAGCAACCCGGAACAGGTGGCCGCTGGTGACCTAAGCATCGGCGGGCGCGCTGGCGATCAACTCGGCGATCGCTGCGGCTGCGCGATCCGCTGCGCTGCCGTCCAGGTCACCACGCAAATCGCGATGCATCTGTTCGAATGCCGCCACGATCCGTGCTCGTCGGGCGCTGTCACGAAACAGGTCCAGCGTGGCGTTGGCGAGGTTTGCGGCGGTGCAGTTGTCCTGCATCAGCTCAGGTACCAGCGGCGTATCGCTGATACCGGTGGCCTGCGCGAGAATGTTTGGCAGCGAGTACACGTCGGACTTGATCATGCGCAGCATGTGCGCGATACGGTAGCTAAGCGGTGCCACCCGGTAGCCGACAACCATCGGCCGCTTGGCCAGCATCGCCTCGAGCGTTGCCGTGCCTGATGCCAGCAGCACCACGTCGGCGGCGAGCAGGGCTTCGTGGGCGTGCCCTTGCACCAACAGTGGCGCGGAGTCTGTGGCCGGTGCATGGGCCAGCAGCTCGACGAGTCGCGCGTGAACTTGCGCGTTGGCAGCAGGTATCACGATGCGCAATCCGGGTATGCCGTCACTGACCCGTGCGGCGGCGGCGATGAAAATGGCCCCGAGCCGCTCCAGCTCGGACAAGCGACTGCCGGGCAATACCGCAAGTACCGGTGATTCTTGTGGCAGTTGCAGGGACTCGCGTGCGCCAACCCGGTCAGCGACCAGCGCGAAGTGGTCGGCCAGCGGATGGCCGACGAAACGGGCATCAATTCCGTGTCTGGCGTAGATCATCGGTTCCATCGGAAACAGGCACAAAACGCGCTGCGCACTGCGCCCGATTTTTTGTGCGCGCTTTTCCCGCCATGCCCAGATCGACGGACTGACGTAGTGCACCGTGAGCAAACCGGCAGCCTTCAGCCGACGCTCCACGGCCAGGTTGAAATCCGGCGCGTCAATTCCAATGACAACCGTGGGGTGAGCACCGAGCAGACGCTTGAGCAAGGCGCGGCGCAGGCGCAACAGGCGCGGCAGGTGGCTGAGCACCTCGGTGAAGCCAAACAGCGACAGCTCGCCAATGTCGTACCACGAAATGAACCCCTGCGCCTGCATGCGCGTGCCGCCAATGCCGACAAATTGCGCGTCAGGATAGAGCCGGCGCAAGGCGGCGATCAGGTCGGCGCCAAGTTGGTCCCCGGAGTCTTCCCCGGCGAGGATCGCGATGAGCGGAGTGCTGGTGACCACGGCACCTGTCGACATTTGGGTATCTCCAGTCGCAGTCGGCGTCGTGCCAACATCGCCGCACCTGCCTGGTTGCGCGTTCGTCGCCACAGCCGTGCTCTCAGCGTGCAAGTGTTCGCTTGCTGTGGTCAAGGAACTCCAGCATGGTGCGCACGTCGTCGCTGTGTTCCGCCTGCGCCCGCAGTTGTTCGCGAGCCTCGGGCAACGACAATCCAGCCATGTACAGCGTGCGATACGCGCGCTTGATCGCCGCGATGCGTTCGCCATCGAAGCCACGGCGTTTCAGGCCTTCACTGTTGATGCCGCGGGGACGCCCATGCTGATCATTCGCCATCATCACGAACGGTGGTACGTCGGTACCCACCAGACAGCCCATGCCGATGAAGGCATGCGCGCCAACATGGCAGAATTGGTGAACTCCCGAGTAGCCGGAAAGAATCGTCCAGTCACCAATGTGCGCGTGCCCGGCCAGCGCGGAGTAGTTGGAAAACACCACTTCATTGCCGACCTGACAGTCATGCGCGATGTGCACGTAAGCAAGTATCCAGTTGTCGTTTCCCACACGTGTCGCGCCGCCGCCACCGCCGGTACCGCGATTGATGGTGACGAATTCGCGGATCAGGTTGCGGTCGCCGATGATCAATTCGGTGTGCTCGCCGGCGAATTTCTTGTCTTGCGGCGCGCCGCCAAGTGACGCGAATTGCGTGATGCGGTTGTCACGACCGATGCGCGTCGGACCTTCGATGACGACGTGCGGGCCAATGTCGGTGCCATCACCGATCTCCACCTCGGCGCCGATGACCGTGTATGCACCGATGCTGACCGCGCTCCCGATGATGGCAGATGGATCAATCAGGGCGGTGGGATGGATCATCCATGGGTCCTCGCGGCACACATCAATTCGCAACTGGCTACTACCTTGCCATCCACCAGCGCCTGCGCAGCGAACAGACCCATACCGCGCATCAAGCGCTTCTGGGTCACTTCCATGCGCAACTGGTCGCCGGGTGTGACGACGGCGTTGAAGCGTGCATTGTCGACCTTGGCCAGATAGAACAACGGGCTGCCCGTGTTGCCTTTCATGCGATTACTGAGCTGGGTAAGCAGGCCTGCGGACTGGGCCATTGCTTCGATGATCAGCACGCCGGGCATCACTGAATGTCCGGGGAAATGACCTTGGAAAAATGGCTCGTTGAACGTCACATTCTTGATCGTCACCACGCTGGTATCCGGTACCAGCTCGATCACGCGATCCACGAGCAGGAAGGGAAAGCGGTGTGGCAACAGTTGCTTGATCTGCTCCACCGTGACCGGCATGGGGATCTCTACGGTGTATTCATTCATTGTTGCTGTCCTTCTCGAGCACCGACAGGCGGCGCGCAAACTCGTCCAGATGCTTGAAGCGGGCGGCATTCCTGCGCCATTGTCGATTCTCCTGCAGAGGTACGCCCGATGAGTATTCGCCGGGCTCGCGAATGGAACGCGTCACCAGACTCTTGGCGGTAATGGTAACCCGGTCCGCCAGTTGCAAATGACCGAGCACGCCAGCGTTGCCACCGATAAGACAATAACGTCCGATCGTGGCGCTGCCGGCCACGGCGGAACAGCCGGCCATGGCCGTGTGCGCGCCGATGTGCACGTTGTGCGCAATCTGGATCTGGTTGTCCAGGCGCACATCTTCTTCGAGCACTGTGTCTTCAAGCGCTCCCCGATCCACCGTGGTATTGGCGCCAATCTCGCAGTCGTCACCAATGCGCACGCCACCGAGTTGTGGCAGCTTGATCCAGTGATCGCGATCAAATGCCAGGCCGAAGCCGTCCGCGCCAAGCACTGCGCCGGGATGGATCAACACGCGCCGCCCCAGCCGGACCCGGGTGACCAGGGTTACGCGCGCCACGAGGCGTGACCCCTCGCCAATGGTGCAATCGTCGCCAATGATGCACAACGGCCCGAGCACGACATCTGCGCCAATGCTGACGCGCTCGCCCAGCACGCAGCCCGGGCCGATGCTGGCCTTGGCACTGACCTGCGCGCTGTCTGCAACCACCGCGCTGGAGTGGATACCGGGTGTTGCCGGCGGTGCGCGCTCAAACAGGGCAGCGATGCGCGCGTAGGCCACGTACGGGTCGTCGGCTACCAGGGCTGCCGTGGGACAGGCGTCCAGATCATCGGCGTGCAGTATCACCACGGCGGCGCGCGTGGTCACCAGGTGCGCCATGTATTTGCGGTTGGAAAGGAATGCCAACTGGCTGGCGTTGGCGTCGGTCAAGGTGCCTACGCCGTCAATCCGGCGCTGCCCGTCGCCATGGAGTTCCAGTTGAAACTGCTCAGCCAACTCGCCCAATGAATAGGATGCCTGCATCGCGGTGTGCTCCGCATAGTGGCGCAAGTCGCGGCTTGGCCGCGCCTTGCGTCATCTTTAAAACTGGCTGCCGAAAGTAAACTGGATGCGCTCCTCATAGCGACTGTCTTCTGGCTGCGAGCGGAACGGGAAGGCGAGGCTGATGATCAGAGGCCCGATCGGCGCCTGCCACTGCAATGACAAGCCAGTGGAAGCGCGCAATGTGCTGGCACTGAAACTCTTGTAGTCCTTGTAGGCGTTGCCGGCGTCGACAAACCAGGACAGACGCGCCGTGTTGACGTCCTTCAGGAACGGCAGTGGCAGGAACACCTGCGCAGTGCCCAGCACCTTGAACGCACCGCCAATGGGTTGCGCGACGCTGCCATCCGTGCACAGCCCGTTTGGCAGCTGGGTGGCGGCGGCGAACGTGCACACGCGTGGGCCGAGGGTGTTGTCCTGGAAACCACGCACATCGCGCACGCCGCCGGAGTAGAAGTTCTGCCAGAACGGGAAGTCCTGACGCATGTCGGTAAGGACGTGCGCGGGGTTGGCCGCCTCGGTGGCGGCCTTCAGTGCGTCGAACTGCGCATCGCTGATACCGTTGCTGCCATACGTCTTGCCGTAGCCGACGCGGCCATCCAGCAGGAGGACGAAGCCGCCACCGATGCGCCAGTAATGGTTGACTTCAGTAGACAGCTTCCAGTACTGCACGGTGGATCCAGGCAGGGCAATGTCGGTGGAAACCGACATCAGGCCACCGCGACTTGGTGCCCAGTACTGGTCACGGGTATCGTGGTTCCAGCCCAGCGTACCGGTCAACGAGTGAATCGTCCGGTTGCCGATCTGGTTTTGATAGTCGCTCGTTACTTGCGGGCTGAGACCGGGGATCAGGTTGACTTTGTTGCTGCTCATGCCGAGCCCGACACGGACCCCGTCGGTCTCGCTGATGGGTATGCCCAGGTAGCTGGAAAAGCTCTTCGTACTGGTGGCGAAATTGGCGAAATCCGTATTGCCGAAATCGGATTTGGAGTAGGTCGCGTTGTAGCCAATGCCAATACCGTTGTCGGTCAGGTACGGGTTGTAGTAGTTCATGTTGAAGAGCGTGCTGAAGCTGCTCCTCTGGCCGCTGACGGAAAAACTGTCACCGGTGCCGAACAAGTTGTTTTGCGATACCGACGCGCTGAGGATGATGCCCGAGAACTGCGAATAGCCGACGCCGAACTGCAGGCTGCCGGCAGACTGCTCTTCCACCTTGACGCTGACGTCGACCTGGTCCTGCGTACCCGGCACCAGCTTCTTGTCGATATCGACCTTCTTGAAGTAGCCCACCCGCATCAATCGCGTTTTGGAGCGGTCGATGGCCGCCTGGGAATACCAGGAGCCCTCAAGCTGACGCATTTCCCGCCGCAGGACATCATCTTCGGTGCGGGTGTTGCCCTCGAACACCACCCGGCGCACGTACACGCGCTGTCCCGGTTCCACGTACAAGGTGACCTCGACCGTGCGCTTTTCCTTGTCCAGCTTCGGAATGGGCGTGACTTTGGCGTAGGCATAGCCGATATTGGCCAGGATCGCCTTGATTGCCTTGGTGCTGTTTTCAATCGCGGCACGGTTGAAGGTATCGCCGGCCTTGAGGAAAACCAGGTGGCGCATGGTGGTTTCCGGCAAAATCAACGTGCCCAGCAGCTTGACGTCGGAAACCTTGTAGATTTCGCCTTCCTTGATACTGGCGTCGATGTACATGTCCCGCTTGTCCGGCGCGATCGTCACCTGGGTGGAGTCCACGCCGAAATCCGCGTAGCCGCGATCCATGTAGTACGACTGCAGCTTCTCCAGGTCACCGGAAAGCTTCTCGCGTGAGTACTGGTCATCCTTGGAATACCACGACAGCAGGTTCGTGGTGTCCGACTCGAAACCCTTGCGAATCGCCTTGTCGGTGAACGCCTGGTTGCCGACGATGTTGAATTCCTTGATTTTCGCAGCCTTGCCTTCGCGGATCTCGATGTCGATCGCCACGCGATTGCGGTCCAGCCGGGTGACGTGCGGGTCGACGGTCACGTTGTATTTGCCACGGTTGTAATACTGGCGAATCAGCTCCTGCTGCACGTTGTCCAGTGCCAGGCGGTCAAACGTTTCGCCTTCGGTCAGGCCGATTTCCTTCAGGCCCTTCTTCAGCTCGTCGGTCTTGATGTCCTTGTTGCCGCGCAACGTGAGCTTGGCAATGGACGGTCGCTCCGTGACCTTGATGACCAGGATGTTGCCTTCGCGATCCAGCTCGACGTCGCTGAAGAATTTGGTCTGGTACAGCGCGCGAATGGCGCGTTGTGCTCCGCTGTCAGTCAGTTGGTCGCCCTTGGTCACTGGCAGATAGTTGTATACCGTGCCCGCCGAGATACGGCTGAGTCCGTCAATACGGATATCGGATACGACGAACGGGTCGAATGCGAAAGCATTGGCAGAGAGTGAGGCGAGCAGGATCAGCGCGGCGATACGCTTCATCGTCGATTCCGTGAGGTTATTTCACCGGGATGGCCAGCGCGGCCATCCCGATCAATGGATGAGACAAGGATGCGCCTTGCCCCGGAAGTGACTCGGCGCCGCGGAGCGCCGCATTGCAGGTTTTGTCAACGCGCAGCGGCGCCGGTGCGCGCAGCCGCCAGCGCACGATGGTTGCAACGAACGAACCGAGCGGTCGCGTCACGACAACAACATTCGCTGGATGTCGTTGTAGAACGCCATGCCCATCAGGCCAAACAACAACGCCATGCCGATGTACTGACCGACGATCATTGTCTGCTCGCTGACCGGGCTGCCTTTTATCAGTTCGACAAGATAATACAGCAGGTGCCCGCCGTCCAAGATCGGGATTGGCAATATATTGAGAATTGCCAGGCTCAACGACACGATGGCAAGGAACTGCAGGAACCAGGAAAGGCCCATATTCGCCGTGGCGTTGGCCACCGCGGCGATGCCGATGACGCTCGACAGGTTGCGCGTTGAAGTCTCGCCAGTGATCATCTTGCCCAGCATGCTGAAAGTCTGTGCGGTGTTGCGCCACGTCGCACTGAACGCCGCACCGAGCGCGTGGAACGGCCCGTAGCGCACGGTCGCAGTTTCAAGCGCCGGTGCGCCTACACCGAGCACCCACTTTGCCGGTTGACCATCCAGTGATTCCCACTTCACGGTGACTGGAGTGTGCAAGGTTTGCGTACCACGCTTCACGACCAAAGCGATTGTTGGAGACTTGGCAGCTTGCGCCTGCACCAATTGGCCAAACTCCACGAAGTCCAGTGCCGGGGTGCCGTTGACGCTGACAATGCGGTCGCCACTGCGCAGCCCCGCCAGCGCCGCGGGCTGGCCCGGCATGACCGTGGCAATCGTGGCCGGAGGAGGCGCGAGATGCAGGCCAAGCTTGACCAGGTACTGTTCAATCAGGCCATCGGGCGGCAGTTCGTTCAATGGCAGTACCACCTGCCGCGTGTGGCCGTCTGCGCTGCGCACCTGCAACGGCAGTGGCGCGCGGTCCAGCATGCCGTTGACCACCCCATCCATCGCGTCGCTCCACGTGCTTGTTGCACGCCCGTCGACCGCAAGGATGCGATCGCCGGTGTGGATACCCGCTTCGGCCGACAGGCTGTGTTGCGTTGCGGACACCACCGGGGCAACGTCGGGACGGCCAAGCATGAACATGGCCCAGAACGCGAGTACGGTGAACAGCAGGTTGAAGCCCGGCCCGGCAGCGACGATGGCAATTCGTTGCCATATCGGCTTTCCGGTAAATTCCTGATCGCGCAGCGCCGGGTCCACCGGACCTTCGCGGGCGTCAAGCATCTTGACGTAGCCGCCCAGCGGGATGGCGGCGATCCAGTATTCCGTGCCGTCGCGGCCGGTACGTTTCCACAGCGCACGCCCGAAACCCACGGAGAAGCGCAATACCTTCACCCCACAGCGGCGCGCGACCCAGAAGTGGCCAAACTCATGAAACGTCACCAGGACGCCGAGCGTCACCAGCAACCAGAATACGGAGCCAACAAACGGAGTCATCTAGTACCGCAGTCAGAGGAGAAATATGCCGTGCAGAGTATCAGCAAGCATGGCGCATGATGCGTCGCGCCACCTCGCGCGCCTTGGCGTCCCGTTCACAAAGCGTCGGGACATCGACCACAACTTGCCCCGGCAGTTCCGCGAGTACGGATTCCACTACGTCGGCGATCCCCAGGAATGGCAGTGCACCGGCCAGAAATGCATCCACCGCAGTCTCGTTGGCAGCGTTGAGGATTGCGGGGCTGTCACCGCCGGCGCGCAACGCGGCAGCGGCAAGGTCCAGGCAGCGGAAGGTAGCGCGGTCAGGCGCTGCAAACGTCAGCGGCGCGCAGGTGGCCAGGTCCAGTGGCCCCACGCCGGATTCAATACGCTCGGGCCACGCCAGCGCACAAGCGATCGCGGTGCGCATGTCCGGGTGCCCGAGTTGCGCCAGCACCGAGCCATCGATGTACTCGACGAACGAATGCACCAGGCTTTGCGGGTGCACCACCACGTCGATCGCGTCGACCGGCATCGCGAACAGGTGGTGGGCCTCGATTACCTCCAGACCCTTGTTCATCAGCGTCGCGGAGTCGACGGAAATCTTGCGCCCCATGACCCAGTTCGGATGCTTGCAGGCCTGATCTGGCGTGACCGTGGCGAGCTGCTTGCGCGTCCAGCCGCGGAACGGGCCGCCGGACGCGGTGAGGATCAGTCGGCGCACCCCGGCGTGACCGGAGTCTGCCTGCGCACGGCCAAGTGCAGTCTGTCCGGGCGGGAGACACTGGAAGATGGCATTGTGTTCTGAATCCACCGGTAACAGCGCGCCGCCGCCGCTGCGCACGGCCTCCAGCAGCAGCGGCCCGGCCATGACAATGGCTTCCTTGTTGGCCAGCAGCAGACGCTTGCCGGCGCGCGCCGCAGCGAGCGTGGAGTCCAGCCCGGCGGCGCCGACGATGGCGGCCACGACGACATCGCACAGCGCGCCGGCTGCAGCCGTGGCGAGGGCTGCGTGCCCGCTGGCGATGTCGCAATGCACACCGGCAGCGCGCAACCGCCGTGCAAGTTCCGGTTCCAGCGCTGGATCGGCGATGATCGCGAGTTGTGGACGGTGCGTCACGCACAACGCCACCAAGGCGTCGACGTGGCGATGCGCGGTGAGCACGCTGGCGCAAAATTGGCCCGGATGTCGGGCGATGACGTCCAGCGTGCTGCTGCCGATTGAGCCGGTGGCGCCGAGAACAGCAACTCGTTTCATGCTGCGTGCTTCATTCAGACGCCCAGCCACAGCAGTCCAGCGGCAAATATCGGCAGTGCGGCGAAAACGCTGTCGAGGCGATCCATCAAGCCGCCATGGCCGGGAAACAGGGTGCCGGAGTCTTTTACCTTGGCATGGCGTTTCATCAAGCTTTCCAGCAGATCACCAACGATCGAGCCAGCAACCAGGATCAGCGCCAGCAGAGCCAGGCCGATCAGTCGACCATCGCGGACATCAAGCAACCACGCGCCACCCAGCATCACCACCGCGCCAGCCAGCAACGCACCGTATGCCCCGGCCCAGGTTTTGCCCGGGCTGATTTGCGGTGCCAGCTTGCGTTTGCCGAACGTGCGACCGCTGAAGTACGCGCCGATATCCGCTGCCCAAACGATCAGCAATGCCAGCAGTGTCCACCAATGGCCGTTCGGTGCCTGCTGATGAATGCTCACCAGCGCCATCCATGCCGGCAGCGTCACGAACAAACCGGCGAGCAGTTTGCGCGCGACGTTTTCCCGCGTGGGCGCGGCGCCAAACGCAAAGTGGCGCAACCACAAACACGCAACGAGCCACCATGCCACTCCGATCGCGAGCACCCAACTGCTGACTGGTGAGTTGCGCAGCAGCCACAGCGCGGCGAACGCCAGCGCCGCCAACAGAAGGAACGCAGCGCGCAGGGCATGGCTTTTCAAGCCGCTCAGGGCTGCCCACTCCCACAGCGCGGCGAGGAACGTGATGGTGACGACAACCGCAAACAGCACCGTCGGCGCAAACGCGATCAGCACAATTACCAACGGAGCAAGCAGCAGGGCAGTCAGAACGCGCTGGAGTAGCATGGGGAGCCTCTAAAGTGACGGAATGGTCTGTTCGCTGGTGCGGCCATAGCGTCGCTCGCGCTGAACATAGTCTTCAATGGCTTGGTGCAGGCAGGCCTGGTCGAAGTCAGGCCATAGCGTATCGGTAAAGTACAGCTCGGCATATGCCGCCTGCCACAGCAGGAAATTGCTCAGGCGCAGTTCCCCGCCAGTGCGGATCAACAGATCCAGCTCCGGTCCACCGGCCAGCGTCATCCAGTTGTTCAGCCGCGTTTCATCAATCTGGTCCGGGCTGAGCTTGCCGGCGGCGACTGCCTCGGCGGCCTGACGACACGCCTGGGTGATGTCCCAGCGCCCGCCGTAGTTGACCGCGATATTGACCTGCAACTGCGTATTGCCAGCGGTGGATTGCATAGCGGCCTGCATGCGTTGGCGCAGTGACGCGTCAAACGCATTCAGGTCGCCGATGAAAAACAGGCGTACACCGTGTGCTGACAACTCATCCACTTCCATGTCGAGCGCGCGCACGAACAAGCTCATCAGCGCTCCCACCTCCTCTTGTGGGCGTCGCCAGTTTTCGCTGGAGAACGCGAACAGGGTGAGCACCTGAACTCCTTCACGCAGGGAGGCCTCGATGACCGCACGTACTGCTTTGCGCCCTGCATTGTGCCCAAAATTACGTGGTCGATGGCGCGCCTTCGCCCAGCGCCCGTTGCCATCCATGACGATCGCAATGTGTCGCGGGATCTGGCGAGAAGTGGGAGTAGTCATCGCTGATACCGGCCCCGCGTGAGTGGCGCAACAGCGACACCCTGGTCGCGGCTGGGTACTGCGGTCGAGCGTGCGCAATGGATCGGCGGGACTGGTGGCAGTGCGCCCGAGCCGGCATGCGCGTGCATGGTGAAAAGGCAACGCAGCGCGGCGGTGACGCTCACTTACAAGGCCATCAACTCGTCTTCCTTCGCCTTGACCACAGTGTCGATGTCCTTGATCGCGCTGTCGGTAAGCTTCTGCACCTCGTCATCGACACGATGGTCATCGTCCTCGGTGATGAGCTTTTCCTTGAGCAGTTCCTTGATTTGCTGCAGGGCATCGCGGCGCACGTTGCGCACGGCAATTTTCGCGTTCTCGCCTTCGTGCGCAACGTGTCGCGCCAGCTCCTTGCGGCGTTCCTCGGTAAGGGCCGGCATGTTCAGACGAATCACGGTGCCCGCCGTCGTCGGTGTGATACCCAGATCGGACCCCAGCAGCGCCTTCTCGATCGGCGCCACCAGGGCTTTTTCCCAAGGCGTGATGACAATGGTGCGGGCGTCGGCGAGCATGACCGAGGCGACCTGAGCCAGCGGCGTATCTGCGCCGTAGTACGACACCTTGATGCCGTCTACCAAAGCGGTGCTGGCGCGCCCGGTGCGCACGCGAACCAGATCGTGCTTCAGCGATTCGATACTCTTGCCCATGCGAGCCTGGGCATCGGCCTTGATGTCGTTGAGCATGTGGCGTTTCCCGGGAATCAAGCAAGCTGCGGATTATAGCAGCGCCGTTTCCTGCTGCGGTTGGCTGGCGCTGTGCTCAGACGTCGCGGACGATCGTGCCGATGGCTTCACCATGCATGATGCGCATGAGATTGCCACCGACAGTCATGTCGTAGATGCGCAGCGGCATGCGGTGGTCGCGGCACAGCGCTATCGCTGCAGTGTCCATGATGGCGAGCTTGTGTTCGATCACCTCGTCGTAGGTCAGCTCGTCGTAGCGGGTGGCGTCCGCATGGGTGGCCGGGTCGGCGGTGTACACGCCATCGACCTTGGTCGCCTTGAGCAGGAGGTCCGCACCCAACTCCACGGCGCGCAGGGCGGCGGCAGAATCGGTGGTGAAAAAGGGATTGCCGATCCCGGCTGCGAACAACACGATCCGGCCCTTTTCGATGTGGCGGATCGCGCGGCGGCGGATATAGTCCTCGGCCACATCGTGAATCGGGATGGCGCTCATCACCCGCGCAAACCCGCCGCGCTTCTCGATCGCGTCCTGCATGGCGAGCGCGTTCATGACCGTCGCAAGCATGCCCATGTGATCGGCGGTGACACGATCCATGCCGACTGCGGCGAGGCCGGCGCCACGGAAAATGTTGCCGCCACCGATGACCAGGCCAATCTCGACGCCGGCACGTTGTACCTCGATGACTTCGTTGGCCAGGCGGCCGATGACGTGGGGGTCGATGCCATAGTCGGCGTTACCCATCAGTGCCTCGCCGGAAAGTTTGAGCAGAATGCGATGGAAGTTCAGCTTGGTGCTCATGCAGTCTCTCGATGGGGCGGCAGTGAAAGGTATTGTACGGCGCGACTGGCCGGCTGGCTGGAACCACAAGGCCCACGCCTGCGCCAGGTGCGCGTACAAAAAAGGCCGCTATGGGTTGCGGCCTTTTTTTGCTGGAATCGCGAAAAACTCAGCCCAGACCAGCTTGCTTCATGACTTCGGCGTGGAAATCCTCGGTCGGCTTCTCGATGCCCTCACCAACTGCCAGACGCACCACCGATTCAACGTGGGCGCCCGTCTTCTTCAGCGCGTCCGCCACCGAGATATTGGTATCAAGCACGTAAGCCTGACCCAGCAAGGTGATTTCGCCAATGATCTTGTGCACCTTGCCGGCGATGATCTTTTCCAGGATGTCCGCCGGTTTCTGCTTTTCCTTGTCGGACATCAAGCTCAGCGCAATGTCCTTCTCCTTGGCCAGGAATTCCGCGGGGACATCGGCTGCACTGATGTACGCCGGATTCATCGCCGCGACGTGCATGGCGATACCCTTGGCCAGTTCCTCAGTGCCGCCGTCCAGCGCAATCAGCACGCCGATGCGGCCGTTGTGCACGTAGGTACCGACCATGCCCGTGGCTTGCACCTGCGCCATGCGCCGCACTTCGATTTTTTCGCCGATTGTGGTGATCAACACCTTGGCGGCTTCCGCGACGTTTTCCGCACCGGGGTAGGCCGCGGCCTTCAGCGCGTCGATATCCGCGACGCCGGATTTCAGCGCAATGTCCGCAACGGTGTCGCTGAATTTCAGGAAACTTGCATCCCGGGCCACAAAGTCGGTTTCGCAGTTGATCTCCACCAACACTGCGTCATGGCCCTTGTGGGCGCTGACGATGCGACCCTCGGCCGCGATGCGACTGGCTTTCTTGTCAGCCTTGGCCAAGCCTGATTTGCGCAGCCATTCCATGGCCGCATCGATACTGCCCTGATTTTCCACCAGCGCTTTCTTGCATTCCATCATGCCGGCGCCGGAACGCTCGCGCAATTCCTTCACCATTTGTGCGGAAATAGTGCTCATCGGTCTTGACCTCTTGATGCTGTGTGCCGCTGCGGCAGACAGACCCCGCAGCGTGATGACCATATGCGCCAATGTCGGCGGATTGCACCGCCGACGTTGGGCAATACTTATTCTGCCGCTGGCGCCGCGGGGTCTGCGGCTGGCGCCGCTGCACTCGCTGGGGCCGCTGCACCGTCGTGACGTGCACCGCGGGCACCGTCGTGTCCGCTGTCGCGGCGTGGTGCGCCCTTGCGCGGCGCGCCCTCGCGCCGTGGAGAGGGCTTGCGATCCATCTTCGCGATCGGGTTGCCGTCTTCGTCCAGTTCGACGAAATCATTGGCGTCACCGTGGGCGGCGTCCGGGGCGGCAGCCTTGCCTTCCAGAATGGCGTCTGCGGCAGCGCGCGCGTAAAGCTGGATCGCACGGATGGCGTCGTCATTGCCCGGTATGGCGTAGTCGACCAGCTCCGGGTTGTAGTTGGTGTCAACCACGGCGATCACCGGAATGCCGAGCTTTTTTGCCTCCTGCACGGCAATGTCTTCATGACCGATATCGATCACGAACAAGGCATCTGGCAGGCGATTCATGTCCTTGATGCCGCCGAGTGAGGCTTGCAGCTTTTCGCGCTCGCGCCGGCGTGACAACACTTCGTGCTTGACCAGCTTGTCGAAGCTGCCGTCAGTCTCGGCAGCTTCCAGTTCCTTCAGGCGGCTCACTGATTGCTTGACCGTACGGAAGTTGGTGAGCATGCCGCCAAGCCAGCGTGCGGTGACGAACGGCATGCCCGCGCGTGCCGCTTCCTCAGCCAGCGACTCGCGTGCCGAACGCTTGGTACCGACGAACAGGATGGTGCCGCGCTTCTGTGCCAACGCCGAGAGGTAGTTCATCGCATCGGTGAACAGCGGCAAGGTCTTTTCAAGATTGATGATGTGGATCTTTCCGCGCGCGCCGAAGATGTACGGTGCCATCTTCGGGTTCCAATAGCGGGTCTGGTGACCAAAATGGACGCCGGCTTCGAGCATCTGGCGCATGGTGACTTGTGCCATGGGTGTGACTCCTTGCAGTGGCCCTGTAGGCCTGGGGGTTGGGACCTCCACGTGTCCCCGGCTTCGACCGCGCCTTGCCCGATTATTGTGGTGGGCGAGGCGCAGCACCCCGAAGACGGTGCCGACACGTGTGTGGCGTTGGTTTGGGTGTTGAGCCGGTGAGAGCTACAATCCCGGTTCGCTCTGCATGACGCCGGCTGCTGGAACAGCCAAATCAGCGCAGCAGAGCCGGGAAATTGTAGCCGGTACGCCGGCGACGCAGCAAGTTGCGCGATCCGGTGCGACTTTGGCGGCATAACCAGCAAGTGGAAATCATGGCTGTCGAGATAAAATCAGCGCAAGACTTGGAAGGGATGCGGGTTGCGGGCAGGCTCGCCGCCGAAGTGCTGGCCATGCTCAAGGATTACGTCAAGCCCGGCGTCACTACCGAGGAACTGGACCGGCGCGCCTACGAGCACATTGTGAATGTGCAGCAGGCGGTGCCGGCCAATGTCGGCTACCACGGGTTTCCCAAGACCTTGTGCACCTCGGTCAACCAGGTGATCTGTCATGGCATCCCGAGCGAAGGCAAGGTGCTCAAGGATGGCGACATCATCAATCTGGACGTCACCGTCATCAAGGATGGCTGGCATGGTGACACCAGTCGCATGTATATCGCCGGCACGCCGTCGGTGCTGGCCAAGCGCCTGGTCGAAACCACGTTCGAGGCGATGATGTGCGGTATCCGTGCGGTGCGCCCGGGCGCCACGTTGGGCGATATCGGCCATGTCATCCAGCAACACGCGGAGGCTGCGGGATACAGCATCGTGCGCGAGTATTGCGGTCACGGCATCGGCAAGGTCTACCACGACGAGCCGCAGGTACTGCATTACGGAAAGCCCGGGACCGGACTGGTCCTGAAAAAAGGCATGACTTTCACCATCGAGCCGATGGTCAACGCCGGCAAGCCGCAGACCCGGCAACTACCTGATGGCTGGACCGTAGTCACCAAGGATCATTCGTTGTCGGCGCAGTGGGAGCACACCATGGTCGTGACCGACGATGGCGTTGAGATACTCACTCCGTGGCCTGATGCCTGAATGGAGTTGCCGCCAGCGCGCTGACGGCTTCGGGATGCGACTGGACTCGCCCCGGCAGATCTCCGCAGATTCCGGGCACGCTCCCGAGAGCGTTGGAGCTCTGTGACCCCCGTGGAGTAACCGCCAGATCATGACGATGCCCAGTCCCACTGCACTGCCGGCATTGCCCCGGTTGCCCGTAGCGATGCCGCGTTCGGGCGTGTCCAGCGCTGCCCGCCTGGCATTACGTCAGTTGCTCGACGATGTCGACCGGGCTTTGGCCGTGGCCTTTGGCGATGGAATGGATGCCAGTGTGCTGGCGCGCCGACGCGGCGAGTCGGTTGCGCAGATGGTCGCGCACGTATGGACCGCGTGCCTGGGTGAAGTGACCAACGCTGCGCTGTTCGCCGTGGGTGGATTCGGACGCGGTTTGCTGTTTCCGCATTCAGACGTGGACCTGCTGGCGCTCGTGCAGGCGCCCGAGCCCGCGCGGCTGCGCGCGCTGGGGCAGTTCTTCGCCACGCTGTGGGATATTGGTCTGAAAGTTGGCCACGCTGTGCGCGATCCGGCGCAATGCCGCGAGCTGGCGGCACAGGACGCCAGCGTGTTCACGAGTTTGCTGGATGCGCGGCGCCTTGCCGGCGATGCCGCGCTGGACGCCCGTCTGCGGGCGATCGTGGACGATCCCGCGCTGTGGCCGCCGGCTGCATATCTGGCGGCGCGTCAGGCCGAGCGCAAAGCGCGCCACGCGCGCTTTGATGACACCGCGTACAACCTGGAGCCCAATCTGAAGGAAGGCCCCGGTGGCTTGCGCACGCTGGACTCGTTGCGCTGGATGGGTTTGCGCCTTGCCGGCGCAGGTGATTTGCCACACATGGTGCTGGAAGGGTTGCTCGATCCTGCGGAGCAGACGCTGCTGGAGGACGCCGAACGCACGCTGCGTCGATATCGCTATGCGCTGCATCTGGAAGCCGGCCGCGCCGAGGAGCGACTGCTGTTTGATTACCAGCGTGCGCTGGCCGCACGGTTGGGCTTCCACGACGAGCACGAACGCAACCTCGGCGTCGAGCAATTCATGCAGGGTTATTACCGCGCGGCCAGTCAGGTGGACCGGCTCGGCATACAGGTTGCCGAGCGTCTCGAGGAGATGCTGGAAACCCCGAGTAAAGGGGTTCCGGTGGGTGTTGATTTCGTGCGTTATGGCGCACGTCTGGCAGCACGTGAGCCGAATTTGTTCATGCGGCGACCGGCCGCGCTGATTGAAATTTTCCTGGTGCGGATGGATCAGCCTGGCGTCATTGGTTTCAGCGCCGACAGTATGCGTCGCATCCACCGCGCCACGGTTCGGCAGCCCGAGAAGCTGGCGAGCGATCCTGACGTTCTGGCCATGTTTTTGCGTCTGTTGCGGCGTGGCGCCCCGGCCGTTGAAGCACTGTGGCGGATGAACCGGCATGGCTTGCTGGCGGCGATCCTGCCTGCGTTTGGCAAGGTATTCGGGCGCATGCAGTACGACTTGTTCCATCTCTACACGGTGGATGAACACACGCTGCGCGTGTTGCGCAACCTGGCGCATTTTGCCGATCCGGCAGCGCGCGCAGATTTCCCCATGGGCTGCGAGATCTGGCCGACGTTGCCCAAGCCCGAGGTGCTGTTGCTGGCGGCGCTGTTCCATGACATTGCCAAGGGCCGCGGTGGTGATCATTCGGCGCTCGGCGCAGAGGACGCGCAGGCCTTTTGTACGCAACTGGGACTGCCGACAGGTGACATCGAGCGGGTCGTGTGGTTGGTGCGCTGGCATTTGCTGATGAGTACCACGGCGCAGCGCCAGGACATCACCGATCCCGACGTCGTGCAGCGGTTTGCCGGGAAGGTCGGCGATCGCGAACACCTGGACCAACTATACCTGCTGACCGTGGCGGACATCATCGGCACCAGCCCGCGCTTGTGGAACGCTTGGAAGGATCGCCTGTTGTCGGATCTGTACACCGCCACGCGTTTCGCCTTGCGCAGCGATGTCGAATTGCCGCGCGATGCCGAAACCCGAGTGCATGAATGTCGTGAACTCGCGCTGGCCTTGCTGCACGCGGACGGGCGCGACGAAGCGGAGGTGCTGCGCTTGTGGGAAGACTTTCCCCGGCTCAGTTTCATGCGCCATCGTCCGGAACAGATTGCCTGGCAGAGCGCGGTGATGCTGGAGGCAGGTGGCAGTGCGCCGCTGGTGGCCGTGCTGGCACAATCAGTGCGTGGCAGTACTGAACTGTTCGTGCACGCGCGCGATCGTGACGGGCTGTTTGCGACGGTCACCGCAGTGCTCGATCGTCTGCACTTTTCGGTGATGGAAGCGCGCGTACTGAGCTCGCCGACCGGTATGGCGCTGGATACGTTTCTGCTGCTCGAGGCCGACACGCAGCGGCCGGCCAGTGTGGAGCGCGCCCGGGAATTGCAGGAACGCCTGCAACGCGCGCTGGAACAATCTGCTGGTGTGCAGCCCGGCAAGCGCGGCATGTCACGACACCAGAAATACTTTCAGGCAGTGCCACGTATCCAATTCCAGGTTGCAGGCGAGCGCACCCAGATGGCTCTGGTGGCAACCGACCGCCCGGGATTACTTGCCGCCGTGGCACAGGCCATGGCGCATGCCGAGGTTCGCGTGCACGATGCGCGCATTGCGACATTTGGCGAGCGTGTCGAGGATTTCTTTCAGCTCACCGATCGACAGAATGCTCCCCTCTCGCCAGCGCAGCAGGACCGTTTGCTGCGCGCTTTGCTGGCGCGCATCGGCCCGTCGGGTGGCTGAGCAGGGGTACTTGTTGCCGCGTGGTTTGCCGACCCGACGCATTGCGCTGGTCGGACGGCGGGATTCCGCCTCGCGTTATCATCGGCCGTGCTGCACGCCGTAGCGCTCACTCCGCCAGACCATGACCTATCTGCTGATCAAAACCCTGCACTTGTTGTTCGATATTGCATGGATGGCTGCGGTGTTTTACCTCCCACGCATTCTGGTGAACATGGCGGAGGCCGGTGACCAACCATCGGTGCAGACGCGGCTGCAGCTGATGGGACGGCGCCTGTACAAATTCGGGCACAACATGTTTGGCTTCGCGTTCGTGTTTGGACTGGTGCTGTGGGAAGGCTGGCGGATGTTCCCCGCTGCGTTGCCCAATGTCACCGGATCGATGCATTGGCTTGATGCAAAGCTGCTGCTGGTGGCGGTGCTGCTGACGTATTTCATTTATTGCGGGCGGCTGCTCAAGCGCGCCACGGCGGGTGGGCAGTTGCCCTCCTCGCGTGCGCTGCGCTGGTTCAACGAGCTGCCGGTGCTGCTGTTGCTGGGAGTGATTTACCTGGTGATTGCCAAACCGTTTTGAGGAGTGTCGGCACAGGTCGGCTTGCGGAATGCTCCTGCTTTGGCGCCCCACGAAGCCACCTTTGCAGGAGCCCGCGCGAAGGCGACGCTTTGCTTCGATGTGTGGAAAGATCCAGCGCCAAGGCATCACCCGCGAGCGGGCTCCCGCGCACCCCGAATCAGGCGTGGTACTCGCGATACCACTGGACGAACTTCGCCACCCCATCCTCGATTGACGTCTCTGGCGCGTAACCCACGTCGCGCCGCAGTGCCGAAACATCGGCCCACGTGTCCGCCACGTCGCCGGGTTGCATTGGCAGCAGCCGTTTTTCCACGCTGTGCCCCAGGTGCTGCTCCAGCAGATCGATGAAGTGCAGCAGTTGCACCGGTCGATCATTGCCGATGTTGTAGACGCGGTATGGCGCGTCGGAGGTCCCCGGGTCCGGCGCTTCAGGGACGTAATTCGCAGCAGCTTGCGCGGGTCGGTCGAGCACGCGCACGACACCCTCGACAATGTCGTCAATGTAGGTGAAATCGCGGCTGTGGTGGCCATGATTGAACACGTCAAGTGGCTCGCCGCGACTGATACGGTCGGCAAACAGGATTGGCGCCATGTCCGGCCGACCCCAGGGGCCGTACACGGTGAAAAAACGCAGGCCCGTGGTAGGCAGTCGATAAAGATGGCTGTAGCTGTGGGCCATCAGTTCGTTCGATTTTTTTGTCGCTGCGTACAGGCTGACGGGATGATCGACCGCGTCTGCCACGGCGAACGGCAGCTTGCGGTTGGCACCGTAAACTGAGCTGGACGACGCATATACCAGATGCTCGACGGCGCCGTGGCGGCAGGCTTCCAGAATATTGACGAAGCCGACCAGGTTGCTTTGCACATAGGCACGCGGGTTGGTCAGTGAATAGCGCACGCCGGCCTGCGCGGCGAGGTTTACCACGCGCTCTGGTTTGAACGTGTCGAACGCGTAATCCACTGCCGTGGCGTCGGCGAGATCGGCACGCTGATGAGTGTAGTTGGGGTGCGTGGCAAAGCGTGCCAGACGAGCTTCCTTCAGCGTCTGATCGTAATAATCGTTGTGATTGTCCATGCCATGGACCACGTCACCGCGTGCCAGCAGACGCTGCGCCAGGGCGGCGCCGATGAATCCGGCGGTTCCGGTGACCAAAATGCGCATGGAAGGTCCTCAGCGGGTGTGGTGCATTCTATCGCTCTAGCCCTCCGAGACCGATCGAGGCCGCAGATTGAATGTGGACTTGAGCTAAACTAGCTGCCCTGTACCAACGTCGAAACAAGGTGGCCGCGCTGTTTCGGCCGAGCGTGCAACATGGCAGCGAGCGCCGATCCGTACTGAGTTTTCTGGCGCCTGGCATTTTTCATCGAGAAAAGGGCGCGCGCCCTTTTTTGCTTTTCAGAGATTGCGTCCAATGATCGAAATCACTCTGCCCGACGGCAGTAAAAAGCCCTTTGCGCACCCCGTATCGGTGCAGGACGTGGCCGCCTCGATTGGCGCTGGCCTGGCGAAAGCCACCCTGGCCGGCAAGGTCGACGGCAACCTGGTCGATGCCAGCTTCCTGATCGAGCACGACGCCAGCGTGCAGATCGTTACCGATAAAAGCCCCGAGGCGCTTGAAATATTGCGCCACTCCACCGCGCATGTGATGGGACAGGCCGTGCAGCGGCTTTTCCCGGGTGCGCAGGTCACGATCGGCCCGGTGATCGACAACGGCTTTTTTTACGATTTTGCCTACGAGCGCCCGTTCACTCCCGAAGACCTGCCAAATATCGAGGCGGAGATGCACAAGATCGTCGCCGAGCAACTGCCGGTGACGCGCAGCGTGAAATCGCGTGACGAGGCAGTGGCGTTTTTTCGTGGTTTGGGCGAGCACTACAAGGCGGAGATCATCGAAGGCATTCCCGCCAGCGAGGATCTGTCGTTGTATACGCAGGGCGAATTCACCGACCTGTGCCGTGGCCCGCACGTGCCCAACACCGGCAAGCTGCGCCCGTTCAAGCTGATGAAGGTGGCCGGCGCGTATTGGCGCGGGGATTCCAACAACGCGATGCTGACGCGCATCTACGGCACGGCATGGCTCAACGACAAGGATCTCAAGGCCTGGTTGTTCCAGTTGGAGGAGGCGGAGAAACGCGACCACCGCAGGATCGGCAAGCAGCTCGATCTGTTTCATCAACAGGAAGAAAGCCCGGGCATGGTGTTCTGGCATCCGAATGGCTGGGCCATCTGGCAGCAGGTCGAAAATTACATGCGCGGCGTCTACCGGCGCAGTGGCTACCAGGAAGTACGTTGCCCGATGGTGCTCGACGTTTCACTGTGGAAAAAATCCGGGCACTGGGACAACTACAAGGAAAACATGTTCTTCACCGAATCGGAGAAGCACACGTTTGCGTTGCGCCCGATGAATTGCCCGGGTCACGTGCAGATCTTCAACAACACCCTGCACAGCTACCGCGAGCTGCCGATCCGCTACGGTGAATTCGGCGGCTGCCACCGCAACGAGCCGTCTGGCGCGCTGCACGGCATCATGCGCGTGCGCGCGTTTACCCAGGACGATGGGCACATTTTCTGCACGCCGGCACAGATAGAGTCCGAAGTCACCGCCTTTCACATGCAAGCCATGCAGGTGTACGCCGACTTCGGCTTCCACGACATTGGCGTCGTGCTGGCGTTGCGCCCGGAGAAGCGTATCGGCAGCGATGACGTGTGGGATCGAGCTGAAGCCGCGTTGCGCGGCGCTCTGGCGGCCGCTGGCGTGACCTGGACCGAATTACCTGGCGAAGGGGCATTTTACGGACCCAAGATCGAATATCACATGCACGATTCGATTGGCCGCGACTGGCAGGTTGGTACGATGCAGGTCGATTTCATGATGCCTGAACGTCTGGGCGCCGAGTATGTCGACGAGAATTCGCAGAAACGCCACCCGGTCATGCTGCATCGGGCGATTGTCGGCTCGATGGAGCGTTTCATCGGCATCCTGATCGAGCATCATGCCGGGCTGCTGCCGACCTGGCTGGCGCCGATTCAGGCGGTGGTGCTCAATATCACCGATGCCCAGGCTGAATACGCGCAGGCAGTGACGCAAATGCTGGTTGACGCGGGCCTCCGCGTGCACGCCGATTTGCGCAATGAAAAGGTCGGCTATAAAATTCGCGAACACACCATGCAGAAAGTACCGTATCTTCTCGTTGTAGGTGATCGGGAACGAGAAACCGACACCGTTGCCGTACGTACCCGTTCCGGTGAAGATCTTGGCAGCATGACGCTGACTGCATTCATCGAACGACTGGAGACCGAAACCCGGCACTAGGTGCTGGTCGGTCAGTTTCATCACTTCTTCTGGAGGATCGTGGTATCGCAACCACTGACAGCAAGGGCAATCGTCGCAACCTGGAAATCCGTGTGCCGCGGGTTCGTGTGATCGGAGTCGAAGCTGAACAGCTCGGCATTCTCACGCGTGATGAAGCGTTGGCATTGGCGCACGATGCCGGGATGGATTTGGTCGAAATCCAGCCGAACGGGGACCCACCCGTCTGCCGCATCATGGATTACGGCAAGTTCAAGTTTGAGGCCCAGAAGAAGCAGCAGGCGGCAAAGAAGAAGCAGAAGCAGGTCGAGATCAAGGAAGTGAAGTTCCGCCCGGTCACCGACGTGGGCGACTACCAGATCAAGCTGCGCAACATGCTTCGCTTCCTCGAGGAAGGCGACAAGGTCAAGGTCACCATCCGCTTTCGGGGGCGCGAGATGTCACATCAGGACCTGGGTCGCGCACTGGTGCAGAAGATCCAGGAGGATGTGGCGGATTTTGCCCAGATCGAGTCGTATGCGCGACTTGAAGGGCGCCAGATGACCATGATGATCGGCCCGAAAAAGAAGTAGGCAGCCTCTCCCCCTGGGCCAATCGGCACCGTGTCCGTGCACACGGCTGCCGTGGAAGGCCTGCGACGCTTGCGCTCCAACGCTGAAGCTGAAGCTGCGCATCCGGTGTGCGTTGTACTGGGACGCCAGCGCGGCTTCCGGTGTCCGGTTGCAGGTATCCGCATACACTTGTTGCATGCCGATTGATCGCCGCCCGCTTGCCATCTTTCTGATGGGCCCGACTGCCTCCGGCAAGACCGCGCTGGCGTGCACACTGCACGAGCGCTTTGCAGTGGATCTGATCAGCGTGGATTCGGCGCTGGTGTATCGCGGCATGGACATTGGCACCGCCAAGCCGGATTCCACGACTTTGGCACGGCATCCGCATGCGTTGATCGATATCCGTGACCCGGCGCAACCCTATTCGGCGGCAGATTTCTGCGTTGATGCACGTGCGCTGATGTGCCAGATCAGTGCACGCGGCAGGGTGCCTCTGCTGGCCGGGGGCACCGGGCTGTATTTCCGTGCGTTGCAGCACGGGCTGTCTGCACTGCCGGCCGCCGATCCCGTGTTGCGCGCGCACCTTGCGGACGAAGCGGCACATGCGGGCTGGGCGGCCCTGCATGCGCGACTGGCGCGGCTGGATCCGCCTGCCGCGGCGCGTATCGATGCGCATGATACGCAACGCATTCAGCGTGCGCTCGAAGTGATCGAGCTGACAGGTCGGCCGCTTTCCGCCTTGCAGAGCCGGACCAGCCGCACGATTTTTCCTTGGCGTGTGCTCAAGCTGGCGCTGCTGCCGAATGATCGTGGGGGCTTGCACGCGCGTATAGCGCGACGTTTTGACGCGATGCTGGCCGCCGGCTTCCTCCGCGAGGTTGCGGCATTGCGCGCCCGCGCTGAGCTGCACGCTGACTTGCCGGCGATGCGCGCCGTCGGCTATCGGCAGGCGTGGGAGCACCTGGACGGGCTTACAACGGCCAGTGAATTTCGTGACCGGTCCATTTTCGCCACGCGGCAGTTGGCGAAGCGCCAGATCACCTGGTTGCGCAGTGATCCGTCGTTGCGCGTGGTCGAGTCAGAGCAAGCTGAGGTGAGCGCACGGATTACCTCTGCCGTTGGCTTGTTCCTGGCCAGGCCGGAAGCCATACACCGGGTCGACTCGACTCCCGCGCAAGCGTTTCATGGGTGACGGCCCATGCCGCCGCCAGAAACAGGGAATTCTCCTATCATCAAGCATTTGAAAGCGGTTACCATCCAGTCAGTTGTGTCGGAGCGCCACCGTGCGTTTTTTCCTCCGGCCAGGTTCGTGTGAGGGGAGAAGAAGATGTCCAAAGGACAATCGCTGCAGGATCCGTTTCTCAATGCGCTGCGTCGCGAGCGTGTTCCGGTGGCCATTTATCTGGTCAACGGCATCAAGTTGCAGGGCACGGTGGAATCGTTTGATCAGTTCGTGGTGCTGTTACGCAACCAGGTCAGTCAGATGGTTTACAAGCACGCGATTTCCACTGTGGTGCCAAGCCGCAATGTGCGGATCGGTACTTCCCACGACGAGACCGCCACAGCCGATGGTCCCGAGGCTGAGAGCGATGCCGACGCTTGATAGTTGGGGCTGTGGCCCACATGCAGTGGGTTGGTCATGCGAGGTACGTCATCTGCCGTGTTTGAACGTAAAAAGAAAGGTGAGCGGGCGTTGCTGCTGGTACCGCACTCGCATGGTGACGGCGATACCGCGCGCCGCACGGAGGAGTTTGCCGAGCTGGCCAGATCCGCTGGCGCCGAGGTCGTGGGTGTCATTGCCGCACCCGTGAAGGACCCGAGCCCGCGTTACTACGTGGGTAGTGGCAAGGCCGATGAAGTGACACAGGCTGCGCAAGCGCTCGCAGCGGACGTTGTGCTGGTCGACCGGCAACTTTCGCCGGTGCAGGAACGCAACCTGGAAAAATTGATCAACGTACGCGTGATTGATCGTGCCGGCTTGATCCTGGATATCTTCGCCCAGCGTGCGCGCTCCGCCGAAGGCAAGCTGGAAGTGGAACTGGCGCAACTCAAGCACCTGGCCACGCGTCTGGTGCGCGGCTGGACTCATCTGGACGCCCAGCGTGGCGGCGCCATTGGGAATCGTGGCCCGGGTGAAACGCAGTTGGAAACCGACCGGCGCCTGCTCGGGATACGCGTCAAGGTACTGGGCAAGCGCCTGGAAAAGGTACAAACCCAGCGCGGTCAGCAACGGCGCTCGCGCTTGCGCACTACCGTCCCGCGCGTGGCGCTGGTGGGTTATACCAATGCTGGCAAATCGACCTTGTTCAATGCGCTGACGACCGGAAAGGTGTTCACTGCGGATCTGTTGTTCGCAACGCTTGACCCCACCGTGCGCAAGATTGAAGGCCTTGCTTGCGGCCCTGCGGTACTGGCCGATACTGTCGGCTTCATCCGCGAGTTGCCGCATGACCTGGTAGCGGCGTTTCGCGCGACGCTGGCAGAGGCCCGTGACGCGGATTTGCTGCTGCACGTAAGTGATGCCTCCGACGATGAGCGCGATCGCCTGCAGCATGTGGTGGATGATGTGCTGGACGAAATTGACGCCGGTGACGTGCCGCAGTTGCTGGTGATGAACAAAATTGATCTTGCGGGCATCGAGCCGCGTTTGGATCGTGGTACGGATGGCCGCCCGCGACGGGTTTGGTTGTCTGCGGCTACTGGCGCGGGCGTCGATTTGTTGCAGCAGGCACTGGGCGAACTGTTGGGTGGCGATCGCCTGCAGTCGATGCTGCACCTGCCGCTGTCAGCGGGGCGCTTGCATGCCAGACTGAAGGCCGCCGGTGCGATTGCCGGGGAAAGTGTGGACGAACACGGGTGGCGGTTGCAGATCGACGCCCCGCGCAGTGTCATTGCCCCGCTTGCTGCCGGCAATCCGGTGGAAACCCAGTTGCTGCGCGAGCTGCTGGCGCCGATACTCTGACGCCCGATGGCCGCAACCGCGTTACAGGCGTCTGCTAGAATCCACTTGTTTGTGCGGTTGTTCGCGATGGTCGGCCTCATCATCATGACCATGTGACATCCGCAGCATGTGACATCCCGCTTAACTGTGCTGAGCTGGCGCTTGCTACCGGCCTGCCGGCGACCTCCAGGAGACTGACATTGGCTTGGAATGAACCCGGCAACGGGCAACGCGATCCGTGGTCGAAGAACCGTTCGCCGGGCGGCATGCCGTCGCTGGACAAGCTGCTCAAGGACTTGCAGGCCCGCTTCAACAAGCTTGGCCGCGGGCCCGGCAACATCGCGATGATTGTGCTGGTGCTGGTGGCGCTCGGGCTGCTGTTCAGCAGCTACACAATCGTCAATGCGCGGCAAGCGGGTGTGGTCCTGCGCTTTGGCCAGTACTCGCGGACGCTGCCGCCTGGCTTCCATCTCAAGTTGCCGCTGCCGATTGAGTCGGTGACCAAGGTTGATGCCACGCGCGTGCGTTCGGTAACCGACAACGTGATCCTGCTGACGCGTGACGAGAATATTCTCGCCGTGGATTTTACCGTGCAGTACCAGGTGGATGACGCGCGCAAATATCTGTTTTCGCTCAATGAACCCGATGAGACGACGCACGCTGCGGCTGAGGCGGCGGTACGCGCCGTGATCGGCGGCAGTACGATGGATCAGGTGCTGTCCGGCGAAGGCGCGACACTGGTCAGCCAGGCGCAGAAGGTGTTGCAGAAAACGCTGGATGGTTACAACGCCGGCCTGCGCGTCACTGAAGTCAGCTTTCAGAACGTGTCGCCGCCGAAGGAGGTCAGATCAGCATTCGACGACGTCAACAACGCGCGCGAAGACAAGCAAAGCACCGAAAATGCCGCGCTGGCGTACGCCAACAAGGTCGTGCCCGTGGCACGCGGCGATGCGTCGCGCATTGCTGCCGAGGCTGCGGGTTACAAAGCCGAGCGTGTCGCCCGAGCGCAGGGTGACACCGCCAAGTTCAACCTGTTGTTGACGGAGTACAAGGCTGCGCCGGAAGTTACCCGTCGCCGCTTGTGGCTGGAGACAATGGAACAGGTCATGGCTGATAACCCGAAGGTGATCGACAGCACCGGTGGTCGAAATATCATCAACCTTCCGGCTGGTCAGACCGGCGCAACGGTTGCACCATCGTCCGGGGGCAGCAGTCAGGCCACGACCACTGCCATCGTGGCTCCGCCATCCAGCAGTACCAGCGAGCAGGGGCAGCAGCCATGACCAGGATCATTTCCGCCGTGCTCGCCGTGATCCTGATACTGCTTGGCCTCAACAGCATGTTTGTGGTGAGTGAAGGCCAGAACGCGCTTTCACCTCGGAAAAGAAAAGCGTCAACGTCGACTTTTACGTGAAATGGCGCATTGCCGACAACGCAAAGTATTACCGCGCCACCGGCGGTGACCAGCTCCAGGCCGCGCAGCGGCTCACGCCAATCGTCAAGGATGCGCTGCGCTTCGAGTTCAACGCCCGCACGCTGCAGGAGTTGATTTCCGGTGGGCGTACGGACATCACTGATCGCGTGCGCAATATCACGGATGCCTCTTCGCGCAAGAACCTGGGTATTGCCGTCGTGGATGTGCGTATCAAGCGCATCGATTTGCCCGATGAAGTGAGCGAATCGGTATACAAGCGCATGCGTGCAGAGCGCTTGCAACTGGCCAACGAATTGCGTTTCACGGGCCAGGAAGCCGGCGAGAAGATACAAGCCGATGCCGATCGCCAGGGTCAGGTGCTGCGTGCCGATGCTGCACGTGACGCCGCGAAGATTCGTGGTGAAGGTGATGCACAAGCGGCGACAATCTACGCGGCTGCGTACAATCAGGACCCGGAGTTTTTCGCGTTTTACCGCAGCATGGCTGCCTACCGCAAATCGTTCGAAGACAGCAAGGGCATTCTGGTCCTCAAGCCCGATTCGGAGTTCCTGAAGTACTTCAACGCAGCAGCACCGAAGTAACCATCGTCAGGCATGCCGCATGATCTCGCCGCCGCGTTGTGCTTGCTGCTGGTGATTGAAGGTTTGCTGCTGCTGGTGGCGCCGCGACAATGGCAGAACATGGTGCGCGAGGCACTGAAGTTGCCCGCGCGCACGCTGCGCATCTTCGGCGCCGTGGCGGTTGCGGTCGGTGTGCTGGTCTTGCAGTTGATGCGCTGACCGCAACCGCTGGTATCAAGCCGGGCGCACTGACGGACCGGTGCAGCGGCCGCGTCGTTCTACACAATACATAGTGAGCGAGTACAACATGGGCAAGTCAGTCGTAATTCTCGGTGCGCAGTGGGGCGATGAAGGCAAGGGCAAAATCGTCGATTTGCTGACCGAGCGGGTCAGTGCGGTGGCGCGCTTCCAGGGTGGGCACAACGCTGGTCACACGCTGGTGATCAAGGGCAAGAAAACCGTGCTGCACCTGATCCCCTCGGGTATCCTCCGCGACGACGCGCTGTGCCTGATCGGCAACGGTGTGGTGCTGTCACCGGCGGCGTTGATCGCCGAGATTGCAGACCTTGAAGCGAACGGGGTGGAAGTGCGCTCGCGCGTCAAGATCAGCCCGGCGACGCCGTTGATCATGCCGTACCACATCGCGGTGGACAAAGCGCGTGAGATTGCGGCTGGCGGCAAGGCGATCGGCACCACCGGACGCGGCATCGGTCCGGCGTACGAGGACAAGGTGGCCCGGCGCAGTGTGCGGGTCGCCGACTTGATGTATCCACATGAACTTCCGGCGCTGCTGCGCACGGCGGTGGATTATCACAATTTCATTCTCGTCCACTGGCTGAAGGCCGAGCCGGTCGATTATCAGCAAGTGCTGGACGATGCGCTGGCCTGGGGGGAATACATTCGCCCGCTGGTTGACGACGTGGCGACCATTCTGCATGACGTACGCGCCAGTGGCGGCAGCATTCTGTACGAAGGCGCGCAGGGCGCCTTGCTGGATATCGACCACGGCACTTACCCGTATGTCACTTCGTCCAATACCACCATCGGTGGGGCACTCGCTGGCACCGGCGTCGGTGTGGGCGATATCGATTATGTGCTGGGCATTTGCAAGGCTTACGCAACGCGTGTTGGCAGTGGGCCATTCCCGACCGAACTGCATGACGACATGGGGGAGTTGCTACGCAAGCGCGGGATGGAATTTGGCGCCAGCACCGGCCGCCCCCGCCGCTGCGGATGGATCGACCTGGTTGCGCTCAAGCGTGCGGTGCAGATCAACGGCATCAATGGGCTGGCCATCACCAAGCTGGATGTGCTCGACGAGCTGGCGTCGATCAAGGTCTGTGTTGCCTACGAATACCGGGGCAAGCGCCGAGAGCTGGCGCCACTGGATGCGGATGGTTGGGACGAGTGCAAGCCGGTGTATCTGGAATTTCCGGGTTGGCAGGAGTCCACTGCCGGCGTTCGCGAGTGGAGCAAGTTGCCTGCCGCGGCGCGCGCGTATCTGCGCTCCGTCGAGGAGCTGTCCGGCTGTCGCCTGGCGATTGTTGCCACCGGTGCGGATCGCGACGACACCATCATCCTCGACGATCCGTTTTCGTGAGTATCCGGGTCTGCCCGAGGCGAGGTGATCGCGGGCAGGCAGTTCATGTCTTGCCCGAGCCCGCGCGCGCTTTGCTGGTCGGGCGTGCATTGTGCGTCTCCTGCTGCCGGCCGGACGAGTCATCCGCCGGGCGCTGACTTGCCTTGCACTTTGGGGTGGTCGCCAATTGGCAGACTGAGCGTCTCCTTGACCTCCTCCATCACGATGTAACTTTTGGAATCGCGCACGTTTGGCATGGTGAGCAACGTGCTGCCAAGCAGCGTGCGGTACGACGCCATCTCCGAAATCCGCGCCTTGATCAAGTAGTCAAAATCTCCCGACACCAGATGGCATTCCAGCACGTTTGGCAGACGCAGCGCCGCAGTGCGGAAGCCTTCGAAGATATCCCCGGACTTGTACGCCAGGCTGATCTCGACAAACACCAGCAATCCTGCGCCCACCTGCTGCGGGTCAAGCCGAGCGTGATAGCCAGTAATGACGCCGTCGCGCTCCAGCCTGCGCACACGCTCGGTACACGGGGTTGTGGACAATCCGACACGTTCACCCAGTTCAGTGAAAGAGATGCGGCCTTCCTCCTGCAGGATGCGCAGGATGTGTTGGTCGATCTTGTCGAGCTCCCGCGCGCGGCCTGCCATGGAAGTTCCGTATTCAGCCTGAATGGCAGGAAGTTTACCCAACATATGGCGCAAATACAGAAAATAAAACCAGCCGATCCTTCCTATACTCCGCAGATGACGTTCCTGCGCCACCAAGCACAGGGAAACCAATGGTGGGGGCGGCGCAATGCGTGTCTTGATTCTGGGTAGCGGCGTGATTGGCGTTTGCAGCGCGTGGTATCTCGCGCGTGCTGGTCATGAAGTAACGGTGGTCGACCGCCAACCGGAACCGGCGCTTGAAACCAGTCACGCCAACGCTGGGCAGATTTCCCCTGGCTACGCCTCGCCATGGGCCGCTCCGGGTGTGCCGCTGAAGGCACTGAAGTGGTTGTTCATGAAATACGCTCCGCTGTCGATCCGCCCCGGATTGGATCCGCAGCAGTATCTGTGGCTATGGCAGATGTTGCGCAATTGCACCGCTGGCCGTTACGCGGTCAACAAGGCGCGCATGGTGCGCCTGTCCGAATACAGTCGTGATTGCCTGGACGAGTTGCGCAAGGAAACCGGGCTGGATTATGAAGGCCGCCAGCTTGGTACCACCCAGTTGTTTCGCACCCAGGCACAACTCGATGATGCGGCGAAGGACATTGCCGTGCTCAGGCAGTACGGCGTTCCCTACGAGGTGCTTGATCGCGCCGGCATCGTGCGCGTGGAGCCGGCTCTGGCTGGCGTTGTCGACAGCCTGGCCGGAGCGCTGCGCCTGCCGCACGACGAAACTGGCGACTGCGACTTGTTTACCCGGCGCCTGGCCGATCTGGCAAAGGCGGCCGGAGTGGAATTCCGCTTTGGGGCAACTGTGGAGCGGCTTGAGGACGACGGCGCGCAGATCACCGGTGTACGAGTGGACGGCCAGCTTGAACACGCTGACAGTTATGTGCTGGCGCTTGGCAGTTACTCGTCTGCCTTGCTGGTACCACTGGGCATCCACTTGCCGGTGTATCCGCTGAAAGGTTACTCGCTGACCGTGCCGATCACCGACGCCTCGATGGCGCCCACCTCGACGATCCTCGACGAAAGTTACAAGGTGGCTGTGACCCGGTTTGACCAACGTGTGCGTATCGGCGGCATGGCCGGTGTGTCGGGTTTCGATCTGTCATTGCGGGCGCGTGGTCGGGAGACGCTGGAGAAGGTCATTACCGATTTGTACCCGCACGCGGGGGACCTCGGTCGCGCGACGTTCTGGACTGGCTTGCGTCCGGCCACCCCGGACGGCACACCGGTGATTGGCGCCACGCGGATGCGCAATCTTTATCTCAACACGGGCCACGGCACGCTGGGCTGGACCATGGCATGTGGTTCCGGTCGTTACCTCGCCGACCTTCTGGCTGGAAAAACCCCGCAGATCAGCACCGAAGGTCTGGACATTTCGCGCTACGGCAAACCGTGGCCGTCCGCTGCCAGCATGACAGTTGGTGTCTGATGCGTCCGGCTCGTGCGCTGATCCATCTGGATGCCTTGCGCCACAACTACCTGCTGGCGCGTGAGTTGAGTGGCGACAGGGCATTGGCCGTGATCAAGGCGGATGCCTACGGTCACGGCGCCGTGCGTTGTGCGCAGGCATTGGAGTCGATAGCGGACGGCTTTGCCGTGGCCTGCATTGAGGAAGCGCTGGAGCTGCGTGCAGCGGGCATCCGTGCGCCCATCCTGTTGTTGGAGGGATTCTTCGACGCTGACGAGCTGGCGTTGATTGATGCACATGATCTGTGGTGCGTGATCGAGGCGCAGTGGCAGATCGAAGCCATGGCACGCAGCCAGCCGCAGCATCCGTACACCGTCTGGCTGATGCTGGATTCCGGCATGCATCGTCTTGGCTTGTCACCGGCTGATTGGCGCTCCGGCGAACGCTGTCTGCGCGCACTGCCGCAAGTGGCGAGCATCGTGGCGATGACCCATTTTGCGCGCGCCGACGAGCTCGACAGCGCGCGCACGACGGAACAGGTGGAAGCGTTCGCGCACGCCTGTGACACGCTTGCATTGGCCGCCAGCGTCAGCAATTCGGCTGCCCTGCTGGGTTGGCCCGCGGTGCATGGCAAGTGGGCGCGCCCGGGTCTGATGTTGTATGGCGCAAGTCCGTTTGATGCGATACATCCGGTAGCTGCACGGTTGCAACCGGTAATGACCGTGGAGTCGCGGGTCATCAGCGTGCGCGAAATCGCGGCAGGCGAACCGGTTGGTTATGGCGCACATTTCGTGGCGCGCCGACCCACGCGCGTTGGTGTGGTCGCGATGGGTTACGCCGATGGCTATCCGCAGTTTGCGCCCAACGGCACGCCGGTCACCATCGACGACCAACCTGGCGAATTGATCGGCCGCGTGTCCATGGACATGCTGGCTGTTGATCTTACCGATCACCCGGCGGCAGGCCGGGGCAGCCGGGTTGAATTGTGGGGCGCGCAGGTGTCCATCAATGACCTGGCAGCACATGCCGGGCGCAGTCCGTATGACGTGCTCTGTGGCTTGAAGCGCGTGCCACGCACTTACGTCGGCGAGTGATGGTCTGGATGAGTGTGTCCGATCAGGGTTGACGCGTAATGGATGCCAATCGGCGCTGCGCTCCCTGAGCCACGTCGATGCACGGTGCGAACGCCCACAGCCACGAGGCGGCAGGCCACGGTTTCCGATGCGACCTGGCTGGTCGCGAGCAGCAGCCACGACCGTCGCAAGCGGTGCGACGCGGTGTTGTCAGCATGTGCCTTGAGCAAACCACTGGAGGGATAACCATGGCTGCACTTACCGATCGTTTCAGTCGCGCCGTCGACTACGCACGAATTGCCCATACTGCGCAGGTACGCAAGGGCTCCAACATTCCCTACATCTACCATTTGCTTGGTGTGGCCAGCCTGGTGATCGAGTTTGGGGGCTGTGAGGATCAGGCTATTGCTGGCCTGCTGCATGACACGCTGGAGGACTGCGGCGCCGCGCACGAGGCAGTCATCCGAGCCCAGTTTGGGGATGCCGTTGCCGACATCGTGGTCGATTGCACCGACGGTACGGCGGAAGGGAAGGCCAGCCATACCGATCCTGCGGACAAACGTCACGACTGGACGGCGCGCAAGCTGCAGTATCTGGCGCATCTGCGGATCGCATCCGGCCAGACGCCGCTGGTGTCCGCTTGCGACAAGCTGCATAACGCGCGGGCGATTGTGCAGGACTTGCAAGACCCGCACGTCGGCACGCGTGTGTTCGAGCGGTTCACGGGTGGACGTGAGAGTACGCTCGCTTACTATCAGGCGCTGGCGGAGATCTTTCTGGCGCACGGTTTGCCAGTCGCCAGAGTGCTTGATGCTACCGTGGCGCGCATGCACGCTCTGGCCGGAGCCGAGGAGCGAACAGCACTTTCCGGCTGAGGCGGCAGCAGCAGAGTGCGCATCGCGCGCGTTGAGCGGGCGGGGCTACCACCCCACTTTCGGTGACGCTGAAATACTGATTTGATGACTGCTCCGACGGCGCTATATGGCGATACTCTTGCGCGCAGATGACGGAAGTCGTGCTGCGTACGGGCGGACGTGCGACGCGGTCGGACTATCGTGTGCATGCCACTGCAGCAGCCTGTCGGCAACTCTTCGATACCTCAACGGGCTAGCCTGGAGTGGTTTGGATGGAAGCAGCAACGTTGCTTTGGGGGGTGTTGTTCGGCTCGATCGGATTGGGTTTTTTTGTCTATGGCCGGAAGCAGCGGGCGATTGTGCCGCTGGTGTGCGGGCTGGCGCTGATGGCGTTCCCGTACTTCGTGTCGGGCACGGTATGGCTGGTACTCATCGGCGCCGCGTTGATGGCGGTGCCGTATTTCGTGCGGCTGTAATTTTCTGCCAGCACCACGCACAGAGGCCGCGCCATGGCGCGGCCTCTGTGCGTGGTGCCGTATGGCGGTGTGTTTATGCTTCCACGGCATCCCTGTAGGCATCAATGGGGATGCATGAACACATGACATTCTTGTCGCCGTAGATGTTGTCGACGCGAGACACCGGGGACCAGTACTTTTGCAGCTTGAGGCTGGCCAGCGGGAACGCCGCCAGTTCACGTGAGTAGGCGTGCGTCCATTCGTCGGCACTGACTGCAGTTGCAGTATGGGGCGCATTCTTCAGGGGATTGTCGTCACGATCCAGCTTGCCCTCTTCGACTGCGCGGATCTCTTCGCGAATCTGGATCATCGCGTCAATAAAGCGATCAAGCTCCACCATGGACTCACTCTCGGTCGGTTCCACCATCAGTGTGCCGGGTACCGGGAAGCTCAGGGTGGGAGCGTGAAAGCCAAAATCGATCAGACGCTTGGTCACGTCTTCCGCCTCGATGCCGCTGCTCTCTTTCAGTGCGCGCAGATCCAGGATGCACTCGTGCGCTACCAGTCCGTTGCGGCCGGTGTACAGCGTGGGGTAGTGGGGGGCCAGGCGTTTGGCAATGTAGTTGGCGTTGAGCAGTGCGACCTGGGTCGCCTTGCGCAGGCCCTGTTCGCCCATCAAGGTAATGTACATCCACGAGATCGGCAGGATGCTGGCGCTGCCGTAACTGGCGGCACTGACCATGCCTACCGCGCCATCCTCGCCGAGCTTGCGTGGCAGGAACGGCGCGAGGTGTGACTTGACCGCGCACGGACCAACACCGGGGCCGCCGCCGCCGTGCGGAATGCAGAACGTCTTGTGCAGATTCAGATGGGAGACGTCCGAACCCCACTTGCCCGGCTTGGCCACGCCCACCAGCGCGTTCATGTTGGCGCCGTCGGTGTACACCTGCCCACCGTTGGCGTGCACGATGTCACAGATGGCGACGATGTCTTCCTCGAACACGCCGTGGGTTGACGGGTAGGTGATCATCAGTGCGCCAAGGCGGTCAGCGTACTTTTCCGCCTGCACGCGGATATCGTCCACGTCGACGTTGCCGTTCGCATCGCACTTGGTGACGACCACGGTCATGCCACACATGTGCGCCGACGCAGGGTTCGTGCCGTGCGCGGATTCGGGGATCAGGCAGACATCGCGCCGGCTTTCGCCGCGTGAGCGGTGCCACGCGCGGATGGCGAGCAAACCGGCGTATTCGCCTTGCGCGCCGGCGTTCGGTTGCAGGCTGACGGCGTCGTAGCCGGTGAGTTCCACCAGCATCGCTTCCAGGCTGTCGGTCAATTCCTTGTAACCGGTCGTTTGTGCCGGTGGAGCGAGCGGATGGATGGTGGCAAATTCCGGCCACGTCACCGGGATCATTTCGGCTGTGGCGTTGAGCTTCATGGTGCAGCTGCCGAGAGGGATCATGGTGCGATCCAGCGCCAGATCCTTGTCTGCCAGCGCGCGCAGGTAACGCAGCAGTTCGTGTTCACTCTGATAGGTGTTGAACACCGGATGGGTGAGGAACGCGGATTGGCGGATCAAGCCAGTAGGCAAGGCGTCGGCCGTGGCCGCGTCCAGGGCATCGATCGTGGTTTGTGCTGTCGCGTCTGGCGCCACGTCGTCGCCGATGCGCACACCGAACAGCGCGGCGATGGCAATCACGTCGATGCGCGTTGCGGTTTCGTCCAGGCTGATCCCCAGGCTGCCGTCGTCAATGTGGCGCAGGTTGATCCCTGCCGCCTCGGCCTTGACGTGGATGGCGTTGGCGTCCACCTGGGTCACGTGCAGCGTATCGAAGAAATTGCTCTCCACGCTGGCGCCACCCATGCGCAGGGCAGCGGCCAGGATCGCGCTCAGCCGGTGGGTGCGCCGCGCAATGCGAGTCAGGCCGACCGGGCCGTGATACACGGCGTACATGCTGGCCATCACCGCCAGCAGCACTTGCGCGGTGCAGATGTTGGAGGTCGCCTTTTCGCGACGGATGTGCTGCTCGCGCGTCTGCAGTGTGAGCCGGTACGCGGGCTTGCCTTCTGTATCGATCGACACCCCGATCAGCCGACCAGGCATCGAGCGCTTGTACGCGTCGCGGCAGGCCATGAAGCCGGCATGCGGGCCACCGTAGCCAAAGGACACGCCAAAGCGCTGGCTGTTGCCCACGACTATATCCGCGCCCCATTCGCCAGGCGCAGCAATCAATGTCAGGGCGAGCAAGTCTGTGGCCACCGCGACAAGGGCGCCGCGGGCGTGCGCGGCGTCGGTCAGTGCCTGATAGTCGTTGATCTGGCCAAAGGTATTCGGGTATTGCAACAACACGCCGAAGCTGTCGACCGTTGCTGCGTCGGCATCGGCACCGACGTGCAGTTCGATGCCCATTGCCTCGGCACGCGTGTGCAGCACTTCCAGCGTCTGCGGGTGGGCGTCGCGGGAAACGAAGAATACGTCGGACCTGGATTTGCATGAGCGCTTGGCCAGCGTCATTGCCTCGGCTGCGGCAGTGGCTTCATCCAGCAGCGATGAGTTGGCGATCGCCATCCCGGTAAGGTCGCACACCATTGTCTGGAAGTTGATCAGCGCTTCCATGCGCCCTTGGGAAATTTCCGCCTGATACGGCGTGTACGCGGTGTACCAGGCCGGATTTTCCAGAATGTTGCGCAGAATGACGTTGGGCGTATGCGTGCCGTAATAGCCTTGTCCGATGAAACTGCGGAATACCTGATTCTTGTCCGCAATGTGGCGAATCCTGGCGAGCGCATCGACCTCGGTGATGGCCTGCGGCAGCGCCAGCGGTGCGGCTGACTTGATCGCGCCAGGCACAATGGCATCGGTCAGCGATTCGAGCGAATCCTGGCCAAGGACTGCCAGCATCTGCTGGATCTCGGCATCGTTGGGACCGATATGCCGCTCGATGAACTCGTCGTGATGCTCGAGTTCATGCAACGAGAAGGTGGATTGCTGGCTCATGACAAGGCGTCCGGAAATAACGTGCCGTGCCGCACGTGGGGCGCCCCTCTGTTCTTTTGCCTGAGAGTTTGGAAGTGCGTAGTGCACTTCGTGCCCCTTCGGCGCCGGATTCAACCGGTCTCTCCAGAGTGTTGGTACCTGGTGGTACGGGAGCCTGAGCGATTACGGGCGTTGCGTCTTCGGCAGCGGTAGAGCCCCTTCGGGGACGTCCGCTTCTCCCACCAAGTGTTTACCATCACGATTATACAGGTGCCGCGCCGCACATCGCCGGCCCGGTGTTGGCACCATGCGTCGAAAATCCACCGCCTTGCGCGCGGGACCGCCGTCGGTGGCGGTAGCCTGGGCCGGAATATCCCGTCGCAACGCGCGCTACCGGTGCCGGGAATGGTCATGCAATATGCTCAAGCATCTGTCCAGCAGGTCTGGTGAACAGCCATGATTCATATCGGTGAAATTGATCACGTTGTGCTGCGTGCGGTCGACATGCTGGCCATGCAGCGCTTTTACTGCGAAGTGCTTGGTTGCCGCGAAGAACGGCGGCAGGAGGATATCGGCCTGGTACAACTGCGCGCGGGCGCGTCATTGATCGATCTGGTGGCTGTCGATGGCCAGCTTGGCCGCAATGGGGGTGCGGCGCCCGGGGCTGAAGGCCACAACCTGGATCACTTCTGCCTGCGTGTGGAAAATTATGACGAGGCCACGATCCTTGAGCATCTCAGGCGGCACGGCGTACGTATTGGCGAGCTAGGCATGCGCTATGGCGCGCAGGGGCGTGGGCCGTCGATCTATGCGTATGACCCGCAGGGCAACCTGGTCGAGTTGAAAGGCCCTGCACTCATGGCGACGCTACCGGCAGCCTCCGCGACCTGAGGCGGCATCGTGAGGCGGGAGAAACCGTTTGACGCCTGCGCCGAGCCACGGCGTGCGAGCTCATCGCACGCTCCGGGGCTTGTGCTCACGGCGACTTTTGGGCACGACCCTCGCATCAACGTCCGTTCTCGTGAATTCAGCCAAACTTGGGCCGAACGCTGGCTGCCTTGCAAGCCGGTCTTCCCGACTCCAATAAAACCCGGGAAAAGCAAAGCCTGCCTGGCAAGGCGGCCTTCCTGACTTTAATCAAACCCGGAAAAGACCAAGGCCGCGTGGCAAGGCAGCCTTCCTGACTTTAATCAAACTCGGAAAACACGAAGGCCGCTTGGCAAGGCAGCCTTCCTGACTTTAATCAAACTCGGAAAACACGAAGGCTGCCTGGCAAGGCAGCCTTCGTTTACAATTGGTGCCCGGGAGAGGACTCGAACCTCCACGGAGTTGCCCCCGCTAGCACCTGAAGCTAGTGCGTCTACCAATTCCGCCACCCGGGCAGGGATCACGGCGCTGTACCAGCAACGTGAGCCGCGTAATGTAGGCATCCATTCCCGGGTTGTCAATCCTTTACGCCGCATATTCCGTGCCGTGCCATTCTGCGCGTCGCACACACCATCAGGATATTCAGTGACCAGAAAAACCCCCTCACAGCCCGGCACCCGCAAAGCCCAGAAGCCTGGTAGCGGTGCTGCAAAATCAGCCGGTCCGAAGCGGCGCTCCACACCGCCGGCGAAGCGTGGTGTGCCGGCCGTGCGCGATCCGCAAGCTGCACGCGAAGCACAGCGCTACGCACATCCCATCGCCAGTCGCGAAGCCATTCTTGCGTTGCTCGAGGAACGTGGTGAGCTGCTGACTGAGGCGCGTGTAGCTGCAGCGCTGGAGCTCGACGACCCGGTTGACCTCGAAGCGTTGCGCAAGCGTTTGGCAGCCATGGTGCGCGACGGCCAGTTGCTGCTCGGGCGGCGCGGCGGCTATGCGCCGACGCAAAAGCTTGATCTGATTGCTGGTGTCGTGCTGGCAAACGCCGAGGGGTACGGCTTCCTGCGCCCGGACGAAGGCGGCGACGATCTGTATTTGTCACCGCAGCAGATGCGCGCCGTGATGCATGGTGATCGTGTGCTGGCCAGCGTGGTCGGTATCGATCGTCGTGGTCGCCGTCAAGGCGCGATTGCCGAAGTGCTGCAACGCCGTTCACCACGGCTGGTCGGACGCGTGGTGGTGGAAAATGGCGTTACCTTGGTAACGCCGGATGATCGCCGCTTGCATCTGGACGTGATGATCACGCCGGGACAGGAGCAAGGTGCCCATTCTGGCCAGATCGTGGTGGTCGAGATCACCGACCCGCCGACGACCAGCCGCGGACCCTTGGGGGCCATCCGCGCAGTGCTCGGTGAACGCCTGGAGCCGTCCTTGGTGGTGGAGATGGCCATTGCCAGCCACGATCTGCCGCACGAATGGCCGGCTGCCGTGCTGCGCGATGCGGCCAATGTGGAAGGCGCGGTGACCGCGGCCGAGCGCGAAGGTCGCACCGACCTGCGCAAGCTGCCGCTGGTGACCATCGATGGTGCCGACGCCCGGGACTTCGACGATGCAGTTTATGCTGAACCCAAGCGCGGCGGCGGCTGGCGCCTGATCGTGGCGATCGCCGACGTGTCACATTACGTGCAGGTCGGCAACGCGCTGGATCAGGAGGCATTCGAGCGCAGTACCTCGACGTATTTTCCCGGCTTCGTGGTACCCATGCTGCCCGAGACGCTGTCCAACGGCATCTGCTCACTGAATCCGAAAGTCGACCGTCTGTGCATGGTGTGCGACATGCAGGTGGACGGCGAAGGCGCCGTCACCAAGGCGAAGTTCTACTCCGCGGTGATGAGCTCGCATGCGCGCCTCACCTACGACAAGGTATGGCAGGCTGTTGGGCTGCGCGAGCAAGATGCGTTGCACGAAGTGGCTGATGTGCTGCCGCAGCTTGAGCATTTGCATGCGTTGTACAAGGCCATGGCGCAACAGCGCAAGCGCCGCGGCGCGATCGATTTCGAGACGCCGGAGGTGAAGTTTCGCCTCGATCAGACAGGCGGCGTCGAGTCCATGGGCGCCACCGAACGCAACGACGCGCACAAATTGATCGAGGAATGCATGATCGCCGCCAATGTGCAGGCGGCGCTGTTTCTGGAGAAGAAAAAGATTCCCGCGTTGTTCCGCGCGCATGAGCCACCGCCCGCTGACAAGTATGAGGATCTGCAACAGTTTCTGCGCGAGTTCAAGCTGCGCATGCCACCAGTGGCCGAAGTGACACCGGCGGATTTCTCGGAAATCCTGCGCATGGTGAAGGACCGCCCGGAGCGCGAGCTGATCCAGTCAGTCTTGCTGCGCTCGCAAAGCATGGCGGCGTATCAGCCGGACAACCGTGGGCACTTTGGCTTGGCATTGCAGGCGTACACTCATTTCACTTCACCAATTCGCCGCTATCCGGACTTGCTGGTGCATCGCGCCATCCGCTACGCGCTCACCGGCGGCAAGCCCAGCGATTACAACTACAGCCCCAGCGAGATGGCGGCAATGGCGGTGCACTGCTCGCAGCGCGAGCGTCGTGCTGAAGAAGCCGAGCGTGACGTGGACGATCGCTTCAAGTGCGCATGGATGGCAAAGCACGTCGGCAGTGAGTTTGACGGCGTTGTCGCCGGCGTCACTTCGTTCGGCTTGTTTGTGGAGTTGGATGAGTCCAGGGTGTCCGGGCTTGTGCATATCAGCCAGCTCGTCAACGACTATTACCATTTCGACGCGATCCGCAAGTTGCTCAAAGGTGAGCGCACCGGCATGCAATTCCGGCTTGGTGACCATGTGCGTGTCCAGGTGCTGCGCGCAAGCCTGGAAGATCGCAAGATCGACTTCCGGCTGGTCGCGCCGCGTCCGGGTTCGAACGCGCCGGCACCTGCTGGCAGCAAGGCGTATGACTACGCGGCCAGCGGTGAGCGGTATTCGGTACCAAAGGCGGCTGCCACTTCCGTGAAGCGGCCGAGCATGCTGAATCGTGCGAGCCAGGCGCTCGGTCGGGTATTTGGTCACCGCGCGAAAGCAGCGGAGAAAGAGGTCATCGCCACCCCGACTGAGCCAGCACTGTCGTCGCAGCATGCTCAAAAGTCTCCGGCTGCGGGTGCTGGGCGCGGCCGGCGCTCGTCATTTCCGCGTGTGAACAAGGCGGCAGACTCATCCACGCGCAACACGCGGACGACTCAACCGAAGCGCGCCAGGACCGGGAACCAGGGTCAAACTGGCGGCGTGCAACGCAAGGGCAAGGATCAAGCGCAAAGCCCGACGTCGGCAAAAGGAACGAGCACGACCAAGTCCGTGACCGCTGCGCCGGGTCAGCACAAGCGCCGCAACCGCCGCCCGAAACCCGCAGGCCAGTCATGACCGAGAGCTGGGTCGTCGGCATCAATCCGGTTGAGGGTGTACTGGGCAACGATGCCGAGCGCGTACGCGAATTGCTGGTCGAGAACGGCCAGCGCAACACGCGCGTGCTGCAACTGGCGGAACGTGCGCAGAAGTTGACTATCCCGGTGCAACATCGTCCCCGTGCGGAGCTTGACAGGCTTGCTGGAGGTGCGCGCCATCAGGGCATCGTGGCCCGTTACGATGCAGCGCCGGCAGCACACGAGAGTGATCTGGCCGGTCTGCTTGCGCGCGATGGTGCCGACACGTTGGTGCTGGTGCTGGATGGCGTGACCGATCCGCACAATCTCGGTGCTTGTCTGCGCAGCGCCGCCGCGGCCAAGCTCACTGCGGTTATCGTGCCCAAGGATCACGCGGTGGGCCTTACGCCGGTGGTGCGCCGTGCTTCAGCCGGTGGCGCCGATCGGGTACCGCTGATTGCGGTCACCAATCTGGCACGTAGCCTGCGCGAGTTGAAAGACGCCGGAGTGTGGATTACCGGGCTGGCTGGTGCTACCGAGACATCGATTTACGCGGTGAATCTGACCGGGCCGGTTGCGATCGTGCTCGGCAGTGAGGGCGACGGAATGCGCCGCCTGACTCGCGAGCTGTGTGATTTCGTGGCAGGGATTCCGATGCCTGGGCCGATGGAGAGTCTCAACGTTTCGGTCGCTACCGGCATTGTTTTGTTCGAGGCGCTGCGTCAACGGAGTGCAGTAAAATGACGACACTGTTCTGGCATGACTGGGCTGGATATGTCGGTGTGGCGCTGGTGCTGCTGGGTTACTTGTTACTGCAGGCGCGCAAGCTGCACGGCAATGGGCTGACCTATCAGTTGTTGAACCTGTTCGGCGCGCTGGGCGTGCTGTTGTCGCTGCTGTTTGGCAGTTTCAACTTGTCCGCGTTCACGATGGAAGCGGCGTGGCTCGCGATCAGCTTGTATGGCATCGCGCGCGGCTGGCGTTTGCGCCATGAGCCAGCGCCGCGGCCTTGATGTAGCGTTGCGACCGTGCAAATTGACCGGGCGCGGCGTTGCAGCCATGAGCTGCCGCCCCGCTCGCGTCCCAACTTCAGACCGCGTTGAACCCACTGTGGGCGCGTTCGAAAACTTCGAGCTGTCGCCAGCGATTGACGACCGTGCAAAACAACTCGGCCGTGCGCTCGGCGTCGTACACCGCCGAATGTGCTTCGTGAGTGTCAAACGGGTGGCCGGAAGCGAGCACAGCTTTGCTCAACACCGTCTGTCCGTACGCCAGGCCAGCGAGACTGACCGTATCAAAGCAACTGAACGGGTGAAACGGGTTGCGCTTGTGTCCGCAGCGGCGCACGGCCTGGTTGATAAAGCCCAGATCGAACGCTGCATTGTGTCCAACCAGAATCGCGCGCTGGCAGTTGGCCGCGTGAACGGCCTCACGCACGCCCTCGAAGATGAGATCCAGCGCCACGCGTTCGTCCAGCGCACCACGCAACGGGTTGTACGGATCGATCCCGGTGATTTCCAGCGACCGCGGGTCCAGGTTTGCACCTGGAAACGGCTCCACATGCGTGAACAAGGTGGGCAGCGAGCTGATGTAGCCGTCTGCATCCATCGTCAGCGGGATGGCGGCAATTTCCAGCAATGCGTCATGCTCGTCGTCGAAACCGCCGGTCTCCACGTCTACCACCACCGGTAAAAACCCCCTGAACCGCTCCGCCATGTGCAGCGTTGCGCTATTGCTAGATATTTCCATTGCCGCAGCATATCAGTGCGTTGCATGCGGCGTGGCAAGCGCGCTCATCTCAGCGGTTGTCCAGGGTGGCGCCAGTCAGCAATCCACGCGCCAGCATGGAGCACTGGCGTCGATACAGCAGCAGTTGCCACTGGCGTCCGCCGATCTGTCGCCACAGCACCGCTGAGCGAACCGCGGCCAGAAGGTTGCTGCGGATTTTCTCCACTATCGCCGCTTGCTGTAGCTGCTCAGGGTTGCCGCTGACCATCACCCGCGGCCGCAGGTTGGAAAGTATGGACGTATACAGCTCCGCCAACCGTCCGGTGACCTGGGAGGAGGAAAGCCCGAAGTGTTCAACCTGCCGCTGCGCAGCGACAATGCCGGTCTGCAACTTCTCCAGCAGGTCGGGACGACCCATCAGGCTGCGTTCCAGGCGCATGACGGTGACCACCATCTTGGTCACTGACATGTCGCGGTCGCTCTCATCGAGCTGCGCCACGAGCGAGCGCAGGCCGATGCGCAGGTCGGCGACATTGCCGTACACCGCCACCACTGATGGCGCATCGATGCGAAACACGCTGGCCACGCCCGCTTCCATCGCCGCCTCGTCACAGCGGCCGCCGGTGGCGAGTTGCTGGGTCAAGGTGCAAGCCTGGAACAAGCCGGCCAGCGCAATCACGCGCTCTTCATTCATCGCAAAAATTTCAAGCACGATGTTGCGGTTCTCCTGAAAGCGGTGCCACGGCAGTGGTGCAGATCGGACGCTGGATCGGGTTTACTTCGCTGCCGCTGGTGCAAATGCTGGTGACAGTCCGCCAAACGCCGCGTCGGTCGCGGCGATCACAGCGCCGCCAAGGCAGACGGCACCGGCATAGAGTACGACGGACTGTCCGGGCGTCACCGCGCGTTGTGGTTCGTCGAAATACACTTCGATACCGTTGTCTACGCTGTCGACGGTACAGCTCTGGTCGTCCTGACGATAGCGGGTGCGTGCGGTGCAGCGGAAATGCCGGGCCGGAGCGGTACCCGACACCCAGCTGGGTGTTTCAGCACGCAACCGCCGCGACTGCAGCCAGTGATTCTCGCCACCCTGGGCGACGAACAACACATTCGCCGTAACATCCTTGCCCACGACATACCATGGCGCGCCGCTGGTGTTGTGTCGACCGCCAATGCCCAGGCCGTTGCGCTGACCCAGGGTGTAATACATCGCGCCCTGATGCGTTCCGATCCGCTCACCCGCTGGCGTGCGCATGTCGCCGGGCCGGGCGGGGATGTAGCGCGCAAGAAAGCTGCGAAAGTCGCGCTCGCCGATGAAGCAGATGCCGGTGGAATCTTTCTTCGCCGAAGTCGACAACTGCGCATCGCGCGCAAGTGCGCGTACTTGGGGCTTCTGCAGCGCGCCGATGGGAAACAGTGTGGCCGCGAGCTGGCGCTGGCCCAGGGTGTGCAAAAAGTAGGTTTGATCCTTCGCCGTATCGACGGCCCGCAGCAGTTGGTAGACGCCATCGCGTTCGCCGACCTGTGCGTAGTGGCCGGTGGCGATCCGGTCGGCGCCCAGCACACGGGCGGCATCCAGAAAGGTCTTGAACTTGATCTCGCGATTGCACATGACGTCCGGATTCGGAGTCCGTCCGACGCGATATTCGTCCAGGAAGTGGGCGAAGACACCATCCCAGTACTGGGTGGAAAAATTGCGCGCGTGAAACGGAATACCGAGCTGACCGCACACTGTCACCGCATCTTTGCGGTCGACATCCGCGGAACACGGAGCGGAGCGGTCGTCTTCTTCCCAGTTTTGCATGAACAGGCCTTCGACCTGGTGACCGGCTTGCTGCAGCAACAAGCCTGCCACCGAGGAATCGACGCCACCAGAGACACCGAGCATCACTTTCACGCGACCGGTCCCGTGCTCAGGCAGTCGATGACGCTCAGTGGCAAGCGCTGTCCAGACAGCCATGCGTCGATGCTGCGCAGGATGAGTGGGCTGCGCAGGCGCTCCCCGAGTGCGGCAATCTCGCTGCGCGTCAGCCACAACGCTCGGGAGATATCCGGGTCCAGCGGGCGCTGTACATCGTGATCAAGGGCGCGCGCCGCGAAACTGAAACGCAGCACCATGTCGCCGTGTTCGGAGCTGCGCCACTGGTGAATGCCGACCAGGTGCTGCAACTCGACGTTCCAGCCAGTCTCTTCCAGGGTTTCGCGCACGGCAGCGGCAAACACGCTTTCGCCGTCTTCCAGATGACCCGCGGGCTGGTTGAACATGGCCCGACCGTTGATTGTCTCCTCCACCATCAGGTAGCGTGCATCACGGGTAACGATGCACGCCACGGTGGCGTGGGGACGCCAGACAGTGGCGAACGAGTCTGCTTGGGACATGTGCTGCATCAACACTGGAAAAAACGTCATTGTGCCATCACATCAGGTAACGGGCGCGCTGCCGGGATGTACAGGTCGCAGCGTATAATCAGATGCAGCAGGTACACGTCGTCAGAACCATGTCCCAGGATCAAGAACACGATAACGATCGCGGGTTGGCGCTCAAGACCGCCCGGCCGGAAGTAGCCCGCCCGCCGTTGTTTCAGGTGTTGCTGCTTAATGACGACTTTACGCCGATGGACTTTGTGGTCGAGGTGTTGCGTGCATTCTTCAACCTTGACCAGGAACAGGCTGTGCAGGTGATGCTGCACGTGCATACTCGAGGTCGCGGGGTGTGCGGGGTGTTTACGCGTGAGGTTGCTGAAACCAAAGTGGTTCACGTAAATGAATTTTCACGTTCGCATCAACACCCGTTGTTGTGCACTATGGAAAAGCTGTGAACAACCCCATTTTGTGTACAGTGCGGTATAGCAAGCCGCTCATCACCTAGCGGAGTCGATCCACATGTTCAGCAAGGATCTGGAAGTCACCATCGGCCACTGTTACAAGCGGGCTCGCGAGCAACATCACGAGTTCATGACGGTCGAGCATTTGCTCCTGGCGTTGACGGAAAACCAGTCCGCGCTTGGTGCGTTGCGCGCGTGCGGGGCCGATGTGCCGCGGCTGTCGCAGGAACTGGAACGGATCATCTCCGAGACCGTGCCGGTATTGCCGCAGGACGACGAGCGCGACACGCAACCGACACTCGGATTCCAGCGTGTATTGCAGCGCGCCGTCTATCACGTGCAGTCGTCCGGCCGCAAGGAGGTCACGGGCGCGAACGTGCTGGTGGCGATCTTCGGTGAGAAGGATTCGCACGCGGTTTACTTCATGCATCAGCAGGAAATCACCCGGCTGGATGTGGTCAATTACATTTCGCACGGGATCGCCAAGATCGGTGAGGATCCGGCGCCGGGCACGACCGGTGGGAGCGAACGCGAAGGTGACGACGCCGGAGAGCCGAAGGGCAATCCGCTGCACGAGTTTGCCAGCAACCTCAACGAGCTTGCGCTGCAAGGCAAGATCGATCCGTTGATCGGCCGTGCTGACGAGATCGAGCGCACCATCCAGGTTCTGTGCCGCCGGCGCAAGAACAATCCGCTGTACGTCGGTGACGCTGGCGTGGGCAAGACCGCGCTGGCGGAAGGCCTCGCCAAGCGTATCGTCGACGGCGAAGTGCCACAGGTGCTGGAAGATGCCACCATCTGGTCCCTGGATCTCGGTGCCTTGGTAGCCGGTACCAAATATCGTGGCGACTTCGAGAAGCGTCTGAAGGGTGTCATCTCCCAGCTCAAGCAGCAGCCGGGGGCGATCCTGTTCATCGACGAAATCCACACCATCATTGGTGCCGGTTCGGCGTCCGGCGGCACCATGGACGCCAGCAATCTGATCAAGCCGATGCTCGCGTCGGGCGAACTGCGTTGCATCGGTTCGACGACGTTCCAGGAATACCGCACCGTGTTCGAAAAGGATCGTGCGCTGGCGCGGCGTTTCCAGAAAATCGATGTCGTGGAGCCGACGGTCGAGGACAGCATCGAAATCCTCAAGGGCCTGCGCTCGCGCTTCGAGGAGCACCACCACGTTTCCTACACCAACGAGGCGTTGAAGGCGGCAGTGGATCTGTCGGTCAAGCACATCCCTGATCGCTTGCTGCCGGACAAGGCGATTGATGTGATTGACGAGGCGGGCGCACGCCAACGCTTGCTGCCTGAGGATCAACGCACCGGCAAGATCGACGTCGGCGAGGTGGAGTACATCGTTGCCAAGATGGCGCGGATTCCCGCCAAGCAGGTATCGGCCTCCGATCGGGACGTACTGCGCAACCTGGAGCGCAACCTGAAGATGGTGGTGTTTGGCCAGGATACGGCAATCGAAGCTCTGGCGGCGTCAATCAAGATGGCCCGCTCGGGTCTGGCCGATCCAACAAAACCGATTGGCTGTTTCCTGCTTGCCGGGCCCACCGGGGTAGGCAAGACCGAGGTCACCAAGCAGTTGGCGTTGCAGCTCGGCATCGAAATGATCCGCTTCGACATGTCGGAATACATGGAAGGGCATTCGGTGTCACGCCTGGTTGGGGCGCCTCCGGGTTACGTCGGCTTCGATCAAGGTGGACTCCTGACCGAGGCGGTGGTCAAGCACCCCCACGCCGTGTTGCTGCTGGACGAAATTGAAAAGGCGCACCCGGACGTGTTCAACGTTCTGTTGCAGGTAATGGATCACGGTGTGCTGACCGATACCAACGGGCGCGAGGCCAACTTCAAGAATGTCATAGTGGTGATGACGACCAATGCTGGTGCCCAGGTCGCCGCCCGACGCAGCATGGGGTTTGTCGAACAGAAGCATGAATCCGACGCAATGGAGGTGATTCGCCGCCTGTTCACGCCGGAGTTCCGCAACCGGCTGGATGCGATCATCCAGTTCAGCGCGCTTGGCTTTGAGCACATCCTGCGCGTGGTCGACAAGTTCCTGATCGAATTGGAGCTCCAGCTCACGGAGAAACGCGTCACCCTGGACGTGGATGCCGATGCGCGACGCTGGCTGGCCGAGCATGGCTTCGACGCTCAGATGGGCGCGCGGCCCATGGCGCGCGTCATCCAGGACAAGGTCAAACGCGCACTGGCCGACGAGTTGCTGTTCGGCAAGCTGGCCGATGGCGGCGTGGTGCGCTTGAGTGTGCGCGATGGCGAACTACAGGTAGACAGTGAAGCATCGGAAAAGCTGCCGGTGGTGGTCGAATAGCCGGCGGCTTCAGCGCTCAACCGGTCCGTGTCGGGGCCTGCCGATTTACTGGCCGCGAACACCGCAGTCAACACGCCCGCGCCTACCACGCGCGGACCGGTTCACTTCATTCGGTAGGTGATACGTCCCTTGCTCAGGTCGTACGGGGTCATCTCGATCTTCACCTTGTCGCCAGTGAGGATGCGGATGTAATGCTTGCGCATGCGCCCGGAAATGTGGGCAGTAATCACGTGCCCGTTCTCCAGTTGCACGCGAAACATGGTGTTGGGCAGGGTCTCCTGGACCGTGCCTTCCATTTCAATAACGTCGTCTTTGGCCATGTGTCTCGGTGTTCACGCGCGGCCGTTGCAGCCGCGTAAGCCGTCGAGTATGCCACGAACGTGGATTTTATTGAAGAACTTCCGGTGCCTTGCTCAGGCGAAATGCTGCTCCAGCTTTTCGCGGATGTCCTGCTCGATCTTGCCGCGCAACGGGCTCAACAGCATGCCCAATTGGGCGGTGACATGGATCGCCCGGTCGCTGACGGCGATGGCCCCGTTTACGCCGGGACCGGAAAATTGCAGCACATCATCGTGCCACTGGTTGACCACGCCAAACTTTCGTTGCATGTCGGCAGCCACTTGCTCGACGACGCTGCGCGCTGCTGCGGGATCCAGATGATGGACTCGCTCGATGTCGATTTTCGCCATGCTGATCTCCCTGACTGGCGCACATCTTATATGCCAGCGCTTGCTGTCGGCGAACGGGTGGCAGTCCCTGCCGGTTGCCGGCTGCGCGCGCAGGCTGGCGCGGCGCATTGACTGACGTTGACTTGGTCGACCCCATGGTGGTGCGTGGTAAAGTTCCGCCGTTACCTGGCTGACTCATTGATGCGAATTGAATTCCCCCATGCGGCCCGCGAGGATTTCCACTGGTCGCAGGCGCAATTGCGCATTGGCAGCGCCCCGGACAATGACCTGGTGCTGGCGGTGTCCCAGGCTGCACCACGCCATCTGTGCATCCAGCATGATCGGCGCGGCTGGGTGTTACAGGTAGTTCCTGGCGCGGGTCGCATTTATGTCAACGCACGACCAGTGCACGAGCAGGCCTTGCTGCGTGCCGGCGATGTGGTCAGCGTGGGTGATTGCCGCCTGCTGTTGTGCGCTGATGAGGACCCGAATCAGCGCCAACCTGCTGCAGTGAACGACTGTGCAACGTGCACGGTAGCGCTACGCGCCGTCGCCGGCCCGTTGTCAGGCAAGGTTCTGGCCGTGCGTGAGCATCTTGAGCTCGGCCTGCATGGCCAGTTTCCGCTGGATTTGCCACAGGGTGACGCCGTGTCGTTGCGCATCGCCTGGCGGGACGATCGGCTGGCGTTGCAGGTGCTTCAGCCATCCGCCAGTCATCCGGTGCGCGTCAATGGTGTGAGCGTGCAGGCCGTTGCACTGCAGCCGGGGGACCAGATCGGCGTGGCCATGCACCGCTTCGTCGTGGAAGCACCGGGGATGAAGCCTGAGCCTGAGATCGTTGTCTCTGCGGCGGCATCCCCGCCCGTCGATGAAGTCCGGTCTCACTCGAGCGGTGGCGCTTGGTGGCTGATCCTCACCGCCGCCGTGTTGGCGCTGGGCATCGGCCTGGTATTGCTGATCCGTTTTTGAGCGCAAGGCACCGATCCCGGTTGACTGCCGCGTGTTGCATCGCGGCATAATGCGGCAGGGCTTTTCAGGGGCGGGCGTGGCGATGAACAGAGTGTGGAATTTCAGCGCGGGTCCGGCGGCGTTGCCATTGGCGGTACTCGAGCGCGCACAGCGCGAGCTGCTGGACTGGAACGGCAGTGGCGCGTCGGTGATGGAACAATCGCATCGCGGGCAGCGCTTTGGCGCGATGGCTGAACAAGCCGAAGCCGATTTGCGCAGCTTGCTGCAGATTCCTGGCGACTACGTCGTGCTGTTTCTGCAAGGCGGTGCCACCCAACACTTCGCGCAGATCCCGATGAACCTGGCAGGGACGGGCGACACTGCTGATTACATCGTCAATGGCCATTGGGGCGCGAAGGCCGCGAGCGAGGCGGCGCCTTACGTCGGCGTGCACGTAGCCGCCGACAGCAAGGTGGATGGCGACTACCGTCAGTTGCCGCCGCGTGCGTCGTGGCAGCTCGATCCGCACGCCGCCTATGTGCACTACACGTCCAATGAGACGATCCACGGTCTGGAGTTTCCCACTACGCCCGACGTGGGAGATGTGCCGCTGGTGGCGGACATGTCGTCCAACATCCTGTCCGCCCCCCTGGACGTGTCACGTTTTGGACTGATCTATGCGGGCGCGCAGAAGAATATTGGCCCGGCGGGCCTGGTGATCATGCTTGTCCGCCGTGATCTGCTGGAACGTGCAGGGCGACCGATGGCGCGCATTTTTCGCTACGCCGAACAGGCGGCCAGCCATTCCATGCTCAACACTCCCAACACCTGGGCATGGTATGTCGCCGGTCTCACCTTCCAGTGGCTGCTTGCGCAGGGTGGCTTGCAGGTGATCGGCGAGCGCAATCGGCTGAAGGCGGAGCGCATGTATGCGGCCATTGACAGTTCTGGTGACTATTACCGCAACCCGGTTGAGCGCGCGGCGCGCTCGCGCATGAACGTCCGCTTCGGGCTGCATGACACCCTGCTGGAACCGCTGTTCGTGCAAGAGGCGGAGGCTGCTGGCTTGATGGCGCTGAAGGGGCACAAAGCGCTGGGTGGCATGCGTGCGTCGCTGTACAACGCGGTACCGCCGGAGGCGGTGACTGCATTGGTTGACTTCATGCGGGATTTCTCACAGCGTCACGGTTGATGAATAGCCGCTGATGGCGATTTGACCCGCGCGCATCTGGACCTTCTTACTTTCGAGTGGCCGCCCCATGAGTGAGCAGAAAAACCCACTGAGCGACATGCGGGAACGCATCGACAGCCTCGACCGCCAGATCCAGCAACTGATCTCCGAGCGGGCAAGACGCGCCCGGGAAGTGGCAACGGTGAAGGGCGAGGGATTGTCGGCGATCAACTATTACCGTCCGGAGCGCGAGGCTCACGTACTGCGCATGGTCGTGGATCGCAACGACGGTCCGTTGCCAGACACCGAGATGGTGCGGTTGTTTCGCGAGATCATGTCTTCCTGCCTGGCGCAGGAGGACCCGTTGAAGATTGGGTACCTCGGCCCGCAGGGCACGTTCAGCGAACAAGCCGTGTTCAAGCATTTTGGCCATGCTGCGTATGGTTTGCCGCTGGGCAGCATTGAAGAGGTGTTTCAGGAAGTGGCTGCGGGCAATGCGGATTTTGGAATCGTGCCGGTGGAGAACTCCGGTCAGGGCATGATCCAGATGACGCTGGACATGTTTCTTACCTCGACGGCGATCATCTGTGGTGAGGTAGAGCTGCACGTCCACCAGTGTCTGCACTCGATGACCGGGCGTCTGGAGGAAGTTCGCCGCGTGTATGCCCATCCGCAATCGTTGCAGCAGTGCAAGACCTGGCTGCGGGTGAACCTGCCGACTGTCGAATTGGTGCCGACCAGCAGCAACGCCGAGGCAGCGCGACTGGTGCGACATGCCGACGATGCTGCAGCTATCGCCGGCGAAGCCGCCGGGAAAATCTATCGACTGAAAACGCTGGCCGAAGGAATTGAAGACCGCGCCGACAACACCACGCGTTTTCTGGTCATCGGCCGTACGATGTTTCCACCCTCCGGCAACGACCGTACGTCCTTGCTGGTCACCGTGAATGACAAACCGGGTGCGCTGTACAACGTACTGAGCCCGTTTGCACGCCATGAGATCAGCATGAACCGGATCGAATCGCGTCCCGCGCACACCGGCAAGTGGCAATACGCATTTTTCATTGATGTCTCCGGCCACGTGCAGGACGAGGCGCTGCAGGCGGCGGTGCAGGAGATCGACGGCTCGGCGGGATCCGTGCGTGTGCTTGGTTCCTATCCGGTAGCGCTGCCGTGAGCGGCAAAGTGTCCGCAGCTGTACCCACCCGGTGAGCGATTCGGATCATTGCGTGTGGAGCAGCCAGCCCGGACGAACGCTGCACGGCAGTGTGCGCGTGCCAGGGGACAAATCTGTTTCGCACCGCGCATTGATGCTCGCTGCGTTGGCGCAAGGCGATTCGCATGTACGCGGCTTTCTTGAAGGCGAAGACACGCGAGCGACCGCCCACGTGCTGGTGCAACTGGGTGTGCGGATTGATACGCCGGTTGCTGGCGAACGCGTGATTCATGGCGTCGGCCTGCACGGTTTACGTGGCACGCCGCTCGCGCTGGATTGTGGCAACGCCGGAACCGGCATGCGCTTGCTGGTGGGCCTGCTGGCGGGCCAGGCATTCGACAGTACGCTGGTCGGTGATGCTTCGCTGTCGACTCGGCCGATGCGCCGGGTGATTGAGCCATTGACGCGCATGGGTGCGCATATCGACAGCCGCGATGGCCTGCCGCCGTTGCTCGTGCATGGTGGTCAAACATTGCGCGGCGCGTGCCATGCCCCGCCAGTAGCCAGTGCGCAGGTCAAGTCGGCGTTGCTGCTGGCCGGCTTGTACGCGGATGGCGAGACGCAGGTGGTGGAGTCCCACCCGACCCGCGATTACACCGAGCGCATGCTCGCAGCGTTCGGCTGGCCGATCCAGTTCACCCCAGGCAGCGCCAGTCTGTCCGGCGG
>CAJDVT010000001.1_pt1 | contig 63801 bp, 55 predicted proteins | sample 7391411 | NCBI WGS metagenome assembly CAJDVT01 (sample SAMEA7055698, study PRJEB34461) | soil metagenome | biome: terrestrial ecosystem; feature: Peninsula; material: soil | place: Antarctica | collected 2016 | reverse complement strand
ATGGCCGATGCGCCACTGGACATGCGCATGGACACGACGCGCGGCGAAAGCGCGGCGGAGTTCCTCGCCCGGGCCGATGAGCGCGAGATCATGCAAGTGCTGTGGGACTTTGGTGAGGAGCGCCAGGGCCGGCGCATCGCGCGCGCCATCGTGGCCGATCGGGAGGTGACACCGTTCACGCGTACCACGCAACTGGCGGGCTTGATCGAGCGCGTGGTCGGTCGCCACGAGCCGGGCAAGCATCCAGCCACGCGCAGCTTCCAGGCGTTGCGGATTCGCGTGAACGGCGAACTGGATGCGTTGCGCGACGGTTTGGCGGCGGCGCTGGAACGTTTGCATGTGGGTGGCCGTCTGGTGGTGATCAGTTTCCATTCGCTGGAAGACCGCGTGGTGAAACTGTTCATTCGTGATCAGGCGGGTCGCGTACAGAACACTCGGCGCGGGCCGCCGGTTGCATCCGCCGTGTTGCGCGTGGCGGAAAAACTGCCGCAGCAGGTGGCTGCATGAAGGTTCTGGACGCAGCTATGGCGCTGGTGTTGCTGCTCTGCGTCGTTGCCAGTGCACTGGGGGTGGTGTGGACACGGCATGAGAACCGTGTGCTGTTTGTCAGCCTTACTGCGCTGCAGAACCAGCGCGACGCCTTGAATATCGAGTACGGCCGACTCGAACTCGAGCAGGCGACGTATGCCGAGCCACGGCGCATCAATGAAGAGGCGCGACAGACCCTGGGCATGTTTGAACCTCGTCCCCAGGACATCCGGTTGCTGCGCCGATGATCTGGCGAAACCGTCAGCCGCATGCAGTCCAGGGACGTCGTCGCAGCGAGGGGCCGAGCGCGCGCAAGCGCATGGTGCTGGTGGTGGGTTTGCTCGGGCTCGCATCCATCGGTCTGGTCGCGCGCGCATTTGATCTGCAGGTGATTCGCAAGCAGTTCTATCAGCGCCAGGGCGATGCGCGCTTCCTGCGCGAGATGCCGATCGCGGTATCTCGCGGCACAATCTTTGATCGCAACGGTGAACCCTTGGCGGTATCCACGCCGGTGACATCGATCTGGGCCAATCCGCCCGAGGTGCTGGAGAACGTCGAGCGCATCCCGGCGTTGGCGCAAGCATTGGGCGTGAACGCGGCCGAGTTGAAGGATCGTCTGGCGCAGCGCTCCGATCGCGAGTTTGTCTATCTGCGCCGGCAGATGCGTCCGGAAGCGGCCCAAGCGGTGTTGGATCTGGGTATTCCCGGGGTGAATGGCCAGCGCGAGTTCAAGCGCTACTACCCGTCCGGGGAAGTGACTGCGCACGTGCTCGGCTTCACCAATATCGACGATCACGGTCAGGAAGGGCTGGAGCTGGCTTACGACGAGTGGCTGTCGGGCACGCCTGGTTCCAAGCGCGTGATTCGTGACCGCATGGGCCGCGTGGTGGAGAACCTGGAACAACTGCGCGCGCCCAAGCCGGGACAGAACCTGACCCTGAGCATTGATCGGCGGATCCAGTTTCTGGCCTACAGCGAGTTGAAGAACGCACTGGAAAAATTCCAGGCGGACTCCGGATCCATGGTGATCCTCGACGTGAAAACCGGCGAAGTGCTGGCGATGGTCAACCTGCCCACTTACAACCCGAATGCGGTCAATGCCAGCAAACCCACTCAACGGCGCAATCGGGCCGTGACGGATTTGCTTGAGCCGGGCTCCACGATCAAGCCGATCCTGATGGCCGCGGCGCTGTCAAGCGGCAAGTTCACTCCCACTACCCCAATCATCGACACCACGGGTGGTCACTGGTATTTCCAGGGTCACGACATTCACGATACCCACAACTACGGTCTGCTGACACCCACTGGCGTCATCACCAAGTCGAGCAACGTTGGCGCGGCAAGAATTGCCATGCAGCTCGATACGACACTGATGTATGACACCTACCGCGGGTTTGGCTTCGGCAACAGCACCAACAGCGGATTCCCAGGTGAGGCAGCGGGCTTGCTGCGCATTGGGCGCGATTGGCGGCCGCTGGAAAAAGCCATCATGGGTTATGGCTACGGACTCAACGTAACCGTACTGCAGCTCGCCAACGCCTACGCCACGCTTGCCGATGAGGGAGTGATGCACAGCCCGAGCTTCCTCAAGGGCGGGAGTGTCGACGCCAAGCAAATCATCTCGCCGCAGGTAGCGCACGAGATTGTGCGGATGATGGAAACGGTCACCGGGCCGGGCAGCACGGCGCCGCAGGCGCGTATCCCGAACTACAGCGTGGCCGGCAAGACCGGTACCGCGCACAAGGCCAGTGCCGGAGGCTATTCCAGGAACAATTACACCGCGGCATTTGGCGGCATCGTGCCGGCATCCAGTCCACGCATGGTCGGCGTGGTGGTGATCGACAACCCGAGCAAGGGCAGCTACTACGGCGGCATGGTGTCCGCGCCGGTATTCGCCAAAGTGATGGATGGCGCTCTGCGCTTGCTGGATGTGCCGCCTGACAATATTGGCCGTTGGTATGTTGGCGGCCCGCTGCAAGGTGCCGGTGGCCTGGTTGGCAGTGCGCCACCGACTGAAGAGCCCATTGATGACGCGCCGATTGACGAGAGCGTGCCATGAGCACCGGGCATCTGGACCAACTGTTGCTCGGTATCGCTGATCGTCAGGTGCTGGACACCCCTGGCGCTGCCCGCATGATTGTCTCGGGCCTGACCCTGGACTCGCGCCAAGTGCGCCGTGGCGATGCATTTGTCGCGTTGCGCGGCACCCAGACGCACGGCATCGCGTATGTCGCCGGGGCGGTGCGGCACGGCGCGTGTGTCGTGTTGGCCGAGACTCCCGCCGCAGGGGAAGCATTGCCGGAACCGGATGCCGCGGATACCCCGAGCACACCCGCTGCGAACGCCGGCGGAGCCTTGCCGTTATCGATGCACGGTGTTCCGGTGCTGTGGATCGACGACCTGCATGCCCAGGTTGGTGAGATCGCGGCACGGTTCTACGATCGGCCCGCGGAGTCGATGCACATCGTCGGTGTCACCGGGACCAACGGCAAGACGTCCTGCGTGCAGTTGCTGGCGCAAGCACTGACGTTTCTTGGCTACCGTGCGGCAAGTATCGGCACGCTGGGCGCCGGCCTGGATGGTCACCTGCACGCCGGCGAGCGCACCACGCCCGATGCCATCAGCGTGCAGGCACAGCTCGCCGGGTTTCGCGAGCTGGGGGTCACCCACGTGGCAATGGAAGTGTCATCGCACGCGCTGGCGCAGGATCGCGTGGGGGCTGTGGATTTCGAGATTGCCGCGTTCACCAACCTCACGCGCGATCATCTGGATTACCACGGCAGCATGCAGGCGTACGGGGCCGCCAAGGCCCGATTGTTTGCGTGGCCGGGGTTGCAGACTGCGGTCCTGAATATCGACGATGCTTTTGGCGCGCAACTGCTGGCGGAATTGATGCCCGGCATACAAGCGTTGCCCACCAGCATGAGCGCTGCGGAAGGGGCCGTAGTCAGCGGCGACTCGATTGTGACCTCCGCCGAAGGGCTGACGTTTGTGCTGCACACACCTTGGGGAACGCGTGCGGTAAGCAGTCATTTGCTCGGCCGCTTCAACGTTGCCAATTTGCTCACGATGGTTGCTTGCCTCGGAGCGCTGGGTGAGCCGTTTGCACGAATTGTCGCCGCTGTGGCCAGCGTGCATCCGGTGAATGGGCGCATGAACCGGCTCGGTGGCGCACCCGGCCAGCCGCTGGTCGTGGTGGATTACGCGCACACGCCTGACGCTCTGGAAAAAGTCCTGACCGCGCTGCGGGCACATTGCGCCGGCCGGCTGGTTTGCGTGTTTGGTTGCGGAGGCGAGCGCGACGTCGGCAAGCGCCCGTTGATGGGCGAGATCGCCGCCCGCCTTGCCGATGTGGCGATCGTCACCGACGACAATCCGCGGGGCGAGGATGGCTCGGCGATCATCGCGCAGATCGTGGCCGGCATGCAGGTCGCGTCCACACCTGCGCAGGTCGAACGCGATCGCGCCAAGGCCATCCATATGGCGCTCGCTGCCGCGCAGGCTGGTGACGTGGTGCTGATTGCCGGCAAGGGCCACGAGACCTATCAGGATGGCGCCGGTGGCAAACATCCGTTCGATGACATGGCGGTTGCGCATGGTGCACTCGAACGCCTGCTGCGGGAGCCGCGCGCATGATGCGCCTGAGCGCGATCGCCGTGTGGACGCGCGGTCACCTGCTAGGCGCTGACGCCGACGTTCTGGGCGTGTCCATTGACAGCCGCCAGGTGCGCCGCGGCGATCTGTTCGTGGCCATCGCGGGAGAACACGTGGATGGCCACGATTACCTGTCCATGGCAGCGGCACGCGGCGCCAGTGGCGCGCTGGTGACGCGCCGAGTGGACATCGATTTGCCGCAGGTGCTGGTCACCAATGTGACCCTGGCGCTGGGTGATCTCGCCAGCGCGGTGCGTGCGCAACGTGACGTGCGCGTTGTCGGCATTACCGGTTCCAATGGCAAGACCACGGTAAAGACGCTGACTGCGGCGATCCTGCGCCAGCACGGTCGTACGCACGTCAGTGCCGGGAATCACAACAATGAACTGGGCCTGCCGTTGAGCGTGCTGTCCATGCCGCTGGACGTGCAATTTGCAGTGTTCGAGATGGGCGCAGGCAAGCCGGGTGACATCGCGTATCTGGCCGGTATCGCACGGCCGGATGTTGGCGTGATCACCCTCATTGCACCGGCGCATCTGGAACGCATGGGCAGTGTCGAAGGCGTGGCTGAGACGAAGGGCGCGTTGTACCAGGCGTTGCCTGCCGATGGTGTGGCGATCATCAATGCGGATGACGCATTCGCGCCTTTCTTTGCTGGCTTGGCGGGTGCGCGCAAGGTGCTGCACTTCGGTTTGACGCACGCGGCCGAAGTCACTGCGCGAGACCTGCACGCCACCGAGGACGGCTCGCGCTTCGTGCTCGTCACCCCGCTCGGTGAGGCTGAAGTCAGCCTGCCGCTACCGGGGCGCCACAACGTGCTCAACGCGTTGGCGGCAGCCGGTGTCGCGCTGGCGTTGCAGGTGCCGCTGGGGACTATCGTCGACGGTCTGGCCCACGCCGAAAGCGTACCCGGCCGTCTGCAACGCCGGCAAACCCATGGTGGGTGGACACTGATTGATGACACTTACAACGCCAACCCCGGCTCGATGGCGGCAGCGATTGACACCTTGTTGCTGGCGCACGGTGAGCGCTGGCTGGTGCTGGGCGACATGGCCGAACTGGGAAGTGACGCGCGCGTCATGCACGCCGCGTTGGGCCGGCGCGCCCGCGACGCCGGGGTAGATCGCCTGTTCGCGGTCGGCCCGCTCGGTGCAGCGACCGTGGCGGCATTTGGCCCGCACGGCGAACACTTTGCCGATCAGGCTGCACTGATCGCCGCGCTGCGCGCGCAACTGCACGCCGGAGTCACATGCCTGCTCAAGGGTTCGCGTTCGGCGCGGATGGAGCTGGTACTCGCTGCGCTGGATGACGCCGCATCGGCCCACACGGTGCCGTCAGACGGGGGTGCACCACATGCTGCTTGAACTGGCCGACTGGATGGCGCGTCATTTCACGGCGCTGCATTTGTTCCAGTACATCACGTTCCGCACAATCATGGCCGCGCTCACGGCGTTGGCCTTGACGCTGCTGATGGGGCCGGCCTTGATCCGCAAACTGGCCGCGCTGAAGGCTGGTCAGGTCGTGCGCAGCGACGGCCCGCAGACGCATCTGGTCAAAGCTGGCACGCCGACCATGGGCGGCGTGATGATCCTGCTCTCGGTCACTGTGGCGACCCTCCTGTGGGCGGACCTCCACAACCGTTACGTATGGGTAGTGCTGGCGGTGATGGTGAGCTTCGGCGTGATCGGTTTCTATGACGATTATCGCAAGCTGGTACTCAAGGACAGTCGCGGTCTGCCGGCGCGGTGGAAATATTTCTGGCAATCGGTATGCGGTCTGGCGGCCGCATTGTTCCTTTACTACTCGGCGCCCGAGGCGCTGCTCAGCGGCGTGCCGGTGGCGGAAACCGCCTTGTATGTCCCGCTGTTCAAGCAGGTCGCGTTGCCGATGGGTCTGTTCTTCGTGGTGATCGCCTACTTGATGATGGTGGGCTTCTCCAACGCGGTGAATCTCACGGATGGCCTGGATGGTCTGGCCATCATGCCGGTTGTACTTGTAGCTGGCGCGCTTGGGGTGTTTGCCTATCTGGCCGGCAACAGGGTGTTTTCAACCTACCTCGGCATTCCATCGATTCCCGGGGCGGGCGAGTTGTCGATCTATTGCGGAGCGTTGGCCGGCGCCGGGTTGGGCTTCCTCTGGTTCAACACGTATCCGGCCCAGGTATTCATGGGTGACGTCGGCGCATTGGCCATGGGTGCGGCGCTCGGTTGCGTGGCGGTGATCGTGCGCCAGGAGATCGTCCTGCTGGTGATGGGCGGCCTGTTCGTGATGGAAACCGTCTCGGTGATGTTGCAGGTCGCCAGCTTCAAACTGACCGGCAAACGCATCTTTCGCATGGCCCCGATTCATCACCACTTCGAGCTGAAAGGCTGGCCGGAGCCCCGCGTGATCGTGCGCTTCTGGATCATTTCGGTGATGTTGGTGCTGGTTGGGCTAGCCACGTTGAAGGTGCGCTGAGATGTTCTTTCAAGCCAGTCAGGCCACTCGCCGCGACGCACCAAGGGGTCGCGTCGATCCGTGGTTGCTGGTGGCGTTGATCGGCCTGGCGAGTGTGGGCGTGGTGATGGTCGCTTCCAGCTCCATTGCGGTGGCTGACAGCCAGCACATGGGCGCGCTTTATTTCCTCAAGCGTCATCTCGTTTTTCTTGCGCTGGGCATCGGCGCTGCGGGGATTGCGTTGCGCACCGAGTTGAAGCTGTTCGAAAAGCACGCGCCCGCCTTGTTGCTGTTCGGCTTTTTATTGTTGTGCGCGGTGTTCGTGCCACATCTTGGTCTGCGCATCAACGGCGCGCGGCGCTGGCTCAATCTGCTGGTCACCACGTTCCAGCCGGTGGAGGCAGTAAAGCTGATCGTGGTCGTGTATGTCGCCAGCTATCTGGTCCGTCACCGCGAGAGCGTCGAAACCACCTTCTGGGGGTTGTTCAGGCCAGTGCTGGTGACCGGCGCGGTCGTGTTGCTGCTGCTCGCGCAACCGGATTTCGGCTCGGCCACGCTGGTGATCGGCGTGACCATTGCCATGGTCTGGCTTGGTGGGGCGCGGCCGATTTTCCTCGCCGGTATGGGCTTGCCGCTGATGCCGCTGCTGTACATTGCCGCCACCGGCGAAAGCTACCGATTGAAGCGCCTGACCTCGTTCATGGATCCGTGGAAGGATCCGTTCAATGACGGCTTTCAGCTGACGCAATCGTTGATGGCCATCGGCCGGGGGCAGTGGGACGGTGTGGGTCTCGGTTCCAGCGTCCTCAAACTGTCATACCTGCCCGAAGCGCACACTGATTTCATCTTTGCGGTCATCGGCGAGGAGCTCGGACTGGCCGGCATCATGCTGGTAATGGGTCTGTTTGCGCTGGTGGTGTGGCGTGGCCTGCTCATGGGTTTGCGCGGGATCGAGGTCAACCGGACGTTTGCCGGGTATGTCGCGTTCGGGGTCTCGCTGATGCTGGCGATGCAGGCGATCGTTTCCGTCGGCGTGAACCTGGGTGCCCTGCCGACCAAAGGCCTGACCTTGCCGCTGATCAGTTATGGCGGTTCGTCGATGGTGTTGACCTGCGTGATGGCCGGCGTGCTGTTGCGTGCGACGTTTGAGATCAATCGTGCGCTCGACACGCGCGCGGCACGCGAACATCTGCCGCTCGCGGTCGCGGCAGCAGACACCGCTCGCGTGCCGGAGCGTGAGGCGGTGACCGCATGACCGCGTCTGCGCCCGTGCTGATCATGGCCGGTGGTACCGGCGGACACATTTTCCCGGGTCTGGCGGTGGCCGAATGTCTGCGCGCTCAGGGTGTGCCGGTAGTGTGGCTGGGTGCGCGCGGCGGGATGGAATCACGGGTCGTGCCGGAGCATCAGATTCCGTTGCACACCATTGTTGTCAGCGGCTTGCGCGGCAAGCGCTGGAGCACGCGGCTGTTCGCGCCAGTGATGCTGCTGCGCGCACTTTTGGAATCGCTGCGCATCGTGCGCGCAGTGCAGCCGCGCAGCGTGTTGTCGATGGGCGGCTATGTCGCCGGCCCGGGTGGACTGGCAGCGTGGGTGCTGCGCATACCGCTGCTGGTGCATGAACAGAACCGCGTCGCCGGCTTCACCAACCGGCTGCTTGCGCCGCGCGCGCGCCGCGTGCTGGCCGGATTCGCGGACGTGCTGCCAGGCGCGCAATGGGTGGGCAATCCAGTGCGCGCATCAATCGCATTGGTGATGGAGCCTGCACCGCGCTTTGCCGCGCGCAGCGGACGCCCACGGCTGTTGGTACTCGGCGGCAGTCTGGGTGCGCGGGCGCTTAACCTGGCGCTGCCGCGGGCCTTGGCGGCGATGCCTGCGTTGCAGCGCCCGGATGTGGTGCATCAATGTGGCCAGCGCGGCTTGGACGCGACGCGCGCGGCGTATGCCGCTGCCGGTGTCGAAGCGCAGGTGGTGGCCTTCATCGATGACATGGCGGCGCGTTACGCGTGGGCGGACCTCGCCGTATGCCGTGCCGGTGCACTGACCCTGGCTGAGCTAACCGCAGTGGGTCTTGGCGCACTCCTGGTGCCGTACCCGCACGCGGTGGATGACCACCAGACGCGCAACGCCCAGGCGCTGGTGACGGCTGGAGCGGCGCAGTTGCTGAGTGAAACCCCCCATGAGGAATTTCCGCTGGACGTGAAGATGTTGACTGAGCGCCTGGAATCACTGCTTGACAGCCGCTCACAGTTGTTGGCCATGGCGCAGGCGGCGCGCGCGCTGGCCAAGCCCGACGCGGCACAAGTCATTGCCCGCGCGTGCCTGGAGGTCAGCGCATGAGCCCGCGCCGCCTGCTTGCCCACGAGGATCTCATGAACACGTTTCGCCGCGTGCATTTCATCGGCATCGGCGGCGTCGGCATGAGTGGCATTGCCGAGGTGCTGCACAACCTCGGGTATGCCGTAACCGGATCGGATCGCGCCAATTCGCCGAACGTGCAGCATCTGCAAAAATTGGGCATCGTCGTCTTCCTCGGCCATCTGGCCGAGCATGTGACTGGCGCCGATGTTGTGGTGACCTCGAGCGCGATCAAAGCGGACAACCCGGAACTGCTGGCCGCGCGGGAAGCGCGCATTCCGGTGATCGCGCGCGCGGAAATGCTCGGCGAGCTGATGCGCTTCCGCCGAGGGGTGGCGATTGCCGGCACGCATGGCAAGACCACCACCACCAGTCTCACCGCCAGTGTGCTGGCCGAGGCAGGTTTCGACCCCACGTTCGTGATTGGTGGCCAGCTCAATGCTGCCGGTGCCAACGCCCGGCTGGGCAGCGGTCAGTACCTGGTGGCTGAAGCCGACGAATCGGACGGGTCGTTCCTGCTGCTGTCGCCGGTAATTGCCGCGATCACCAATATTGATGCGGATCATCTGGAGAATTACGACGGCGACTTCGCGCGGGTGAAGACCGCGTTTGCCGATTTTCTGCATCGCCTTCCGTTCTACGGACTGGCCGTGCTGTGTGTGGATGACGCCGAGGTGGCCGCACTGGCCAAGACCGTCGCGCGCAGGGTGATGACCTACGGCATCACCACTGCGGATGCCGACGTGCGCGCGCTGCACGTGACCCAGCACGGCTTCGAGATGCATTTCGACCTGTTGCTGCCGGGGCGTGAGGAGTTGCTGCCGGTCCATCTGAATTTGCCTGGTCAGCACAACGTGCTGAATGCGCTGGCCGCCGCGGCGATCGGCTGGCAACTCGGCATCGAGGCAGAAACCATCGCTCGCGCGTTGCAGTCGTTCCAGGGCGTGGGCCGGCGCTTTCATCGGCGTGGCGAGATCGCGATTGATCACGGCAGCGTATTGCTGGTGGATGACTACGGGCATCACCCGCGTGAACTCGCCGCGGTGTTTGCGGCAGCACGTGGCGGCTGGCCGCAGCGACGGCTGGTAGTCGCGTTCCAGCCGCACCGCTACACGCGCACGCGCGATCTGCTGGACGACTTCGCCAACGTCCTGGCGGAAGTTGACGTGCTGGTGTTGACCGATGTCTACCCGGCCGGTGAGGCGCCGATCCCGGGCGCAGACGGGCACGCCCTGGCGCGCGCCGTTCGCGGCCGGCACAAGGTCGATCCGGTGCTGATCGATCATCCGCGCGAGTTGCGCGACACGCTGCCGGCACTGTTGCGTGACGGCGATTTGCTGATGCTGCTGGGCGCTGGCGACATCGGTGCGGCTGCGGTGGACATAGCCCGCGTGGGCCAGTTGCGGAGCGGGGAGGCGGAGTGATGGCAACCCAACCGACTGCAAGCAGCCACCAGCAGGATGCAGCCCCCGTGTTGCGCGTGACTGACGCCAGGCAATTTGGGCGGGTCGCCGTGGTGTTGGGCGGCAGCTCGGCCGAGCGTGAGGTCTCGCTGAATTCAGGGCACAACGTATTGGTCGCGTTGCAGGCCCGCGGCGTCGATGCGCATGCGATCGACGGCATTCCGGCACTGCTGGAGGCGCTGCGTGGCGGCCAGTTCGCCCGCGTATTCAATATTCTGCATGGCCAGCACGGCGGCGGCGAGGATGGTGTGTTGCAAGGCGCGCTGGCGGCACTTGGTGTGCCCTGCACGGGATCCGGTGTGCTCGGTTCTGCGCTGTCCATGGACAAGCCGCGCTCCAAGCGCGTGTGGCAATCGCTGGGTTTGCCGACACCGAAGTTTGTCGCTTTGCCACGCGGCGCCGATGTGCAGGCTGCGGCTGCACAAATTGGCTTCCCATTGATCGTCAAGCCCGCCAGCGAGGGATCCAGCGTTGGCATCACCCGCGTGTTTGCAGCAGCTCAGCTTGACCAGGCGGTGCTGCTGGCGTCGCGTTATCCGGGCGACTTGTTGATGGAAACGCTGATCGAGGGTGCCGAGTTGACGGTGGCCATCCTCGGGCGCCAGGTGCTGCCAAGCATCCACATCGTGCCGAAAGCTGCGTTCTACGACTACAACGCCAAGTACGTCGCCGAGGATACGCAGTATCTGTGTCCGGGACTGGAGGGGGCGGCGGAAGATGCGTTGCGCTCGCTTGCGCTGGCCGCATTCGATGCGCTCGGCTGCAGCGGCTGGGGTCGCGTCGACGTCATGCGTGATCACGCCGGCAATAACTGGTTGCTGGAAGTGAATACCGCGCCGGGCATGACGTCGCACTCGCTGGTACCGAAGGCCGCCGGCGCGGCCGGAATTGACTACCAGGAGCTGTGCTGGCGCGTACTGGAGAGCAGCTTCGACAGCCATGCGTTGCCTCTGCCGGAGCTTGCATCCGGTGCCGCGGAGTCCGCGCCATGACAGGTTATTTCCGCCCCGCGGCTTGGTGTCTGGCCATTGCGCTGGTCGTGCTGCCGGTAGTTGGGGTGCTGCGTGGGTGGTTTGCGGCGCACAGCTGGCCGGTGACGCAATTGACGGTACAGGCCGACTTCCAGCATGTGAATGCAGCACAGATCCGCGCAGCCGTCGTGCCGCGCCTGGACAAGGGCTTTTTTGCACTGGACCTGGATGCTGTGCAGAAGGCCGTTGCGGCGCTGCCGTGGGTGGAGTCGGTCGAGGCGCGCAAGCGCTGGCCGGATACGCTGGTGCTGCGCATCTATGAGCGACAGCCGTTTGCACGCTGGAATGAAAAGCAGCTCATCAGTCGCCAGGGCATGGTATTCGCGGCCACCGAGACTGCGGCCGACACCACGCTGCCGGATTTGCGTGGCCCGGATGCGCGCCTGGCCGAAGTGGTGAGCTTCTATGCCGAGACGCGCAAGGCGTTTGCGCGCGCGCATGTGCAGATCAATGGGGTGGCGCTGACCGATCGCGGTAGCTGGAGTGTCAGCACTACGGATGGCGCGCAGATCGTCATTGGTGATCGCGATCAGGCCGGCCGTCGCTTGCACCGGTTCCTCGATGTGTTCCCGCAATTGGTGGCCGGCCACGCTGATCGTTTTGTCTACGCCGACCTGCGCTACACCAATGGATTTGCCGTGCGCTGGCCGCAAGCGGCACCCGCCACAGTGGGAGGTTCGCCCCGCATATGAAAGCACGCAACGACAAGCAACTCGTCGTCGGTCTGGATATTGGCACCTCGAAGGTGGTGGCCATCGTCGGCGAGTACGAGGTTGACCAACCGATCACCATTATCGGCATCGGCACCCATGTCTCGCGCGGTATGAAGCGTGGCTCGGTGGTGGATATCGAGTCAACGGTCCACTCCATCCAGCACGCGGTGGAGGAGGCCGAACTGATGGCTGGCTGCGATATCCGTTCGGTGTTTGCGTCCATTTCGGGCAGCCATCTGGAAACACGCAACTCGCACGGCAGCGCGGCGATTCGGGAGCGCGAGGTCACTGCGGGTGACCTGGACCAGGTACTGGAGGCGGCCAGCGCGGTCGCCATTCCGGCCGATCGCAAGGTGCTCTACAAGGAGTCGCAGGAATACCGCATTGACGGTCAGGATGGCATCCGCAATCCGGTCGGCATGAGCGGCGTGCGCCTGGAGGCCAGCGTGCATCTGGTGACGGGTGCGGCGGCCGCCGTGCAGAACATCACCAAGTGCATCCAGCGTTGCGGCTTGACCGTGGATGGCCTGGTGCCTTCGGCGCTGGCCAGTGCCAAGGCCGTGCTCACCGATGATGAGCGCGAACTGGGCGTGTGCCTGGTCGATATTGGCGCTGGAACCACCGACATCGCGATCTTCACCCAGGGCGCGATCCGTTTTACCGCTTCCTTGCCGGTTGGTGGTGATCAGGTGACCAACGACATCGCGTACGGGGTGCACACGCCGACCGCGCATGCGGAAGAAATCAAGATCAAGTACGCCTGCGCGCAGACCGGGTTGGCGCATGCCGAGGAAACCATCCAGGTGCCGAGCGTCGGTGATCGGCCGCCGCGCCGGCTCGCCCGCCAGTCACTGGCGCAGAGCGTGCAGGCTCGTTACGAAGAAATTTTCGAGATGGTACAGGACCAACTACGCCGCTCCGGCTACGAAAGCCTCGTCGCCGCCGGCGTCGTGCTGACGGGCGGCGCTTCAAGGATGGAGGGGGCGTTGGAACTGGCAGAGGAAATCTTCCACAAGATGGTGCGCATCGGCGTACCGCAACAAATCGAAGGGCTGGGCGATGTGGTGGCCAGCCCGCTGCATGCCACCGGTGTTGGTTTGCTGCTGCACGGCGTGCGGGCCGGGGGCATGCGCAAAGGCCATGCGGCCGGCGGCGCTGCCGGGGGTCTGGTTGACAAGTGGCGTGGTTGGCTCAGCCGCAATTTTTGAACTGCAGAGGTTTTGAAGGTGGCGCAGGAAGCGGCACCGGGCACCCAGGGAAACAGCCCAGCCCCCCCATCGACCCACGTCGACGCGGGGAACAACGACAACAACGGAGGACGGGAAATGTTTGAATTGATTGAGAAGCTCACACCCAATGCGGTCATCAAGGTGATCGGCGTCGGTGGTGGTGGTGGCAACGCCGTCGCACACATGCTGAACGCAAATATCGAAGGCGTCGAATTCGTGGTTGCCAATACCGATGCGCAAGCCATGACCACCTGCGGATCGCGTACGCATTTGCAACTGGGCGGCAACGTGACCAAGGGGCTTGGTGCCGGCGCCAATCCCGAAGTCGGCCGGCAGGCCGCGTTGGAGGATCGCGAACGCATCGAAGCGATGCTGGAAGGCGCCGACATGGTATTCATTACCGCCGGCATGGGCGGTGGCACCGGCACCGGGGCGGCGCCAGTGGTCGCACAACTGGCCAAGGAGAAGGGCATTCTTACCGTGGCGGTAGTCACCAAGCCGTTCCCGTTCGAAGGTCGTCGGCGCATGCAGGTCGCGTTGAAAGGGATCGAAGACCTGTCCCAGCACGTCGACTCATTGATCACGGTGCCCAACGAGAAGCTGCTCAGCGTGCTCGGCCGTGATGTGACCTTGTTGAATGCGTTCAAGGCCGCCAATGACGTATTGCAAGGTGCCGTTCAGGGCATTGCGGATCTGATAACCGCTCCGGGCCTGATCAACGTCGACTTTGCCGACGTACGCACAGTCATGTCCGAGATGGGTCTGGCGATGATGGGTTCGGGCACGGCCCGCGGAGATGACCGCGCGCAGGCGGCGGCCGAGGCGGCGATCAAGAACCCGCTGCTGGAAGACGTCAATCTCAACGGCGCGTGCGGCATTCTGGTCAACGTGACTGCCGGTCCCAACCTCACCATGCATGAGTTCGATGAGATCGGCCGGATCATCCACGACTTTGCCAGCGAAGATGCGACCGTGGTCATCGGGACCTCGCTGGATCTGGAGATGAAGGACGATGTGCGGGTGACTGTCGTGGCCACCGGACTGAACCGGGCCAACGCTTCGCGTTCCCAGCCGGCGATTCACATGGTTGAGCCGCCATCACTGGTGCGCCCGCGCCCGGTCGTGCTCCGTACCGGTACGGGTAACGAGGTGGTCGACTACGCGCAGCGCGACAGCGTGGTCAACGCCGGACATCGTGTTGAACCTGGTGTGGCAGCGGCCAAGAGTGAGCCGGGCTTCGACTATCTGGACATCCCGGCCTTTCTGCGACGTCAGGCTGACTGACCGGGGTTTTTATGAAGAAATTGTAAACACGGGGATCTGCGCTTCGCGCGTCGCACGGTCTGTGGCGCCGTGAAGATCGGGTTCACCCGCTATCCGTGGCACCCGGCGATGACGCGTGTGATGCGTCATGCCTGTTTGTCGGCGTCCCGACGCGGTCGGGTCTGGTCGAGATGGCTTCAGCGCCCGCAAGCCAGGTACACCAAGCGATGTCGGACTTCCCGTCCGCGACGTCGCGAAGTGTCATCTGTAGTTTGACGGGTGCTGAAACAGGGTTGGACGGATCGCCAGCGAACGTGAAGCGCACGTGAAGCATAATCAGACTGTACGGTGTGGTTTGCTATTGAGATAGGTTAAAACTGTGTTAGTATTCGCCCCTAATCGGTGCTGCCACCACGAGTACAACCACTAATGATCAAGCAGCGTACGCTCAGGAATGTCATACGGGCCACCGGCGTCGGGTTGCACACTGGCGACAAGGTGTACATGACGCTGCGCCCGGCCGCGCCCAACACCGGCGTCGTGTTTCGCCGCACGGATCTGGATCCACCCGTGGATATCCGGGCGCGCCAGGACAACGTGGGCGACACTCGCTTGTCGACCACGTTGGTTAACGGCGCCGCACGTGTGTCTACCGTGGAGCACCTGCTTTCGGCTATGGCCGGTCTCGGCATCGACAATGCCTATGTCGACCTGTCCGCTCCGGAAGTGCCGATCATGGATGGCAGTGCCGGTCCGTTCGTGTTTCTGCTGCAGTCGGCCGGTATCGAGGAACAAAGCGCCGCCAAGCGATTCATTCGCATCAAGAAGCCGGTGAAGGTCCAGGACGGCGACAAATGGGCCAGCTTTGCGCCCTTCGAGGGCTTCAAGGTCGGATTTTCCATCGACTTCAATCACCCCATCATTTCCAAACGCACGTCGCGCGCCGAGATCGATTTCTCCACCACGTCCTATGTGAAGGAAGTCAGTCGAGCGCGGACGTTCGGCTTCATGCGCGACATTGAGGTCCTGCGCGAGAATAACCTGGCGCTCGGCGGTTCGATGGACAACGCCGTGCTGCTGGATGACTACCGTGTCTTGAACGAAGATGGTCTGCGTTACGAAGACGAGTTCGTCAAACACAAGATCCTCGACGCCATTGGCGATTTGTACCTGCTTGGGCACAGCTTGATCGGCGCTTACGATGCGCATAAATCCGGTCATGAGCTCAACAACAAGCTGCTGCGCGCGCTGGTTGCCGATGCTTCGGCATGGGAAGAAGTCAGCTATCAGGAGGATTTGGCGTTCTCGCCGATCTCCTATGCCCATCCGGCACAGGCCACCTGAAAGTCGCCTCAATCTGCAGCTGCAGTGTTCCACAAAAACGGTCGCGCCCTTGGCGGCGACCGTTTTTTGTTGTGTGAAATCGGTCACTCATCCGGCTATCGCCTTCGCGCGGCGTGGACATCGGGTGGCGTAGGGGCGTTTCCCCGTGTTATAAACTTGAGCCTGGCAAGTCGCGGGGTTCAATCTCCGACGGTCTTGTCCGCCCGAAAGTGCGCAGCGTCAGGGCTGTGCCCACCCATTGAGGGTGCAGGGGTTTCGGTTGCGGATGCCAAAGCGAGAAACAGGGCCTTCAGTTCCGGGTCCGGGAATGACGCTGCAGCGGCTCGCAGGTGAGTGGCCGTGGCGGGTGAAAGTGTTTTCAACTGGGTTGGCTGCGGTGCAGCTCGATCGGGCGTAACCACTTTCACCGTCACCGAACTGGCACACGCGCCGATTGCGCGAGCGCAGGCAAGGATTTGTGTCTGCACCAGGCGCAGCCGCGATGCCCAGGCCGGTGAGGATGCAAGAAATACGAGGCGGTCGTGGCGCAGGTCGGCAAATCGGACCTGCTCGCGCAACGGCAGGGGCAACGTTTGACGTAACGCGCGGTCCAACGCTTCCAGCGTGGCGGCCTTTTGGGCCAGTGTCGCGAACGAGCCGCACTCGGCAAGGGGTTTCGGCCCGTTGAGTCTGCGGCGTGAAGTGGCTGACGTTGTAGGTCGCATGCTGCCAACATTGATGTGGAGTGCTATGCAAATCATACTTGTTTCGCGCACCGGCCGATTGCCGCGCACGTTTGACCTGGACCAACGGCGCATGCGTTGGAAACTGCTGGTCGCCACCGCGCTGGCCGTATGCGGATGCGTGATGGTTGGCGTCACACTGGCGCTGACTATAGCCAACCCGCGACAACGAATGCTGAGCGACGTAGGGCAGTTGCAACAGCAGGTCCAGCAGCAGAACGTGCAGCTGCGCAGTGTTCGCGCGGACGCCCAGCGCGACTTGGATGCGTTGGCGATCAAACTTGGCCAACTGCAAGCGCAATCCACGCGATTGAACGCGTTGGGTGAGCGCCTGGCGCAGGTCGGGAAGCTCGACGCCAGCGAGTTCAACTTCGACCAGGTACCGGCCATGGGCGGGGCGGAAGACGTGAGCGCCGGTGAGTATGCCCTGCCGACGACACTGGACCGCAGCATTGGCGATCTGGCGCACCAATTCGACCATCAGCAGATTCAGCTCACGGCATTGCAAAGCCTGTTGCTGGATGCGCGCATCGACGCCGCGTTGAAGCCGGCCGGGATGCCCGTTCCGGGCTACATTTCCTCCTACTTTGGCGCGCGTCCTGATCCATTTGACGGGCGCACCGCACGCCATGCCGGTATCGACATCGCGACATCGTTCGGCACGCCAGTACACGTCGTGGCGGAAGGCCTGGTGGCGTTTGCGGGTCGACGTGGCGGTTATGGCAACGTGGTCGAAGTCAATCACGGCAACGGCTACATGACGCGCTACGCACACAACAGTGCGCTCGATGTGCACGCCGGACAACATGTCCAGGCTGGTGACGTGATAGCGCAGGCAGGGTCCACCGGTCGCTCGACCGGGTCGCATGTGCATTTTGAGGTGTGGCATGACGGTCGGGTGTTGAATCCATTGGCGTTTGTGCGTAGCCAGCGCTGAATGAATTCGAGTGCAGGGCTTGAAACTCCTGCTTCCGGTCATCACTCACTGTTCGCGTAGCATTGTGCAAACGCGGAACGAGCAGATGTAATGGGCCGCACGGAGTTGACGTTTTCACCCGTGCACGGGTGCCGCCGATGATCAGACTGCGCGCTCAGCTTGGGGCGGGAACGGCCGTGGCTGGAAACCGCCTGTAGTAACATGCCCGATTGGCTCGCGTCGGTTGCGGGCGTTCTGTTCCCTATCCGGAAGATCGATGTTCAATCGCCCCTTGAAGAACCTTTTCGGCAATCGTAATGAGCGCGTCATACGGCAGCTGAGGCACACGGCCGCGCGCATAAATACGCTGGAGCCGGCCTGTGTGAAGTTGACCGATGAAGAGCTGCGTGGCAAGACCGACGAGTTCAAGCAGCGTTATGCGGCGGGTGAGTCGCTGGACAAATTGCTGCCCGAGGCATTTGCCGTGGTGCGCGAGGCCTCCAAGCGCAAACTCGGCCTGCGGCCTTATGACGTGCAGCTCGTTGGCGGCATCGTGTTGCATCAGGGCAAGATCGCCGAGATGCGCACCGGCGAGGGCAAGACGCTGGTTGCGACCTTGCCGGTGTATCTCAACGCCATTGCCGGGCAGGGCGTGCATCTGGTCACGGTCAACGACTATCTGGCGCGGCGTGACGCGGCGCAGATGGGCGTGTTGTACAACTTTCTCGGGCTGAGCGTCGGGGTCGTTTATCCGGGGATGGATCATGCCGACAAGGCTGCCGCCTACAACGCGGATATCACCTACGGCACCAACAACGAGTTCGGTTTCGATTATCTGCGCGACAACATGGCGTTGAGCAAGGAGCAGCGCTACCAGCGTGGCCTGAACTTTGCGATTGTCGACGAAGTGGACTCCATTTTGATTGACGAGGCACGTACACCGCTGATCATCTCCGGCCCGGCCGATGAGTCCGTTCAGCTCTATGTGGCCATCAACAAGATCGTGCCGCAGATGATCCGCCAGACCGAAGAGGACGGTCCGGGTGATTACTGGGTCGACGAAAAGCAAAAGCAGGCACATTTGTCCGAGGAAGGCATGGAGCATGCTGAAGAGCTGTTGCATGCAAGTGGCGTGTTGAGCGAAGACAGTGGGCTGTATGACTCCAAGAACCTGGCGGTAGTACATCACCTCAATGCGGGTTTGCGCGCGCACGGGATCTACCAACGGGATGTGGACTACATCGTCGATGCCGGTGAAGTCGTCATTGTCGATGAGTTCACCGGGCGTACGCTCGCGGGGCGCCGCTGGTCCGATGGACTGCACCAGGCGGTGGAGGCCAAGGAAGGCGTCCCGATCCAGCGCGAAAACCAGACGATGGCGACGGTGACGTTCCAGAATCTGTTCCGGATGTACAAGAAGCTGTCCGGCATGACTGGTACGGCATTTACTGAAGCTTTCGAGTTCGACAGCATTTATGGCCTGGACGTGGTGGTGATACCCACGCACAAGCCAATGATCCGCGTCGACAACCAGGACATGATCTTCCTTTCCACCGCGCCCAAGTACCGCGCGGTCGTGGAGGACGTGAAGACGCGCCACGCCAATGGTCAGCCCGTGCTGGTTGGCACCACGTCCATTGAAGTGTCGGAATTGGTATCCAGGGAGCTGGACGCTGCGGGCGTGGCGCACGAAGTGCTCAATGCCAAGCAACATGAGCGCGAGGCCTACATCGTCGCCCAGGCCGGTGCATTGGGTCAGGTCACCATCGCCACCAACATGGCTGGTCGTGGAACCGACATCGTTCTGGGCGGCAGCCTGGAAGCAGCGTTGGCGGCACTCCCGGCTGAGGCTACGGATACGGAACGCGAGGCGGTACGCGCCACCTGGCAGGCTGCGCATGAAAAGGTGCTGGCCGCAGGCGGGTTGCACATTATCGGCACCGAGCGTCACGAGTCGCGGCGCATCGACAACCAGTTGCGCGGTCGTTCCGGCCGTCAGGGCGACCCGGGTTCCTCACGGTTCTATCTGTCGCTGGATGACAACCTGTTGCGCATCTTTGGTGGTGAAGGCCTGGTGCGCTGGATGAAGCGCTTTGGCATGAAGGACGACGACGCGCTGGAAGATCGCATGGTCAGTCGACAGATCGAGAAGGCCCAGCGCAAGGTCGAGCAGCACAACTTCGACATCCGCAAACACCTGCTGGAGTTCGACGATGTCGCGAACGACCAACGCAAGGTGATTTACACCCAGCGCGACGAATTGCTTGAAGGCGAGGAGGTGGCCGCGACCGTTGCCGACATTCGTGAGGATGTAGTGCGCTCGCTGGTGCTCGCACACGTCCCGCTCGACAGTATCGACGAGCAGTGGGACATCCCCGGCCTGGACAAGCAACTTGAGGGCGAGTTCGGCCTGTCGCTGGAGTTGGTGCGGTGGTTCGAGGAGCAGCCTGAAGTTGATTCCGAGAGGATTCTTGCGCACGTGATGGACGGCGTGAACGGAATGTTTCAGGCCAAGGAAGAGCAGATCGGTGCCGAGACCATGCGTCAGCTCGAGAAGCACGTCATGCTGACCGTGGTGGACAACGCCTGGAAGGACCATCTGGCGAACATGGATTATTTGCGCCAGAGCATCGGGTTGGTCGGCTATGCGCAACAGGATCCGAAGCAGGCGTTCAAACGCGAGGGATTTCGCCTGTTTTCCGAGATGCTCGATCGCATCAAGCGTGAAGTAGTGCAGATGCTCGCGCGCATTCGCGTGCGCAGCGAGGAAGAAGTTGCCGAGATGGAAGCCGAGCAACAGCGTATCGCTGCACGCCTGCAGCAGCAGATGCTCGCCAGCGGTGGTGGCGCCCCGGCCGAGAGCGCGTACGGCGCCGCGGCGCCCGAAGACTCAGGCGGCGGCGCAGCCACGGCCGTGCAACGGCCGGTGCAGCTGGGAAGTCCGAAGATTGGTCGCAATGACCCGTGCCCATGCGGGTCCGGCAAGAAGTACAAGTATTGCCACGGGCAGCTTCGTTGAATGACGGTTATGCTGACGGCGCCGGGTCCGGTTGCCCTTTGCGCGGGGGTCAGTCGGCGCTGGCGGGTTGGCGTTGCCGCCCCGGTTGCGCCTCGACGCTGATATAGCGCAATTCGGGGCAATCCAGCTGCAGGGCCGTGAGCTGCCCGCCCCAAACGCAACCGGTGTCGATCCCGTGCACGCCGCAGCCAACGAAGCGTCCAAGGGTTGACCAGTGGCCGATCACAATGCGCAGCTTGCGCTTGCGCACACCAGGCACGGAGAACCACGGATACAACCCGGGCCTTTGCGTACCCGGCATGCCTTTGGCATCGAAATCAATCCGTCCGTTGACGTCGCAATAGCGCATGCGCGTGAGCATGTTGATCGTCGCGCGCTGTCGTTCCAGGCCCTGCAATCGGTTGGACCAGATGGCGGGACGATTGCCGAACAGATTGCGCAACAATTTCGGATGGCGCGGGCTGGACAGCTCGCGTTCCACTTCGCGCGCAGAGTCCTGGGCCTGGCGCAGAGTCCACACTGGCGCCAGACCGGCATGGATCATGGTCCAGTTCAATGCCGGGTCGTGATGCAGCAGCTTTTGTGAGCGCAGCCACTCAAACAGTACGGGCGCATCTTCGGCAAACAACACCTCGCGCAATTCCGGATTGACCCGGGCCTGCGCGTCGGGACGACGTTGCGCGATCGACAGCAGGCTGAGATCGTGGTTGCCCAGGGTAATGATGCAGCTTTCGCGCAGGCTGTGGATCAGGCGCAGCGTCAGCAGTGATTGGCCCCCCCGGTTTACCAGGTCGCCGCAAAACCAGAGCTGATCGCGAGCTGGATCGAAACGCAACTTCTCCAGCAGCCGCTGGAGTTCCGGATAGCAACCCTGCACGTCGCCGATTGCGTACGTGGCCATGTCAGCGCCGGGTCATCAGTGCAGCGTGCGTGGAACAGAAAGGGTAAACGTGGGAATCGGCGCCTCGAAATGCGTGCCATCGTCGGCAAGCATCTGGTAGCTGCCTCCCATGGTACCGACCGATGTTTCCAGTACCGCGCCGGACGTGTACTCGAAATCGTCACCCGGACGCATCCACGGCTGTTCGCCGGTAACCCCGTCGCCACGTACTTCCTCCACTTTGCCGTTGGCGTCGGTGATCACCCAGTGGCGGGTGAGCAGGCGCGCCGGCATCTCTCCGGCATTGCGCAGCGTGACGGTGTACGCGAACACGAAACGATTGGCTTGCGGTTTCGATTGGTCAGGCACGAAGCGTGATTGGACCTGCACTTCAATCGTGTAGGAGGATTTCTCAGTCATGCGCGAATTGTACGGCTTGTGTCGCCCGATCGCGCACTGGCCGTGGTTGCGATCAGTCACCTAGGCCGCAGGTGATCGGCTCCGACGCGCGGCAAGAACCTTGGCCAGGCGAACAAACGCCGCGGGAGCAAGAGTTTCCGCTCGTGCGCGCGGGTCGATGTCGGCGCTGCGAATTGCGTCGCTGTCGAGCAATTGGCTCAGTGCGTTGGCCAGCGTCTTGCGGCGCTGGCCAAACGCCGCCTTGACGACGGCGTGGACATCCTGTGCCTGCGCATCATGGCGTTCGTGTGCACCCAGTGGCACCAACCGTACTACGCATGAGTCCACCTTCGGTGGTGGCCGAAATGCACGCGCGGGTACATCGAACAACGGCTCGACGCGGCACACCAGTTGCAGCATCACCGACAGCCGACCGTAAATCTTGCTGCCCGGGGCGGCGGCCATGCGTTGCACCACTTCCTTCTGCAACATGAAGTGCATGTCCTCGACCACGGCCAGATGCCCGGTACAGTGAAACAGGATCGGACTGGAAATGTAGTACGGCAGATTGCCGACGAGGCGCACGCGTTCCACGCCATGACGGTGTGCCAGCGCGGTTAAATCAACCTGCAGGATGTCGGCGTGAATGATCTCCAATTCACCGGCGCTGGCCGCACGCGCATGCAATGCGGGGATCAGGTCGGCATCCAGCTCGATGGCAGTAAGCTTGCCGGCGGCGCGCAACAGCGGCAGCGTCAGCGCACCTTCACCAGGGCCGATTTCCAGCACGAAGTCCTGCAGGCGTGGCGCCAGCGATCGGACGATGCGCTCGATGTAGCTGTGGTCGTGCAGGAAGTGCTGACCGAAGCTTTTCTTCGGTGCACTCATGATGTGGCGTTGTGCCCGCGCGATGACCGGTCGGGGACTTCGTCCGCTGGTCCGGGTGCATCAGCGGGCAGCGCGTTGGCATCCACGTTCGCAGTCCCGGCACGCGCGATGAGGTCCATGGCCATGTGTGTGGCGGCAATCAGACTGGCAGGGTTGGCGCTGCCGCTGCCAGCCAGGTCGAGCGCGGTACCGTGGTCCACCGAGGTGCGAATGAACGGCAGGCCGAGCGTGAGATTGACGGTGCAGTCGAACGCCTCGCTTTTCAATACGGGTAATGCCTGATCGTGATACATCGCCAGTACGGCGTCGTAGTGCTGGCGCTGCGCGGGTACGAATGCGGTGTCGGCCGGCAACGGCCCCAACAGATGCATGCCTTCGCCGCGCAACGCGTTGAGTACGGGGATGATGGTGTCGATTTCCTCACGGCCGAGATGGCCGCCTTCGCCCGCGTGCGGGTTGAGCCCGAGCACGGCGATGCGCGGTGCGGCAAAGCCGAACTTCCGGCGCAACTCCGCGTGCACGATGCGCAGTACGCCGGTGAGCGTACCGGGCGTGATTGCCGCAGGCACTGCGGCAAGCGGCAGATGCGTGGTGGCCAACGCCACACGCAGCGTCGGGCTGGCCAGCATCATCACCACTTCGCTGTGGGTGCGGTTGGCGAAAAACTCGGTATGCCCACTGAAGGGCACGCCCGCGTCGTTGATCGTGGCTTTCTGTAGCGGTGCAGTTACCACGGCGGCGTAGCGCCCGTCCATGCAGCCGTCCGCGGCAGTTGCCAACGTGGCCAGCACGTGGCGTGCATTGCGGGGATCAGGCCGGCCGGGTATTTCAGGCGTAGCCAGCGCCACGTGACATACCCGCAAGGTCCCCGGAGTGCGGGCACTGCAGGCGCTACCGTCGTCGTCGACGAGGTTCACCTTGACCTTGCAGCGCGTCGCGGCACGCTGCAACAATGTGCGGTCAGTTATCGCGACCAGGTCGGCGGCAATGGGAGTACAGGCCAGCCGGATCAGTAATTCAGGTCCGACCCCTGCCGGCTCGCCAGCGGTGATTGCCAGTCGCGGCAGCAGCGTATCGTTCAACCCGCTTTCGGCGCGCTGGTGCCGGCCGGTTGTCCGTTTGCGTCTTGCAACCCTGGCAACAGAATCTTGATGTAGGCGTTCGCGCGCAGGTCACGCAGGAAGTCGTCGTAGGCTTGTTCAGCCTTGCGGTTGCCGACGGACTGTCGCGCCTGATTGCGCGCAATCTCATCCGTAAGATCGCTCTGGCGTGTACCCAGACGTTGCACAATATGCCAGCCTGCTTCGGTCTGGATTGGCTCCGAGACTTCGTTGTCCTTGAGTTCACTCACTGTCTTGCCAATGGCCGAACCCCACGCATTCTGCTGGAACCAACCCATGTCTCCGCCGAGGTTTGCGGTGGTGTCGTCCTTGGAATCAGCCTTTGCCAGCTTCGCGAAGTCTTCGTGCTTGTTGACAATCTGATCGTGGATATCCCTGGCTTTCTGCTCAGCCTGAGCCTGTGAGACCAGTTCCGAGGGCTTGATCAGGATTTGTCGAGCGTGGTATTCCGTGACCATCTGCCGTTCGGGTTGACGCTGTCCGAACAGCTTGAGGATGTGGAATCCGGTCGGACCACGCAGTGGTTGGCTGACATCGCCTGCCTGCATGTTGGTGACGGCATCGGCAAACGCAGGTGGCACCTCGTCCAGACGACGCCATCCAAGATCCCCGCCGTCAAGCGCATCGGCGGCGTCGGAGTAGCGGATTGCCGCGGCGTTGAAATCCATGCCGCCCTTGATTGCGGCTTCCGCTTGCGTGGCCTTGGTTTGACTGGCCTGGATCGCCGCGGCGTCGGCACCGCCTGGAATGCTGATCTGGATGTGTCCGAGGTGGACTTCGCCGGCCTTGTAGGTGGGGCTTTGCAACAGATTGTCGATCTCGCTGTCGGTCACCGACACCGAGTCGTGGACGACGCTCTCGTGCAGGCGCTGCACCGTGAGCTGGTCGGCCAGTTGTTGGCGGAATGCCGCAAAGCTGCCCGTGCGTTCCACTTCGGCGCGCAATTGTTCTGGCGTGATCTTGTTCTGCTTGGCCACGACGTTGACCGCTTGGTCAACGTCGGCGTCGGATACGTTGATGCCTTGGTCCCGGGCCTTCTGCACCTGCAAACGCATCAGTATCAAACGGTCGAGCACCTGCTTTTGCAACACGTCCGGCGGAGGCAGTTGCTCGGGGTGTGCAGCATACTGCTGCTGCACCGAGCGGACCGCGTCGGTCAGCTCGCTTTGCAGGATGACGTCGTCATTGGCGATTGCAGCGATGCGGTCCAGCGGCTGTTCGGCCGCGGGTGCGGGCGTCAACAGTTGCGCGTGCGCGGAGAAAGTGATCGCGCCAGCGATCAGAAATAGTGCGATGGATCGCTTCATCAAGGAGAGCCTGTATCGGCGGGGCTAGTACGGTTATTGATAACCCAGAATATCACGGCGCAAAAGCGGCTCTACCTGGCCGCCGGTCGAACCCAGTCCCTTGAACTCGATTTCGAACAAGACCGCGTTGTCACGTCGATTGAGGTCAGCCTCGTTCGCGGCCGGGCCAAACCCGAAATTGCCCTGGTTGACGTAGGTCCGCGCCACCAGACGCAGGGAAATGCAGCAACTGTCGAATTGCACGCCGGCCAATGCCTCGACCATGCGCCCGTCGGGTACCGACCAGGCGGCCGAGCCCAACAGGCGCCAGCGTGCAGACAGTGGATAGACCGCCGATGCGCTGTATTGTTCCAGCAACCCGCGGCGGTAGCGATAAGCGAAGTTGACGATGCCGTCCTCGCCGACCCGGCGCTGCAACTCCAGCGTGCCCATTTCAGTCTGGTGAGTGTTCGGGCTCCACTGATACGCGCTGTTCAAGCGCCATTGGTCGCTGAGCTGCGCGCTGAATTGCGCCACATAGCTGGAACCTGACCAATCCGTGCCGAGGACGCGTTGCGGCGAGAAGTAGCGTATCTGGCCGATGCTCGCCGACAGGCGCTCGACGCCGTTTTCGTCAAGCAGGCGCGAGGTGACCGCGGCCGTGAGATTGTTCGCATCCATTTGCCGGTCGGCGCCGGAAAACTGATTCGGGGAAAATAGCTGCCAGTAGTCGAACGACATCCGGTTGGTGTTGAACAACGGCAGATTGGACTGGTTGCGGTACGGTACGTACAGGTAAAACAGCCGTGGTTCCAGAGTTTGCGTGTAATCGTGGCCAAACAGTGCGGTGCTGCGATCGAACACCAGCCCACTGTCGACGCTGACGACGGGCAGCGAGCGGCTTGGCGACTGTTCCGTGAATGGCGACGCCGCTCCCGCCGGCAGCAGTCCGGAGTAGCCATAGCGTGAAGCAGTACCGTTGAGCTGATAAGCGGTGTAGCGATACGCGAGTTTGGGGCGGACAAACCACGCGGACGTCCCGAAACTGGCACTGAGGTAAGGATACAGATCCTCGCGCTGCCCTTCGACGAAGCCGGGCTTGCGGAACGCCACCGCTTCACTGGTCAGGCCTGTTTCCAACCAGCGCGACAAGGGGATTTCCGCATTGAACGTCACGAACGGCAGTTGTCGATAAGGCAGCACCTGGTCGGTGAGGAACGGGTTAGTGTTCTGGTAGGCGACGCCGCCAAACGCTGCATCCCACCAGGTGCCGCTGCCACTCACCGCCAGCGATGAAGCCAGGGAATACACCCTTGAGCCAGCGCCGTCCTGGGCAAAGTCATACAGGTAGCTGCTGTCCGACCTGCGATTGATCGACGCACCCAGCCGCCATCCGTCCCACAGCCGCGTGCTGTCGGAGAAACTGATCAGATAGCGGTGCGTGTCATTGGTGTCGGCCAGTCCGCTGGACGCGCCGTGGTCGTTCGGTACGTATTGCACGCTGAGCTGACCCGTGCTGCCTGGCACCAGATAGCGAAACTCGCCCCCCAGCATGGCGCCGCGCGAGCTGTACATGCGCGGGTCGAGCGTTGCATCGTAATTGGGCGCCAGATTGAGATAGTACGGCGTGCTGACCTGGTAGCCGGAACGGCTGGTGCGGCCGATGGTCGGGTACAAAAAGCCGCTCTTGCGCCGGTCGTCCGTGGGGAAGCTGAAGTACGGCAGGTACAGAAACGGCACGTTGCCCAGACGCATCGTCGCATGCCGCGCCACGCCCACGCCGGTGTCTTTGTTGATGGTGATCGAGCGCGCACGAAATTCCCAAACGTGGTGACCAACGTCGCACGTCGAATAGGTGGCCATCGAATAGCGCGAGTGTTGTGCATCCAGCATCTGGCCACGTTTGGCAGCGCCGTTGCCGTGCGAGGCCAGCATTTGATAACGCACGTCATCGGCAATGCTCTGGCTGGCGTCGGCGTTGCCGCGCATGTGCGAGGCGGCCAGCAACTGACCAGCTTCCTGGTAACGCACGTTACCGCGCGCGTCGTAATCCGTGGTCTGGTCGTTGTAGTCCAGACTGTCGGCCTGCAGTTGCTGGTCGGCGCGTCGCAGCCGCACATTGCCGGACAGGTGATAGACCTCCTGGTTCGAGCTGTCCACGTGTGCGGACTGCATCTGCGCGGCGCTGGTGTCACGTCGGCTGGAGTCCTTGTCCAGGGTCGGGTCGTAGAACTCCAGGAGGCTGTTGGGCCGACACATCGCGTAGCTGACTGGGCGTGGTGCGCAGTGGAACGTACCCAATGGACAGGCTGGGGTGGCGCTTGTAGACGCGCGGTTTGTGGCTGGGCTGGCCGCATCAGCGCCGGTTGGCGCACCAATCAGGGCCAGCGCTGCGGCGGCCGCGAGCAGGCGGCGAGGGGGGAACTTGGATGTCACTATGGAATTCGCTGACCTTGAAGGCTCGATAAGCTAGCAGAAAGAAACGCCTGCGGCAGGAATCGGGGCTGTTCGCCATGAAGCAGATACACCAGCAGCAGGTAGTGCGCAACGTCGTCAGAGGCGCCGTTGGACTCTGGGCCGTAACTATGCAGGGCATGTCGGCGCACTCCACGGGCCATCCGGGTGGACCTGCCCTGCGGCTATTCAGGCGGCTCCCATGTGAGTGTCCGTCATGGTGCGCGAGTCAGTCCAGCAGAGCGCTGACATGCGCGCTCGCACTGTCGGCCAGCGCGGCGAGGTCATAACCGCCTTCCAGCGTGGATACCACTCGACCCTGTGCGTGCGCCCGTGCCAGCGCCACAAGTTGGTTGGTGATCCAGGTGTAGTCTTCCCGGCCCAGTTGCAGATCGGCCAGTGGATCGCAGCGGTGGGCATCGAAGCCGGCGCTGATCAATACCAGTTGTGGTCGAAAAGCGTACAGACGCGGCAACAGCACGTCACTCCACAGCGCCCGGAATTCGTGCGAGCCGGCACCGGGCGCCAGTGTGCCGTTGACGATATTCCCCACGCCGCATTCGTCCTCGGCGCCCGAGCCCGGGTAAAGCGGTGATTGGTGGCTGGACACGAACATGACGCGTGGTTCGTGCGCAAAAATATCTTGCGTCCCGTTGCCGTGATGAACATCGAAGTCGGCAATGGCGACGCGCTCAAGCCCGTACTGCGCGAGTGCGTGCGCGGCGCCCAGCGCCACATTATTGAACACGCAGAAGCCCATTGCCTGCGTGCGGGTGGCATGGTGACCAGGTGGGCGGACCGCACAGAATGCCTTGTCGCAACGCGCTTCGAGCACCGCACTGACGGCGCCGATTACGGCCCCGGCTGCCCGCAGCGCGCCTTCGCGCGAGGCCGCGCAGAAGTAGGTATCGGCGTCCAGCATGCGTTCGCCGTTGTCCGCCGTGGTGGACAGGATGGCGTCAACGTAGGTGGCGTCGTGCCCGCGCAGCAATTGTTCACGCGTGGCTCGTGGTGCTTCGACGCGATCAAGTGCGGCGTGGCGATCGTGGTCGAGTGCCTGCAGCACCGCTTCCAGCCGCGCCGGGCATTCGACATGGTCGCTAGCCGATTTGTGTTGCAGGCAAGCCGGGTGCGTGTAAAGCCGCAGCATGCGCTGGCTCAGGTGGCCGGTTTGGGCCTGGGGCGGCGTTCGTGCTGCCACAGCACCTCGCCGTGGCCAGCTTCCCGTGCCAGTACCCGGCTGATCACGAACAGCAGATCAGACAACCGGTTGAGGTAATGCTGTGGTTGCACGCGGATGGGTTCCTCGCGCGAGAGCGCCACCACCGTCCGTTCTGCCCGACGGCAAACCGTACGTGCAAGGTGCCCGCAGGCTGCGGCCATGCCGCCGCCAGGCAGAATGAATTCCTTCAGCGGCGGTAATGGGTCGTTCAACGCATCAAGGATGGACTCCAGGCGCGTGATGTCCGCATCCTGCACGGTTTCCATGCCCGGGATGCATAACTCGCCACCCAGATCGAACAAATCGTGCTGCACTTGCGTCAAGGCCTCGCGCACCGCATCGGGTATGCCACTTGCCGCGAGTACCATGCCGATCGTGCAGTTGAGCTCGTCTACGGTTCCGTACGCGGTGACGCGCAACGAGTCCTTCCCGGTCCGCGAACCATCTCCCAACCCGGTACTGCCGTCGTCACCGGTGCGCGTGTAGATGCGGGAGAGTCGATTGCCCATGTCCGCGACTCAGCAAGAACGCGCGTAGCTGGCGCGCTGGCGGCCGGTGTAGAGCGTGGCAGCAACATGCAGCAGGGCGCCGACGCCAACGTACAGTGCGGTGGTGCCCAGGAACGGCAAGTACCAGTCGCCGAGGTTGCTCATCCAGCCTGCGGCACTGCGCGGCAGCGGCACTGCATTGCTCAGCCAGTAGAAACTTCCGTTGGAAATGAGGTAGCACGCCGCTTCACTGACCAACAATGCACTTGCTGCGAGCCCCAGGGTCGATGCACGCAAGCCGTGTTCGTGAGCGGCCAGCCAGCTACCGCCAAACCACATGGCGCCGAAATAAGCGGGCATGCTCCAATACGCCGGGGACACGCAGTAATGCGTCCAGAAATCGAGGCCCTGACCCGTAATCACGAAGAAATCGATCAGCACCGCTTCGGCGATCAGCAGCACGAACGCCCAGCGCGCGGAGCCCCGCAGCCAGAAGCCCGCAAGGAAAAACACTCCCCACGACGCGTCCGGTATCACGCTGAAATGATGCAAGCGTGTGGCCGCCATCACCAGTGCAAGCAGCAGGAAGATGCCGAAGCGTTCGGCGTGTGTCTTGGTCATTTGCGGTTCCACGGTGGCGTCTGGACAGAGCCTTAGTCTATCGCAACGGCGCGGCGCGGGCCGCTCCGGGTTCGGTATGATTGGCACATGGATACATCTGGATCGGCGGTGGTTGACCCGCGCAGCGTGCTGGTCGTTGGCGGAGGCTTGGTGGGCGCAAGCCTGGCGATTGCGCTGGACGCGGCTGGCATCGCCGCCACGCTGGTCGAGGCCGCCGCCCCGCGGGTCGGAGCGCAACCCAGTTACGACGAGCGCAATCTTGCCCTGGCGCGCGCCAGCGTCAATGGTCTGCGTGCCCTTGGCGTGTGGCGACATGCTTCAGCGGCAGCCACGCCCATCCGGCACATCCGCGTGAGTCGCAGCGGAGACTTTGGCAGCGTGCGCATGGATGCTGACAAACACGGCGTCGATGCGTTGGGCTGGACCCTGCCAGCGCGTGAACTGGGTGCGGCGCTGCTGCGGCGCCTGGACGAGTGCCAGCGGCTGACCCGACTTGCCCCGGCCACGTTGACTAGGCTGGAGCCACTGGCCAGCGGCTGGCGCGCACATCTGCGTTGTGCCGACGGAAATCGCAGTGTCGACGCTGCGCTGGTGGTTGGTGCCGACGGCACCGAATCTTCCGTGCGTGGCGCGCTGGGCGTGGAGGTCGAGCGTCACGATTATGAGCAGACGTTGTTTGTTTGCACCGTCACCCCGGAGCGCGAGCATGCGCAGCGGGCGTTTGAGCGCTTCAGCGATGATGGACCGGTCGCTCTCTTGCCGCTGGGGGATCACCATTGCGGGCTGGTGCTTACCGTTCCAGCCGGCGAGGCGGCACGTGTCGGTGAGCTGGATGACGCGGATTATCTCGCGCTGGCGCAACGCCGGTTTGGCTGGCGCCTGGGGCGCCTGACACGCCCGGGCAAGCGCTTTCCGTATGCCGTGCATCGGGTCGTGGCCAGCCAATTGATTGCCCATCATGCCGTCCTGGTGGGGAATGCTGCGCAGACCATCCATCCGATTGGCGCCCAGGGCTTCAACCTTGGCCTGCGGGACGCGTTGACGCTGGCCGAGTTGGTGGTCGACGCCCCCGAGGTGGGTGCACATGAAGTCCTGCAGCGCTACGCGGCACGGCGCGCGCCCGACCGCGACGGCACCATGGCCATGAGTCACGCCCTGGTGCAGCTCGCGTGTTTGCCACAACCGTTGCTGGCGCCATTGCGTTCGCTGGCGCTGCTGGCTTGCGATCGCGTGCCAGCGCTGCAGCGGGTGCTGGCGCAGCGTGGCATGGGTTTTCGTGGCGAGCCGCCACAAGCAGCACTGGAGTCTGTGGCGTGACCGCCACAGCACTGATCGGGAGCGCGCGGCGCCGGCCCGCGGCGCTGGATATCGCCGTCGTTGGCGGTGGCATGGCGGGTGCGGCGGCTGCGCTCGCGTTGGCTCGTGCGGGTTTCACGACCGCGTTGCTGGAAGCCCGTCAACCAAAGCCGTGGGCTCAGGATGACGAGGTCGATTTGCGCGTGGTCGGACTGGCGCCATCGTCAATAAAGTTGTTGCATGAACTTGGCATCTGGACGTCCATTCGTGATGCGCGCTGCAGTCGCTACACGCACATGCATGTATGGGATGCGGAGAGCGGGGCGACGCTCGATTTTGCGGCCGTCGCCACCGGGCACGATGGGCTGGGCTGCATTGTCGAGAACCGGCTCGTGCAGTGGATGCTGTGGAACGCGCTGGCGGCGGCTGGCGTGCGCGTGTTGTGTCCGGCACAAGTGGAGGGGATGCAGGCCGAGGACGATCGCATCGGGTTGCATCTGGCTGACGGTGGCACGGTGTCCGCGCGCGTCGTGGTGGCCGCTGATGGCGCTGCATCACCGCTGCGGCAACTGGCCGGGATCACGACGCGCGGGCATGACTATGCGCAGCGTGCCGTCGTTGCCCACGTTGCCACTGAGCGACCACACCAGCAAACGGCCTGGCAACGGTTCCTGCGCGGCGGGCCGCTGGCATTGCTGCCGCTCACCGATGGCCGCAGCTCCATTGTCTGGTCGTTGCCAGAAGTCGAGGCACAGCGCGTGTTGGCTCTGGATGATCGCCAGTTCATGGACGCCTTGGGCGTGGCCAGTGATTTTCGCCTCGGGCGCGTCATGGCCAGCACGCCGCGCGCCGCGTTCGCACTCAAGCTGCAGTTGGCCACGAGCTATCAAACGCGGCGCATGGTATTGCTCGGTGACGCGGCCCACACTGTGCACCCGCTGGCCGGCCAGGGGGTGAATCTGGGCTTGCGCGATGTAGTCGAATTGCGCGATACGTTGCTGACGGCGCACAAGTCTGGTCGCGACATTGGCGCCGCGCATGTGCTGCGTCGTTATGCGCGCCGTCGGCGCAGCGCGGACACGCTCGACGCGTTGAGCTTTGATGCGCTGGCGCGGGTGTATGCATCGAATACATTGCCACTGGTCGCCGCACGTGGTGCAGGCATGCGGCTGCTCAACCATCTGTCACCGTTCAAGCGACGTCTCGTCAAGCACGCCGCAGGAGTTTGATCTCGCGCGTGCACGGGCATGAGCCTGCGCGCGGCTTCTGTGTGGTGGCACCGCCCCTCGGCTCTTGCCGTGTCTTACCATTATTCCGGACTCCTTTGCGGCCTCGCAAAAAACCATCAGTTCCCGCTCAATGCCACTGCGTGCAAGTAGCGGCTCGTTCCACCCACAGGAGGTTGCCTCATGCGCATCACTCGACTTCACGGCCTGCTGTTGCTGGCGGCATTTCCGTTTGCTGCGTCGGCAGCCATGGTGCAGCGCCCGGTTACCTGGACGCAGGACGGCACCACGTTTCACAGCGTGTTGGTGTACGACGCAGCGGTGACGACCAAGCGTCCCGGTCTGGTGATGGTGCCGAATTGGTACGGCATCAACGACGCGGCGCTGAAGAAGGCGGAAATGCTGGCCGGGAAAGACTACGTGATTCTGCTCACTGACATGTACGGCGAGCACGTGCGGCCGGGCAGCGCCGAACAGGCACAGGCAGCAGTCAAGCCGTTGTACGCGGATCGCGGATTGATGCGCGCGCGGATGCAGTTGGCGCTGGCGCAGTTGCGAGCGCAGGCGGGGAGTGCGCCGCTTGATGTCACGAAACTGGCGGCGATCGGCTTCTGCTTTGGCGGTTCGGCCGTGCTCGATCTGGCGCGCAGTGGCGCGGACGTGGCTGCGGTCGTGGCATTTCACGGCGGCCTTACAACAGATGATCCGGCGTTGGCGAAAAACATCAAGGCGCGGGTACTGGCCATCAATGGCGCCGATGACAAGGGCACCATGCCCGATGCCGAAAAGTTCATGAACGAGATGCGGTCCAGTCCTGCGGATTGGCAGTTCGTGGTGCTTGGTCACGCCGTGCATTGCTTCACGGAAGTGGGCGAGAACTCGCCTGGTTGTCGCTACGACAAAACCGCCGCGACGCGCAGTTATCGCCTCATGCGCGATTGGCTGGGCGGAGCATTTTCCGGTCAGCCGTGAGCCTGGTGGATAGTGTGTCGCCGGGAAGCTTGCGTGCCCGAATGGCTGCGTTGGGTTGCCAGGGCGTTCAGTAGGTGCGTTGCACGGAATAGTCGGCCAATACTGCCAGTGCATCGCGTTGCGGTGACGGTGGCAATGCCGTGAGCGCGTCGCGCGCAGCTTCCGCGTGGCGCGCGGCACACGCCTGTGTGCGCTGCATGGCTCCGGAATTGCGGATCGCGGTGACAATGGGTTCCAGCGGCCCGACACCCTCGTGCTGGATGGCTCGACGCAGAAGCTGCACGAGTTCTGCGTCGGCGGTTTCCAACGCGTAGATCAGCGGTAGTGTCGGTTTGCCTTCGAGCAGGTCATCGCCGACGTTCTTGCCCAAGGTGTCCGCATCACTCACGTAGTCGAGTAGGTCGTCGGCGATCTGGAACGCGTAGCCCAGCTCCATGCCGTAGCGTCGCAGCGCAGCCACTTGCGCGTCAGGCAGTCGGCCAAGCACGCCACCCAACTCGGTCGCGGCGGCGAACAGCACCGCAGTTTTGCGCTCAATCACCGCCAGATACGCAGCTTCGCTGACGTCCGCATTGCCGATGTTCAGCAACTGCAGTACTTCGCCCTCGGCGAGAGTGTTGGTGGTGTCGGCAAGGATGCGCATGATGCGCATGTCGTCCAGTTCCACCATGAGCTGGAACGAACGCGAGTACAGGAAATCACCAACCAGGACACTGGCGGCATTGCCCCACAGCGCGTTCGCCGTCTTGCGCCCGCGTCGCAGTTCCGATTCATCGACCACATCGTCGTGCAACAAGGTTGAGGTGTGGATGAACTCGATGACTGCCGCCAGCTTGATGTGCTGGTCGCCAGCATAGCCGGCCGCCCCCGCAGCCAGTACGTGCAAGGTGGGGCGCAGCCGCTTGCCACCGCTGGCCACGATGTGATCGGCAATCTGGTTGATCAGCACTACGTCCGAAGACAGGCGCCGACGGATCAGCGCGTCGACACGACGCATATCGGCGGCAGCCAGTTCGCGCACCTGGGCAAAACCGGGGGGGCGAAAAACGTCAGCGGGCATCACGTGCATGGGGACTTCAAGGCGGCGTAGGCGACGATTATAGGGTGTGCGGGCAGTTGTGCCGTGCCCTGTTGCCGTGGCACGCCACTGCGAAAACGGCTGGCTATGACCGTATAATCCGCGGTGATGCATTCCCTGAGCAACAGTCGCCGGTGAGCAAACTCAGCCGTCTCGAATTGCGCAGTGCGCTGACGCTGGCCTGCGTGATCAGTCTGCGCCTGTTCGGTTTATTTTTGATCATGCCGGTGTTTTCGCTGTATGCGAAAGGCATGCCCGGTGCTACCCCGTTCATGATCGGCTTCGCGCTCGGCATCTACGGACTGGGGCAAATCGTGCTGCAGATCCCGTTGGGACTGCTGTCAGATCACATCGGGCGCAAGCCGGCGATCACCATTGGCTTGGTGCTGTTTGCCATCGGTGGGGTCATTGCGGCCATGTCCCACACGCTGACCGGCATTGCCATTGGTCGCGCAGTGCAAGGCATGGGCGCGGTTGCTGGCGCCGGCATCGCGTTGGCCGCCGATCTCACCGCAGACGAAAATCGCGGCAAAGTAATGGGTATCATCGGCGTTTCGATCGGGCTGGCGTTCCTGCTGGCGTTGATCCTGGGGCCTCCGCTCGAAGCCGTACGTGGTTTGTCCGGTTTGTTTGCGGCCACTTCGATACTGGCTTTGCTTTCGCTGGTGCTGCTGTGGCTGATCGTGCCGACACCAGCCCGCGCGCGGGCACCGGCTGCTGCCGGCTTTGCCCAGGTGCTGGAGATGCTGCGCGACGGGCGCATGCTGGTGTTGAATGGATCGGTGTTTTTCCTGCACGCGCTGCTTACGGCCAGTTTCGTCGGATTGCCGTTGCTGCTGGCAAACACCTTGAACTTGCCTGTCAACCGCCACTGGGAGCTGTACTTGCCGGTGATGCTGATTGCCGCGCTGGTGATGGGGGCCAGTTTGCGGCACATGCGGGAAGTGGCGCAAAGTCTGCGCGTGGTGATGGTGTGCGTGGTCGCGATTGGTCTGGCTTTGCTCGGGTTCGCCCTGTCCGGCAACCACCTGATCGCATTTGGCGTAGCCGCGACGGTGTTTTTTTCCGGCTTCAACCTGCTTGAAGCGGCTCTGCCCAGTCTGGTGTCGCGGCTTGCCCCCACGCACCTGCGTGGCGCAGCAATGGGTGCTTATTCGACCAGCCAGTTTGTTGGCGCCTTTGTCGGCGGGACGCTGGGCGGGTTGGCGTTGGGTCGATTTGGACCTGATGGCATCTTTGCATGCGCCGCGGCACTGACGTTGCTGTGGCTGCCGCTGGTGGTGTTAGGTGCGCGGCGGATTGATCGCGCGGCGCTGGCTGCACAAGTCGTCGGCTGACATCAGTCAGGGCGCGATGCCGATGGTGGCGGTGGCGCGCGCCGGCAGACGATCACATGGTGCTCATGTAGATTCGCCCGGCATGGCGGTTATCATGAGCGCCTCACTCCACCATCCCGACCGTCCGCATTGCGCGAGCGGCCGGCTTCCAAGAGGACATCCCATGGCACGCGGCGTCAACAAGGTCATTCTGGTGGGCAATCTCGGTGCCGACCCGGAAATGCGCTACACCACGAGTGGTTCGGGGATCTGTACATTCAATCTGGCCACGAGCGAATCGTGGACGGACAAGCAGACGAACGAGAAACAGGAACGAACGGAGTGGCACCGCGTGAAGATCTTCGGGCGCCTCGCGGAGATTGCCAACGAGTACCTGAAGAAGGGCCGCCAGGTTTATATTGAGGGTTCGATCCGTACGGACAAGTTCACCGGCAAGGATGGGGTGGAAAAATACTTTACCGATATCATTGCCAGCAATATGCAATTGCTTGGTAGTGGGGGCGGCGCTGGTGGTGAGGCGGGAGGCGGTGGTTATCAGCGCAGCCAGGGCAGCTCTGGCGGTCAGCGTCAGGACAGTGGAAGCCAAGGTGGCGCAAGGGACAATCGTTCCGCACCCGAAGCACCGACGGACAACGGCTTTACGGATGACGAGATTCCGTTCTAGCGGTTACCCGGGCACTTGGCAGCCAGGTTTGGTACACAAGCCCGTGAGCAATCGCGGGTTTTTTTCTTCTGCAGATTTACCCGGGTTGGGTTTTGGCGCGGGCGGGAACCGGAGCCAAACCTTCATGGCTGGTGCGTCGCGTGCCCGGCATGGTGTTCCGGGAAAAGGGTGGATGGCCTGGGTACCGTGCGTGGCGAAACACCCCGCCGCCTGGCAGGGTATGCGTGCGGGAGGAGGGCGAAGTCGACTTGGGAGCATGTCGAGGAAATCATTGCGCACGATCAAAGCGACACATGCTCGAGCGAGCGTCCGCGCTGGGAGCCTTGGCGTCGGCTCAGGATCCAATGAGTGACGCGTTGCGCACATGCGGCACGCACGTGTTCCGGGGCTTGTTGTCTGTTGCCAGCTGTCTCCGCGTGGAACCAACCGATGTCAATTCTCGATGTTGCGCAGAGCACCGCCCACTTGACCGCACCGTCTGAATATCACGATGATCGAATCGCTGGCAAAGTGAGCCGGGCCGTGTCCAGCAACTTCCGTCCAGGATCTTAAAGATGGCTAAATCCGTCCACCGTGGACCGCGCGAACTGTGGCACGCCTTGATCTGGTCGCTGCAGGGGTTGCGTGCCGCGTGGCAGACCGAGTCAGCGTTCCGGCTGGAAGTTGTCTTGCTGGTGATATTTGTCCCGCTGGGTCTGTGGCTGGGTGTCGGGGGGAGTGAAAAAGCGCTGCTGGTGGGGGTGCTGTTGCCGATACCGGCGGGTGAGATGTTCAATTCAGCAGTGGAAGCGCTGGCCGACAAGCTGTGGCCGGAACAAAACCCGATTGCTGGCCGGATCAAGGATCTGGCGGCGGCTGCGGTTTTCGTGTTGATCGTGAATGCGCTCGTGGTGTGGACGCTGGTGTGGGTCCTGTAGCAGGTTGTGCCGCGCGCGCCCGCATGGTGCTTTTGCGCCCGGGGTAGGCCGGCGCGGGTACGTACACTTGTTCGCGTCCCGTTCCGTTCGTGATAACGTCATCAATTCTTGTTGCCTGCGGATAGGTCCCTACCGTCGCTGGGCGCGAAGCGGTTAGGCGGCACGGGGGTGAATCAGTGGGCGCAAGGGCGACGCTGCGCATCGACGCAGTTACCAGCAAGACGGACCTCGACAACTTCATCGAGGTAGCGGACGCCATATTGCGCGATGACCCGATGTGGGTGACGCCATTGCATCTTGAGCGGCGCATGTCGCTGTCGCCGAAAAGCAACCCGTACTTTACGCATGCGCAATGGCAGGCCTGGATCGCCTGGCGTGGTGATCGACCGGTCGGGCGCGTCAGTGCGCAGATTGATCAGTTGCATCTGCAACGCTATGACGATGCCACCGGCTTTTTCGGCATGCTCGACGCTGAGGATGATGCCGAGACCTTTTCAGCGTTGCTGACCACGGCCGAAGAGTGGCTGCGCGAGCACGGCATCCAGCGCGTGCGCGGGCCGTTCAACTTGTCCATCAATGAGGAAACCGGGCTGCTGGTCGATGGATTCGACACACCGCCCGTCTTCATGATGGGCCATGCGCGGCCTTATTATGCTGGTCACATCGAGCAGCATGGTTACCGCAAGGCCGTCGACACGCTGGCTTACACGATGTCACCGGATTTCAAGGCGCCCGCGGTCATGCAACGCCTGCTGGATCGCTCGCCGCAAAAGGTGCGGGTGCGTCCGGTGGACCTGAAGCACTTTGACGAGGAACTCGAGGTGCTACGCGGCATCTTCAATGATGCGTGGGCCAATAACTGGGGATTTGTGCCCTACACGCAAGCCGAGTTTCGCGAGCTGGGCAAGAATCTGCGCATGCTGGTGAGCCCGAGTCTGATTCAGATAGCAGAAGTTGACGGCGAGCCGGCAGCGTTCATTGTCGCGCTGCCCAACATCAATGAGGCTATCGGTGACCTGGGCGGCAGATTGCTGCCGTTCGGCTGGTTGAAGTTGCTATGGCGGATCAAACTGCAGTTCCCGCATTCCGCACGGATACCGTTGATGGGGGTACGCCAGAAATTCCAGCAGACGCGTCTTGGCCCGGCGTTGGCGTTTGTCGTCATCGAAGCTGTTCGCGTGCCGCTCCAGGCGCTTGGCGTGCGTGAGGTGGAACTGTCCTGGGTACTGGAAAACAATGCCGGGATGTGCAGCGTCATCGAGGCCATCGGCGGGCGCGCGTACAAGCGCTATCGTGTGTATGAGCGTAGCCTCGCGTGATGTGCGGCTTTTGGATCGGGGGGAAACTGCATGATGACGCGGCTGCTTGCCAACATTACGGGTTATGGCACGACATGATGCAAATTCTCATGCCATGAACGATCAGGAACCTTCCAACTTCCGCAGTCGATCGCCCCGATCGTCGGGGCGTGACCCGGTGCAGCCATGGTGGGGTCGACGGCACAATATCCTGCTGGCGCTGGCGGCCTTGATCATCGCTGTGGTCATCTGGCGACTGGCGTCGACGCCACGCGGCGAGCGCGATGTCGTGACCCCGCCGGTGGCGGTGGTCACGGCAACCGTGAAGCAGGGCCCGTTCACCGTATTTCAATCCGCGTTGGGTACGGTCAAGCCACTGCACAGCGTTACCGTGCGCAGTCCAGTCAGCGGGCGTTTGCTCAGTGTTTCGTTCAGCGGTGGGCAGATGGTCAAAAAAGGAGCGTTGCTGGCCACGGTGGACCCGCAACCCGTGGCAACGCAACTGGCGTTGGCCCAGGGCGAGCTGGCGCGTAGCCAGGCGCTGCATGCGCAGGCGGCCGATACCCTGCAACGGTACCAACAGTTATTGACCGAGGACTCGATGCCGCCGCAGAGAGTGGCTGACCAGAAAGCCTTGGCGGACCAGCAGGCGGCTGATCTTCGCGTTGCGCAGAGTCGCGTGGATGACGCCAAGCTGCAACTGGCGAACACGCGAATCGTTGCGCCCATCAGCGGCATGGTGGGTCTGCGTCGGGTGGATCCGGGAAACTTTATCCAGCCCTCGGACGCGGAAGGCATCACCACCGTGACGGAGCTGCATCCTATCGGCGTCGAGTTTGCGTTGCCTGGCCATGTATTGGCGGACCTGGTCAAGCGTCTGCATGCGGGCGCTGAGACCGCCGTCGTTGCCTATGCCTCGGACACGGACACCCGGCTTGCCAATGGCAAATTGCAGGCCACGGACAACCAGATTGACCCTGACACCGGGACGGTTCGGCTCCAGGCGGTATTTCCCAATACCGACGATAACCTTTTCCCCAACCAGTTCGTGTCAGTCAAGCTCGCTGTGCGCGAGTTGGATGACGCGGTATTGCTGCCCACCGCAGCTATTCAGCATGGCGCGGATGGCCCCTTCGTCTATGTCGTGGGTGCCGACCAGACAGTCAGCATCGCTCAGGTAGAACTTGGCCCCGGGGACGACATGACGAGCGTGGTCCGGACTGGCGTCAACGTCGGTACGGTGGTGGTCGTCCAGGGCTCCGATCATCTGCGTGCGGGGTTGCGCGTCAAGCCCATTGCTACTGCGCACAACAATGATGCGCCGCCACGGGTGAGCGCAGCCGGGAGCGAACACGACAAGCGCGACAGCGTCAGGCCGCTATCGGGGGAGTCCGCTCACCGTCAGCACACGGACGACCCGGATGTGACCCCCGGCGCATCATGACATTCAACCCGTCGCGCGCATTCATCCTGCGCCCCGTGGCAACCACGTTGCTGGCCGCAGCCATTCTTCTGCTGGGGCTGTTTACTTATCGCTTGCTGCCGGTATCGGCCCTGCCGGAAGTGGATTTTCCGACGATTCAGGTGGTCACGCAGTACCAGGGCGCAAGCGCCCAGATCATCGCGGCCAATGTGACCGCACCACTGGAGCGGCGACTGGGGCGCATGCCGGGCCTCGACCGCATGGCTTCGACCAGTTCGGTTGGCATGTCCGTCATCACCCTGCGCTTCGGGCTGGAACTGCCGCTGGATGTCGCCGAGCAGGAGGTGCAGGCAGCCATTAACGCGGCCGGAACGCTCTTGCCAGCGGATCTTTCCCAGCCACCGATTTACCACAAGGTCAACCCTGCAGACGCTCCGATCATGACGCTTGCGCTCAGCTCGCGCACGCTGCCACTGACCACGATGCGCCATCTTGCTGACACGCGACTGGCTGGCAAGCTGTCTCAAGTGCCTGGTGTCGGACTGGTCAGCGTCGTTGGCGGGCATCGTCCGGCGATTTTGGTTCGCGCGCACCCGGCCGCGCTCACTGCCCACGGGCTTGTGCTGGAGGATCTGCGCGGTGCCATCAATGCCGCCAGCTCCAGCCAGGCAAAGGGCACGCTGAGTGGCCCGCTCAAATCATCGACGATTGCGACCGACGCGGATTTGACGACCGCTGCGGCGTTTGCCCGCATCGCCGTTTCCGATCACGACGGGGCGACGCTGCACCTTGGCGATGTGGCCAGTGTCAGCGACGGCGCCGCGGACGGACAGGTCGCGGCGTGGGCTGACGAATCGCCGGCAATCATTCTCAACATTCAGCGTCAACCTGGTGCCAATACGGTTGCAGTTGTTCGACAAATTCGGCATTTGTTGCCGCAACTTGAAGCCAGTCTGCCCGCGGCGGTGCACGTTGCCACGCTGGCGGATCGCACGGTTTCAATTCGTGCATCGATACATGATGTGCAACTCGAGCTGTTGTTTGCCGTCATCCTCGTGGTGCTGGTGATTTTCCTGTTCCTGCGCAATGCAGCGGCCACCTTCATTCCGGCCGTGGTGGTGCCGTTGTCGCTCATCGGCACGTTCGCGGTGATGTATGTCGCCGGTTTTTCCGTCAACAACCTGACGTTGATGGCACTGATTATTGCCACCGGGTTTGTCGTTGATGATGCGATCGTGATGATCGAGAACATTGCCCGTCACGTCGAGGCCGGGGAGCCTCCGCTTGAGGCGGCGCTGGCGGGATCGCGCGAGATTGTCTTTACGGTCATCTCTTTGACGCTCTCGCTGATTGCGGTGTTGATTCCCTTGTTGTTCATGCAGGGCTTGGTGGGACGCCTGTTTCGCGAATTTGCGCTGACGTTGGCGGTTGCGGTCCTGATCTCGGGTGTGATTTCGCTCACGCTTACGCCCATGTTGTGCGCGCGCATGCTGAAACGCGATGCGCAAGCTGACGGAGTCCTCGGCGCAACCGGACGCGGGTTCACGCGCCTTCTGGAAACCTATGCGCGGTTACTCGACAAGGTGCTGCGACATCAGGGTGCAACCTTGCTGGCCGTCGGCGTAATGGTTGTATTGACGGTCATGCTGTATGTCCTGATCCCGAAGGGTCTGTTTCCCTTGCAGGATGCCGGCGCGATTCAGGTGGTGACCGAAGCGTCGCCACAAACCTCGTTTGCGCTGATGGCCACACGCCAGCAGGAGCTGACGCGGATCATCAACAGTGATCCGGCGGTCGCCAACGTCGCATCCTTCGTGGGCGTTGACCGCGACAACGCGAGCCTCAACAGCGGGCGGCTGCAGATCAATCTCAAGCCACTGTCCGAGCGCCCCCGGGTGGCGACGGTGATGCACCGCCTGCGGGGAAAACTGGACGCTGTCGACGGCATCAAGGCCTATTTGCAGCCGCTGCGAAATCTGACCGTCGAAGATCGTGCCAGCCGTGGACGTTACGCTGTTTTGCTGTCCGCAACGGATCTGCAGACGCTGCGCACGTGGGTGCCTCGTTTTGTGGCCAGTCTGCGTCGCCAGCGTGCGCTCACGGATGTCGTGAGCGACCAGCAGGACGGTGGCTTGCAGGCCTACGTGAAAATCGACTGGGCGCGCGCGGCACGCCACGGCGTAACTGCAGCAGCCATCGACAACGCGCTGTACAACGCCTACGGGCAGCGCGCGGTCAAGAACTTGTTGAGCACCGCAGGTGAACGTCAGGTAGTGCTTGAACTTGACCCGTCCGGACAAGGTTTCGGAGAATTATTGGGGCAGGTTTATCTGCGTGGATACGCACCCGGCACCTCGCGGGACGGGCCGATGGGTGCTGCACGAGGCCCGTTGGTGCCGTTGTCATCGTTGGCAACGGTCAGTCAGCGCGAGGTGGCGTTGGTGGTGAACCGCGCCGATCAGTTGCCGGCTGCAACCATCTCATTCGGGCTGGCGCCCGGCGGATCGCTGGGCCGCGCTACGCGCATCATCAACGTTACCGCGCAGAAACTCGATCTGCCTTCCAGCGTGCAAGTGCAGTTTGAAGGGGCTTTGCAGGCATTTCGTGGTTCGCTCGGCAGTCAGCCGTGGCTGCTGCTGGCCGCTATCCTCTGCGTTTACGTTGTGCTCGGCGTCTTGTACGAGAGCTTCATCCACCCGCTGACCATTCTTTCCACGCTGCCTTCGGCGACCATTGGAGCCTTGCTTGCGTTGATTCTGGCGGGCATGGAGCTGGACGTCATTTCCATCGTTGGCATCGTGCTGTTGATTGGCATTGTGCAGAAAAATGCGATCCTGATGATTGACTTTGCGTTGGTTGCACAGCGCGAGCGTGGACAATCGCCGCATGCAGCCATCGTCGAAGCGTGTCGGCTGCGTTTTCGCCCCATCATGATGACCACCGCTGCGGCATTGCTCGGAGCGTTGCCGTTGATGCTCAGCTGGGGTGTGGGTGCCGAGTTGCGCCGGCCGCTGGGCGTGGCGGTGGTTGGGGGGCTGATCGTCAGCCAACTGTTGACTCTGTTCACCACGCCAGTCATCTACCTGTCCTTCGAGCGGCTTGCGCACGCGGGTCAGCGCCTGCGCCATCGCCCCGCTGGCGGCTAGAGGCGCAGCCATGAATTTCTCCGCCCCCTTTGTTGCCCGACCCGTCGCCACGACGCTGTTGTCGCTGGCGCTGGTGGTGTTGGGACTGGTCGCATTCCGCAGTCTGCCGCTGGCGCCACTGCCGCGCGTCGAAGTGCCAACCATCAGGGTGTCTGCGCAGTTGCCGGGGGCAAGCCCCGAGACCATGGCTGCCGTCGTCGCCCAGCCGTTGGAACGCGCTTTTGCCCGCATTGCCGGTATCACCCAGATGAGCTCGACGAACGTTGCTGGCACCACCGATATAGTGCTGTTGTTTGAGCCCGAGCGCGACATGAATGGTGCTGCGCGCGATGTGCAGGCAGCTCTCAACGCGGCTCGCGGCGAGTTGCCCCAGGACATGCCGAGCAACCCCCAATATCGCCTGGTGAGTCCGGCGGATGCACCAATACTGGTGCTCGGACTGACTTCTACCAGCCTGTCCCCGGCGACCATGTACGAAGCCGCATCCATCGTGCTCGAGCGCCATCTTGCCCGCATCCCCGGGGTGGGTGACGTCGCTTTGAAGGGCGCTGCGCTACCGGCAGTCCGCGTTGAACTTGACCCGCAGGCGCTGGCGCAACGCCACGTCAGCTTCGCGGCCGTGCGCCAGGCGATTGCAGCAACCAATCTGCAGCATCCGGTAGGCGGGTTCGAGGATGGCGGTCGATATTGGCAAATCGCCACGAGCGACAGGTTCGCCGACGCGGCCGAGTTCCGTGATCTGATAGTGGCCGATGACCAAGGTGCCGTTGTGCACCTGGGAGACGTCGCGCAGGTCGTCGACGGCGTCGAAAATCCGGAGAATGTCGGCGGCGCTGACGGTAAACCAGCCGTGCTTGCCATCATCCGCCGCAAGCCTGGCGCGAATATTGTCAAGACTGTCGAGCTGGTTGAAGCACAGCTCCCGGCACTGCGCGAGGCGTTGCCGCAGGCGATGGAGCTTGAAGTGCTGGTCGATCGCACGGTAACCGTGCGCAGCTCGCTACGCACCGCCGAGCACACGCTGGTGGTGGCGATGGTGCTGGTCATGCTGGTGATGTTGTTGTTCCTGCACGATGTCCGGGCGGCACTGGTGGCGAGCGCGGCAGTGCCCATTGCCGTTGCCGGCACATTTGTGGTGATGGCAGTCCTGGGCTACAGCCTGGACAATCTTTCGTTGATGGCGCTGATCATCGCCGTCGGGTTCGCGGTCGATGACGCTGTGGTGGTGGTGGAGAATATCGCGCGCCACGTCGAGGCCGGCGTGCCCCCGCGTCAGGCCGCCATCCAGGGAGCGCAGGAAGTCGGGCTGACCGTCGTATCGATGAGCGCGGTGCTGATAGCGGTGTTCATCCCGCTGTTGTTCATGAGTGGCTATGTCGGTCTGTTTGTGCGCGAATTTGCGGTCACCATTGTCATTGTCATCGTGATGTCGCTGCTGGTTGCACTGACGACCATGCCGATGCTGTGCGCGCTGGTTCTCAAGCGGTCTGAACGCTCGTCGCGCCAAAGTCGCGCGCGCCGCTGGAGCCGTTATGGACTGGCACGCCTGCTGCGTGCCTATATGCGCAGCCTCGATACGGCTCTCGCGCACCCGCGGGTCATCATGCTGATCCTCGGTGGGGTGGTCCTGCTCAATGTTTACTTGTATGCAACGGTGCCAAAGGGCTTTTTCCCGCGCCAGGATACAGGTCAGTTGACCGGGCGTATTCACGTTGCCGACAGCGGCTCGTTCCCGGTACTGCGGCGCAAGCTGGCAGATTTTTCCGCCATCGTGCGTGCCGACCCCGCGGTGCTCCACGTTGCCGCTTACGCCGGTGATGATGAGCCCGGTTCGGGTTCGGTATTCGTGACCTTGAAACCACTCGCAAGTGGTCGGCCCAGCGCTGACAAGGTCGCAGCGCGGTTGCGCACCAGGCTGGCTGGGGTAGCCGGCGCGAGCATCGCACTCAACTCGGTTCAGGATATCAACGTGGGCGGCCGCCGCAGTCGCTCGAATTATCAATATACCGTTGAGGCTGATGACCCGGCGGTCCTGGACCAGTGGGCACCGCGTATTGTCGCGGCGCTGGAGCGCCTGCCGCAGTTGCGCGAGGTCAGCATGGATACGGGTGGCCGGGGACTGGAGACGGTGGTGCATATCGACCGTGACGTGGCGGCGCGCAGCGGGGTCACGGTGGCGCAAGTTGACACCGTGCTGCGTGATGCGTTTGCCCAGGCTCCGGTGGCGACGTTGTACAAGCCGCACGGCCAATATAGGGTCGTGATGGGCGTGGCTCCACAATATGCGCAAGCCGCGAGCGCACTGGATCGCTTGCATGTCGGCCAGGGCATGATGGCGCAGGTGCCGCTGGCGAGCCTGGCGCGAACAACGCAACGGCTGCGTGGACTGGAAGTGGAGCACGCTGGCCAGTTTGTCGCACGCACGATGGCGTTCGAGCTCGCACCTGGCGCATCGCTGTCCAGTGCGACACGGGCGATTCAGCGGGCGGTCGACGACCTGGCGTTGCCAAACACGGTACGCGGCGCCTTTGAAGGCTCGACTCGGGCGTTCCGGCAAGTGCAAAACAGTCAGCCCACGCTGATCCTGGCAGCTTTTTTGACCTTGTTCATCGTGTTGGGCGTGCTTTACGAAAGCGTTGCTCACCCGTTGACCATCCTCTCGACGCTACCTTCGGCCGGGGTGGGGGCGCTGCTCGCGTTGTGGTTGCTGCGCACTGACTTCGATGTCATTGCCTTCATCGGCGTTTTTGCGTTGGTTGGCATCGTGATGAAGAACGCCATCATGATGGTTGATTTCGCGTTGCAGGCGCAGCGTTCGTCCGGAGCATTGCCGCATGCAGCCATCCGCCGGGCGTGTCTGCTGCGTTTCCGTCCCATCATGATGACCTCGCTGGCGGTTTTTCTGGCTGCCATCCCGTTGGTCATCGCGTATGGTGGGGGCGCAGAAATGCGCCGGCCGTTGGGGATTGCCATTGGCGGCGGACTCATCGCCAGCCAGTTGCTGACGCTGTACACGACGCCGGTCGTGTTCTTGTACCTGGATCGCGCCGGCAAGTGGCTGGCGGCGTGCTGGAAAGATCGAGCGGCGCATCTCGATCCCTCTGGCGTGGGCGAGGCCTCGTGATGCGGATGGCGAAAAAGATGATGGAGCGTGTGTTGGTTGTGCCGGCACTCCTGCTGTGCTGTAGCGCGTGCACCGTGGGCCCGGATTATGTGCGACCAGACGTTCCGATGCCGGCGGCCTACGGCGAGGCATCCGGCACGCCGGAGCCAATGGGTTCATCTGTTGCGACGGACGGTTCCTGGTGGCAACGGTACGGCGACGCACAGCTTGATACGCTGGTACGACAGCTTGACTTGCACAACCAATCGCTCAAGGCGGCTGCAGCGCGCGTCGACGAGGCGGATGCGTTGTTGCGTGCGGCTGGCGGCACGCGGGTTCCATCGGTAACTGCCGGTACCGTGACCAGTGGTATTTCGGGGCGCAAGGACTTTGGTGCCCAGGTCGTCTGGGAGCTGGATTTGTGGGGACGCATGCGACGCGATGTGGAAGCGCGTGGCGCGGATGCGGCGGCGGCAGCAGATGACCTTGCTGCGGCCACCTTGTCCATGCGTGCGCAAGTTGTCGCAAGCTATTTCGCACTGCGCGCGAAGGATGCCGGCATTGAACTGTTGCAGGCCGCCACGACCGTGAATGGGCGGTGGTTGCAAATTGTGCGCAACCGCCATGCGTTGGGCGTCGCCTCGAGTGGCGAGCTGGCGCAGGCACATCTGCAGTTGGCGGATGCGCAGGGACAACTGGCAAGTACGCGTCTCGAACGCACGCAGATTGAGCATGCGATCGCCACCCTGGTGGGCAAGCCCCCGGCGGATTTTTCCATTGCGCCGTCGCCATTGCCGCTTGATACGAAGGTCCCGGTCATACCTGCCCATCTGCCCTCCCGCTTGTTGGAACGGCGTCCGGATATTGCAGCGGCAGAACGTCGGGTCGCCTCCGCCAGCGCGCGCATTGGCGTGCGCCAGGCTGAAATGCTGCCATCGCTTGACCTTGGTGCGGGTATCGGCGTACTGAGGGGAGCATTTGGCGCGGCAGACTTGGCGGCCCCGCTGTATCGTGGCGGCACGCTTGAAGCTGGTGTCTCTGGGGCGCGGGCGAGCTATGCGGAGGCGCTTGCCCAATATCGACAAACGGTGCTGGATGGCTTCCGCGAGGTGGAAGACAATCTGGCGGCACAGCGCCTCCTGGGAAGCCAAACCGGCATTCATGAAGATGCGGCGAAGGTGGCAGGCGATGCGCTGCGGATTTCAGCGAATCAGTACAAGGCGGGCGTTGCCGACTACGAATTGGTGGTCCAGGCGCGTGCGGAACTGGTGAAAAGTCACGCCGCTGCCGTGGAGCTGCTGCGTCGCCGCCTCACCACCAGCGTGAACTTGATCAAGGCGCTGGGCGGCGGCTGGGAAATGCCGGCGCCAACTCGTTCGGCCGGTGGCGCGAGGCGTTGATTGCGAGCAAGGCCTTCGTGTCTCAAGGCCGGTGTCCGGGCTACCAGCGGAACCAATCATCGACCGGTGCATCACATAGGCGCGCACAGACCGCTGGCCCGCGACGCATGCCGTACAAAGAACTTTTGATACATGCCGGCGAGGGGTACCCCGGTGGCTGTTGCGACGTAACAACGATATTAGGCACAGCCAGTTTGTTTGTGTACTATATCGTCCTATAATGTAACCTTAACGTTACTTTGACCGGGACGTCATCCGTATCCAGCCGGAGGGGGAGGTTGCGTCGCACGCTTGCATGCGACGCTCATGAACGTACCCGGCTCGCGTCAGCGCGTCATCAAGGTGCGCGACTGTCCAGGGTTCAAAATCGATTGCGACGTGCCCATGCAGAATGACTCTTCATTGAACGTGCCCACGCCCACGGCAAGTTGCTTGCCGCTGCGACGAGCTGACTTTGCCAATCTGGCTGAGGCGCTCGACTATGCGGCGCGCGGCGAAACCGGTGCCAACTTTTACTCCGGTCACGGCGAACTGTTGCTGGCACTGCCCTATCGTGCGCTGCGCGAAGAAGCACTTACACTCGCGCGGCGCTTGGCGTCGCTTGATCTCCCACGGGGTTCGCGCGTTGCGATCGTGGCGGAAACCAATCCGGACTTTCTGCGCTTTTTCTTTGCCTGTCAGTATGTCGGTCTTGTGCCGGTGGCGTTGCCGTCGGTCATCAACCTCGGTGGGCATGCCGCCTACGTCGAACGACTGCATGGCATGTTGAGAAGCTGTGGCGCCGCGGTGGCTGTCGCTTCAGACCAGCTTTTGCCGTTTTTGCGCGAAGCGGTTGGCGATCTGGAACTGGTGCGATTCGGAGCGCCAGACGTTTTCCATACGCTGCCAGAATCTGCAGCCGCACTGCACGCCAGCGGTCCGGATGAAATTGCATACCTGCAATTTACTTCCGGGAGTACCGGGTTCCCGCGTGCCGTGGTGATTGACGAGCACACGGTCCTCGCCAACCTTCATGGCGCGGTCAACCACGGTCTGGACATGCGCAGCGACGACCGCTTTGTGTCGTGGCTGCCGTTCTACCATGACATGGGCCTCATTGGCTGTTTGCTGGCGGTCGTCACGACGCAACGCTCGGTGGATTATCTGGACACACGTGCGTTCGCGATGCGGCCACGGTTGTGGCTCGATCTGATTACCCGCAACCGTGGCACGGTGGCCTACAGTCCACCATTTGGCTATGAGTTGTGCGCGCACCGGGTACGTCCGCAAGACGTCGCCAGCTACGACCTCTCCAGTTGGCGTGTGGCCGGCATTGGGGCCGAACCCATCCGTGCCGATGTCATGGAGCGGTTTGCCGAAATGTTGGCGCCGGCTGGCTTCGATGAACACGCGTTTGTGGCCAGCTATGGCATGGCGGAATGCTCGGTGGCGATCAGCTTTTCACCACTGCAGCAAGGCATCCTGGTGGACTGGGTGGATGCGGATGAATTGTCCGACCGCTTGCGCGCGCGACCCGCTGCCGAGGGTCGGCGCAAGGGCTTCGTACGGTGCGGGAGCGTATTGCCGGCGCATGAGGTCATGATCTGTGATGCAGCCGGACACAAGCTGCCTGAACTTGCTGTCGGGCGCATCATGGTGCGTGGACCGAGCGTCATGTCCGGGTATTTCGGCATGCCCGAAGAGACGCGCAAAGTGCTTTCCGCGGATGGCTGGCTGGATACCGGTGACACGGGCTACCTTGCGGATGGCAGCATCGTCGTGACCGGGCGGTCCAAGGACATGATCATCATCAATGGCCGCAATATCTGGCCGCAGGATATCGAGCGCATTGCCGAGCGCCAGCCGGAGTTGCGTTCCCAGGATGCGTCGGCGTTTGGCGTGCCCAGCCCGGATGGCACCGAAAAAGCAGTTGTGGTGGTGCAGTGTGCGGATACCCACGCGTTGGTACGCGATCAGCTGGTAACTCGTTTACGCCGCGAGATTCACGAACAGTTGGGAATCACCTGCCTTGTGGAGTTGGTGCCGCGCCATACCTTGCCGCGGACATCGTCAGGAAAGCTCTCGCGCTCGGCTACCCGCGCAGACTATTTGCAGCGCCGCGTCGAGGAAGACGAAAATGTCAAAGCGGCGGATGCTGATGAACTTTTGCGCACCGGTTGAGGCCTGACTGGTTGTGAGCGAACAGCAGGCACCTGTCGATCGGACGGTGGCGCTGACTGGCGGGACGGGCTTTATCGGCGCCACGGTGCTGCGACATCTGCTTGCCGGCCAGTGGCGGGTCCGCTCCCTGTATCGGCCGCGCGATGGGCGCGTGCTGCCCCAGTTGCCGGGAGTGACGTGGGTGGCGGGCGACGTGCGTGACGAAGCCGCGTTGGCGCGACTGGTGGAAGGTGTGCAAGCGGTGGTTCATTGCGCCGGTGTGGTGCGTGGCGCACGCCGTGCGGATTTTGACCTGGTGAATGTGGACGGGGTCGAGCGGCTGGCTGCCGCAGCGGCTGCGGAAAATCCCGCACCGCGGTTCCTGCTTGTTTCCTCGTTGGCGGCGCGGTGTCACGGCCTGTCAGATTATGCGGCCAGCAAATGGTGCGGTGAGCGCGCGCTCGAAGTCCATGGCGGCCGGTTGCGTTGGACCGCATTTCGGCCACCGGCGGTCTATGGCCCTGGCGACCGCGAAATGCTTCCGGTGTTCCGCGCTATCGCGCGTGGTGTTGCACCGATACCCGCCGGGGGCGGCCGGTTCTCGATGTTGCATGTGGACGACCTCGCTTCGGCGGTCTTGTGCTGGCTATCCGCCGATGTCGGTTACGGTGAGATTTTCGAATTGGATGACGGGACCGATGGCGGCTACGACTGGGACAGCCTGCTGCGCATCGCAGGAGGAATCTTGCGTCGCGGCGGCAAGGTGCATCGTGTTGTGTTGCCCCCGTGGTCGTTGGGATTCATCGCACGCGTCAATCTGGCCGCGGCAAGGGTGTTACGCTATGCGCCGATGCTGACGCCGGGCAAGCTTCGGGAGCTTGCGCATCCAGATTGGGTGGCTGACAGTGAACCGTTTGTACGCGCGACGGGCTGGCGGCCCGCATTTCCGTTTGCGCAGGGGCTCGCGCAGACGTTTGGTCTGGACCCTTCTGTGCAGGAGTATTGACGGTGACCCACGCCAGTGTTGTGGACAAACTGACGAAGACAATAGCGCCACTCGTCAAATCCAAGGTTGCGCTGGACGAGAGCACGCAGTTCACCGGGCAGATGGAGCTGGACTCGCTGCAGATCATGGACCTGATGCTGGCCGTGGAGGATGAATTTGATATCTCCATACCACTGAATGTCCTTGCCGACGTACGGACCATTGGTGACCTTGCGCGCGAAATTGAACAGCAGATGGGTGAAAGTTGATGGGGTCGATGAGCAAATTTGATGCTGTTGTGAAGGTGCGACAGACGTTGGCCGATGTCGGCATCGATCCATTCGGCGTGCTGATCGAGCGCGTGCTGTCACCGACTGAAGGGCTGATTCAAGGACGGCCGACGATTCTGGCTGGCACCAATAATTACCTCGGTCTGACATTTGACCCACGTTGCGTTGCTGCTGGCTGTGAGGCCCTGACGAAGGAGGGCACGGGCACCACCGGGTCGCGGATGGCCAACGGAACCTACGTGGGCCACCGGCAACTGGAACAAGAGCTCGCCGAATTTTATGGCAAGCGCCACGCGGTCGTATTTTCGACTGGCTACCAGGCCAATCTGGGAACGATTTCCGCACTGGCGGGCGCGGACGACGTGGTGTTGGTCGATGCGGATTGCCACGCCAGTATTTACGATGGTTGCCGCCTTGGCGGCGCCAAGGTGATTCGTTTTCGGCATAACGATCCCACCGATTTGGCCAAGCGTCTGCGTCGGCTGGGCGATGCAGCGGGCGATGCGTTGATTCTGGTAGAGGGCATCTACAGCATGTTGGGCGACCGTGCGCCGCTCAAGGCGTTCGTCGAGGTCAAGCGCGAATTCGGCAGTCGCCTGTTGGTAGATGAGGCGCACTCGCTCGGCGTGGATGGCGACGGCGGCCGTGGTGTGGCCGAAGCCGCTGGCGTGTTGGATGACGTCGATTTTGTTGTCGGCACCTTCAGCAAGAGCCTTGGCGGTGTCGGTGGTTTCTGTGTCAGTGACAGCGAACAGATGGAACTCTTGCCGTATGCGAGCCGCCCGTACATCTTCACCGCTTCGCCAACCCCGGCAACGATTGCTTCGGTACGGGCGGCATTGCCGCTGCTTGCCGACGGACACGCTTTGCGCCGTCAATTACGCGAGAATGCAGAACGCCTGCATGCTGGCCTGACGGCATTGGGATATACGCTTGGGGCCCCGGTGAGCCAGGTGGTGGCGGTGGTTCTTGATGATCGCACCACGGCGCTCAGGTTCTGGGCCGGTTTGCTGGAGCGCGGGGTCTACGTCAATCTCATGGTGCCGCCCGCAACGCCGAACAATGAGTCGTTGGTTCGCTGCAGCGTCAGTGCTGCACATACGCCAGCACAAATAGATGCCATTTGCGCGGCGTTCGCCGCACTACGCGACACCCTGTAGGCATTGGTGCCGAAGGCACTGCACGACGCCTTGGCAATACTTGGCTGGTTGGGCCAGAGGCGTGAGTGGACGCCGGGCAATTTTTCGCACCTCGCACGTCCAGTCAAGCCGGAGAACAGGCGGTGACCGAAGCCGCACACGAGAGTGATTCCCGTCATCCGGTCCGCCGCGTGCTGACCAATTTCGGCTACTTGATGCGCGGCCGGGCGGTTGCGGGATTGTTGATGCTTGCCGCGACCGCGCTCATGGCGCGCACCCTCGGACCGGCGCAGTTTGGCGTGGCCATGTTGATCGAATCGTATTACCTGCTGATGCGTGGCCTGTTCGATTTCAACTCATTCGATTCGGTGGTGCGCTTCGGCGTTCCCTTGCATGCCGACGGCGACCAACACAAGCTGCAGCGGCTGATTGCCGTTTGTCGACGCGTGGATCGCCAGTCCATGGTGGTCGGCACGGCGGTGTCGGTTCTGCTGGCCCCGGCCATCGGGCCATACATCGGCATCGAACACGGCGCGGTGATCCTGCTGGCAGGCTACAGCCTCGTACTGCTCACCGAGGCAAACAATGCCGCCAGTGGCGTGTTGCGGTTGTTCAACCGCTTTGATGCACTCGGTTGGCAAATGACGATTGGCGCGGCCGTTACCTTCGTCGGCGTTCTGGTTGGGTGGTGGTTAGATGCCACGTTGTACGTGTTTGTGATCATCATGGCGGTGGCACAAGCCAGTGAAAACCTTTATCTGAGTTGGCGTGGCTGGCGTGAATATCGGCAGCAGATCGGCAGCCGGTTGGCCAGAGAAGTTCGCGCGCACACGCGGGTGGCCGAATTCACCGGTCTGCGTCATTTTCTCTGGATGTGCTATTGGCAATCCAATCTGGACCTGGTGCCACGGCATCTGGCGATGCTGCTGGCGGGCAACTTGCTCGGGACCGCCGGCGCCGGGATGTTGCGCCTGGCGAATCAGCTTTCCAGTCTGCTGAGCAAGTCTTCCAGGTTGATCCGCGATGTAGCGTTCCCCGATCTGACCCGCATCTGGCTCCGCCAGCGCGAAGGGTTTGCCAGGTTAGCCTATCGTACGGCGCTACTGGGTAGCCTGGTGGGCTTGACCGTGGTTGTCGCAAGTTATCTCTGGGGCGCCGATTTTCTACGCGTGCTGGTGGGGAAGAAGTTCGAGGCCGCTGCCGGGCTGCTGACCTTGATGCTCCTGGCTGCCACGTTTGACTTGGCTTCTGCACCGCTGCGTGCCGCGGTTTATGTCATGGGTCGGGCTGGCAGGCTGGTGCTGGTATATATCGTCTCTACTGCCCTGTACCTGACTTTGTTTGTGGTTTTGTCCGAATCGATGAGCCTGATCGGCGCCGGTGTGGCGGCGTGCGCCGCAGCCGCTATGCAGTTTGCGGTCATGGCCGTAATCATTCATTTGGGCATGCGCAGACGTGCGCAGGAGCCTGGGCGGTAACAACCTTCGTGGCGAAAGTTGCGATCAGCGCCGCCAGGGTTTCACCGGTTCGCCTTCGCACAGTCACGCGGTGGCCGGAAGGTAAAGGCGACCAACGACGCGGTGGTGACATTTGCAGTTTGCATGTTTCTGCAGCCTGGGTTTCTGATGGCCGTCGCGAACCTGCAACGAGCCCGGGCTGATCCCGAGTCAGTCGCGTGGGTGTTCGCGATTCCAGGCAATCATGTTCTTGATTGGCTGCTTGACGTAGGTGCTGGCCTGAATCAGCCGCAGCAACGTGCGATTGACCACGGTGCCGATGCGATCCATCGGCCGTTCAATATCGAGGAACAGTACAGCGCGAGTTTCGTCGGTGCCGTTGAGGACCTCGTGCTCGTAGGTGTCATCGAACATGATCACCTTGCCTTCCTGCCAGTTGAGCACCTCATCGCCAACGCGAATCCAGATCGCTTGCCGAGGCTCGGGTACCTTGAGTCCGAGGTGGACGCGGATGACCGCGCGGGTTGGTCCGCAGTGCGGTGGAATGTGGTAACGCGGCGCGAGGATCGAGAACATCGCGGTGCGCATGCCGGGAAGGCTATCCAGGATGGCCGCCGTTCGCGGACACTGCGCACAGTTGTCGTCGACGCGCTTGCCGTAAACAAAGAAGCCGAATGATTTCCAGTTGTTGCCTTTGGAGATGCGTTGCTGATCGGGAGAAATCTGGTGGAACGCGGGGATATCCTGCGGGCGCTGCAGCAGAGCATCCAATTCAGCCCGAATGGCCGGCCATGCGTCTTCCAGCTCCGGTACCCAATCGAAGGCGTCATTGGCGATGACCGGACCGGTGCCCACTCGCGAGTGGCGGGTTTGAAAATGATTGTTCCAGCGCAGGAAATGCTTGCCGGCCTTGACCAGCCAGCGGTGGGATGTTGAGGCGTCGGAAGCAGCCGGTGTTGCAGCCATATCAAATACCTTGCGCCGCGGTCGCCATGGTTGCCCGCTCAGCTGTGATGGTCACTACGCGATGGCAGCAACGCTGCCTCAATGACGTCGACGAGCTCGTGCAAGACGTCACTGTAGTTGCGCCGCGTGTCGATTTCGACCAGCGGTGCACCCGCGTAGTGCAGGCACGCCATGGTTGCAATTTTATCATGCAGCTCCGCTGGCGCATGATCCGGCTTGCGTTGGCGCGCAGTTTCGACATCGATGCCAAGCCGTACCACCAGATTCGGCTGGAGCCGCTCCATGCGCTGGTACAGGCGTTGTTCGTGCAGGGCGAGCCAGCGGATGAGGCGATTGTCACTGCGCCTGGTGCCCAGCCCGGGGCCGTCGTAACGAAAGCCCGGCACTTGGGCTTGCGGATAGCGATCGGTGATGACCAGCGTGCCACGGCGCGACCGGCGGTGCGCGTACCAGAAATGTACGGCACGCCACCACGACAGCAGGTACATGACGAGCGCGGTCTTGAGCCCCGGCACCTGGCGCTGCATGTCCTGCGCCAATGCCGCCTTGCGGGCCAGGTGCGGTTCCAGCTTGCCCCCGATGAATGGGAAGCGCCTGAGCTTCTCCCCGACTTCACCGGAAACGAGGCCGAGATAGCGTCGCTCGGTTGGTCCCATGGTGGAAAAATGTGCGACCAGATCGGTGGTCAGACTGGATTTTCCCGTGCCATCGCAACCGACGATGGCAACCAGTCCGGAAAGCGGGACGTTGCCGCCCGCGGGCGACGCGTGTAGTCCGGAGCGTTCAGTGCGCGGCATGGGAAGCCTCGATAACGCGGTCGGCCGCGCGGCAGGCCGTGGCCAGCACTTCGGCATAGGGTCGGGTGGCGTTCAAATCGAGGATGCGGGCGCCGTTGAAATGGAGCGTCGGCATCCACGTGGCCTTGTGGCGCAGCATGGCCAGTTCGTGATCCGGCTTGCGCGCATGGGCGGACAGTGCGTCCACGTTGAGTCGGATGACCAGCGCGGGCGTAAAACTTGCCATCCGCTGATACAAAAGCTGTTCCCGCCGAGCCAGTGAGCGCGCCAGCGGACCCTGCGCAGGTTTGGCCGCCAGCCCCGGCCCGTCGAGCGGAAACCCTGGCACTTCCGCTTGCGGATAACGGTCGGTAATCACCCACCTGCCGCGGTGACACAAGCTGATCATGCGTCGAAATTTGTGCAGGCGCCACCGTGACAACAGATAGACCACTGCCGCTGCAAGGCTCTTGTTGCCTTCGGGTCCGGTCGCGTGAACCCGGCTGGCCTTGCGCACCAAATATCGCGTCAACGGCGTGCCGACAAACGGCACGTGGGCAATCGCCCGCTTGATGTTGCCCGAAGACTGTCCCAGGTACATGCCTTGCGCACACGTGTGGGACTGCACATGTGCGAGGAGGTCAGCTACGAGGGTGGACTTGCCCGACCCATCACAACCGACGACGGCGATCACTTGCCCCGGTCTGGAACAGACGGCGGGCTGCCTCCGGATAACGTCCGCTACCCGGGCAGCTTGCGGCGACGCCAGCCTGGCTGCGGCTGCCGCCCCGTGCGCGCTTGTGGTGGGCACGTTGGTGGACACGTGGACTTTCCTGATCGGATAACGGCCGGATCCATGAAGGCATGCATGAGTCGACTGGGCAACAAAGACGATAGCGTTGGATACAGCACCAATGGATTTCATGCACGCGCCCACCGCAACACGCTCCGTGCGGGCGCGCTGCTGCCCAGGATTCAGTGCAGAACCGCCTGCGTAGTCTAGTGCCTCATGTTGTTGATTGGTGAGTGCCGCTGGCCCGCCACGTGCTGGCACCCAAGACGATCGCGTCTGGTACTGCCGCGTTGATGAGGCTCGCTCAACCACACCAGCCAACGCTTCTGCGGGTTCCCGCTTGGAGTTGTCGTCATTACACTACTGGTTCAAGTGACTGCGCGGCGCTGCGGCTGAAAGGGGAACGGTGGGCCATCACAACGACAAACTGTTGCAGCTTTGCCACTGGGCCGGTCGAGACTCGTCAGTCGCGACAGGCCCCTTGGCGGCGCTTGTCGGGAAGATGGTTTGATGGCGGCTCGTGATCACCATCCAGGACCTGTGATCGCCGTGATCGGCTGCGATGGATCAGGCAAATCCACGGTCAGTGAGTGCTTGCTTGATTGGGCACGATGCTATGGGCCGACGGCGACCGTGCATCTTGGGCGGCAGGCCGGCAACGTCGGGCGGGCACTGGCCGGGCTACCGTTGATCGGTGGCTGGTTCGCGCGCCTTATCCATCGCAAAACCGACAGCGTGCACAACAAGCTCGATGCCGAACGCACCCCGGGCATACTGCCGGCGTTGGTCATCATGCTGTTTACTTTGCGCGTGCGTGGGAGATTTCGCCGCATGCTGGCGTTACGTCGACGTGGCCTCATCATCATTACGGATCGTTACCCGCAGATGGCTGTGCCGCGGGCTTACGGAGGGCCGAATCTGGTGCTTGGTCTACGCGGCAACGGTCTGGTGCGCTGGTTGGCACGGCGCGAGCAGGCAGTGTTTCGTCAGATGACCCGCTATCGGCCCGATCTGGTCATCCGCCTCAGTGTGGATCTGGAGACGGCCTACCAACGCAAGCCGGATCATCGTCGCGATCTGTTGCGGGCCAATATCGAGGCCACCCCACTGCTGACATTCGATGGCGCGCCCATCGTGGATATCGATGCCACGCAGCCGCTTGATGTCGTGCTTGCGGCTGCGCGCATGGCGGTTGCGAACACGCTCGAGACAGCCGGCTATGCCGTGCAAGCGCCCGCCGGGTCCGGTGATCGCCGGTGACGAGGCGGCTGACAGCAAGTTGGTCCGCGCTCACCATGCCACCGGCGGGTACAGTAAGCGGAACTCAGGCCGCAGCGCCTGTCGTCGCGGTTTGCGGGATGGTGCTTGCATCTCGCCGAACTGCAGCACAGCATCGCTGATGATGAAAGCAGACTCCACGACGCCGTGGCAGACGTTTCCGACGGAGACCCTCGACGCCTTGTTTGCGGCCGTGGAGATCAATGACGTCGTCGACCGGCAGGTGGGGCTTCCGGCAGCGACGGCACAAAGTTGCACCCGCGATACGCTGCAAACGTGTTTTGCCTTGTGCTGGCAGTTCTGGCGTCGTGCCGTTGCGCGGCGGGAATTGGTGCGCCTGGTGGATACGGCCATTCGCAGCGGCGACCTGTCGGCTGGGGAACGCATCCAGTTCAAGCACATGCGGGCGGCCTACAAGCAGTTGCGTTGCGCCCTGATGCTTTATGCCACGTCCCACACTCAGCCGCTGCTGTTTCGTGCGACGGTCGGGGTTTTGGGCCAGATGCAAGATGCCAGTCGGCTTGGCCGTCGAATGCAGGTGCGGGGCCACGGCGTGGTGCTGCGGATATTGCTGAGTTGGCCGTTCTGGAACATGACCAGAAAGCGTGTTGCGGCTACCCGAATTGATACCGCAGAGGGTTGCGCGAATTTCCGCGGTCGGGAACTGGACCAGTTGAGACAGTTGTTGCAGCAATCAGTATTCAGCGGTCATGAATTTCATGTCATGCGCAAAATTGTCAGCCGCCAAGTGGCGTTTTACGACCATCTGCGAACATTGGAGAGCAACGCTTGCGTTCACCAGATGTCGCGCTTTCTGAGTGCCATCAACGGGTTGATGGGCGCACGCCATGATGGCATGGTCAGACAGCATGTATCTGGCGCACGCGATTATGCAACGCGCGAGGCGTTGCCGGCGGACATCCGCACGCGCCTTGAAGCGTGGTTGGCATGCTTCAAGGCGTGACTGCATCAGCGGCAATGTGCGGCGTGTGATCGGCGATGGCGACTGCCCTTGGTGTGCGAGCAAGTTGCCGTGGGCAGCCAGCTACGAAGTGCATCACGGTTGGAAATCAGACCCGATCCACGATCATGCCGAGTGTCTGCATCGACGCCTCGTGGAGCATGCTGCGCAAGTGTGGCACCGACTGCAAGCCGCTCACCTGCGGCACTGCTCAGATCAATGGGCGGAACGCCTCATCTTGGGGGAACAGCACCGCGAGGTAAGCCTCGGCAATTCGGTTGATGTCGAACTGCTGCAGATATTCGCTGGCATCGGGAAACTCCACCTCGCCTCCCAATATTCCAGCGACTGCATTCGCGATCGCTTCGTCGTCGCCGACTGGTACCAACGTTCCGAACTTGCCGTTTGCCAGAACCTCTTGCACGCCACCCGGGCAGTCGGTTGCGACGATTGCGCAGCCGCAAGCAAGGGCTTCGAGCAGGACGACACCGAACCCTTCATAACGCGAGGTATGCACGAAAACGTCGGCAGCAGCAAAGTACTTCGTGGGATCGGTGACGAAGCCGGTGAACGTTACCGCATCGCTGATACCCAGCGTACGTGCCTGTGCCTCCAGCTCGCCGCGAAGCGGACCTTCACCGACTATTGTCAGGTGTACGGCAAACCTGTGACGCAGCTTTGCGAGGACCCGCAGGAGTGTTGCGTGGTCTTTCTGAGGGTGGAGTCGCCCACACGCCACGAGAGAGAACTGTCCATTGGCAGAGTTTTTGGAGTGCCTTGCACAATCTCTCGGGATGGGGTTGTAGATGATGTGCATCCGCGATGGATCGACTACCCGCTCGTTCAGCAGGCTTTGGTGCACTCCCTCTGAAATAAGGATAACGTCGTCGGCTTTTCGGTAAAGCAAATGGACGGCGACTTTGTTTACCGTCGTCTTCCACAGGTTGCTCGACTGCATTGCAAATGCGATGGGATTCGCTTCACAAAGGACCATGCGCGTGCCGGTTGAGGTCAAACGTTTTGCAAGCAACGCCGCAATACTTGCCTTTAAAGTTGTTGTCAGAAGGGCTTCTGGTCGCTCGCGGCGCAGATAACCGGACAGCGCAAACACTGCATGTATGGTCTTGTTCCGGTGAAGGCTTATCAGTTGAACACCCTCTGGCACGTCGTTGATGAGCTCACCTTTGTGCATTGCAATGACCAGGTCACAGCGAACTCCCCGTGTAACGAACGCCTTCGCCAGCGCCAGCATTATCAGTTCTGCCCCACCACCGCTCAGGGATGGGAGAAATATGGCGAGATGGTGACTCATTGACTGTTTCCAGTGGAGACCAGGAAAGTTTGGTGCGGCAAGTACCCGTAAGTATCATGGGCTCACGGTCCATGTGGGTTAGTGGCTGGTCGGACCATGCCGCTGGTTTGAGGACCGGAGCTTGCGCAGACAGGGCCTGCTGCCGGGTACCACGCGCACAACACCGACCAACTGTTTGTTGCGCGGGTGTTTGGCCTCCCACGTGAACCGGTGGCAAGCGGCCGGGTGGTGGCTGAAGAGCAGCTTTCCAAGCTTCATTGGGGTCGCGATTTTTCCAAGCGTCGCAGGAGTTCGGTACCGCTCCGGTTCCCGGTGGCAAAGCTGGGCAATGATGGCCCCGACCACACCGTGCGTGTTCGTGCCGACAGGACACGACACGGAGTTGCGCATCGGAATTCCTGCTGCTGCACGTTCTGCACCCGTGATGGGCAGCAGTCTGGCGTTCGCGTGCCCTTGCGGATCTGAGAGGGTGCCCGCCGCAAACCGTGCACCAGGTTCTTCAACGGCGCGCGACAAGACACTGCGCGCGCTGCTTCCCGATCCTGCGGGCCGCATGGTGGATGTGCGGCAGATGTCTAAAGCTTGTCGAATTCGCGTTTCAGGTCGTAGCCGTTGTCGGTCACGATGCGCTCGAGCGTTTGCATGCGGTGCTCCAGGGCATCGATGCGGGTCTGGTATTGCGGGTTCTCGCGTGGGCGGGTTTCTTTCATGCGCAGGTAGTCCCTGACGATGCGACCGCCCATGACGATAATGATGATGCCCAGGACGAACAGTTGACCGTGTTCCATCGTTGATTCCTAATGTTCCAGATCGCGAAACTGGCGGTCGAGATCGTAGCGACTCGAGGTGACGTAACCTTCCATGCGCTGCAACTTCATGTCCAGGTCACGAAAGCGTTGTCGCGCGTCGCGGAACGTTCCGCCTGCTGACCGTCTGACGCTGCGCCAGTATTCCTCATCGGTATCCCAATCGTACAAGCGCTCCGGCTTGACCGGCAGCATGAAACCGAGGACTAAATACGCGATCAAGGTCAGTATGTTGAACCAGAGCAACGCGATGATCGCCACGATGCGGATGAAAGTGACGTTCCAGCCGAAGTAATCGGCCAGGCCCGCGCAAACACCCATCAGTCTGCCGTTGCCCGGATCCCGGTAAAAGCGTTGCGCGCGCCAACTTCTGTCGTGGGTCATCAGTCAACTCCGGTAGTGGCGTGATTGCCAGCAGCTACGTTCATCGCCGGTACCGCAATAGCGCAGTGGTCGAGCCGGCATGATCAGTGCACCAACCGCATAAGCGAGCGCGCCCGTCAGCGGGAAAAACCAGCACAAAGCAAGCACTCCGATGCGTGCCAGCCAAACGGGACAGTCGACGAATTCCGCCAGGCCCGCGCATACGCCAAGGATCACTCCGCGTTCCGAATCACGGTAGAGCTGGTGCGGTCGATATTCGTCATGTGAATGGTTCATGCCTTGTCTCTCCAGCCTGGAACATGTGTTTCGAGAATGGTTTCCAGCGTATTCACTCGACTTTCCATCTTGTTGGCAATCTGCCACAAGTCGGAAAGCATCTTTTCGTCTTCCTGGGTAAGACCTTGGGCCTGTCGACGCTTGGTCGTGTAGTGCAGGATCAGCCACAGCGGAGCGATGAAGATGGAGAAAATGGCGAAGATACCAGTGAGATCGCCCATGCTTGCTTACTCCCTGTCGTTGGCGCTTTCTGCTGCCATGCGTTCTTTCAGCGCGGCCAGTTCGGCCTCTACATGTTCGTCTGTTTCCAGATCCGCAAATTGGCGGTTGAGATCGTGTTGCTTGCCCAGGTCGTAGGCTTCCACCTTGCCTTCCATGTTCTCCAGCTTGCGTTCGTAGTTGTCAAACCGACCCAGCGCGTCATTGATGCGGTCGTCATGGATCCGGCTGCGTGCCTTCAGGCGATAGGCCGCCGTGTCATGACGAGTCTCGAGCAGCTTCTGGCGATGCTTGGCATCGGTGAGCTTGGCTTGGAGCGCAGCGATGTCGTCGTTGAGCTTGGCCAGCCCCAGTTCGACTTCCTTGAGTTGCTCCTCCAGGGAGCCCTGTGCGCCATCCATGCGCTTTTTTTCGGCCAGGGCCGCTTTGGCCAGATCGTCCCGACCCTTGGTGATGGCCAGCTCCGCCCGACGCTGCCACTCGGCAGCTTCACGTCCGGCGTGAGTCAAGCGTCGTTCCAGTTCCTTGCGGTCGGCGATCGCCCGAGCCGCGGCGGAGCGCACTTCCACCAGTGTGTCCTCCATTTCCTGGACAATCAATCGCACCATCTTTTCCGGTTCTTCCGCCTTGTCCAGCATCGCGTTGATGTTGGAGTTGACGATATCGCTCATTCTCGAAAAAACGCCCATGTTTGCCTGCCTCATGAAAGTGATCGGGTTACGGGAGTTATTTAGCAGACATCGTGCCAATCGGGCCAAGATTTATATCTCATTGTTAAATAACAAGTTAATGGTGCACAATGATGAACTCTTGAAGCTTCCGAAAGCGTATTTAACGTAAATAAAGTGAAATTGACTAACATGGAGCGTAAAGATAGATTCGTGATGTCGCTATTTGAATCCGGTTACGGGTACCCGCACGTGTCCCGCCCAAGAACGTGGGAAATCTCATGCCAGATCCGCGGTCATTCGATACCGAGCCCAGCCCGCTGCTGGGCGAGTCAGCCGCGTTCCTGACCCTCCTGGAAAATACCTCGCGCGCGGCCGCTGTGGGCAAGCCGGTACTGGTCATCGGCGAGCGCGGCACCGGCAAGGAACTGATCGCCGCGCGACTGCATTACCTGTCACCGCGTTGGGAAGCTCCGCTGGTCAAGCTCAACTGCGCGACCTTGACCGAGGCATTGCTCGAGACTGAGCTGTTCGGCCACGAGGCGGGGGCCTTTACCGGCGCTACCCGCCGCCACGTCGGGCGCTTCGAGCAAGCCGATGGCGGCACCTTGTTCCTGGACGAACTGGCTACTGTTTCGTTGCGTGTGCAGGAAAAAATTCTGCGCGCCGTCGAGTACGGCCAATTCGAGCGCGTCGGCGGCAGCGAGACGTTGAACGTGGATGTGCGCATCGTCGGCGCCACCAACCGGGACTTGCCGGCAGCCGTGCGTGCCGGACAGTTTCGCGCTGACTTGCTCGACCGACTGGCGTTCGACGTCTTGACGGTTCCACCGCTGCGCGTGCGCACCGGGGACATCCTGAAACTGGCCGAGCACTTTGCCGTCAACATCAGTCGCGAACTCGGCCGGGAGGTCTTCCCGGGCTTCACCGAGCATGCCCAAGCTGCGCTGTCGCATTACGAGTGGCCCGGCAATGTACGGGAATTGAAAAACGTGGTGGGTCGCTCGGTTCATCGAGCGAGCGGAGAAGGGCCGGTCGACGTCATCATTTTCGATCCGTTTATTTCCGCCTTCCGGCCACCCGTCACGGTGATGTCCGAAGATGCCCCGCTGACAGCGTCCGAAGAGCCGATCCACCTGCCGTGCGACCTCAAGTCGGAGACCGCCCGGCTCGAAGTCGGTCTGATCGTGCGCGCACTCGCCGAAGCGCGCTACAACCAGACCGAGGCCGCGCCACTGCTCGGACTCAGCTATCACCAACTGCGCGCGTTGTTGCGCAAGCACCACATGGTGAAAGCACGCGGCAGTAGGAATGAAGCGACGTGAACTTGAGCAGAGCCTGGCTCCGGAACGGTCAGTACGTCGCGCGTTGGGCTTGCTCTGCACCGGCTGCGCGGAAAGGCAGCAAGCGACGCAGACCCCGTCCGGTACGAGCGATGGCGAGGGGATGCTGGAACG
>CAJDVT010000002.1_pt1 | contig 65640 bp, 56 predicted proteins | sample 7391411 | NCBI WGS metagenome assembly CAJDVT01 (sample SAMEA7055698, study PRJEB34461) | soil metagenome | biome: terrestrial ecosystem; feature: Peninsula; material: soil | place: Antarctica | collected 2016 | reverse complement strand
TCGGAGCCTCAGTGCTTGAGGGTCTTGCGCAAGCGCTCGAGCGCCTGCAACTGCGCCATCGCCTCGGCCAGCTTGGCCTGAGCCTGCGCCACGTCCACCTCGGCAGTGCGATTGGCCAGCGCATCCTGGGCTTCTTTCCTGGCCTGCAGCGCTGCCGCTTCGTCCAGATCAGCAGCGCGCGAAGCGGCATCGGCCAGCACCGTGACCACTTCCGGCTGCACTTCCAGTACCCCGCCGGAAACATAGAACTGCTGGCGCTCGCCATTGGCGAGAATCACGTCAACGTGTCCGGGCTTGAGGCGGGTGATCAGTGGCGTGTGACGCGGCGTGATACCCAACTCGCCGAGCTCGCCGGTGGCCACAACCATCGTGGCGTCACCGGAGAAAATTTCGGCTTCGGCACTGACAATATCGACGCGAATGGTTTGGGTCATGGTGCTTGGATCTCGCTGGACTTGGCGCTAACCGGAGGACAGTGGAACGACAACAGCAACGCGGATGCGCCGCGTCCTGCACGCCAGGGCCGGGAGTCCATGCACTGGGCACCCAGCCGACGTGGAAGAATCAGGCCGCCGTCTTGGCGCCCATGTCTTCAGCCTTCTTGATGGCTTCATCAATCGTGCCGACCATGTAGAACGCCTGCTCGGGCAGGTGATCCACTTCGCCGTCGATGATCATCTTGAAGCCGCGGATGGTTTCTTTCAGGGGCACGTACTTGCCCGGCGCGCCAGTGAACACTTCAGCCACGTGGAAGGGCTGGCTGAAAAAGCGCTCGACCTTGCGCGCGCGAGTCACCGTTTGCTTGTCCACTTCGCTCAGCTCGTCCATGCCGAGGATCGCGATGATGTCCTTCAATTCCTTGTAACGCTGCAACGTACCCTGCACGCGGCGGGCGACGTCGTAATGTTCCTGACCGATCACCAGCGGATCCAGCTGACGGCTGGTGGAAGCCAGCGGATCGACGGCCGGGTAGATGCCCAGGCTGGCGATGTCACGCGACAACGCGACGGTGGAATCAAGATGCGCAAACGTGGTCGCTGGCGATGGGTCGGTATAGTCGTCGGCGGGCACGTACACAGCCTGAATCGAGGTGATCGAGCCGGTCTTGGTCGAGGTGATGCGCTCTTGCAGCACGCCCATCTCCTCGGCCAGCGTCGGCTGGTAACCGACGGCCGACGGCATGCGACCAAGCAGCGCGGACACTTCGGTACCGGCCAGCGTGTAGCGGTAAATGTTGTCCACGAAGAACAACACGTCCTTGCCCTTGCCGTGCTCGTCTTTCTCGTCGCGGAAGTACTCGGCCATGGTCAGGCCGGTCAACGCGACGCGCAGGCGGTTGCCCGGCGGCTCATTCATCTGGCCGTAAACCATCGCGACCTTGGACGCGGGCAGGTCGTCCAGCTTGACCACGCCCGCTTCCTGCATCTCGTGATAGAAGTCGTTGCCCTCGCGCGTGCGCTCGCCGACGCCGGCAAAAACCGACAAACCTGCGTGCTGCGTGGCGATGTTGTTGATCAGTTCGAGCATGTTCACGGTCTTGCCGACGCCGGCGCCGCCGAACAGGCCGACCTTGCCGCCCTTGGCAAACGGGCAAACCAGGTCAATCACCTTGATGCCGGTTTCCAGCAAGTCATTGGCGGCTGCCTGATCTTCGTAGCTCGGCGCTTCGCGGTGGATGACCCAATGGTCCTGAGCGTCAATCGGACCTACTTCGTCAATCGGGTCGCCAAGCACATTCATGATGCGGCCCAGGGTGGCCTTGCCTACCGGGACCTTGATGCCTTCACCGGTATTGCGCGCGAGCAGGCCGCGCTTCAGACCATCTGTGGAACCAAGCGCGATCGTGCGCACGATACCGTCGCCGAGCTGCTGCTGCACTTCCAGCGTGATCTCGGTGCCGTCGATCTTGAGTGCGTCGTAAATCTGCGGCACCTCGTCGCGTGCGTACTCCACGTCAACCACTGCGCCGATGATCTGAACAACTTTGCCCTGGCTCATGCTGATAACTCCGAATGAATCTTTAGGTTTGTTTTGGACATAGCGCCAGCGAACCGTCGCTCTTGTTTGTTTCTTGTCGCGTGATCACGGTGATCGCGCGTACACCCACAACTACACAGCCGCGGCACCGCCGACGATCTCGGAAATTTCCTGGGTAATCGCCGCCTGCCGCGCCTTGTTGTAGATCAGCGTCAACTCGTCGATCACCTTGTTCGCATTGTCCGAAGCACTCTTCATTGCCACCATGCGCGCGGCGTGTTCGCTGGCCAGATTCTCCAGGGCCGCCTGATATACGACTGATTCGATGTAGCGATCCAGAACATGCTCCAGCACGGTTCGCGCATCGGGCTCGTACAGGTAATCCCAATCGTGGCTCTGGCCAAGCGCGACACCGGCATACGCCGACTCGCCCGCTTGCTGATGCGCTTCCAACTCCGTCGCGACCAGCGGCAACGGCAGCAACGCATCCACCGTGGGACGCTGGCTCATGGTGTTGATGAAATCGTTGTAAGCCAGAAATACGCGATCCAGCCCGTTGGCCTTGTACGCGTCAAGCATCACCTTGATCACGCCAATCAGGCTTTCCAGCTTCGGGCGCTCACCCAACTGGCCGACACTGCCGACCAGGTTGATGCCCTTGATGTGGCTGAAAAACGCAATCGCCTTCTGCCCGATGGCGACCACATCCACCTGCACGTTCTGCTTTTGCCAGTCGTGAATCAACGGCAGCAAACGCCGGAACAGGTTGGAGTTGAGGCCACCGCACAGCCCGCGATCGGTCGACACCACGATGTACCCGACGCGTGCCACGGTGTCACGCTGGACCAGAAACGGATGGCTGAAATCAGTGCTGGCCTGCGCGACGTGCGCGATCACCTTGCGCATGGAGCGCGCATACGGGCGCGAGGCGCGCATCAATTCCTGCGCCTTGCGAATCTTCGATGCCGAGACCATCTCCAGCGCACCAGTCACCTTGCGCATGTTCTGCGTGCTCTTGATCTTGGTTTTGATTTCGCGTCCGCTGGCCATCTGTCTCGCTCGCTTTGCTCACCCGGGAAATCGGTGAAGAGGAATGGTGGACGGCACTGCCGAGGCCGCCGTCTTGCGCTCCGTGCTCCTGGTCTTACCAGCTACCGGTTTTCTTGTATTCGTCGAGCGCACTCTTGAACGCGCCCTCGATATCCTTGTCCCACCTGCCAGTAGCGATGATCGTCTGCATCAACTCGGCGTGGTTCTGGTGCATGAACGCGTGCAGACCCGCCTCGAACGGCAGTACCTGGTCGACCGCCAGGTCATCCAGGTAACCCTGCTCGGCGGCGTATACCGAAACCGCCAACTCGGCGATCGACATTGGCGCGTACTGTTTCTGCTTCATCAACTCGGTGACGCGCTGGCCACGATCGAGCTGGGCGCGCGTCGCCGGGTCCAGATCGGACGCAAACTGCGCGAACGCAGCCAGTTCCCGGAATTGCGCCAACGACAGCTTGACGCCGCCGGACAGCTTCTTGACGATCTTGGTCTGTGCCGAACCACCGACGCGCGACACCGAGATACCGGCGTTCACGGCCGGACGGATGCCGGCGTTGAACAAGTCGGTTTCCAGGAAGATCTGCCCATCGGTAATCGAGATCACGTTGGTCGGCACGAATGCGGATACGTCACCGGCCTGCGTCTCGATGATTGGCAGCGCGGTCAGCGAACCGGTCTTGCCCTTGACTTCGCCGTTGGTGAATTTCTCGACATAAGCCACGGACACGCGCGAGGCGCGCTCGAGCAAACGGCTGTGCAGATAGAACACATCACCCGGATAGGCTTCGCGACCCGGCGGGCGCTTGAGCAACAGCGAAATCTGGCGATACGCGACGGCCTGCTTGGACAAGTCGTCATAGATGATCAGCGCGTCTTCACCGCGATCGCGGAAGTACTCGCCCATGGCACAACCGGCATATGGCGCGATGTACTGCAAGGCCGGGGACTCGGAAGCCGAAGCGACCACGATGATCGTGTGTGCCAGCGCATCGTGCTCCTCCAGCTTGCGCACCACATTCGCAATGGACGATCGCTTCTGTCCGATTGCGACATAAATGCATTTGATGCCGGAGTCTTTCTGATTGATGATCGCATCGATCGCCAACGCGGTCTTGCCGGTCTGCCGGTCGCCGATGATCAGCTCGCGCTGGCCGCGGCCAATGGGAATCATCGAGTCGACCGACTTGTAACCAGTCTGCATCGGCTGATCAACCGACTGGCGCCAGATCACGCCGGGCGCGACTTTTTCCACCGCTGCCGTGAGCTTGGCGCCGATCGGACCCTTGCCATCAATCGGATTGCCCAACGCATCGACGACGCGACCAAGCAGCTCCGGGCCGATCGGTACTTCCAGTACGCGCCCGGTGGTCTTGGCGGTATCGCCTTCGCGCAGGTGCGTGTAGTCACCCAGCACGACGGCGCCGACCGAATCACGCTCCAGATTCAACGCCAGCGCAATCGCGTTGCCCGGCAGCTCGATCATCTCGCCCTGCATCACATCGGCCAGGCCGTGGATGCGCACGATGCCGTCGGACACGCTGATGAGCGTGCCCTCGTTGCGCGCCTCGGCGCCGAGTTTGAGCTGCTCGATGCGGCCCTTGATCAGCTCGCTGATTTCAGACGGATTCAAAGTGGTGCTGGACATGATCGTTTATCCCGAAATGTTGAAAACGAAGCTCTTTCCCAGAGTCCGGACGTACATCGCCGGTTGTGCTCTTCGCGAGTGGACTTCGCGTGTAACCAATCTGTACGGCCAGGGGTGACCGCTTGCATTGCTGCGCGAAAGCGAACTTCGCGTCACCTCAATCCAGCGCGTCTGCCAGTTGCGCCAGCCGTCCACGCGCAGAGCCGTCAATGACCTCCGTGCCGGTATCCACCACCACTCCGGCAAGCAGCGTCGCATCAATGTGGGTTTCCAGCGCAATGTCGCGCTTGAACCGGCGCTGCAGCGACGCGCGCAATTGCTCGGACTGCGCTGCATCCAGAGCCAGCGCGCTGGTCACCTTGACCAAGAGTTGCGACTCGGACTCGCGCTTGAGCGCCGCATACAACGCAGCCACCTCCGGCAGCAGCCCCATGCGTCGCTGCTCGGCCAGTTCCGCCAGAAAACGTGCGAACGGGGCATCCGCCGCAACACCGTCCGGCAGATGCAGCGCCACCAGTTGGGCGGGCAATACGCGTGGATCAGCGCCGAGTCCGGCCACGCGCGGATCTGCAGCTACCGCGGCAGCAAACGTCAGCGCCTGTGCCCACGCGTCCAGCGTGCCAGCCGCCTGGGCCACTTCAAACGCGGCGCGCGCATACGGACGGGCGAGGGTGATTGCCTGGGCCATTTCAGCGACTCTCCTAAATCTCGGCCGCAAGCTGGTCAAGCAAGGCCTTGTGCATCGCTGGATCAATCTCGCGCTGCACAATCTTGCTTGCACCCTGCACGGCCAGCGCACCGACTTGCGTGCGCAATTGTTCGCGCGCCTGCTGGGCCATCGCGGCGATGTCGTCCTGCGCCGAAGCCTTCAGCCGGTTGATCTCCACGATCGCCTGATCGCGCGCCTTGTCGACGATCTCGTTGGCCTGCTTTTGCGCATGGTCAATGATCTCGCTGGCACGCTGACGGGCCACCTTGATCTCGGCGGCAACCTTGAGGTCGGCGCCTTTCAACTCGGCATGCGCACGCTCGGCCGCGCTCAGCCCTTCGGCGATCTTGACCTGCCGCTCCTCAATGGCCCGGTTGAGATAAGGCCAGATGAAATGCACGGAAAACCAGATCAAGAGGGCGAAGGAAAGCATTTCGCCAATCAAGGTCGCGTTGAAATTCATCGCTGCGTCACCTGTAAATGCGGATTACCGGAATAGCGGAAAAACCCGCGGACACGTCCGTGCCCGCGTCATTGGGGGCGCGCTCAGGCGGCGACGTGCTTCAGCACTTCAGCGACCAGCGGGTTGGCCACGGCGAAGTACATCGCCAGCGCCACACCGATCAGGTATGCGGCATCGATCAGGCCGGCGAGCAGGAACATGTTCGTCGACAGCATGGGTACCAGTTCGGGCTGACGCGCGGCAGATTCCAGGAACTTGGAACCCATGATGCCGATACCGATACAGGCACCGAGGGCGCCGAGGCCGATGATCAAGCCAAGCGCGATGGCGGTGAAGGACTGAAGCTGGGCAATATGAGCGACTAATTCCACGACGATCTCCTGAAGAAATTCAAACTGGCAGATGAAAACGGTTGCACGGGTTGCTCAAAAACTGATGCCGCAAGATCACTGGATCAGTGGTGTCGCTGCGCCATCGCGATATACACGACCGACAGCACCATGAAGATGAACGCCTGGATGGTGATGATCAGAATGTGGAAAATACCCCACGCCGTGTAGCCGATGATGCCCGCGCCAAACAGCGCCCAGCCTGCTACGCCAACGCCAGCGCTGAACAAGCCGGCAATCAGCATGAACACAAGTTCGCCCGCGTACATGTTGCCGAACAGTCGCATGGCCAGGCTCACTGGCTTCGAAGCCATCTCGACAATGTTCAACGTGAAATTGGCGGGTGCCAGAATGATCTTGACCGGCATGCTTTTGGCCGCGAACGGGGCCGTAAACAGCTCATGCATGTAGCCGCCAAAACCCTTGGCCTTGAACGCGTAAAAAATCACCAGAATCAAGACGGTCAACGACATCGCAAACGTCAGGTTGAGGTCGGCGGTGGGTACGGCACGGAAATGGCCGATGCCAAACTTTTCGGTGATGTACGGCATCAGATCCACCGGCAGCAGATCCATCGCGTTCATCAGCCACACCCATACGAAAATCGTCAGAGCCAACGGCCCCAGCACGCGGCGGTCGCCGTGAAACACGTCCTTGACCTGGCTGTCGACAAACTCCAGCACGATCTCGACAAACGCCTGGCCTCGGCCCGGCACGCCGGACGTGGCCTTGCGCGCCTTCATCCAGAACCACGCACTGAACAGCACGCCGAGCGCCAGAGCGACCGTGATCGAGTCGATATGCACCGACCAGAAGCCACCTTCCGCAGCATGCGGCGTAAGGTGCTCCAGGTGATGGGTGATGTAATCGGTGAGGCCGCCGGTCGGCTCGCTTGCCATGTCTCAACCCTTGAATCTGAACGCCAACAGATAAACCGCATGAGCAGCCACCAACCCCATTACGGCGGGTAGCGGCGGCAATTTGTACTGGAACAGGATCACGCTCAAGCCACCAACAACCACGAGCCACTTCAACACGATGCCTGCCAACAACCGCGTGAGCATCATCCGCGCACCTTGCAAGCGGCTGAACGTGCGCATGGCAAACAACCAGGTGCCCAACGCCACCACCAACGCACCCAGGGCCGCAGCCAATGCTTCACGCCGGCCTTGCAAGAGGAACGCGAAACCCAACAACAGCGCCACAGCGAGCTGCAGCACTACGATGCGCAAAGCGACATGGCGACCGGAGGCAAGACTGTTGAGCACGTAACCACTCCGCGCGGCTTGCCACCAGACGGCACCGACTACGCTACGGGCCACGAACCAATCTGTAAAAGTATATCAGTGCGCTCGACCGACCCACAACCGCTCGCCCTGCGGCATAGCGCCCCGGGTGACCCGAGCGCATTGTCGTGGACAACATCGTCAGGCTGCGCTGAAGGACAGCCCAGACCGGTTTGACGGGCTCGCCCGGGCGGCGTAGTGCTGTCGCGCTGGCTGCTGGTCCAGGTCAGTGGCAAGAAAAAGCCGGGCGGGTGCCCGGCTTCTTCTTGAGTCATGTTACGGCGCAAACTTCGCGCGCAGCTTACTTGGACGAAGCCTTCTTGCTGGTCGCGACCGGCGCGGTAACTGCGTCGTTGGCGGCCTGACGCTGCTCCTGCACGAGCGCACTCAGCGACTCGGCGGTCTTCTGCGTGATTGCCAGGATCTCCTGGGACACGGCAACCGCCTGCTCGGCGTTGCTGCGGCTCAGGCTGGTGCCCTTCTCCCACAAGCTACGCAGACCGTCGACGTCCCGCGTCTCCAGCGCTTCGCCAATGAAGCCGGCGGAAACGGTGGCCTGCTGCTCCAGAGCCTTGAGCTGCAGCTCGGCTACCGCTTCGAGACCCTTCAGCGCCATCGCCTGCGCCTTGAACGCGCTGTCCGTGAACTGCTTGGTGAAAGCAAAAAGCTGATTGTTGAATTGCTGTGCCATGGTGTTTTCCTCACAAAGGGTGGGTTGGTGATAGCCACTGTAGCAAGGAATATTGTGCGATGCAACATATTTTGCCAAAAACTACCGCGTGTTCATGGAATGTTTATATAAAACATGAAAGTAGCACCAGCGAAAATTCTATCGCGATGCCGCATAACGCCTGCCTTCTGACGCTAGCAGGGCCACTGCCGGGCGCTTGAGGCACGCCGCCAGCAGCATTCACTTGCCCCGATAGCGACAGCCGCAGGTGCAGGTTTCGCGCAACACAACCTCAGACAGCTGCGGCAATTCTGGCTTCAGCCGATCCCACAGCCACACTGCGAGATTCTCACTGGTCGGGTTCTCCAGGCCCGCGACATCATTGAGGTAGTGATGGTCCAATACTTCGTGCAGCGGCTGAAACGCGGCCTTGATATCCGCAAAATCCACCACCCAGCCCGTATCTGCGTCAGGCTCACCGGCAAGGTGAATCTCCACTCCAAACGAATGCCCATGCAGACGCCCGCACTTGTGTCCTGCCGGTACGTGCGGCAGACGATGCGCGGCCTCAAAGCTGAAAGTCTTGAAGATATCCATGCCGCGCATGGTACAGCCCGCTGCCGCTCGCCATCTCGGTGCCGCTCCCAGCTACGTACCAATCAATGCTGCACGTGGTTTGCGCCGCCGCAAAAAACAAGGCAGCGGCGACCAGATCACGATCGCCACTGCCTTGGTTCATCCTTGCGGATGCGAGCTGATTGGATTTACAGCGACTTCACGTATTCGGCGACATCGCTGACTTCTGGAGCAGTCAAACCGAGCGTGTACTTCGCGTTGTACATATTCACTACGTCCACCAACGTGGCGGCAGAACCGTTGTGGAAATACGGCGGATGCTGCCATGCGCCCCTCAACGGCGCGGTGCGATACATCTTGGTGGCCGTGCGTGAGGCGTAGCTCGGCACACCAGCAGCCTCGGGCTCGCTGGGTACTTCGCTCACCGCGTGGAGGCGCTCATTGGCATCAGTGAACTCCGGACCACTATGGCAACTGGCACAGTTGGCCTTGCCTGCAAACAGCGCCTCACCACGTGCAGCCGCGGCCGTATCGAAGCTGCCGGCCGGAGCGGGTGGTGCGTCAATCGACAGCTGATAGGCCTGCAACGCCGGCAACTTGGCGGTGATCAGGTCATCCGTGCCATTGGTGATGTTGACGCCACCGGGAATGCGAGCATCGGTGAAGTTGCCGTGCCCACCCATCTGGGTCACGCCCACATACCGGTTCCAGTACGCCAAGTCGTCACCGTCACCCGTCGCAATGATCTTGTGAATACCCTGCAGACCATAAGCCGGCGTGATTACCTGTGGTCCATTGAGCCCGTCGATATTGAAACGCGGATCGTAAAGGCCCGGACCCCACGAGTTGTAGACGTCCTTTTGTGCCTGCGTCAACGCAGGGGACAGGGCAATGATGGCACCCGGGTTCAAGTCACGATTCGGCCAGCCGTCCAGACGTTTGCCGATGCCGGCGGTGAATGAATCATCGACGGTGGAGTGGCACAACGCGCAGGTGATGCCGACTCGCGTCAGCGTCATCTTGCCGTCGGCAGCGGTTGTCACCGTGCCCTTGATGCCGACTACCGCGTCAAGGCTGATCAAAGCCAACGTGGTTTGCGGATCGGTCAGGCTGATGGCGCCGCTGTTGATGCCATCGACGACACTTTGTGGCAATGCCTCGGCATCCACTTTCAGGCCGACCGACAAGGCGGTGGCCGGATCGACGGCTGCCTGGATGACCTCGTTCATCTTCAGCGTATCGGTCCACGTCGTCTCATCGCCGAACGTGTCGAAACGGAAGATGTTCTTGCCTTCTGCCAGAAATGCCGTGTCCGTCACGGTGGAGAACGTCCACGCGAAGTCCTGGGCCATCGCACTGCCGTTCGTGCCTTTGACGGCAGCCTTCACGATCGCGGTGCATTTCACGTCCGCCGGCATCGGCTCGGCAACTTCGGACTGTGGAAGATTGGTCGGCTTGTCCGTTATGCGCACGAACGTGGCAGTCTTCGTGGCCGCGTCATACACGACTGACCCGAACGGGTCTGCGCCCACCGGGCAAGTCACGCTGAAGTTCGCGCTCGTCAGCGTTGCCGGATCAATAGCCTGATCGAAAGTGACGCTGACCGCCGCGGTGTTCAAGACCCCGGTGGCGGCATTGGCCGGCGTGACCGAAGCCACCGTTGGACCCGGCGCCGCAGGAGTCGGCGCAGGCGGCGTAGCCGCGTCGTTGTTACTGGAACCACCGCAACCAGCGAGGGCCACTCCCAGCGCAACGCACAGGGCCCCCGGCAACACTCTCTTACGCATGAACCTGCTCATAGGTATTCCCTCTTTATTGGATGCAATCAGTCAAAACGAGATCTTGCAAAAACGAGATCCTTCCCCCAGCTGACGTTCGCGTTCGCGCTGCGTCTGTTTCCCCAGCATGACCTTATCGTGGAACATGTTCACAGGCTGTGACACGTTGAACCCTTTGGTGATGTCGCTGGACCTGCACGCATCCGAGGCCCCCTAGCCCAAGCCAAATGCGCATTGTCCGGCCGGGCGCACAGCCAAGTGCGAAGCGCGCGCTGCCGTTCACCTATGCGACGCAGCCCTATCGGAAAGGTTCCCAGTGCGGCGCTGGTCAACTCGCAGAGCATTGCCACCTTTGAACCACTCACGTATCTTGCTGTTGCCGGTTCACAACAAGCTACCCGGAACCTGCGGGCAAGGGCATGCATCTCAACTGAAGTAACCCCGTGCATCCGTGCACCTTCAGCGACCGGTTGGGGCCGGCCGATCCGGCCGCGCTCACGCCGAAAAAAGGCCGCGTTGGCGATGGCGCCCTGCCCCACGCAAGCCGCGGCCGAACCCGCGCTCTCTCGGCACATCTCAAGTAAGGTGACCTCATCATGCGAGCCCCCGTTCCATTCCAACGCGGCTTCACCTTGCTCGAAGTGATGGTGGTAGTCGTCATCCTCGGCATTCTTGCCGCGTTGGTGGTACCCAAGGTCATGAGCCGACCGGATCAGGCGCGAGTGACCGCATCGCGACAGGACGTCGCCAGCCTGATGCAGGCGTTGCAGCTCTACCGCCTGGACAACCAGCGTTATCCGACCACCGAGCAGGGTCTGCAGGCGCTGGTGACCCGGCCCGAGGCGGCCCCGATCCCGGCAAACTGGAAGCCCGAGGGATACGTCGGGCATCTGCCGAAGGATCCGTGGGGCAATCCTTACCAGTACTTGAACCCTGGCGTGCACGGGGAGATCGATGTGTACGGTCTGGGTGCCGACGGCGCGCCCGGTGGCGAAGGCAACGATGCCGACATCGGTTCGTGGATGCTGTGACCGAGGCCTGCGCAGATGCATGAGGCGATCGCCCGCCACGACATCCGCGGCTTCACGCTGGTGGAAATGCTGGTCGTGGTGTTGATCATGGGCATCCTGGTGGGAGCCATCAGCGTCAAGCTGCAACCAGGCAACAGCGACCTGTTGCACGTCGAAGCCGAGCGACTGGCGCAACTGCTCGAACTCGCCTCCCAGGAATCACGCATCACCGGCAACGCCATCGTGTGGACTTCCGATGGATCCCGCTACAGGTTCTGGCGCCAGGGCAGTGATGACGCCTGGTCGGAGATTCGCGATGACGATTTGTTGCGGGGGCGCAGCCTGCCGCACGGCATGGTGATCTCGCAACTGCGCAACGAAGCCACCCGAGCGCAACCGACCATGCGTCTGGAATTTCCATCCGATGGGTCGATGTCCGCATTTTCGATGGACCTGACGCTGGGGAGCGCCCACTACGGCATCGCTGCGTCTCCGGTCGGCGACTTGCGCATAGCGCCGGGGCAGGGGAAAACCTATGGCGATATGGCAGCGCAATAATTCGTCCGGGTTCACGCTGGTGGAGGTTCTCGTCGCCATGACGATCGTCGCGGTGTCGCTGCTGGCTGCGCTGCGCGTGGCGACGCAAGGCACGAATCACGTCGGCGAACTGCAGGCACGCCTGTTTGCCGGCTGGGTAGCTGCTGATCGCCTGGCCGAACACCACGCGCGCCGCGATTGGCTGCCGGTCGGAGAACTAACCGGCACCCAACGTCAGGGCAATCTGGAATTCGGCTGGCGCGAAGAAGTGTCCTCGACGCCGAATGCGGCGTTCCGGCGCGTCGACGTTTTCGTATTCACTCCAGCCCAGCGCGGCCACTCCCTTGCGCATGCCGTCGGTTTTGTGGTCAACCCCACGGAGAGTGGACCATGAACGCAGAGCGCAGACGCGGCCCAGGCGGCTTCACCCTGATCGAGCTGCTGGCTGCATTGCTCGTGCTTTCGCTGCTCACGCTGATGGCCTATCGCGGGCTTGGCGTGGTCATGACGTCGCGCGACCACATCCAGGCGGAATCCACGAAATGGCGGCAGGCAGAAGCCTTCTTTACCCGCTTCGAGCGCGATGTGCGACTGGCCGCCCCACGGCGCGTGCGCAACGCTGCCGGTCGCGCACCGGCCTGGCTCGGTCGACCCGACGGGACCCAGGGGCCGCTGCTGGAGTTCACCCGCTTTGCCGGGGGTGACACTACCGACACACCACATCGGATCGGCTACGGCATCAACAGCACGCGTCAGATCGAATTGTGGATCTGGCCAGCGCTCGACGTCACTGCCGACACGCGCGCAACCCGCTACGTGGTACTTGGAAACGTGCTGCGCATGAATCTGCAATACCTTGGCCCGGCACTTACCTGGAACCGCGTCTGGCCGACCGTCCCGAGTGATCCGCCCCTGCCACTGGCCGTGCGCTTGCAAGTGGAGTTTGCTTCGGGCGAAACCGTGGTGCGCGTATTCGCGCTGCACTCATGAGCAGTCGGGAGCGCGGTGCCGCACTGCTGATGGCAATGGCCATCATGGCGATGGCGGCGGTGGCTGCCACGGCCATGTTGGTCGCGCTGAGCACCTGGTCGCGCCAATCCGCACTGGGCGCCGATCACGTCCAGGCTGAGGAACTGGCCACGGCAGGGGGTGACTGGGCCCGTGCCATGCTGTTTGACGACTATCGCAACAGCGGCGAGGTCGACCATGCCGGGGAACCATGGGCGCTGCGCTTGCCCCCGATACCGTTCGAGAATGGTGAACTCACGGGTCGCATCGAGGACCAACAAGGCTTGTTCAATCTCAACAATCTCGTTCGCAACGGCAAACTCGATACCACGCAGTACGCGCACTTCCAGCGGTTGTTGGCGACCCTCGGCTTGCCAGGCGATCTGGCCGCCGCGCTGGCGGACTGGCTCGACGCGGACGACATACCGCAACCGGCAGGCGGCGCGGAGGACGCGTACTACCGCGGACTCAGCCAGCCTTATCTCACCGCCAACGCACCGCTGGTCGACCTCGACGAGCTGGCGCTGGTGCGCGGTTTTGACGTTGCTGTGCGTGCGCGCCTGGCACCGTTCGTCACGGCGCTGCCCGGCACCACCGCACTCAACGTCAATACGGCGCCTGCGGAGGTTCTCTCCGCGGTGATTGACGGCCTGGACCTGGACTCGGCGCGCATTCTTGTCGCCCGCCGTACGGGTATCTTCTACCGCAACAACGCGGACTTTCTGAGCCAGCTCGGGAAGGACGTCACGGTCCCCGCCCGGAGCATCCGCGTCGGCAGCGACTACTTCCTGGTCACGCTGCGAGTGACCTACGGCAAGACCCTTGCACGCAGCCAGTTGTTGGTGGCACGGGTGAATCCGGCACACTGGCCCGATGTTGTCTGGCGGAAAGTCCGATGAGCCTGCTGCGTATTTTCTGTTCGTTGACGCCGATACCCGCGCAATGCCAGTGGGTGCTGTTCGACGACCACGCCGGAGCACATCCTGGCGACGGCGCTCTGGCCGACTTGCCAAAGGGCAGCGCCCAGGTCGAGCTGGTGCTCGCCGCGAGCCAGGTCCTGATCACGCGGGCGCGATTGCCGGCAACGAGCCGTCGGCAATCCGCCGCACTGCTTGCCTATGCGGCGGAAGAAAGGTTGGCCTCCGATCCCGACGCCAACCAGGTAAGCAGACTTGGCCAGGTCGATGGCGATGACGTGCTGGCGGTAGTGAATCGGCAACGATTGCAAACCTGGCAGGACGCGCTCAGCGCCGTCGGAATTCACGCCGACGCCATATATTGCGAAACGCTCATGCTGCCAGTCCAACACGGGCAATGGAGCCTGGCCTGGAACGGTCAGGAAGGCTTCGTGCGCACCGGCGAGTTTGAGGGCAGCGCCACGGATTGTGGTGATGCGCACACACCGCCGCTGGCGCTGCAATTGCTGCTGGAGGATGCGCGCACGCGCGAGGCGGTACCGACGTCAATTGCGTTGCATGTGGCCACACTTGCCGCCGAGCCAGACCTTGAGGCGTGGCAGCACAGCCTGGGCGTCGACATCCAGCTCGCGTCGCGGCAGAACTGGCGCACAGCGCTGACAACGGCGCCGATCCGGATCATCCAGGACCGCCGGCACTGGCGCCCGACTGCAGCCGCGCTGACGCGCTGGCGTCCGGTTGCCTGGATCCTGCTCGCCGCGCTGGCCGTGCATTCGGCAGCGTTGCTGACCGATCGCGTGCGCCTCGCGAGCCAGCAGCACCAACTGCGCCAGCAGATGGAAACACGTTTCCGCGCGTTGTTTCCCGGAGCCGTCGCGGTCGCCGACCCGGTGCTGCAGACGCGTCGCCAACTGGCGCAGGCACGTCACGCCGCCAATCAGCCGGACGACGGCGATTTCCCGGTCATGCTTGGCAAGGTGGTCACGGCACTGAACAGCGTGCCAACCGCACAATTGCATGCGCTGTCGTATGAGGACGGGCGCATGACCCTGGAATTCACGACCCCGGGCGATGCGCTTGCGCGCCAGATCCAGGCCCGGCTGACCCGGGCCGGATTTGACGTTGCCGTACCGCCGAGTACACCGCGTGCGGTCGCCGGCGCGCTCACGCTGACGCTGAGGTCGCCATGAAGCACGCCCTCCATCAATGGTGGACGTCACGCTCGCCGCAGGAACGCCGGGTGATTGTCGTAGCGTCGTTCTGCCTCGGGCTGGTGCTGTATGTCTGGTTGCTGCAGGCGACGACGCACGCGCGCCAGCGACTCCTGCCGGCCGTGGCCGAACTGCACGCCGACGCAGCGCGCCAGGGTGAGCAAGTGGACGAGATCCTGCGTTTGCGGGCGACGCCGGCAGCGCCACAATCGACCACGGATTTGCGCCAGCTTGTACAGCGCCAGGTAGATTCCAGTGGGCTCAGCGGATCGCTGGTGAGCGTCGAACTGGTGAATCCACATCAGGCCAAGGTGGTCTTCGGCAGTGTCGCCTTTGCCAATTGGCTGAGCTGGGCGGACATCATGCAGGCTCAGCATTTGCGCTTTTCAGCGGTCAGGATCGAAGCGCAGTCCGCGCCCGGCCAGGTGAGTGTCACGGCAACCCTCGACCGGCCCGGCCAATGATGCGCAAACCGACATGGCGCAGTGTCATCATTTGCGCCGGCGTGGGGTTGGCAGCGTATGTGCTGTTTCTCGTGGTGCTGGCGCCGGCCACCCTCATCGACACCGGGCTGCGCCACGCCACCGATGGCAAACTGCGGCTTGCGCAAGCGCACGGCACGCTGTGGTCCGGCAGCGGGCAGCTCGAAATCGTCAACGCCGCAGCGCGCGGTGGCGTGAGCAAGGAGCTTGCGTGGTCGCTGCAACCGGCTTCGCTGTGGCGTGGTCGCCTCGACTTCGACGTCGCCATGGACCACGCCAGCAGTCGCTTTCCGCTGCGACTGTCCCTGCATGGGATCAATCTGACCAACGTCGAGTTTTCCCTGCCCGCCAGCGCACTCGGCGTGGCGGTGCCACGGATTGCGCCGCTGGGTCCGCGCGGCGAGCTGGTCTTCCATATCGCGAAGCTGTCGGGCGCGGGAAACAACGTTGCGGTCGACGCGCTGATGACCTGGAAGGACGCCAGCTCCGCACTGACCACGGTCGCGCCGCTGGGCACCTACGAGCTGCGCGTCAACGGCGCGGCGGGAACGGTGAACGCGGTGCTGCGCACCAGCAGTGGCCCGCTGCATCTGGAGGGCAACGGGTCGGTGCATGGCAACGGTCCGCTGGCGTTCTCCGCCACGGCTCGGGTCGACGCGCAGCACCGCGCCCAGCTCACCCCGTTGCTGCGCCTGATTGCCATCGAACGCAGCAACGGCGACTTCGCCTTGCAATTTCATCCACCACTTGGCAGTGCGCCCGCCGCACGGCCAGCAAATCCATAGGGAGCATCCGCTCGGGAACCCGGTTCTTGTGGCGATCATCCAAACCATGCGCACACAGGTGAAACACGACATGCCGTCCGGACGATCAAAGCTCGTGCATACGGCGCTCCACTCCATGGCATTAGCCATGGCGATGTCGTTGCTCGGCCTCGTTCTGGCGTACTGGACCTGGGCGTGGTGGGCCCCATCGCCACTGCCGGGGACCACGGCGATTGCGGAGCCGGCCAGCCCGCTGGCGGCGGCGAGCGCCCTGTTTGGAAAGTTGCCCGGTGCCGCCACTGCAGACGCACCAACCGGACTGGCGGTAAAGTTGCTGGGAGTAATCGCGGGCGAACCGGAAGGGACTGGTTACGCGCTGCTGCAACTTGATGCAAAAAAGACCCGGGTGGTGCGCGCCGGCGGTTATCTCGCGCCCGGCATCCGGGTCGAGAAAGTTTTCCCGCAACAAGTGATCCTGCAACGTGATGGCGTGCGTGAAACGCTGGTCTGGCCGCGCCCTGTACAACCCGCTGCTCCTGTCAAGAGTCCTCCGGTCCGATGAAACACCACTGGTTGTCCACCCGATGCACACAAGCATGAAACATTTCTGGCTGCAGGCAGCCATTGTCGCCCTGGCCGTGCTCGGTGCCTGTCCGCAGGTATCCGCTGGCGCGCAACCGGCGACGGCAAGTTCTGCGCCGAGCGACACGGTTACGCTCAACTTCGTCAACGCGGATATCGAAGGTGTGGTGAAGGCGATGGCGGAAATCACCGGCAAGAACTTCGTGCTTGATCCGCGGGTGAAGGGCACCGTGAACATCATTTCGGCCCAGCCGGTGCCACGCGACGCCGTATACAACGTGTTTCTGTCGGCCTTGCGCCTGCAGGGTTTCACTGCAGTGGAAGACCGTGGTTTGGTCAAGATCCTGCCTGAAGCGGACGCCAAACTGCACCGCAACGTGCGCTCGGGCCAGGGCGCCAGCAGTGACGGGCTGCAAACGCGCATATTTACCCTGACCCATCAGTCGGCCGTGCAATTGGTGCCTACACTGCGCCCGCTGGTGGCTCCCAACAACACGATCACCGCGCTGCAGAACAGCAACACGTTGATCATCACGGATTACGCCAGCAACCTTGAACGACTCGCGGGAATCATTGCGGCGGTGGATCAGCCGGAAGATTCCGGCTCGGCGATGATCGTCCTGCGTCACGCTTCGGCGCTGGACACCGCACGCACCATCAACACCCTGTTTGCATCGACGTCGGAAGCCGTGAAAACGCTGCAGGGCACGGACCCGACCCAGCGCGTCGCGGTGATTGCCGATGCCCGCTCCAACAGCCTGCTGGTGCGTGCAGCGGATCCGGCACGCCTTGCCCAGATCCGCAAATTCGTCGCCATGCTCGACTCACCGACCAGCGCTGCCGGCAACGTGCATGTGGTCTACCTGAAAAACGCCGAGGCGGTGACGCTCGCGGAAACCTTGCGCGGCATCTACTCGGGTTCGGCCGTCACCTCCGGGCAAGCTTCGGGTTCATTCGCATCCACCGAGGCGGACGGCTTGAGTACGGCCACCGGGACCAGCAGCACTACGACGCAACCCAGCGTCGGCAGTGCCAGCGGTAGCAGCAGTATGCAGATGACCGGAGATCGTTCGGGTCAGCCTGGCGCCCCGAGCGTGCCAGGCATCATCCAGGCCGATGCAGCGACCAACTCGATCATCATCACCGCGCCCGATGCGGTGTACAACAACCTGCGCGCGGTGGTGGAAAAACTCGATGCGCGGCGCATGCAGGTATACGTCGAGGCGCTGATCGTCGAACTCACCGCCACCAAGGCCGGTGAATTCGGCATCCAGTGGCAGGACCTGAGCGGCCTGAACAAGTCCGGCACGCAGGTGTTCGGCGGCACCAACTTCGGCGGCGCCGGGCAGAACATCATTGGTATCGCGCAAAACCCGGCCAGCGCCGGTCCCGGCCTGAACATCGGCACGATGCGCGGCACCGTGACGATCGGTGGTGTGCAGATCCTGAATCTGGGCCTGCTGGCACGCGCACTGCAAACCGACAGCAACGCCAACATCCTGTCCACCCCGACTCTGCTCACGCTCGACAACGAACAGGCGAAAATCGTGGTCGGCCAGAACGTCCCGTTCATCACCGGCCAATACGCGGTCTCGGGGGCGGCGACCACGCCGTCGCCGTTCCAGACCATCGAGCGCAGGGACGTCGGTTTGACCTTGAAGATTCGTCCGCAGATCTCCGAGGGTGGGGTCGTGCGCCTGCAGATCTTCCAGGAAGTGTCCAGCGTTGCCGACACCAACAATCCGGCCGGCGTCATCACCAACACACGCTCAATCGAATCCACCGTCCTGGTCGACGACGGGCAAATCATCGTTTTGGGTGGCCTGATCCAGGATTCGGTCAACGGCGGCGTATCCCAGGTCCCCGTGCTGGGCAGTATCCCGCTGGTCGGTGGTCTGTTCCGCTACAACAACCATTCGCGTACCAAGACCAACCTGATGGTATTCCTGCGCCCCACCATCCTGCGCGATACGGAAGGCACGAGTGCGTTGAGCAGCGAACGCTACGACTACATCCGTGGCGAGCAGATCCATGCCGACCCGGTCCGCGGCGCCGCGCCCAAGGACAATCCACTGCCCGTACTGCCCCGCTTGCCCGCGGCTCCGGCCAACGCGGCCCAGCCCCGGTGATCGCGCCATGCTGACCAGGCCGCCCGTGCCGTACGCCTTTGCCAAAACCAACGGCATCGTGGTCACTGGCCTTGGCGACGGCGTGGCCGAAGCGGTCATGCGCCACGACGCGTCGGCCGGCACCCTGGCCGAAGTGCGTCGTGCCTTGGGCGTGCCCATCCGCGCGCAACGCGTCAGTGCCGGCGAGTTCGATGAGCAGATCTCGGTGTTGTACAACAGCGCCGGTGAAGGGGCCGCCGCCCTGGCGGACGATTTGGCGCAAGACCTGGATCTGTCCCGCCTGTTGCAGGAAATACCGCGGGTTGAGGACCTCCTGGACAGCCACAACGATGCGCCGCTGATCCGCCTGATCAACGCGCTGCTGACGCAGGCGCTGCGCGAAGGCGCGTCGGATATTCATATCGAACCGTTCGAGTCACGCTCGGTGGTACGCCTGCGCATCGACGGCACGTTGCGCGACCTGATCGAACCGGCCCGCGCGCTGCATACCGCGATCGTGTCACGCATCAAGATCATGGCCCAGCTCGACATTGCCGAAAAGCGTCTGCCGCAGGACGGGCGCATCGCGTTGCGGGCGGCCGGCAAACCCATCGACGTGCGCGTCTCGACGATTCCCACTGGCCACGGCGAGCGCGTCGTGCTGCGCCTGCTGGACAAGCAAGCCGGGCGGCTTGACCTGGCGCGGCTCGGCATGGACAAGGCCACGCTCGCGCAGATGGATGCACTGATCCACGAGCCGCACGGCATCATCCTGATGACCGGCCCAACCGGTTCGGGCAAGACCACCACGCTGTACGCCGCGTTGTCGCGCCTGGACCCCAAGGCGTTGAACATCATGACCGTCGAGGACCCGATCGAGTACGACCTTGACGGCATCAACCAGACGCAGACCAACAGCCGCATCGACATGAGTTTCGCGCGGGCCTTGCGCACGATCCTGCGCCAGGACCCGGACGTCATCATGATCGGTGAAATACGCGATCTGGAGAGCGCGGAGATTGCCATCCAGGCGAGCCTCACCGGCCATCTGGTCATCACCACGCTGCACACGAACGACGCCGTGAGCGCGGTGACCCGCCTCGTCGACATGGGCGTCGAGCCGTTCCTGCTGGCCTCCAGCCTGATCGGCATCGGGGCTCAGCGCCTGGTGCGCAAACTTTGTCTGGAGTGCCGGGAACCGCTGGAACCTGACGCCGCGCAACTGCGCAGTTTTGGCCTGGACGCCGCGTCCGGCCACTTTCACGCTCCACGCGGTTGCCCCACGTGCAACCGCTCCGGTTACAAAGGCCGCACCGGTATCTACGAGTTGCTCACGGTCAATGATGATTTGCGGCGCCTTATCCACGATCGCGTAGACGAACAAACGCTGCGTGAACACGCCACCGCGTGCGGCATGGGTTCGCTGCGCGAGGACGGCATGCGGCTCGCTGCCGAAGGCACGGTGAGCCTCGAGGAAGTGCTGCGCGTCACCCGCGCGCGGTGATGGAATGGACGCCTTCCGTTACCAGGCAGTCGACGTCGCCGGACGCCCCAAATCAGGCATGGTGCAGGCCGATTCGCCGCGGCAGGCGCGCGCCCAGTTGCGCACACAAGGCTTGTTTCCGGAACGCGTCGATCGTGTCCGCAGCCGGGAGCGCGCGACACAAGCGTGGTCACGCGGAATCCCCGCTGCCGAGCTGAGCCTGCTCACTCGTCAGCTCGCCACGCTGCTCACCTCCGGCCTGACGATGGAGCAGGCACTGACCGCGTTGATTGAGGAAGTGTCCGCCGCGCGGACGCGGGAGGTGCTTGGCGGCGTGAAGGGCGAAGTCACCGCCGGCCTGTCACTGGCCAGTGCGCTGGGCGTCTACGGCCGCCATTTCCCTGACTATTACCGGGCGCTGGTGCGCGGCGGCGAAGAGTCCGGCGCCCTGCCGAATGTGCTGCAACATTTGGCGGACTATCTGGACGCACGCCAGGCTCTGCGCCAGAAAACCAGCCTCGCCCTGCTGTACCCGGCACTGGTCACGTTTGTGGCCATTTGCGTCGTGACGGGGTTGCTCGTCTACGTCGTGCCGCAGATCGTGCAGGTGTTCCAGCAATCACGACAAAGCCTGCCGCTGCTCACCCGCTCGCTGATCGCGGTTTCCGATTTCCTGCGTAGTTGGGGGCCCTGGCTGGTCGGCATCGGTATCTGTCTTGGAATCGGTGCCCGCGCGGCCCTCCGCCACGATCGATACCGACGCCGGTGGCACGCCTTCGTGTTGCGCCTGCCCTGGCTGGGCCCGGTCATTCGCGGCTTGAACACCTCGCGCTTTGCCAGCACGCTGGCCATCCTCGTGGGTGGCGGCGTGCCGTTGCTGGCTGCCCTCGATTACGGCGCACAAGCGATGTCCAACCTGATCATGCAGGACGGCATCAAGACGGCCATTGAACGCGTGCGCGAAGGCGAAAGCCTGGCTGGCGCGCTCGGCGCCACGCACGCCTTTCCACCACTCATGATTCACCTGGTAGGCAGCGGCGAAGCCAGCGGCAAGCTGGAGCACATGCTCGAACGCGCCGCCCAGCTCGAAACACAAACTCTTGAACGGCGTCTGGCGGTGCTGCTGACCCTGCTCGAGCCGGTCATGATCCTGGTCATGGGTGGTGTCGTGTTGATCATCGTCCTCGCCATCCTGCTGCCGATCATGGAAATCAACCAGCTCGTGCATTGAGCCGGGTGCAGTTCCCATCTGTGCCCACGGCACTCGTGCCTTGCGGCAAGCCAGCACCTTGATGCACCGACAGTGCCATGGCGCCCAGCGCGATGGGGTGACGTCGCCGTGGAGCGTCGGACGCGATTTCCGTACCGGCGCCACAGCGGCCGACGGCGCAGGGTAAGCGCAAGCGGCGTCCATTGCGGCGCAGAGGCGCAGCGTGATACGGTTGCAGCAGCCTGGTCAAGGCTCTCACTGGTTAGGGGATACCGGTGTTCCGCAAACGAGCACAACGCGGCTTCATCGCGTGGTTGGCTATCGCCGCGCTCGGGTTGCTGTTGGTTGCGCCGACCATCTCCCGGACCCTCGCGGCACTTTCACCTGCTTCCGCATCGTGTGTGTTGTGCTCCGCGCAAGTGGCTGGCGACACCCACCCTGCGATGCACCACGATCCGGCAACCCCGTTCGCCCTGGACGCGTGCGCCTATTGCACCCTGATCTCGCATAGTCCGGTCCTCACAGCGGCGTTGATGTCGTTGCTGCCAGTGGCGCCAACCAGTCTTCCGGCCACGACGCTAGTGGTCCGTCCGGCGCCCATGTTGCGGCCGTTTGATGTACGCCCGCGCGGCCCCCCGCTGAGCTGATTCGGTTATTCGATGCAACGTTGGCCATCCCGACTGCGCGCAGCGCGGTCCCGCGGATTGGCCTGCCCCGCGTGTGTTTCGCCATGGCGAAACCCGAACCTGGATTCAGCTCATGCTTGTCAATACCTGCTTGCGGGCGGCGCTGCTGCCGCTGACATTGCTCGCTTCGTCAATGGCCATCGCCGCCGACGGGGGCCTGCCTAACGCCAACGAGGCCGAGGCGCCCATTGCCGCCGCCGTCGCCACCCAACCAACGGTTCCCGCCGTTGCCAGCGTTGAACAAGGGCAGCGCCCAAGTCCCGACGATGAACGAAAGGCTGCCACCACGCTCGGGGAGGTAAACGTGCGCGCAGCCGGGATCGACCGGGTCAAGGTCGAACGGTCGCTGACGCCCGGCGGCGTTACCGTCCTCGATAGCCGGACGCTGGACGAGCAGACGATTACCAACATGGCCGACGCACTGCGCTATGTCCCCGGGGTGTTGGCTGAGCAGGAAAGCGGCGGCGACGACATTCAACTGTCGATTCGCGGTTCCAACCTCAACAGCCAGCAATTCCAGAACAGCGGTGCCGCGCTGTTCCAGGATGGGCTGTCCGTGACGTTGGCCGATGGCACCAACCACAACCGCTTCCTGGATACATTCACCGCTCGTCACATCATCGTCGCCCGTGGCGCCAATGCGCTGACCTATGGCGCCAGCACGCTCGGCGGTGCGATCGATTTCACCTCGCGCACCGCGCGCAACAGCGATCCAATGCAGGCGTTCATCACTGCCGGCAGCAACGGCCTGCGTAGTGGTCAGGTGAGCGTTGGCGGCGTTTCGGGTGCGTTTGACGGCCTGGTGATGCTCGGCGGCAAGCACTGGTCCGGCTATCGCGAACACAGCCAGGAAAATCGTACCAGTGTTTATGCCAACGGTGGCTGGCAGGCGACAGATGACCTCGACCTGCGTTTGTTCGTCACCCACATCGACAACCGCCAGCAACTGCCGGGCGCCCTGACTCGGTCACAGTGGCAGCACAACCCTCGGCAGGCCAACCCGACGGACGCGCTCGGCAACCACCAGTTGAATGTGAAGACCGATCGCCTGGCCGCCAAGGGCGTCTGGAACCTTGACGCCGACAGCTGGGTCGATTTCGGCCTGGCCTACGAAAAACAGGCGCTGTATCACCCGATCGTGGACGTGTTCGTACCCGTCGGCCCCGGCCCCAATCCGCCGCTGCTGAACGTCTTCAGTCTCCTCGTCAACACTGATCAGCGCACCGTCAGCGGGATGGCGCGCTTCCATCGCGAGACGGGAAATCACAACCTGCTGGCAGGTATCAACCTGGCCCGGACCAGCGACACGGGAGGCGACTACAAGAACGACCACGGCCGGCGCGGCGTGCAGACTGACATCGTCGACCAACGATCCGACAACACGACGTTGTTTGTCGTGGATCGCTGGAAGTTGGCGCCCGACTGGACCCTCATTTACGGCGCCCAGGGCGTGCTTACCGGCCGCAACGATGGCAATGTGGTTGGCGTGAATACCGACGCCCCCGTTGCACGCCACGAGCAGGATCATTACACCGCGCTGAATCCACGTGTCGGCATGCTCTATCAACTCAATCGCAGCAGCGAGGCGTATGCGAACGTCAGCCGCCTGTACGAGCCGCCGACGAACTTTGACTTGAACAACGCGCGTAATCAGCTTGGCAAGCAAGCGACCCTCGCGGCGGCGCACGGCGTGGTCCGCGAGCTTGGCCTGCGTGGCGCCACCCCCGCGTCCGCCGGCGCGGCGCACTGGCATTGGGACGTGTCCGTGTACTACGCGACGCTGCACAACGAGATGCTGGCAAGCGAAGATCCGAACGCGCCGGGGACGTTCCTGGCAGGCAATGCCAAACGTACGATCCACGCCGGCGCGGAGGCTCTGGTCGGCGCCAGCTTCGCGTTCAGCGGTGGCCGCATCGAACCACTCGTCAGCGCGACCTGGAATGACTTCACGTTCGATCGCGATCCGGTTCACCGCAACAACGACTTGCCGGTGCCAGAGCACGTCGTGCATGGGGAAGTGATGTATCGCAACGATGGCGGTTTGTTCGCCGGCCCGACGTTCGATCTGGTGGGTCCGCGCTACGCGGACTACAGCAACAGCTACCGTGTGGAGGGCTACAAACTGATGGGGCTGCGTGCAGGCTTCAAGGGCAAACGCTGGGAGCTGTTCGCCGAGCTCAGAAACCTGTTCGACAAGCACTACGTCGCTTCCGTCGCCGTGCGTGCCCAAGCCGCTGCGGGTGACGCGATCCTGCAGCCGGGCACCCCGCGGTCTGTGTATGTCGGCCTGCGCTTGCACTATTGACCGGTCCGGCAGGGACCAGTCGACGCATGCCGTGAGTCAAGCGCAGGCATGCGGCATCCGCACACCAAATGGCACAATCAAACTCGACAAAGAGGGCAGTCCATTGAACACCACCGCAGCGTTCGGCTTCAGGCAAACTCCATGTCACGGCGTAGCTCGTGGCGCACCACTGTTTCGGTCTTCCGGGCTTGGCCGCGTGATGTACGGCCTGCTCGTTTCGCTCGTCTTGCTGGCGCTGCCGTATGTCGCCGCTGCGCATGAAGATGCCCATGCACACATGGCTGTGGCCAGCACCGGATCGACAGCACTCGGCGCGGCTGCCGCCTTCGATACGCACGGACGGCTGTGGCTGGTGAGCGTGCGCGCCGGCCACGTCCTGGTGCGCCATTCCGATGATTTCGGCAAGACCCTGAGTGCTCCGGTCCCGGTCAACACCGATGCTCAAAAGATCGATGCCTCGGGCGAGAACCACCCGGATATCGCGATTGGCCCGCATGGACAGATCTACGTCACCTGGGTCCAGCCGTTGGCGCAGAAGTGGGCAAGCGAGGTGTGGTTTGCCAGTTCCACTGACGCTGGCAAACATTTTTCCGAGCCTGCTGTCGTGCATCACGACCGCACGCCGATCACCCACAGTTTCGGCGCGCTGGCCGTGGATGGCAGCGGGCGCGTGGTCGTGGCCTGGATCGATTCGCGCGGCATGGCTGCGGCCATGGCACAGGACAAACCCTACCGCGGCCTGGCCATCTATTACGCCTCGTCGACCGACGGGGGCAAGACGTTTGGCATCGAGCACAAGCTGGTTGACCATTCCTGCGAGTGCTGCCGTCTGGCGCTGGCGCCGACACCGGATGGCAGCATCGCGGCAATGTTCCGCATGAATTACCCCGGCAACGTGCGCGACCATGCCTTCGCGCTGCTGAGCGCCGCTGGGGAAGCGGCCACACCGCAGCGTGTCACCTACAGCGACTGGAAGATCGCGGCCTGTCCCGAGCAGGGGCCAGGGCTGGCCATCGGCGCCGGCGACGCGCGTCACGCTGTGTGGTACGAGTCCGCCCACGGTCCGGCGATCTGGTATGGCCAACTTCGTCCCGGCCACAAACCGCAATACCAGTTGCAGATTGGCGGCCCCGGTGCCAGGCACGCAGACGTGGCGGTACATGCTGATACCGTTTGGTTGGTATGGAATCAGGTCGATGCGAACGGTTACCAATTGATGGCGCGCACGTCGCGCGACGGTGGCAAGAGCTTTGACCCGGCCATGGCCATCGCCTCCTCCGCCAGCGCGGTGTATTCCCCGCAACTGCTGGTGCACGACGGGGCGGCGTACGCCGCCTGGAACACGGCAAGCGGATTTCGCCTGATTCGCGTCGCGGCCAGCGCGGAGCGCACGCCATGATCAAGCCCGCCATCCTCGCGTTGCTCGCGTGCACCATGCTGCCCCTGATGGCGCATGCCGCCGCGGTCACGCCGCTTGCGGCTTCCGACATTCCCGCGCTGACCAAGCCGCCGACGCACGGCGAACGCATCATCGCGTTGTGGTCGCTCGATTGTGTGTATTGCGAAGCCAATCTCAAGGCGTTGGCGCGGGTGCAGCAGAGCCACCCGCGCGAAGTGGAGCTGATCCTGGTGGCCACCGACAATCCGTCGCGCGAGCAAGCGGTTGTTGAACACCTCCAAAAAATCGGCATGATCGGGTTCCGCGCCCAGTATTACGCTGAAGCGAGCCCGGAGCGGCTGAACTTTTTGCTCGATCCCGAATGGGGCGGGGAACTGCCGCGTACCCTGGTAATTCGCGCCGATGGCAGCCGCAGTGGCATCAGCGGTGGCTTGTCACCGTCACAACTTGGCCGGATCGGTTCTCTTCCATGATGCTGGCATCGGGTGGACGGTGCGCGGCCGGCTTGACACCGTGGCAGCGCAGCACCGCAGGGGGATCCATCCGACTGCCGCGGAGGTTTCGTGGTTCGCGGAGTTCGACTCGAACGGGAACCCGACTGCGCGCGACATGGCGGCCGACATGGGGTTCAATGTGGGTCAGCGGTCATGTGCCTTGCTGAGCGTCACCCGAGCACATACGCTCCACTCTTGCCGACAGAAGGGGAAATCGACAATGCGTTTGTCACGTCCAGCCGCGCTTGCCGTGCTCATCGGCGCACTTGTGCTGACGGGCTGCTCGCCCGCCGGCTCCTCCGCAACGGCGGCTGCCTCACCCGCTACCACGGCGACCGCATCGACCACCACCACGAGCACGGCGAGCGCGGCGCTGACAAAGGCGGTTGATGCGTTCATCGCCGGGACCTTCCAGCGCAACCCGGTGTTTGCCGCCAACGCCGGCAAGCACGCGTTCGACGGCAAGCTGCCGGACTACAGTGCCGATGGCCTGGAAGCGACGGCCGCCTGGTTGCACGCACAGCGCAACACCTTTGCTGCATTCCCCGACGACCAGCTCAACGAGCAGGATCGCTTCCACCGCGACTATGTCTTGGCGGTAATCGACGGCCAATTGTTCTGGCTGGAAGACTCTGGCGCGCCCTACAAAAATCCGTCCTTCTACACCGGCGACCTGTCGCCAAGCATGTATCTGACCCGGCCGTATGCGCCGCTGAAACAACGCATGGCGGCATTCATCAGCTACCAGGAAGCATTGCCCAAGGCGCTGGCGCAGATCAAGGCCAACCTGCAACTGCCGTTGCCGGCGTCGTACATCGAGGAGGGCGCCAACTCTTTCGAAGGGTTCGCCAGCTTCTTCAAGGCCGACGTGCCCGGCATCTTTGCGCGTGTGCACGACGCTGGCCTGCAAGCGCACTTCAAGACCAGCAATGCTGCAGCCATCAAGGCCACCCAGGACCTGGCTGACTGGTTGAAGGCGCAGAAACCCAACGCCACCCAGGACTTCGCACTGGGTGCGGAGAAGTTCTCCAGAATGCTGCATGCCACCGAGCTGGTCGACCTGCCACTGGATCAGCTCCAGGCCATCGGCGAGGCGGACCTCGCACGCAACCTGGCCTCACTCAAGGCTGCCTGCGATCAATTCGCACCCGGCAAATCGCTCACCGCGTGCGTCACCAGGGAGAACGCCGACAAACCGCCCGGCGGCGCCGTGGCAGGCGCGCGCGCACAGCTTGTCAGCCTGCGCCAGTTCATCGTTGACAAGGATCTGGTGAGCATTCCCGGTACTGAACAAGCCACGGCCGAGGAAGCGCCACCGTTCAATCGCTCGAACTTCGCGTATATCGAAATTCCCGGGCCGTACGAAAAGAATCTGCCCTCGGTGTACTACATCGCTCCGCCAGATCCACGCTGGAGCAAAGCTGACCAGCAGGCCTATATCCCGGGCAAAGCCGCGTTGTTGTTCGTGACCGCGCACGAAGTGTGGCCAGGCCATTTCCTGCAGTTCCTGCACGCAAACCGCGCCCACTGGAAGTTCGGCCAGCTTTTCGTCGGCTACGCCTACGCTGAAGGCTGGGCGCACTACGCCGAGGAAATGATGTTTGATGCGGGTGTGGACGGCGCTACCCCGGAAGTGCACATCGGCCAGCTTACCAATGCCCTGTTGCGCGACGTGCGTTTCATTTCCGCAATTGGTCTGCACACCGGCGGCATGACGATCGCGCAGTCCGAACAGATGTTCCGCGAAAAGGCGTTTCAGGATCCAGGTAACGCCCGCCAGCAGGCCGCGCGCGGCACCTACGATCCCGCCTACCTCAACTACACGATGGGCAAGCTGATGATCATGCAGCTGCGCCAGGACTGGATCGCCGCGCATCCCGGTCCGAACGCACTGAAGGCGTTCCACGACCAGTTTCTCAGCTACGGCGGCCCACCGATTCCGTTGGTGAGACAGCAGATGCTGGGTGGGAACGTGGAAGCGAAACTCTGGACGGTGGCAGCGCCCGCGCCGGAACCAGCAACGGCCGCATCATCCCGGTGAGCCAGGCGATCGGGAAGGCGCCAACCGGTCGGTGAGGGCGGCCCACTTGTTCCAACGACCGGTCGGGACTGCCGTGCCTCATCGGTGCAGCACGGAGGCAAATCACCGCTGCTGCTTCCGACCCGGATCGACCTCCGCCGGCTGACGCACGGCATAGCCGGCGGCGGCCCATGCCGCCAGACCGCCGGCCAAGGGTCGCACGTGCTGGTAGCCGCGATCCTTGAGCGACTTTGCCGCACGCGCCGAGGACGCTTCATTCGGGCAACTGCAATAGGTGACCAACTCCCGGTCAAGCGGGACGTTGCGCACCGCTTGGGCAAGCTGATCAAGACCGGCCACCATGGCGCCGCTGACCATCTGCACGTCCAGCCCCCGCGAGGTCGCGGAGCGCACGTCAAGCACCAGCGGCGGTGGAACGCGGCTGAGTGCACGGTGTAATTCGGCGACGGTGATGCGGGGCATGCGCAGCGCAAGCAGCAGTCGTCGCCGCTGCCACCACTTGGCGGCGATGTACACCACGAGCAGACTCACAATCAACTTCAATGCAAGTGTGCCGATGCTGCTCAGCACTGCCAGAACCTGCTCGATCTGCGCTGCGAAGACGTATCCGAGCCCCACGGCCAGGCCTGCCCAGAGCAAGGCACCCAATCCATCCAGCAACACGAACAGGGACGGACGCAAGCCCAGCGCACCGAGTAACGGTGGCGCGACGGTGGACAAGCCCGGCACGAATTTCGCAACCAGCAAGGTCTTGCCGCCCCAGCGTTCGAATTGCAGCTCGGATCGATGGATGCACGAATCCGGCGATATGGAGATACGGCACAAAGTGTGCAGCACCCCGGCCCCGAAGTGCCGCCCAACGGCGTACCACGCGCCATCGCTGAGCAGACACGCCAGCAGCGCCACCAGGATGATCGACGGCACAAACAACTGCCCACTGGCCGCCAGCGCGCCGGCCACCACCAACGTCGGCACCGCCGGTATCGGAGCGCCGGCTTGCTCCAGCAACACATTCACAAACACCAGCAGCAGACCATATTGCGCGATCAGCGCGAGGATCTCATGGGTCATCCGCAGCACTCTCCGTGGCTCGACGGCGCCATGTACGCAGCGAGGATTTCCCAAGTGTGCGCTCTGCTCCAAGTGCTTGACAACGCGGCGACGGCAAGTTCCCGCATAACAGCGCAAGACCTCTGGCATGATCGACTCGAGCTTCAAACAGCCACCGTTTGTGCTCAACGGTAGCGGGCCTCCTGCAGATCGATCTCGCGTACCAGGCGGCGTGATACTTCGTCGGAAATCTGCTCGCGGCGCGCGAGGTCAAAAATAGCTTCACGCTGGCCCTGCAATGCCGCCAGGCGCAGTTCCCGTTCGGCCATGTCGCCCTTGCGCAACTGCTGCGCCTCGCCAGCGCTGGAAGCATCCTCATCCAGCCAGTGCTGGTACAGCGCGATGACTCGAGTTGCCGCACGGGTCCAGGTATCAAAATCGACGGTGGCGGCGGTGCCCATCGCCTCGTGCTGTGCGTGCTTGATCGTGGCGATGGCTGCAGTAGCGGCGACGCGGCGTGCCAGGTTTTCTTCAATCCGTGCTGCGGGTTCCGGGGGTAGTTCAAGCCCCCTGAGCAAGGGCGGCAGGCCGACGCTGGCAGCCAGCAATGACAACACGATCACCGCGGTGGCGAGGAAAATCACCAGCTCGCGCGCCGGGAAAGACGTGCCATCGGGCAGCAACAACGGTAGCGTCAACACGCCCGCCAGAGTGATCGCGCCACGCACGCCGCTCAACGAGGTCGCCAGCAGCAACCGCCAGTGCACGCTCGTGACCGGCGCACCTCGGCGCGATGCCTTGAACATGTTGACGCGCAGCGTGACCCATACCCAGACAAGGCGCAGGAGTGCCAGCGCAAGATTGATTGCCAGCGCATACACGAGCAGCCACCAGGCGCTGCGATGACCGCTCTGCGCTACCGATGCCAGCGCACTGTGCAGACTGGTGGGTAGCTGCTCGCCCAGCAGCACGAACATGATGCCATTCAGCGCGAACTGCACCGTGCTCCACACCGCCGCACGCTGCACCCGCGTGGTTGCCAGCAGACGGCCACTCAGCTCGACCCGACTCATGGTGATACCGGCGGCCACCGCGGCGAGAATGCCGGAAGCTTGCAGGCGTTCGGCCAGCAGGTACGCACCGAATGGAATGAGCAGGCTGATCAGGATCGGCGAGCCGGCCTCCTGACCGAAATGCCGTGACAGCCAGCTCTGGGCAAAACTCACTGCAGCCGTGAACGCGACGCCCACGCCAAGCCCGATCAGCGCCACCCACAGGAACGTCAAGGTCGCTGACGTCAGCGAAAAACCACCGGTCACCACCGCAGCTACCGCGAAGCGGAAGCAGACCAGACCAGTCGCGTCGTTGAGCAGCGATTCGCCCTCGAGAATGTGCATCAGCCGCTTCGGGATAGGCACGCGCGCGGCAAGCGACGACACTGCCACCGGATCGGTCGGCGACACGATCGCGGCCAGGGCAAACGCCACCGCCAGCGGCATCGCCGGGATCAGCCAGTGGATCAGGAAGCCGGCGCCGATCACGGTGAACACCACCAGACCCAGCGCCAACGACAGGATGGTGCCGCGATCACGCCGCAGCCCGTCCTTGGGGATGCGCCAGCCGTCGATGAACAGCAGCGGCGGCAGAAACAGCAGAAAGAAGATATCCGGATCCAGCGCCACGCCGTGCTTGAACACGCCGGCAATTACCGCACCCAGGGCGATCTGCACCAGTGGCAACGGCAGCGAGAACGGCAGGATGCGCACCAGATAGCCGCTGCCGACCACGGCCAGCAGCATCGCCAACGCCACTTCGATTGAACTCATGCCAATCCCCGCGCCAGACGCCAACGGCGACCAGCGGCGGCTCGCACAGCGGAAGGATAACGCCGAAAGGGGGGAAGTCTGGCGCTGAGCCGCTTCCGGACAAACCGGAAGAGCGCGGTCAGCGAAAGTGAGCTACGGCCGTCTCTTGTCCTCGCGCCACGGGGCGGCAAATCTCGCGCGCAAAGTTGAGCGAACCAACGTGGCCATGACATGCGCGAGCCGGTCAGCTCAGAAGTGACTTGCGTCCACGTTGTGCATGGCGCGGGCGGCGGACGACGCCGCGTTGCCAGCACAGCTCTGCCGCCGGCGGCAATCGGCCGAAGTGAAGCGCATATAGTCTGCTCGTCGTTGTTCGAGCAAGAGCGAGCCCCCTCACCCCAACCCTCTCCCCCGGCATGGCCGGGGGAGAGGGAGTCAGAGCACGTCGCAGAGGGGAGAAGGAGTCAGAGCACGTCGCGGAGCGGAGAGGGAGTCAGAGCACGTCGCAGAGGGGAGAAGGAGTCAGAGCACGTCGCGGCGGGGAGAGGGTGTCAGAGCACGTCGCTTAGGGGAGAAGGAGTCAGAGCACGTCGCGGAGGGGGGAGGGAGTCAGAGCCCGTCGGCGACGGGAGAGGGAGTCAGAGCGTGCCGGCAAAAGGAGGAATTCAGGCACGGCCGCGGACACGGGCCAGGGGGTCTATTCCTTCTTCATTGCGTGGCCACCAAACTCGTTGCGCATCGACGACAGCAGCTTGTCGGTGAACGAGTCGCTGTCGCGGGAACGCAGGCGTTCGATCAGGGCGGCGGTGATGATCGGTGCGGGCACGTCCAGATCGAGTGCTGCCGCCACGGTCCAGCGGCCTTCGCCGGAATCAACAACGTAAGGTGCCACGCCGGCCATCGTCGGGTTCTTGCCGAGCGCGTCAGTGGTGAGCTCGAGCAACCAGGAGCGCACGACGCTGCCGTAGCGCCAGATCTCACCAATCTGATGCAGATCCAGCTTGAACTCCTGCTTGTGTTGCAGGATCGAGAAGCCTTCGGCGTAAGCCTGCATCAAGCCGTACTCAATGCCGTTGTGCACCATCTTGGTGAAGTGGCCGGAACCAACCGGACCGACGCGACCCCAACCCTTGTCCTTGCCCGGGGCCAGTGTTTCGAAGATGGGTTTGAGCGTGTCGACCAGCTTTGCGTCGCCGCCGACCATCATGCTGTAGCCCTCTTGCAGGCCCCACACGCCGCCACTGGTGCCGCAATCGACGTAACCAAGCTCGTGCTCCGCATAGAGTTTGGCGCGGCGCAGCGTGTCCTGGTAGTTGGAGTTGCCACCGTCGATCACGGTATCGCCCTTGGCCAGCAGCGGCAGCAGCGCGTTGACGGTGTCGTCGGTGACCTTGCCTGAAGGCACCATCATCCACAGCACGCGTGGCGTGGACAGCGACTTGACCAGCGCCGACAGCGACTCGGCCGATGCGCCGCCCTTGCCCTCCAGCGCCTTGCGCGCATCCGCACTCGGATCGAACCCGGTGACCTTGTGGCCGTCACGCAGCAGGCGCTCCGCCATGTTGGCGCCCATCTTGCCCAAACCGATCATGCCAAGCTTCATGTCAATCTCCGTAGTAAGTGTTCAAGCATGAAACCAGCGCTGCCACAATGACGTGACGGCGCGTGGTCGCAACGTGCGCAGGTACGCGTCGGCGGCCTGGGTGATGGCCGCAGCCTGGGTCGGGTACGGATGCATGACGCGACTCAAGGTCTGCAGACCGGCGCCGGCGACCATCGCCAGGGTGATTTCGCTGATCATCTCCCCGGCATGGCGGGCGACGATGGTCGCACCCAGAATGCGGTCGGTGCCTTCGCGCACATGAATCTTTACAAAGCCGGCTTCTTCGCTGTCGGCCACCGCGCGATCCACATCGTGCATCAGCACGGTGAAGGTCTTCACCGGGATGTTGCGCTCGCGCGCCTGACGCACGTACAAACCAACATGGGCGATTTCGGGGTCGGTGTAAGTGCACCACGGTATGACCAGATCGCTGAACTGTTCGCGCCCGCGCTCCAGCGCGTTGCGCACGGCAATGCGCGCACTGGCATCCGCGGTGTCGTTGAATTTTTCGTCCAGGCACACGTCGCCAGCCGCATAAATGTGATGATTGCTGGTGCACAGAAAGTCGTCGACGTGAACCCCGTGCTCGCGGTCGTACGTCACGCCAGCCGCCTCCAGACCCAGACCGGCAACACTCGGCGCCCGCCCAGTGCCGGTGAGAATGGCGTCCACGGCAATAGTGCTGTGGTGATCGTCGCTGACCAGGTCCACCAGCTTCTGGTCACCTTCCAGCCGCACTCCAACTACTTGCGTGTTCAAGCGCACGGCAAGACCATCGCGCGCAAATGCGTCGGACAATATCTGTGCCGCATCACGTTCCTCGCGCGGCAGGAACAACGGCCAATGCTGCACGATGGTGGTATCTGCACCGAAGCGACGAAACGCCTGCGCCATCTCACAGCCAAGCGGACCACCGCCAATCACCAGCAGCCGCGGAGGCAATTCGGTCAAATCGAACACACTGGCATTGGTGTAATAGCCGGCGGCAACCAGGCCCGGGATCTGCGGAGTGTCCGGGCGCGCGCCGGTGGCGATCAGCGCCTTGCGAAAGCGCAGCGTGGTGTCGCCCACGCTCAACGCTGCGGGCCCGACAAACCGACCCAGGCCAAAGAACACATCGATGCCCGCAGCAGCCAGGTCATGTGCCGAGAAGGTGCGGCTGAGACGCGCGCGAATGGCGCGCATGCGTTGCATCAATGCGGCAAAGTCGACGCGAATATCGGCCGGCACCTGCGCGCCGTAACGCTCGGCGTCACGCATCTCTGCGTACAGGCGCGAAGTGCGGATCAGCGCCTTGGACGGCACGCATCCGATATTCAGGCAATTGCCACCGAGCAGATAGCGTTCGACCAGCGCCACTTTCTTGCCCAGCGCCGCGGCGGCCTGCGCGGCTACCAACCCGGTAGTGCCACCGCCGACCACGACCAGATCGTAGCAAGTGGCGGGTGTCGGGTTGTGCCAATCGGGCGGTCGCACGTGGCTCAGTCGCTCGCGCTCGGCCGCGTCATTGGGTGCGGTCGATGACATGCGCGGACGCTCGATCAATGGCTCGATGGGCTCAGTCGTGGCCATGGCTACAACCACCCGCCGCGGAAGCCGGCACGCTGCAGACCGGTGCGAATGACCGGGCAATTACGCAGCAAGCGCCAGATCAACTCACTGCGATGGTTTTCGATCATCATCAATACGATGCCTTGATCCAGCCCGAAATAGCCGGGCGAAATCCATGCCGGACCAGCATCCACTGCGAGGCTGGGATTGAAGCTGCTGGCGTATTGGCCGCCGAACAACATTTCCGGATAGCTCCGCAGCATGCTCCGCGCAGCGCGCAATGTGACTTCAGGCGCAAACGGCAGCGACGCCAACGCGGCCCAGCCACTGAGGGTGCCGTCGTCCGGACCGTAGGGCACCCCGCGCGCGGCGTAACCGAACAGACGTCGGTGCTGGTCAGCCAACGCGGGTGGCGCTTCGCTCGGACCATCGCACGCAGTCAAGCCCCAACAATCCTCGGCGTAGCCACGAAAGTTGTGCGGATTGCGCCGCGCATATTCGCGCTGCACCTCGGTCGCGCGCCGGCTGTTTTCAAAGTAATCGCAGTGCTTCTCGCGCATGAAGGCGTCACGAATGCCGCGAAAGTCGATCCAGGCATGCGAGAACTGATGGATGAACAATGGGCCGGCGTACAGGAAGTCGATGTCGTACAGGTTCTCCCACTGATAGGTCGCAGTCCATGCCGCGTACTGATCGAGCTGCATGGGGTGCGTCGGCGAGCCCAGAGCGAGCACATACAACACCAGGCCTTCGTTGTATCCGTCCCATCCATAATTCAGAAAACCACATTCCGGTTTCCAGCCCTGGCGCAACGTCGGCTGACCACCTTGCGCCCAGCACCAATCGACGCGTTGATACAACACGTCGACCACCGCACGCAGTTCGATTTCGTCGTCCTGGTCAGCATCGAAGTAGCTCGCGGCGGTCAGCGCCCCAGCCAACAGCAAGGCCGTGTCTATCATCGACAACTCGGACTGCCACACCCGCGTGCCGCTGTGCATGTCCAGGAAGTGGTAATAGAAACCCTTGTAACCAGTTGCCTGCGGGGTGCCACTCTGATCGCTGTCGCGAAAGAAGCGCAACGCAACCAGGCTGCGCGCAACCGCATCGGCACGCGTCATCCAGCCGCGTTCCACCGCGACCGGGTAGGCCGACAATGCAAAGCCGACCACCGCGATGCTGCAAGGTGAACCTTCGCGCGTGGTGTCCGCCAGCAATCCGTTTGCCGGATTGAACACCTGCAGGAAATAACCGAACGCCGCGCGCTGCAGATGGTCGAGCAACGCGTCATCGCCAAGCGCAAGTAGCTGCTCTGGCTGCGACTGCACCGTCTCACAGCACGCATTCACGGACACGCGACCGCAGGCTGCCGACTGCCGCCAATCAGCAGCGTACGCGAGCGCGTGCCTGGTCGCTCCGCGCCGCACCGGCGCACGCTTCCCGGCGCGCTCTTGCTTGATGCTGACCGCAAGATGTACCCGAACGCCACTTTCGCTTCAGCTTTCATCGTTGGTCCCATCGCGTGCGTTCTCCTGCCGGGTGCTTGCCAGTACGCCACGCCATCAGCGGCGCGCTTGGGGCTGGGCGTCCAGCCAGCCACCGGAAAACCCGGCGCGGCGCAGGCCCGCCACTACAGGCTGACAGCTACGCAGCAACTTCCACAACATGCCGCTGCGATGGTTCTCCACTATCAGCAATACCGGGCCGATATTCAAGCCGAAGAAATATGGTGAGACCCAGCCACTCAACTCCTGACCCGGCTTGTCAACGTAGGTTTGGTTGAAGCTTGCCTTGAATCCATACGGATGCTCGTCGTCCAGTTGCAGCGTCTGGATGAAATGATGCACGGTCGGCAATACCACCTCGGGCGCAAATGGCAGCGACGCCACGACGACCCAGGGGGCCAGGGTGCCGTCATCGAGGTCGTACGGCGCGCCGCGACCGACGTAGTCGTAGAACTGGCGTTGGACCCCGTCAATTTTCACCGTCGCCGGACCAGGGCCGTCGCTCGCCGTGATGCCGAAGCAATGTTCGTTGTAACCCTTGAAACCCAGCGGATTGTCGATTGCATAGCGCTGCTGAATCAGCGTAGCGCGACGAGTATTCTCGAAATAATCGATGCCCTTGCTGCGCATGAATGCGTCCTGGATACCGCGCAGATCCAGCCACGCTTGCGACAACTGATGGGTGAACAACGGGCCACAATAGAGGTAGTCGAGGTCGTAGCAGTGCTTCCACTCATAAGTGGACGCCCAGGCGGTGTAGGCGGCCGCTGCAACCGGATGGGTCGGCGAACCCAGCGCCAAAATATACAGCAGCAAGCCCTCGTCATACCCCTGCCACCGATGCGGGATGAAACCACTTTCCGGATGCCAGCCATGGCCGATGGTGCCATCGTCGGCCTGTGCCCACGACCACTCGGCACGCTCATACAGGAACCGGGCAAGATCGCGCACCTCCCGCTGCGCCGGCGCATCGCTGGTGAAATACGCCGCCGCTGTCAGCATGCCGGCAAACAGCAAGGCGCTGTCCACCGTGGACAACTCGCAGCGCCAGGCGCGCCGGCCCGTCTGCATGTCGAGGAAGTGATAGTAGAAGCCGCGATACCCGGTTGCGTCCGGCTCGGGTCCTTGTGGACTGTCGCGAAAAAAGTGCAACGTGGTCAGCGTGCGCTGCAACGCGGCTTCGTGCGTCAGCAGACCGCGCTCGACCGCGACCGGATAACTGCTCAAGGCCAATCCGGTCGCGGCGATGCTGGAAGGCCAGTTCGGCGCCGTTTTATCCGCCACCAGGCCATTCTTCAGGTTGGTTTCGTACTGAAAATAAGCGAACGCCTTGGTCTGCAAATGTTGCAAAAGCGCATCGCCCGACAACGGCTGGCTGGGTGGGTGCTCAAGCATTGGGTCGTCGTGATTTGTCGTGGGGGAAAGGGCGCGCACGTGCCACGGAGCACGCTGGGCTGGTACTGATCGATGCTGTGACTATCCTACCGCGCCATTTGCGCCAACGCAGGTCAACGTCGGCAAACCCCGCGCCGACAGGAGCGATCAAGTTCCGTTGACACCATCCAGGCACGGATGAGCGCATGCTGGAGGTTACGTTCTGACGCGAAAGGGTTTCGTTCATGGCATTCAGTACTCCGCACCCCGTCGACGCACCGCAACACGGTCTGCTTTCGAACGGCAACTACAGCGTCCTGCTCGACGCCAACGGCTCGGGATACAGCCACTGGGGCGACTTGGCGGTGACACGGTGGCGGGAAGACCCAACCAGCGATCCATGGGGCTGCTACCTGGTGCTGCGCGATGAGGAAAGCAGCGCGGTATGGGGGGCGACTTCCCAGCCATTCGGTACGCACACGCCGGATGACGCCGTGGATTTCACGCCCGGCCGCGTCAGCTTCAGCCGGCGCCACCACAGCGTGCACAGCGTGTTGGAGATTGCCGTCGCCGCGGACACCGACGTGGAATTGCGTCGACTTACCGTGAGCAATCACGGGGACCACACGCGCACGTTGTCGCTGACTACCTATGCCGAATTGGTACTCGGCCCGATCGGCGCAGACAATGCCCATCCGGCGTTCTCCAAGATGTTCGTGCAAACCGAGTGGGACGCTACGCACGCGTTGTTGCTGGCCACGCGCCGGCGCCGCGACAACAGCGAAACGCACATATGGGCAGCCCACGCGCTGCAAGTGCTCGGGCGACCGGTCAACGGTGATTGCAGCTACGAGACCGATCGCGCGCGCTGGCTCGGCCGGGGTCGCACATTGCGCGATGCGCAAGCGCTGCTGCCAGGGTCCAGACTGAGCAACACCGTTGGCTGTGTACTCGACCCGATATTCTCCCTGCGCCAGCATTTCACGCTGGCACCGCGGGAAAGCGTGACCTTGCTGCTGTGGACGCGCGTTGCCGACAGCCGCGATGGTGCCCTGGCACTGGCGGCACAACTGGCCAACGGCGACGCGGCGGCGCAATTGTTCGACGGCGCCATGACCTATGCCCGCGACACGCAACAACACGCTGGCATCGACGCGGCATTGGCCACGCGCTGCGGGCATTGGCTACGTGCGCTGGTCAGCAGCGACGCCACCCAGCGCGCACCTACCGCGGATTTGACACGCGGCCACGGCGGCGCACCGACGCTTTGGGCTGCCGGGATTTCCGGTGATCGTCCCATCATTCTGGTGTGTTTGCGCGACGGCAGCGCATTGACGCACGTGCAGGACTTGCTGCGCGCGCAGCACCATTGGCAACAGCAGCACTTTGCGGTTGATGTGGTGTTGTTGAACCGCGCCAAAGGAGCGGCGGCAGATGCAGTGGACGCGGCGCTTGCCCCCCTCCTGGACGCACAGCACGCGCTGTTGACCCAGGACGCGAAGGCACCCAAGGCCGAATTGTTCGCACTGCGCGAAGACGCCATCGACGCCGGCCTGTGTGCCGGCCTGCTGACGGTCGCACGCGTGGTACTCAACCCCGATGCAGCGGCGCCAACGTCCACCGTGCACAACACGGCCCAGAGCACTGCAGCGGATGCATCGGCGCCCGTCTGCGCAACCGTCGCGGCTGGCGCCGTGCCCGCTGCACCGTCCAACGCCCTCGAGTTCGCCAACGGCAGCGGCGGCTTCGCGGACAACGGCCGCAGCTATTGCGTCATCCTGAAAGACGGCCAATCCACCCCGGCACCATGGATCAACGTCATAGCCAACCCAGCCTTCGGGTTTCTGGTTTCGGCCGAAGGCAGCGGCTATACGTGGTCTCTTAACAGTCAGCAAAATCCACTAACTCCCTGGCCGAATGATGCGGTCAGCGACACCCCGCACGAGGTGTTGTATCTGCGCGACGAAGACACCGGCGTGCTGTGGAGTGCCACCGCGCTGCCCATTCGGGTGCCAGGTGCCACGTACACGACCACGCACGGCAAAGGCTGGACGCGCTTCGTTCACAGTGCGCACGAGATCGCGCTGGAACTGACGCAGTGCGTGCCGACTGACGACCCGATCAAACTCTCGCGCCTGCGCCTGTGCAACCGCTCGCCACGGGTCCGCAACCTCGCCATCACCGGCTATGTCGAGTGGGCACTGGGCGCAATCGGCACGACGCCGGCACCGTTCGTGGTCACCGCACGCGACGATGCCACCGGCGCACTGTTTGCGCGCAACCCGTGGCGCGGCGATTTTGCCGAGCGTGTCGCGTTCATCGACCTGGGCGGGCTGCAGCACTCGATGAGTGGCGATCGGCTGGAGCTGCTGGGTGCACTGGGAAACGTCGCGCAACCGGCGGCGCTGCATGCCGCCACACCGTTGTCCGGGAAACTGGGTGCCGGACTCGATCCGTGCGGCGCGTTGCAGACACGCATTGAACTGCCGCCGCACACGCAGATCGACATCGTGTTTGCTCTGGGCGACGCCGCCGATGCCGCCGCGGCGCAAGCGCTGGTCATAAAGTACCGGGACATCGATTTTGACGCCGTGCTGGCTGGCGTAGCTGCGCAATGGGACCGCGTGCTCGACACGGTGCAGGTGCATACACCCGATCGCGCACTGGACATCCTGCTCAACGACTGGCTGTTGTATCAGGTCACCTGTTGCCGGCTGTGGGCGCGCACGGCGGGCTATCAGGCCAGCGGTGCTTACGGCTATCGCGACCAGTTGCAGGACGTGATGGCGTTGTGCGTGACACGTCCGGATCTGGCGCACGAGCACTTGTTGCGTGCCGCCGGCCGACAGTTTGCCGAAGGCGATGTGCAGCACTGGTGGCTGCCGCCGGACGGGCAGGGCATCCGCACGCAGATTCGCGATGATCGCATCTGGCTGGCGTATGTCGCGGCGCACTACGTGACCGTGACCGGCGACGACGCAGTGCTGGATGAAACCCGACCGTTTCTCACCGGACCCGCCATCGCCAAGGGCGCCACCGACGCCTTCTTCCAGCCCGGCACGGGCGACGATCCTATAAGCGTCTACGAACATTGTGCGCGGGGGCTGGATTCCAGCCTGACCACCGGCGCGCATGGCCTGCCGCTGGTGGGTACTGGCGACTGGAACGACGGCATGAACAAGGTAGGCGTCGAGGGCCGCGGCGAAAGCAGTTGGCTGGGCTGGTTCCTGCTGGCAACCATTGCCGCGTTCGCACCGCAGGCCACGCAGCGTGGCGAAGGCGAGCGCGCACAGCGCTGGCTCGATTACGCGGCGACCATGCGCGGCGCGCTGGAGCAGGCTTGGGACGGTCAATGGTATCGCCGTGGTTACTACGACGACGGCACGCCGCTGGGTTCGAGTCAAAGCAAGGAGTGCTGGATCGATACCATCGCCCAGTCATGGAGCTTGCTGACCGGAGGGCCGCACCCGCCACGTGCCGCACAGGCCATGGCGGCGGTCGACCGCCTGCTGGTGGATCACCCGCACCAGGTGGCGCGCCTGTTCACGCCACCGTTTGATCACGCCGAGGAGAACCCGGGCTACATCAAGGGCTACCCACCGGGTGTACGCGAGAACGGCGGGCAATACACCCATGGCGCCACGTGGTCGGTGTTTGCCTGGGCGCAACTGGGTGATGGTGAACGTGCCGCGGACATGTTCAACATCCTCAACCCCATCCGCCATGCCGACAGGGCCGAGGCGGTACAACGCTACAAGGTGGAGCCGTACGTGGCATGCGCAGACGTCTATTCCATCGCGCCGCATATTGGTCGCGGTGGGTGGACGTGGTACACGGGTTCAGCGGCGTGGTTGTATCGCGCCGGACTGGAAGCATTGCTCGGCTTCCATCTGCGTGGCAACCATCTGCGCATCGACCCATGTATCCCCAAGGCCTGGCCTGGATTCACCCTGACTTATCAGCACCGTGGGCAGCACCCTGCCACGCCTTACACAATTGAAGTGGAAAACTCGCGCGGCGTATGCACGGGAGTCACCGGCATTGCACTGGACGGCCAGTCGCTGGAACCGAGCGCTGATATAGCGTTGGCCGATGATGGCATCGCGCACACGCTGCGCATCACCATGGGCTGAAGCGCAGCACTGGGACACGTCGCCGATGCACGCAGCCGCGTTGCCACTGGGCCGGTGCCGGGCGGCCGGTGCTTCCACCTGCGGCGGCAGCGGGAACACGACCGTCGCCGCGTTCACATGGGCGAAATTTCGCGCGCGTATCCTGCCCGTCACGACATGCTGACCGCGGTCCGCGCCGCAGCATGACAGCGGGACGCGAACTGCATTGAACGCGCAAAGGGACCGACGGGCATGGCCAGCCACGAATTTCACGCTGCGGTCGACGCACTCGCCACGGACGGCTGGTGCGTACTGCCAGACTGGTTGACATTGGCACAGACCCAGGCCCTGTACGACGAGTGCGCACAGTTGTACACGACCCGGCAGTTTCACCCGGCCCGGGTTGGCTTGGAACGTACGGCGTCGCTGTTGCGCACCGACCGCACACACTGGTTCGTACCGGACTCGTTGACGACGCCACAACAAGTATTTTCCCGGCGCCTGGACGCGCTGCGAAGCGTGCTCAATCGCCGCCTGATGCTGGGGCTCGTGGACAGCGAGGCGCACTACGCGGCCTACCCTCCCGGCGGCGGTTACGCGCGCCATCGCGACTGCCTGCGCGATAGCGATGCACGTGTGGTATCTGCCGTGTTCTACTTGAATCCCGCATGGCACGACAGCGACGGTGGCGCGCTGCGCCTGTACTTGCCGCGCGGCCACCACGACATCGCGCCCCAAGGCGGCACGCTGGCACTGTTTCTGTCCGCGCAGTTCGACCACGAAGTATTACCGCCGGCGCGGACACGTTTCAGTATCGCCTGCTGGTTGCGCCAGCGTCAGCTGCCGGCCGGGGCAATGCGCTGAGACAGGCGGGCCGCGTCTCGTAAATGCCGACCGCGGTTATCAGTGAAACGGCCAGAAGACAGGTATCAGCCACATCGACAACGCGCAGAAAATTGCAATCAGCGGGACACCCACCTTCATGAAGTCGGTGAAGCGGTAACCGCCCGCGTAATACACCATGGTATTGGTCGGATAGCCGACCGGCGTGGCAAACGACGTCGACGCGGCAAACGCCACCGCCACGATGAACGGCTGCGCATTGGCGTTCATCGCGTGCGCCACCGAGACCGCGATGCCCATCATCAGCACCACCGACGGGTTATGTCCCATCAACTCAGTCATCGTGGCGGTCATCAGGTACACCAGCAGCAACGCGGCCATCGGGCCGTGATCGCCGACCAGCCGCATACCCAGTTCGACCACCGTTCCCGACAGACCGGTCTTTTCAATCGCGATGCCCAACGGCAGGATCGCACCCAACAGGATGATGACCTTCCAGTCGATACCCGCGTAGACGTCCTTGCGGCCAAAGCACCCGGACAGCGCCATCGCCAGTACGCCCAGGATCGCGGCAATGGGAATGGACAACAGATGCAGCCCGGCAGTCGCCACCACCGCGACCATGATCAGCACGGCCAGGATCGCCCGGCGGGGTGTGCGTGGGCGCTCCTCGCGTTCGGTAAGCACCACCAGACCTTCATCGCTGCGCAACTGCGGCACGATCGCCTCGTCCACCAGCACCAACAGCACGTCGCCCACGGCCAGGCTGACCTCGCTGAGCTTGTCGCGCAAGATCTGTCCGCGCCGATGGATTGCCAATACGGTGGCGTCGTAGCGCCATTTGAGCTCGGTCTCTGCCAGTTGCTGGCCTTCGCTGGAGCTGGCTGGCGCCACCATGATCTCGGCCAGCACCCGCGGGTGATCCTTGTCCTGCGCGTAGCGCCGCTGTGGTGCGTTGCTCAGGCCGGCCCGGCGCTGGAACTCTTCGATCTTGCCCCAGTCACCACGTACCAACAACACGTCGCCCACGGCAAGTTCCTGCGACCGCGGCGACCACATGCGGCGCTCGCCACGCAGCAGTTCCAGCGGGTACACGCCGTAACGCTCACCCAGACTGGCCTCGGCGATACTCTTCCCAATCAGACTGGATTCCGCGTCCACCCGCAGCTCGGTCACGTACTTGCCGATATCGGTCTGCTGCGGCAGGCCCACATCCACCTGCTTGGGCAACAGCCACCGCCCGACCAGCATCATGTAGGCAATGCCGACGACGGCCAGCACCGCGCCCATGGCGGTGAACTCGAACATGCCAAATCCGGCCAGCCCGTGCCCGCGCGCAATGGAATCGACAAGCAGGTTGGAGGAGGTACCAATCAGTGTGCACACGCCGCCCATCTGCGCGGCAAACGCCATCGGCATCAATACTCGCGCAGGTGAAGTGCCCGTACGCTGGCACACGCGTAGCGCGAGCGGCAGAAACGTGGCCACCAACGCGATATTCGTGACGAACGCGCTCAGCGGCGCGATCACCAGCATCGTCGCCAACGTCAACAGCCATGGATAGCGGATGCGCGAGAGCAGACGAATCAACGGTTCCAGCGCGCCGGAGCGATCAATGCCCATGCTCAACACCAGCATCGCCGCCACCGCCACGGTGGCCTCGTTGCTGAAGCCGGACAAGGCTTCGACCGGGCTGATGATGCCCAGGATCACCAGCGCGCCCAGGGTCAACAGCGCGACCAGGTCGATGCGCACCTTTTCGCTGACGAACAGCGCCATCGCACCCACTACGACGGCAACGGTCGCCCAAGCCTGCCAGCTCATCGCGTGGTCCGCGGGCCGACAGGGCGAGAGAACATCATCGGGGGCGACAAAGCAGGCATCGGCGCACATGATAACGGGCTTGCGCAGGAGCGGCGTGTCCAGCCCGCGCGGAGCCAACAAATTGGGCACGAGTGACTTGCACACCGGATGGTGCCTGCGCATCGTGCCGGTGCCTTCTCAGCACACAGGTGGTTGACCATGCACGAGCCCGCTTCCGCTGTTCGCGACGCCGTCCGCAAGCCGACGGTCGCGCTCGCGCTCGGTTCTGGCGGAGCCAAGGGTCTGGCGCACATCGGCGTCATCGAGGAACTCGAAGCCCAGGGTTTCGAGATCGTGGCGATCGCCGGCAGCTCGATGGGAGCATTGGTTGGCGGCATCCATGCCATGGGCAAGCTGGCGGTTTACCGCGATTGGGCGTGCAGCCTGGCGCGCCTGGACGTGCTGCGCCTGGCGGACTGGACCCTCAGCGGCGGCGGCTTCATCAAGGGCGAGCGCATCATGAACACGCTGCGGCATTTGACTGGTGACGTGCGGATAGAGGATTTGCCGATCACCTACACCGCGGTTGCGACCGATCTGGATCGAGGCCGCGAAGTGTGGCTGACGCATGGTTCACTGTTTGATGCGATCCGTGCGTCGACCGCATTGCCTACCGTGTTTCGGCCCTTCGAGCTGGATGGCCAACGCCTGGTCGATGGGGCGCTGCTCAACCCGGTGCCGGTCACGCCGCTGATCCGCGAGCGCGCCGATTACCTGCTGGCGGTCAGTCTGGACGGTCCGGCGACGCAGAGTGCGGCCGCGGCACCGGAGGTTCCGTTGGCGGCCTCGGATCGCACTTACCGTGACCGCGTTGAGGACTTTGTCACGCATCTGGTGCCACACGGGGCAACCCACGTGCGCGCTCAAGGCACGTTTGAGCTGCTCAACCAGTCGATCGACCTGATGCAATCGCATTTGTCGCGCCTGCGGCTGGCGGTGTACGAGCCGGATCTGCTGATCCAGTTGCCACGGGACATGGCCAACGTGTACGAGTTCTATCGCGCCCACGAGTTGATTGAACGCGGTCGCGAGCAGGCGCGCAGCGTGTTGGCGCAATGGTCGCGCGGAGCGCCGCCAACGCGCACGGCGTAGCTGGCGGCATAGGCCGTTGGCTTAGTGCGCACCATGCGTGTGCAACCAGTTTTCCATGTACATCTTCAGCGCCACCGCGTTGTTGTGCTCCTCGTCATGTGCACCGAACAGCAACGTGACGGGATGTCGGGTGGAGCGCTGCGCCAGTGGTTGCCAAACCTCGGCAGCGGCATCGAGTTCGGCAGCGTAACGCTGGCGAAACCCGTCCCACAGTGCGGGATCATGGCCAAACCATTTGCGCAGTTCGGTGGACGGGGCCAAATCCTTGGCCCACACGTCAAACGGCACCGCTTCCTTCTTCAGCCCGCGCGGCCACAGCCGATCGAGCAACACCCGGTAGCCGTCCGAGTCGGCGGCTGGTTCGTACACACGTTTGGTGACAATGCTCATGGCAGTCTCCCAAGGCTGGGGTCACCAGCATACGACCGCGCAGGCATGGGGGCGTAAGCCGCGGTCCGCCATTGGCTGCAGGCCACGCGATCGCCACGGATGCACTACAGCTCGTCGACCTGCGTCACCTTGGCGCGACGCATCAGCCACGCCACCCCACGCAAGTCGGCCAGGCCGACCCACAGACGATCAAGCATCCCGTACTTGGATACGCCAGCCGTGCGCGGACGATGGCCCACCGGCACACTTTGGCAGGCAAAGCCGGCACGCTTGACGAGCGCCGGCAGATAACGATGCATGTGATCGAAATACGGCAGACGCAAGAACACCTCGCGCTCGAACAGTTTCAGGCCACAACCGGTATCCGGCGTGGCGTCGCGCAACATCCGGGAACGCACGGCATTGGCGATTTTTGACGACATCCGCTTGTTGAAGCTGTCACGCCGGGTCGTGCGCCAGCCGGCAAACAGGCGCACGTCAGCGCTTGCCACAGCACGTGCGGCAAGCAGTTTGTTGATATCCGCCGGGTCGTTCTGACCGTCACCATCCAGTGTCGCGATCCACGCTGCGTTGGCAGCGCGCACACCATTCCACACCGCCGTGCTTTGTCCACTGCGCACGACGTGATGCAATACGCGCAGTTCCGGGTGCAACGCTTTCTGCGCGACGAGGACAGTGCGGCTGTCGTCGCTGGAGTCGTCGTCGACGTAGATGACCTCGAACGCGACACGACCGCGCAGCGCGGCTGCGATTTCAGCCAGCAGGGGCGGAATGTTGTCGCGCTCGTTGAACACGGGGACGACGACGGATAGTTCCAGCATGGAGCACGCCTTTCAGCAGAACGGATGCTGCGCGCGGCGCTGCACCGGCACAGTTTAACGCCTGTCGCCACCCTGCGCCTCCGGTGTGGCGCCACTGCGCACCCAGGCGCGCGTCAACTTTGGCTACGCGTAGCGCGGGCACTGTGCGCCGAAGTTTGCGCGCGACGTCCTCCGGCCCACGAAAAACGGCAGTCACTGCTTCGCCGCGCAGCGCTCAGCGAATCTTTTCGAGAATGCCTTCAAGCTCGTCGTTGCTGTGGTAATGGATGACCAGTTTGCCGCGGCCACCGCGGCCCTGTGCCAGTTCCACGCGCGTGGCCAAAAGTTCGCCCAGTTCGCGCTCCAGCGTGGTGACATTGGGGTCACGTTTGCCGGCTGAGCGCACCTTGCCATGAGGCGTGGCGCCGGCGCGACGCGCGGCTTCCTCCAACTCGCGCACGGTCCAGCCGTTGCGCGCCGCTTCCAGCGCCAATGCTTCAGCCGCAGCTTCGGGCAGCGTCAGCAGGCAGCGCGCGTGGCCCATTTCCAGGGCGCCCTCGTCGAGCAGTTTCTTGATCGACTCCGGCAGTTCGGTCAGGCGCAGCATGTTTGATACCGAGGCGCGCGAGCGCCCGACCGCATCGGCAGCCTGCTGGTGAGTAAGGTTGAAATCACTGATCAGCCGTTTCAGCGCGTCGGCCTCTTCGAGCGGGGTGAGATCCTCGCGCTGGATGTTTTCGATCAGCGCCATCGCCGGCACGGCGGCCTCGGACACCTTCTTGACCAGCGCCGGTATTTCGGCCAGTTCAGCCCGTTGCGCTGCGCGCCAACGGCGTTCGCCGGCGATCAGTTCGTAGCTGTGCTTGCCGTTCTCGCGCACAACGACCGGCTGGATCAGGCCCTGTGCCTTGATCGAGGCGGCCAGCTCGTCCAGCGCCTGATCGTTCCAGTGGCGGCGCGGCTGGTATTTCCCCGGCTCGATCTGCTGGATCGGCAGCAGGCGCAGTTCACCGTCCTGGGCGCCGCCTGCGGGCGCATCGCCGTCACCGCCGAGCAAGGCGTCCAGCCCACGTCCCAAGCCTCGTTTCTTTGCAGCGGCCATGCTTATTCCTGATGGTTGGCGGTGGGCGCCTGGAGCTTCGCACCCGGATCGTCATGCGTCGGCGGAGTCGGAGTTTCGGCGCCGGCGCCAGCTTGCGTAGTGCGCTCGCGCCGGATCATTTCACCTGCCAATCCAGTGTAGGCAATCGCGCCGCGCGAACTTCGATCGTACAGATGAATCGGCTGACCATAACTCGGCGCTTCGGCCAGACGCACGTTGCGCGGAATGATCGAACGCAGCACCTTGTCGCCGAAATGCTGGACCAGTTGTGCCGAGACTTCGTTGCCAAGGTTGTTGCGCACGTCATACATGGTACGCAGCAAGCCCTCGATTTGCAGCCTGGGATTCAGCCGATGACGTACCGCCTTGACCGTTTCCAGCAAGCTGGACAGACCCTCCAGCGCAAAGTATTCACACTGCACCGGGATCAGCACTCCGTCAGCCGCAGTCAATGCGTTCAAGGTGAGCAGATTCAGCGACGGCGGGCAATCGACCAGAATCGTGTCGTAGGCGTCGGCCACGGGTGCCAGTTGTTCCTTCAGCCGATGTTCGCGCGCCAGCGCGTCCATCAGCTTGAGCTCGGCGGCGGTGAGATCGGAGCCACCGGGCAGCAGGTCGAAATGGGCAGCCGTGGTCACAATGGCTGCGCTGATCGGCACCTCTTCCAGCAGAACAGCGCAAGCGTTCGGTGAAGCGTCGCGCTTGTTGATTCCTGAAGCCATGGTCGCGTTGCCCTGTGGATCCAGATCCACCAGCAACACTCTGCGCTTGGCCGCCGCCAGGGCGGCTGCCAGATTGACGGCAGTGGTGGTCTTGCCGACGCCGCCTTTCTGATTGGCGACAGCGATGATGCGGGCCATGGCGGGGTGATTACCGTGCGCGGGAGAACGCTAGATTACCATCGCCGGCGGCTCGCCCCGGCTTCAGTCGTGCACACGCGCCAGTACCAGCAGATGACGCTCGGCATCCAGTCCGGGGATGCTCAGCGCGTGCATGGAGCGCAGGATGAAGCCCGATGGCAACGCGTCGAGTTCGGCATCCGGGGTGCGGCCCTTCATCGCCAGCCATACGCCACCGGGTGCCAACAGGTGGCCACCCCAGGTGAGCATGTCGGCAAGGCTGGCAAACGCGCGGCTGGTGATGCAGTCAAATTGCCCCGTCACGGTTTCCACGCGGTCCTGCACCGCGCTCACGCGTTCCAGTTTCAGCGTGCGGATGGCTTCGCGCAGAAAGCGCACTTTCTTGCCATTGGAGTCAACCAGCAACACGTTGCGCTGCGGCGCGGCGAGCGCCAGCGGAATCCCCGGCAGGCCTGGTCCGGTACCCAGATCGGCCAGCGTCGCGCCCTGCACGTACGGCGCGATGGCAAGGGAGTCGAGCAGATGACGAGTGATCATCTCGCCCGGATCACGCACCGCGGTGAGGTTGTAGGTGGCGTTCCAGCGTTCCAGCAGCGCCTGATAATCGAGCAATCGTGCAACCGCGGTGTCAGGCAACGACAGCCCCATCTGGTCGATGCCACGACACAAGGTGGCGTGCAGGCTGTCGCGATCCATCATGCGGTTCCCGTGCTGGCGCAAAACCATCAGTATCGAAGCTCTGCTGACTCAGTACCAGCAGCCGCAGGAAAGTCCGCCGCAGCGGACCGCACACCGTCATGGGTACAAGGCCTGCGCTTCTGGTTGCGCCGCGTTGACCCCACGTGCGCCATGGCAGACCAGCTCAGGACGCTTCGAGATCGACCCGGGTGACCATCATGCCGCGCTGGCGCAGGCTGTGATTGAGCTGCTGTTTCACCCGCCGTCCCAGATCGTGACGGTTGCTGCGCGCAGTGGCCGGCTCGGTATGCAGCGCATCGAGTGCACCACGACGAATCAACTGTTCCATCTCGCCCATTACCGCGTCTGCACGCTCCGGCTCCAGCACCTGCCAATACACCGTGCCGCGCAGCGCAGGTGCGTCCGCCGCCGGTTCATCGAAGCGCAAAGTCTGGCCACTCAAGTCGATGCGGTGGGCGATCCGGTCCAGTCCCGGCACGATCAAGTGCAACCCGGGCTGCAACAGCCGCAGCGGATGATCACCGCGGTGCAGACTGTAAACATGACCATCCGGCACACGCTTCAACGCCACCGCAGTGACAAGCAAAGCAAAAAGCACAGTGATAGTGAGGATCGTCATGATGGGAAACAGTGAGTTAGCGAATGTTTATAAAGAAATGGCGAGCTATGGGATGCAGAATCATGTATGTGCTTGACTTAATCCTAAATTAACAATATTCGGCGGCGGCGTCCATACCCCGTGGCTGGAAGTGTGACGGACGGTTCATATATGTCTGACAACAAGTGTCCCGCTGCCTCCACGCCGTGGCGTCGGTCAGGCTTCAGTAACCGCGAAGCACACTGTGTGCCAAGTAAGCGCTGTTGCAGCAAACTCGCAGAATTGGCAGCGCCCCGGACGACGGCGCTGACCGGACGGGAACACGGCGCCCGCGCTGGGCGTGTTCGCGGGAGCCTGTTGCAAATGGACTCCAGCCTGCCATCCGGCGCCACGCGATCGGTCACGCCGTGGCCAAGAGCTTGGCGCCGCGAGTCATTGCCATGCCGCTACGCCGACGCGCCGAAACGACGCCCTGTGGCAGTCGCGTCCCTTTTCAGAACCTGCCCGCGCGAAAATCGGCCATGGCCTGCTGGATCTGTGCAGGTGTATTCATCACGAACGGCCCATGGCGCGCCACGGGTTCATTGAGCGGCTTGCCTGCAACCAGCAGCAGACGTGACGGTTGATCGGTAGCGGACAGCTTCAGTTGCCCGCCCGCGGACAAGACGCCCAGCTCACTGTGCTGGAGCAACTCGCCGCCGATCAGCGCACCATCGCCGGCAAACACATAAGCGAAGCCGTGATGCTGCGCCGGCAGGGCGAGCGTGAGTTCCGCCCCCGCCTGCAAACTGACGTCCAGATACACCGGGGCAGTCGGGATGCCAGCGACCGGCCCAGTCACGCCACCCAGCTCACCAGCGATCACCTTCACTTCGACCCCGTCAGTCGGGTGCACCACGGGGATGCGCTCCGGCCCGATGTCCTGATACCGCGGCGCTGTCATCTTGTCTGCTGCCGGCAGGTTCACCCACAACTGGAACCCCCACATCAGACCGTTTTCCTGCCGCGGCATTTCCGAATGCAGAATGCCGCGCCCGGCCGTCATCCACTGCACGCTGCCGGGCGTCAAATCGCCCGTGTTGCCGTGATTGTCACGGTGGCGCATGTGTCCGGCCAGCATGTAAGTGACCGTCTCAAAGCCGCGATGCGGGTGCTCGGGAAACCCGGCGATGTAGTCGTCGGCATCGTCGGAACGAAACTCGTCCAGCAACAGGAACGGATCAAGCATGTCCAGACCCGGCTGGCCGATGATGCGTTTCAGTTTTACTCCGGCACCGTCGGCGGTATCCATGCCGCGAATGCGGCGGACGATATGGCGCTCGCTCATGACTTGCTCCTGCAGTGAGATCTGCACACCAGAGTGGCGTCGGGCGAACGGCTATCCAAGTACCGGGGCATGCACGCACGGTTCTCCTACGTCAACGCCGGACCGTCGGCGCGACTGCCACGAGCCCGCTCGCGGGCGATGCTTTTCGTTTGGAACCGGGAATCCGGAACGCCGGAGTTGCCACTCGCCAGCACATTCAGAGCAGGAGCAGCGCCCGCGAGCGGCTCCTGCCGGCAGTGCGTTTACCGGGGTATCGCCACCCCGTCAATGCACCCAGTGGCCCGCGCGCTGACGCGGCGGGGAGGCTTCGACGGAGCCATCACCGGGTAGTTGCAGCACCATCGCTTCGACCTCGGCAGCCGTGACCGGCTTGTCCTCCCAATAGCGGTTGACCGCAACCAGCACGGCCGGTACCTGGGCGAGGCAGTCGTCATATTCATCGTCGCCGAGTTTCTCGAACTCGGTCTCGGCGCGCAGGATGCCTTCGTCCACGGCCAGCGCCATTACCGGACCGAGCAATTCCATCAATTGCGGGTCTTCCGACAACCGCCCCTCCCACAGACTCGCGCGCAGGTCGATGCCACGGCTGAAGCCCTCGCACCAGCCCGCGGCCGACAGCGTCGGACCGGATTCGAGCTCGACCTCCCCCAGGATCGGCTCGTATGCGTCAACACCCAGCTCGGCGCTGATCGAGTCGTTGAGCTTGGCCAGCAGCGCGAGCACGCGGTTACCTTCCGACTCGTCGGCAAACGGCTCGTGCAGTACTTCGGGCAACCATTCGTCGGGCAAAACCAGGAGCGGGCCGACGGCAAGCGCGCTGAGCAAGCCGTGCACACCGTCCAGCAGCAACGTCTCTTCGTCGCTGTGCGCACGCAAGTAGCGGTCCAGCTCGTCCAGTTCGGTATCATCGAGCGAACTTGGCCATTCGGTTTTTGCAGTCATCTCAGGTTCTCAGCTCCAGTTCCAGCGTCACCGGAGCGTGGTCGGACGGGCGCTCCCAGCGCCGTGGTTCGCGGTCGATGCCCACCGCCTTGATCGCCGGTTTGAGCGCATCGCTGAGCAGAATCAAATCAATGCGCAGACCCATGTTGCGGCGAAACGCGCCCTGCCGGTAATCCCACCAACTGAAGTGCCCGTCATCGGGCTCCAGCAGACGAAAACTGTCGTGCAGGCCAAGGTTGACAATGGCTGCCAGCGCGGCGCGTTCCGGTGGCGAACACAAAATGTCCTCACCCCACGCCACCGGGTCGTAGACGTCACGGTCGTCCGGGCAAATATTGAAATCTCCCAGCACCACCAGTTGCGGGTAACGCCGCAGCTCGTCGGCGAGAAACGCACGCACCCGCTCCAGCCAGTGCAACTTGTACACGTACTTTTCGTCGTCGATGGCCTTGCCGTTGACGACGTACAGGTTGACCACCCGCAGCATCCGCGCCGGATCGGTCCCGGGCTCGCCGACGCTGACGGCCAGGATACGGCGCTGCACATCATCCAGCCCGGGGATGTCGGTAACGACGTCGGTCAGCGCACATTGCGGGCTGTCGCGCGCCAGCAGCGCCACACCGTTGTAAGTTTTCTGCCCGGAGAACACCGCCCGATAGCCCGCCGCGACCAGCTCGTCAACGGGAAACTTCGAGTCTTCCAGCTTGGTTTCCTGCAGCGCCACGATGTCCGGCTGCGCCGTTGCCAACCATTGCACAAGGTGCGGCAGGCGCACTTTCAGCGAGTTGACGTTCCACGAGGCAATCTTCATGACGTCATTGTAAGGGATGCGTCAACGCGCCCTGCAACCGCAGCAATCCGGCTGCGCACACGTCCTGACGGCAGCGTGTCAGGCCACGATCAGGACCCCGCTGATGACGTCACCAAGGCCAATCGTGCAAACCAGTTGCAAAAACGCAGTATTTGTAGTGTATGCTGCGCTTGCAAGAGCCCGGGACATCCCGCGGTTTCCTGCCTTCTATTGCGGTAAAGTGCGTACGCTCCGAGCCGCAAATCTTCCATTGCTTCAAAGGTATGTTACATGTCGGATCGTCAGAGCGGTACAGTCAAGTGGTTCAACGACGCCAAGGGTTATGGCTTCATCACGCCGGAAAGCGGTGATGACCTGTTCGTGCATTTTCGCGCGATCCAGGGCACGGGCTTCAAGTCCTTGCAGGAAGGTCAGCGCGTCACGTTTGTCGTCACCAAGGGCCAGAAAGGCCTGCAGGCTGAGGAAGTCCAGGTTGCCTGAGTTCGCAAGAACTTGAGTGAATCTGAAAAGCCCGCTTCGGCGGGCTTTTTTTTGCCCGGGGATGGTGCGTAAGTGCGCCCCACCGTCTCGCCTGCACGGTCAACTGCCGCCGCGCATTCATTGAAAGTTCAATGCGCCTCGCTAAGCTGGTCAGTTGCAACGACTTAACTACGGACTACCTTCCCATGAAGAAAACCCTGATTGCCGGCGTCATGCTGGCTGCTTTCGCGAGCTTTGCCGTGCAGGCGCAGGACACCACCGCAAGCTCCTCCAATAACGGTGGTTGGACCGGTGCCGGTGAGCTCGGCTTTGCCTCGGCAACGGGCAACACACGTTCGCAGAACATCAATGCCAAGCTCGGCTTGAATCAGGAGAACGATCAGTGGAAGAACACGTTCTTCATTGACGCCCTGCGCTCCAAGAGCCAGCAAAAAGTGCGGGACAGCGCCGGCAATACGGTCACCCAACTCAACACCACCGCCAACCGCTATGACGGTGGCGCGTCGGTCGGGTACAAGCTTGATCCACGCAGCTACATTGTCGGTGCCGCCCGTTACGAGCACGACGAATTTGGCGCCAACGTGTGGCAAGGGGTCGTCTCGCTCGGCTACGGCTACATCGCCCTGAAGGATGAGCGCACTGAGCTGTCGTTTGAAATCGGCCCCGGCTACAAGCGTTACCGGCCGGCTGATGTCAACGTGCTGTTCGGCGGCGCCACGGTGCGCCAACGGCAACCCACCGTCGGCGAAGCGGTGGCCCGCGGGTTGATCAACTACAAATACAAGCTCACCGATAACACCGCGTTTGAAGACACCATGCTGATGGAAGCCGGCTCACGGGACACGTATCTGCAAAATGATGCAGGCATCTCCGTCAGCATGACCCGCAAGATGGCGTTGAAAATCGGCGTGCAGCTACGTCACCACAGCGATGTATTGCCGGGTATCAAGAAAACGGACACGCTGACCACCACCAACCTGGTTTACAACTTCTAGGAGCGTGGGCGGCAGAACAGTTCGAGGCGAAGAGTCACCTGCGCGAGGACAGTTTTTGACCAACTTCGCTGTTGTGAGGCTGGTCAAAAACGGACTGGGCAGATGACTCTGCAGCCCGCCCCGTTTCTACCGCGCATGCCCCTGGGACGCTGTCGATCCCGAAGCAACACCTGCGGTGCTATTGCGTCACTGCGTTGCAGAGGACGAACAAACCCGAAAGCCGTGACGATGACCACGGGTCCGCGATCGCTTCGACCGACCTGTGCGGCGCGACCACGTCGCGATCCGCCGCACCAGCGGTTTCACAGTCCGAGCAATGGCCCGGCCCCTTGTGCGAGCAACAGGTCCGCGACCTGCTGGCCCAATGCGTCCGCTTGCGCGATCGTTGCGCTGCCTTCGGCGCGCAACACGCGGCCATGGTCCACATCTCCCACGAGGCCACTCAGGTGCAGCTCGAGGCCAGTGCGCACGCACCACGCGCCAATCGGCACAGTGCAGCTCCCGCCCAGCGCCCGGTTCAACGCCCGCTCGGCGCTCACTGTCATCCGCGTTTCAGCGTCGTCGAGTGCGGCCAACAGCGCCAGCGTCGCCGCGTCGTCACTGCGGGCCTCGATCGCTATGGCCGCCTGGCCAGGCGCGGGTAGCCATTGCGGTGCAGTAAGCCGCGAGCGGATGCGCGAGGCCAGCCCGAGCCGCTCCAGTCCGGCACAAGCGAGCACGATCGCGTCATAGGCACCGGCGTCGAGCTTCGCCAGCCGGGTGCCGACGTTGCCGCGCAAGTCCAGCAACTCCACGTCCGGGCGCAGCGTGCGCATTTGCGCCTGGCGACGCAGTGACGAGGTGCCTACGCGTGCACCGGGTGGCAAATCGGCCAGCGTAGCGAAGCGGTTGCTGACAAACGCATCGGCAGCATCGGCCCGGGGCAGAATCGCCGGCAGCACGAAACCGGGCTCCAGGTGTGCCGGCACGTCTTTCAGCGAATGCACGGCCAGGTCGGCGCGGCCTTCCAGCATGGCCACTTCAAGCTCTTTCAGAAACAGGCCCTTGCCGCCTATCGTTGCGTGTGGCGATGCGCAGGGTGGAAGGGGTCATTGGTGCTCCGTGGAGGTCGGCAAACGCTTATTGTCGCGTAGTTTCTGTCATCGCGTCGGTGTTCCGGGCGTCGCTTGCGCGCGCGGTCCCGGCGACGAATCGGCGGCTGGGACCTCGGCGTCACCCGCATAGCGAACGCGGTGACGCGCGGCTGGCCGAAATCACCCGATTCATGCCGTGCCAGGCGCTGCGGCGCTGGCAACCGCAGCAATTACCGACGGCAGCCGGCCGCCCTTGCCGCAGGCACCACGTTGTCGACAGTGAAGCCGAATTCACGCAGCAAGACTTCGGCCGGTGCGGAGGCACCGAAATGCTCAATGCCCAGGACGTCGCCGCGGGCACCGGTGTAACGCTCCCAGCCCTGCGCCACGCCAAGTTCCACCGCCAGCCGCGCGCCGACGCCGGGCGGCAGTACGCTGTCGCGATAGCTTTGCGGTTGGGCGTCAAACAGCTCCCAGCTCGGCATCGACACACAGCGCACGGCTATCCCGGCCGCCTGCAATTTCTCCGCAGCGGCGACGATCAGGCCGACCTCCGAGCCGGTGCCGATCAGGATCAGCTCCGGCTTGCCCTGCGCAGCATCCTTCAGCACGTACGCGCCTTGGCGCAAACCGTCAGCGCTGGCAAACTGCGAGCGATCAAGCGTCGGCAGGTTTTGCCGGGTCAGTACCAGCAGCACCGGGCGATTTGTGGTCTCCACGGCAACCTTCCAGGCGACCGCCGTCTCGTTCGCGTCGGCCGGACGGATCACGGTGAGGTTGGGAATGGCGCGCAGGCTGGCGAGTTGTTCCACCGGCTGATGGGTCGGACCGTCCTCGCCCAGCGCGACGCTGTCGTGCGTGAACACGTGGATAACGTGGATGCCCATCAGCGCGGCGAGGCGAATGGCCGGGCGCATGTAGTCGGAGAAGATCAGGAACGTCGCGCCGTAGGGGATGAAGCCGCCGTGCGCCGCCAGGCCGTTGACGATCGCGCCCATGGCATGCTCGCGCACGCCAAAGTGCACATTGCGCCCGGCCGGGCTCCAGCCACCGCCATCCGAACCTTCGGTGTCCTCGCTGGCGGTGCTGGGCGGATTGAAATCACCCAGGCCGTTCAGCGCGGTGTGCGTGGATGGGTCGAGGTCGGCCGACCCGCCAGTGAGCGCCGGCAGTTTGCTGGCAAACGCGTTCATCACCTTGCCGCCAGCCACGCGCGTGGCCATGCCTTTGGCGTCGGCGGGGAATACCGGGATATCAGCATCCCAGCCCGTGGGGAGCTCGCCGCGCAGGCGCGTGCCGAGTTCGGCAGCGAGTTCCGGAAAGGCTGCCGTATAGGCGTCCATACGCCCTTTCCATTCCGACTGCGCCTGCTGGCCGCGTTCCACCGCCAGGCGAAAGTGTGCGAGCGCGTCTTCGGGTACCAGAAACGCTGGTTCCACCGGCCAGCCGAGGTTCTGCTTGGTCGTTTTCACGTCCTCGACGCCGAGCGGCGACCCGTGCGCCTTGTGGCTGTCCTGCTCGGGCGAACCGAAGCCGATATGCGTGCGCACGATGATCAATGACGGACGTCCGGTTTCGGCGCGCGCGGCATCAATGGCAGCGCTGATCTCATCGATGTCGTTGCCATCGGCGACGTGAATGGTCTGCCAGCCGTAAGCCTCAAAGCGCTTGCCGCGGTCTTCGGAGAATGTCATGTCCGTGCCGGCCGACAGCGTGATGTAGTTGTCGTCATACAGACAAATCAGCTTGCCGAGTTTGAGGTGTCCGGCGAGCGACGCGGCCTCGCTGGCGACGCCTTCCATCAGGTCGCCATCGCTGACGATAGCCCAAGTGTGATGGTCGACGATCGCGTGACCGTCACGGTTGTAGCACGCCGCCAGATGCTCTTCGCCAATGGCCATGCCCACGGCGTTGGCCAGGCCCTGGCCGAGCGGTCCGGTGGTGACTTCGACGCCGGGCGTGTGGCCGTATTCCGGATGGCCCGGAGCCTTGCTGCCCCACTGGCGAAAGTGCTTGATGTCATCCAGCGAAAGATCGTAGCCGGTGGCGAACAACAAGCTGTACAGCAGCGCCGAGCCGTGCCCGGCCGACAACACAAAGCGGTCGCGATCGACCCAGTGCGGATCTTTCGGGTTGTACTTCAGGTGTTTCGTCCACAACGCATAAGCCATCGGCGCTGCGCCCAGTGGCAAGCCGGGATGGCCACTGTTCGCGTGCTGCACCATGTCCACCGACAGAAAACGAAGCGTGTTGATGCATTGCTGGTCGAGTGCGTTGGACATGATGATCTCCGATGATGATTGTGGGCGCGCACTCTGCGTGCGCGAATTTCTTGTTGCGCAGGGCGGGCACTGCCCGCGCCCTCGCGGCGTACCGACCGGCGGACATTGCCCGCCCTACGAAGGCTCAGGAGAGTGCGGCATCGACAATTTTCTGCGCTTCGGCCAGCAGGTTCTGCAGGTGTTCTTCGCTCTTGAAGCTTTCGGCGTAGATCTTGTAGATCGCCTCGGTACCGGATGGGCGCGCGGCGAACCAGCCACTGGCGGCGATCGCCTTGATGCCGCCGATGGCGGCACCGTTGCCAGGCGCCTTGTCCAGCACTTGCTCGATTTTTTCGCCAGCGAGCCGGTCGCTCTTGAGCTGGTCGGGCGCCAGCTTGGCCAGCCTGGTTTTCTGCTCCGGCGTGGCGGCGGCCTCGATACGATCGCTGAACGGCTTGCCCAGCTCGGCCGTGAGCTGCGCGTACAGTTCGGCCGGGTCCTTGCCATGGCGCGCGGTGATTTCGGCCGAAAGCAGGGCCGGCACCAGGCCGTCCTTGTCCGTCGTCCACACCGAACCATCGCGACGCAGCAACGACGCGCCGGCGCTTTCCTCACAACCAAAGCCGAGTGAGCCATCAAACAACCCCGCGGAGAACCACTTGAAGCCGACCGGCACTTCATACAGCTTGCGGCCAAGACGCTTTACCACCCGATCGATCAGCGCGGTGCTGACGACGGTCTTGCCGACTGCCGCATTCGCACTCCACTTTGGGCGATGCTGGAACAGGTAATCGATCAGCACCGACAGATAGTGATTCGGTTCCATCAAGCCACCGCTGCGCGTGACCACGCCGTGGCGATCGTGATCGGTGTCGCAGGCAAACGCGACATCGTACTGATCCTTCAGCCCGATCAGGCGTTGCATGGCGTACCGCGATGACGGATCCATGCGGATCTTGCCGTCCCAATCCACGCTCATGAACGCGAACTGCGGATCAACCTCCGCACTGACAACGGTCAGATCGAGCTTGTAGCGCTCGGCAATGGGCGCCCAGTAGTGCACGCCGGCTCCGCCCAGCGGGTCGACACCCATGTGCACGCCGGCGCTGCGGATCACGTCGAAGTCGATGACCTCCGCGAGGTCGCCGACGTACGCGTTGAGGTAATCGTGCACGTGCGTCGTCCCGGCCTTGCGGGCCTGTGCAAACGGCATGCGTTGCACGCCTTTGAGGCCGGTTTCGAGCAGCGCGTTGGCGCGATTCTGCACCCAGCCGGTAATTTCGGTATCCGCCGGACCGCCGTTCGGCGGGTTGTACTTGAAGCCGCCGTTGTCCGGCGGGTTGTGCGACGGGGTAATCACGATTCCGTCGGCCAATCCCTTCGAGTCGCTGCCGCGCCCGCGGTTGTAAACCAGGATCGCGTGCGACACGGCCGGCGTGGGCGTGAATTCGCCACCGCTGGAAATCATGGTTTCCACGCCGTTGGCGGCAAGGACTTCCAGCGCATCCTCGAATGCGGGTTGTGACAGCGCGTGCGTGTCGGCGCCGATGAACAGCGGGCCATCGATGCCCTGGCCCTTGCGGTATTCACATATCGCCTGGCTGATCGCCAGGATGTGCGCCGTGTTGAAGCTGCGCGCAAGCGAACTGCCGCGATGTCCGGAGGTGCCGAACGCCACGCGCTGCGCCGGGATGGAAGGGTCCGGTGTCAGGTCGGCGTAGGCGGCCAGCAGTGCGGAAACGTCGACGAGAATCGACTTGGGTGCCGGCTTGCCGGCCAACGGGCTGATCTTTTGAGTCATGTGTTTTGCGAAGACCTTGCGTGGAAATTCTCAGCCAGACGTGCGATGGGTGACGGCGACGTCCGCCGCCTCCATCTCAGCAACATCACGGGCCCGCCGGAGTCGGGCTATCGCGCAACTGCCGATAGCGCTGGATCAAGGCGTTGGTGGAGCTGTCGTGCTGCAGCTTTGGCAGGGTGGTGGCGGTCAGCTCGGCGATGGTGGTCCTGGCCAGTTGCTTGCCCAGCTCCACACCCCACTGGTCGAACGAATCGATGCCCCAGATCACGCCTTGCACAAACACGCTGTGCTCGTACAGCGCGATCAACGTGCCCAGCGCGTAAGGCGTCAGACGTTGCGCAAGGATGGTGGTGCTGGGTCGGTTACCGACAAACGTGCGATGCGGCACCAGCGTTTCCGGCACGCCTTCTGCGCGGACTTGCTCGGCCGTCTTGCCGAACGCCAGCGCTTCGCCCTGGGCGATCAGGTTGGCCAGCAGCAAGTCATGTTGATCACCGGCCGGCGCCGCGTCAGGTGCGTCGTGATCCTGATGCACAGGCACCGGATTCAGACCTTGACCAAAGCCGATGAAATCGCACGGCACCAGATGCGTGCCTTGATGCAGCAATTGATAGAACGAGTGCTGACCATTGGTGCCTGGCTCGCCCCAGTAGATCGGCCCGGTGGTGTAATCGATGGAGTCGCCATCCAGCGTCACGTGCTTGCCGTTGCTCTCCATGGTGAGCTGCTGCAGGTATGCCGGGAAACGCTTCAGATACTGCTCGTACGGCAATACGGCAACGGTCGCCGCGCCGAGAAAGTTGCTGTTCCACACCGCCAGCAGGCCCATCAGTACCGGCAGATTGTGCGCCAGCGGCGTGCTGCGGAAGTGCTCGTCCAGCGCATGAAAGCCGGCCAGCATCGCGCGGAAGTGGTCCGGACCAATCGCCAGCATGGTGGACAAGCCGATCGCCGAATCCATCGAGTAGCGGCCGCCGACCCAGTCCCAGAAGCCAAACATGCGCTCGCGGTCGATGCCGAACTTTGCCACTTCGTCAGCATTCGTCGACACTGCCACGAAATGTTTCGCGATCGCCTTCTCGTCGCCCAGCGCGGCAATGCACCAGCGCCGCGCGGCATGCGCATTGGTCAGCGTCTCCAGCGTGGTGAAGGTCTTGGAGCAGACGATGAACAGGGTTTCGGCCGCATCGAGATCGCGCGTCGCCTCGCTGAAATCCGTGCCATCGACGTTCGACACAAAGCGGAATGTCATCGCGCGATCGCTGTAATCGCGCAACGCTTCATACGCCATCACCGGGCCTAGATCGGAGCCACCGATGCCGATACTGATGACGTTGCGTATGCGCTTGCCACTGTGCCCGCGCCATTCCCCGCCGCGTACGGCATCGGAAAAGGACGCCATGCGCTTCAGCACGTCGTGCACGTCGGCCACAACGTTGTGGCCGTGCACGAGGATCTTTTCCTCCGGCGGCGCGCGCAACGCCACGTGCAGCACCGCGCGGTTTTCGCTGGTGTTGATGTGGTCGCCGCGAAACATCGCAGCCGTGCGTTGCGTCAAGCCACAGGCCTCGGCCAGTTCCACAAGCAAACGCATGGTGTCGGCGTCAACGCGCTGCTTGGAATAATCCAGATACAGGCCGACGGCCTCGGCGGTCAGGTCTTCGCCACGTTGCGGATCGGCGGCGAACAGGTCGCGCAGGTGCTTGCTGCCGATCTGCGCAAAATGTTGCTGCAGCGCCTGCCATTGCGGACGCGCGGTAAGCCCGGCTGGTGTCATGGAGTGCTCGATGCGGCGGGTTTGACGCCGAGCGTGCCGGCCTTGTCGGCGAGGCGTTTGAGCAATTCCTGCCACGACTTGACGAACGCTGCTGCGCCGTCGCGTTGCAGCTTGGTCGCCAGCGCGTCAATGTCCACACCCGCGGCGCTGATTTTGGCCAGTACCGCGTCGGCGTCACCGCCATCGGCCGGCATGGCGGCGCCAACCACACCGTGATCGGCAAACGCGTGCAGGGTCTTTTCCGGAATGGTGTTGATCGTATCCGGCGCGCCCAGCGCCTCGATGTACAGCGTGTCGGACGCGGACGGGTCCTTGGTGCCGGTGCTGGCCCACAACACGCGCTGCACCGGCGCGCCGGCAGCGGCCAGTTTCTTCCAGCGGGCGGACGCCAACAGCTCGCGGTACGCGCGATAAGTCTGCCGCGCCACGGCGATGCCCAGCTTGTTGTGCAGCGCATCCGGCAACTGCGGGTTGGCCGCCACATCCCAGCGGCTGACAAACAGCGAAGCCACCGACGGCACCTGCGGGTCGAGCCCCGCTTGCAGCCGGCGCTCGATGCCGCGCATGTAAGCCTCGGCCACCGCCTGGTACTGCGCGCACGAGAACAACAAGGTGACGTTGATCGGTATGCCGGCAAAGATGGATTCCTCGATCGCGCCGACGCCTTCCGGGCTGCCGGGAATCTTCACGAACAGGTTCGCGCAATCGGCCTGATCGTGGATTTGCCGCGCGGCGGCAATGCTGCCCTGGGTATCGGCCACCAGCAATGGCGAGACCTCCATCGAGACCCAGCCGTCCACGTGCTTGGTGGCATCGAAGACTGGGCGGAACAGCTTCGCGGCGCGGCGCAGGTCATCCAGTGCCAGCGCAATGAACAGCGCCTCGCCGGACTGCTTGCGCTGCACCCCTTCGCGAATACCCGCATCGTAGGCGTTGCCCTGTCCAATCGCCTTGTCGAAGATGCTCGGGTTGGAGGTCAGGCCGGTGATCGAATCCTCGGCGATATAGCGTGCCAGCGTGCCGTCATCGAGTAACGTACGGGTGATGTTGTCCAGCCACAGACTCTGGCCGAGCTGATGCAACTGTTGTGTAGCGTTCATGCGTAACTCCTTGTGGCAATGCAGGCGGCGGCTTCACTCAGCCGCCAGCGGTATGACGGTGGCCGCGCGCAGGAAATCGCCCACGGCATGTTCGCGCAAGTCGCCAATACCGGCGATCTGCATATCCGGCGCGGGATCAAGATCGGCCGGAACCGCGGCAGCGTAATGACCCTGGCGTACAAAAACGGTGGTCAGGCGCGGACCCATGACTTGTTTCATCTGCGCGAGCAACTGTGGCTTGTCGTCGACCATCACGTAATGCGCGGCTGGATAGCGCTGTTGTACGGCATCGAGCATGTGCTGCTTGTGTATGTACACCAGCACTTCGCCGCGCAGCGCATCCCACAGCCCGGCGCGGTGGATCTTGTGCGGCTGGAATACCACGTCGCCGTCGGACAGGATCGCCGTGGGGCCCAGCGCCTGTACATGCGCCACGGCCCGCAATGCGTCCGGGTACAGATGATCGGCAAACGGATAGTCAAGCATCCATGCGCCCATCCGCAGCATCTGCGGATCGTTCTCCAGCCCCTGGCGAAAATGTTGCAGCGCGCCGAGGTAATCGGCGTACCCCACCTCATCGCGCAACGCTTCGTAGAGGCTCCAGAAACGCTCGCGTTCGGCAACGCCGAAGCACTGTTCCAGTTGCGCGCCGAGATCGGCGCCAAAGCCGTCGTTGTCGAACAGCGTGTTGTCCACGTCCAGCAGAAAGACCGTGGCGGCAGCTCCCTGCGTCAGCATGGCTTGCTCTTTTCCGCTACCGGGTCATGCCAGCCCTCGGCGCTGGTGACGATGCGCCGGGCGGCGGCCGGACCCCAGCTTCCGCGTGCGTAGCTTTCCACGGGGGTTTCGTGGGTGAGTACCTGGTCCACGACCGCCCAGGCGGCCTCCACGGCTTCGTCGCTGGTGAACAACCCATTGTCGCCGCGCAACGCGTCGCTGAGCAGGCGCTCATACGGCGACTTGCTCGGGCCGGGACGATGGCGCGCCACCAGCTCCACCGGCTCGCCCTGCATCTCTTCGCCAGCATGTTTGACCCGCATCCCTTCGGCAATCACCACATCCGGGCTCAGCCGAAAGCGGAAATAGTTGGACAGTGGCGGCGTGATCGGGTCAAAGATCGACAGCGGTGGCGGCTTCATGTCCACCACTACTTCGGTGGTGGTGATCGGCAAGTGTTTGCCCGCGCGGATGTAGAACGGCACGCCGGCCCAGCGCCAGGTGTCGATATGCAGCGCCAGCGCGACAAACGTTTCGACGTTGGAATCTGCCGCCACGCCCTTGACCTCGTGGTAACCACTGAACTGGCCACGCACGACCTGCGAGGGGTTGACCGGGCGCATGGCGCGAAACAGCCGCAGCTTTTCCGCACGCAGCGAGGTCGGATCGCCGCCTACCGGTGCATCCATCGCCAGCAGCGAAATCACCTGCAGCAGATGGTTTTGCAGCACATCACGAATCGCCCCCACGCCGTCGTAGAACGCGCCGCGCCCGGCCACGCCGAAGCTCTCGGCCATGGTGATCTGCACGCTGTCGACATAGCGGTTGTTCCACACCGGCTCCAGCACGGTGTTGGCAAAACGGAAGTACAGCAGGTTCTGCACCGGCTCCTTGCCCAGGTAATGGTCAATGCGAAAAATCGAAGATTCGGGAAACACCTCGTGCAACGTGCGATTGAGAGCTTGGGCCGACGCCAGATCGCGACCGAAGGGCTTCTCCACCACCACGCGCGCGTCGCTGGCACAGCCAGCCTGCTTGAGGTTTTTCACCACCGCAGCGAACAGGCTGGGCGGAATCGCCAGGTAGTGCAGCGGCTTTTTTGCACCACCCAGTACCTGTTTCAAACGCTCGAAGGTCGCCGGATCGTTGTAGTCGCCATCGACGTACTGGAGCTTGGCCGCCAGCCGCGCGAACGCTGCTTCGTCCACGCTGCCGCCGTCGTCCTTGGCCGCTTGCTCCAGGCTGTCGTGGGCGCGTTTGCGCAGCTTGTCCGCGTTCCAGCCCGAGTGCGCCACGCCGATGATCGGTATGTCCAGACCGTCGTGTTGCATCATTGCCTGCAATGCCGGGAAGATCTTCTTGTAGGCCAGGTCGCCAGTGGCACCAAAGAAAACCAGGGCATCCGAGCGGGTGGTGGGCATAGCGGGGGGTTACCTTGTAGAGGGGCGGATAGGTTTGCAGTGTCGCGCACGCGGGTCAGACCTTGCACACGCGGGATTCGTTCAATTGCCGGTACTGCAGCGACAGACCAGTCTGCACGTTCTCAGGTTAATGCAGTGCATAAGTCTGCGCGCCCCAGCGATCACGTGATAGCTGCAGCCGATTGCGAACTGCTCCGCGCCTGGGCAGCGCCACACGTTCGCCAGACGGTCCCAAGCGTGCCCGCGAGCGCAGCCAGGCACGGCGTCGACGGTACCGCTGCGCTGGTCTCGTGCTGCCGCGTGACCCACCACGCCAGGCCGCAGAACTTCCGCCGCGTTCGATCTGCTGTGTCGGCGCGTGTGCCGGGATTCCCGCCAACCCGAGCCCAGCCAAGCGGGTCCCTATTGCCTGTCCGTCGTGCGCGCCGGATCAATGCCACGCCGTCATTCGCCCGCTTCGAGGTAGCCCCCACCATCCTTGTGGGTGTAGTGCCCGACGGCACCATCGTAGTGCAGGTCGATGTCGGGATAATGGCAGACGTCGTCACCGCGGCGACCACCGATTTCCAGATAGACGGCTGTTTCCACACCGCGGTTGATCAGGTGATGGCCATCCGGCACGTTCCGGGGAAACGCCGCGCAATCGCCGGCACGCAAGGTTTGCTCGCCGGCGTCGGTAATCAGCGTCAACGCGCCGGACAACACATAAACCAGCTCGTCCTCGGCAGTGTGCCAATGCCGTTGGCTCGACCACGCTCCGGGCGGCAGACGTGTGAGGTTGACCCCGAAATCACTCAGCCCGCCCGCATCACCCAGCGCCTGCTTGACGCGCGCGCCGGCACTCTGGGCGAACGGCGCGGGATAGCCGCTGCCCGTGCGCTCGGGAACGGTGGTCAGGTCGATCTTCG